>Ga0302314_10011828_pt1 | contig 15177 bp, 9 predicted proteins | sample III_Palsa_N2_3_FD_200533 | JGI IMG/M metagenome (GOLD analysis project Ga0302314, IMG submission 200533) | Peat permafrost microbial communities from Stordalen Mire near Abisko, Sweden - III_Palsa_N2_3 | ecosystem: Environmental > Terrestrial > Soil > Palsa > Peat permafrost | place: Sweden...
TTCCGCGGGCGACGGTGGCGTGATAGCGCTGGTCGACCAGCAGCCGGGGCAGGGTGTCGCTGTTCAGCTCCACGCGCCAGCCAGCCAGCTTGTCCTCACGCACATGGACGTCTGGGATCACCGGCGCGGCGGGCTCTCCGCCAAACGCGGCGCCGGGGCGCGGCGTCAGAGCCCTGAGCTCACCGATCATATCGCGCAGGTCTTCGTCGTCGACGCCGCAGGCGCGCTTCAGCCCGGTCATGTCGCGCCGCGCCAGAAGCTCGAGGTTGGCCAGCAGGGCCTCCATCGCCGGGTCGCACCGGTCGCGGTCGATCAGCTGCAGGCGCAGGCATTCGGGCACGTCGCGCGCGAATACACCGGTGGGCTCGAACCCCTGGCAGCGGACGAGCACGGCGTCGACCAGGTCCTCCGCGCAGCCCAGGCGCTCGGCGATCTCGGCCGTTGAGGTGCGCAGATAGCCGCCTTCATCGACGCCGCCGATCAGCGCCAGCGCCACGGCGCGTTCGGCCGGGCTGAAGCCGCACAGCGCCGCCTGATCCTCGAGATACTCCGCCAGGGTCTTCTCGCGGGTCAAAAGTCCTTCGAGGCCGTCGCCGTCGGTGTCGAATGATCCGGAACGGTTGGCGCGCGACCAGTCGACGGCGCCGCCACCGTCGCCGCCCGTATCGCTGTTCATCGACCCTTGCACGGACTCCTGGGCCGCCTCGCCGGCGTCGCCGGTGGCCCGGTCGCCGGGCCCGGCGTCGGAATAGATGTCGTCGTGACGGACGTCGAGGTCAGCTTCGGCCGCGCCGCCGGGCGCCGCATCGAATCGATCCGAGACCGGAGTCTCCTCGGGCGCGTGTTCGGCCTGTCGCTGATCCTCGCGCTCGTCGCGCGCCAACAGCGGATTCTTCTCGAGCTCGCCTTCGACGAACGCCTCGAGCTCGAGATTCGAAAGCTGCAGCAGTTTGATCGCCTGCTGCAACTGAGGCGTGATGACCAGCGACTGGCCTTGCCGAAGCTCGAGACGTGCACTGAGCGCCACCCGCGCCCCCTTTGGCCTGTTTCTTGCGTCAGACTAAGGTTCAGTCCTCGCCGATCCGTTAATGACCGGCGATCTCCCTGCGACGTTTCAGTCCAGGCCCTTCAGCCGATAGAGCGCTTCCAAGGCCTGGCGGGGCGTCAGGTCGTCGGGGTCGATGGCGGCCAGCGCCGTCTCGACCTTCGAGGGACCTCGTGTGGGCGCAGGGGCCGTGGCGGCGAACAGCGGCAGATCCTCGAGCCGCGACGGTGAGCCGGGCTCGTTCTCCAGCCGGTCGAGCACCATCTTCGCGCGCGACACCACAGCGTCGGGAACGCCCGCCAGCTTGGCCACCTGCACGCCGTAGGACCGATCCGCTGCGCCGGGTCCGGCTTCGTGCAGGAACACCAGCTCGCCGTTCCACTCCCGCGCCCGCATCGACAGATTGCACACGTACGCCAGTCGGCCTTCGAGCCGCGCCAGCTCGTGATAGTGCGTCGCGAACAGGGCGCGACATCGGTTGGTGTCGTGCAGGGCCTCGGCGCAGGCCCAGGCGATGGCCAGACCGTCGTAGGTCGCCGTGCCGCGGCCGATCTCGTCCAGCACCACGAGAGACCGGGGCGTCGCCTGGGTGAGGATGGCGGCGGTCTCGACCATCTCCGTCATGAAGGTCGATCGCCCGCGCGCCAGGTCGTCGCCCGCGCCCACGCGGCTGAACAGCCGGTCGACGACGCCCAGCCTGAGCCGTCGGGCCGGCACAAAGCTGCCAGCCTGGGCCAGCACCGCCATCAGTGCGTTCTGGCGCAGGAAGGTCGACTTGCCGGCCATGTTGGGCCCGGTGACGATCGACAGGCGCGCGCCCGCCGCACCCGTACCGTCCAGTCGACAATCGTTCGGGGTGAAGGCGTCGCCGGCGCGTCGTACCGCGGCCTCGACCACCGGATGACGGGCGCCCTCCGCCTGGAAGATCAGGCTGTCTTCGATCTCCGGCCGCACCGCCCCGATCTCGATCGCCCACTCCGCCAGGGCGGCCGCCACGTCCAGGACGGCCAGCGCATCGGCGACTGCGGTCAGCGGCTCAGACAGGTCGCAGGCCTGGCGGCGAAGAGTCTCGAAGGTCTCGACCTCGAGCGCCAGCGCACGTTCAGCGGCCTGTGCGATCCGGGCGTCGAGCTCGGCCAGCTCGACGGTGGTGAAGCGGGCCTGGTTGGCGAGCGTCTGGCGATGGATGAACTGGCCGTTCAGCGGCGGCTGGAACAGGGCGTCCGCCTTGTTCGAGGCGATCTCGACGAAATAGCCCAGAACCGCGTTGTGCCGGATCCTGAGCGGCAGGCCGGTCTCGCCCTGCAGGCGCTGCTCCAGCGCAGCGATCACCCGCCGGCTGTCGTCGCGGAGGCGGCGCGCCTCGTCAAGTTCCGGCCGGAAGCCACGCGCCACGAAGCCGCCATCGCGCGCTTGAGCGGGCAGCTCCGTTTCCAGTCCCTGGCGCAGTTGCTCTACCAATCGGCCGGTCTCTGGGCTCGGCGTCAGCGCGCCGAGCGCCGCCTCGATCTCGGACGGTGGGATGTCGAGTGGCGAGGTCGCCACGGCGTAGAGCGCCACGATGGTCTGACCGGTCTCGAGCCCGGCACGGACCGCGCCGAGATCGCGGGGGCCGCCGCGGCCGAGGGCCAGGCGGGATAGGGCGCGGGCCACATCGGCGGACTGGCGCAGTCGTTCGCGCACGGCGCCGCGGAGATCGGATCGTTCCGCATAGTGCTGTACGGCATCGAGCCGCGCCTGGATCGCCTCCACCTTCAGCAGCGGCCGCGCCAGGCGGTCGGCGAGGCGCCTCGCGCCGGCAGCCGTCATCGTCCGGTCGATCGAGGCCAGCAGCGAGCCTTCGCGGCCGCCCGATTGGCTGCGCTCGATCTCCAGTGACGCACGCGTCGACGGATCGATCGCCATGGTCTCGGCGCCCTCGGCCCGGCGTGGCGGGCGCAGCAGCGGCGCCTTGCCGGCCTGGGTGGTCTCGAGGTGCGAGGCGATCAGGCCGAGCGCAGCGATCTCCGCCGGCTCGAAGGCGCCGAAGCCGTCGAGCGTCATCACGCCGTAGAGCCGCTCGACGCGCGCCTGCGCCGCGCCGGCCTCGGCCAGCGCCGCCGGCATGGGCTGGACCAGGGCGCCCGAGGCCTTCAGCGCTGCCGAAATCCCTTCGTCGGCGAACAGTCGGTCTGGCGCGAGGACCTCCGAAGGTCGAAGCGACGCCAAGGCCGCGCCGAGGTCGGCGCGGTCGAGCAGCAGGGATTCCACCTCGCCGGTGGAGAGCTCGACCGAGGCCAGGGCCGCCCGGCCGGCGCGGAGCGCTATGGCGGCCAGCCGGTTGGCCCCGCGAGCGTCGAGCAGGCTGTCCTCGGTCAGGGTGCCGGGCGTCACCACCCGCACCAGGTCGCGGCGCACGATGGCCTTGGATCCGCGCTTACGCGCCTCGGCCGGATCCTCCATCTGTTCGCAGACGGCCACGCGGAAGCCGTGGCGGATCAGCTTGGCCAGGTAGGCGTCCGCCGCGTGGACGGGCACGCCCGCCATCGGAATGTCTTCGCCCGCGTGCTTGCCGCGATACGTCAGCGCGATGCCCAGCGCTTTGGCCGCCGCGCGTGCATCGTCGAAAAACAGCTCGTAGAAGTCGCCCATCCGAAAGAACACCAGAGCGTCGGGCTGCTGCGCCTTGGCGGCGAAGAACTGCGCCATCACCGGCGTCGCGCCGGCGGGGTCGAGCGCGGGCGTGGAGGGGTCGAGCGGGCCAGCGGCGGCGTTCATCGGGTCTGGTTAACCTGCTCCGTGCCTGGCCTCAAACGGTGCGCCCCGCCGCTCCACAGGTTTGACGACGCAGGCCGCGCGTTGCTTTTTTGTTCTCGCCAACTATGCTTGAGGGGTCAAGGGAGGAAGCCATGGCCGAGACACTGACGTTCTATACCAACCCCATGTCACGCGGGCAGATGATCCGCTGGATGCTCGAGGAGGTCGGTCAGCCGTACGAAACCGAGATCCTCGACTACGCCTCGACCATGAAGCAGCCGCGCTATCTGGCGATCAACCCGATGGGCAAGGTGCCGGCGATCATGCATGGCGAGGTGGTGGTCACCGAATGTGCGGCGATCTGCGCTTACCTGGCCGACGCCTTTCCCCAGGCGGGTCTGGCGCCCGCGCCCACCAGCCCTGGGCGGGGATCGTACTATCGCTGGCTGTTCTTCGCTGCGGGATGCGTCGAGCCGGCCGCCAGCAACAAGGCCGCGGGCTTCGTCCCTACCGAACAGCACCAGCGCATGTTCGGCTACGGCAGCTATGAGCGCATGCTCGAGACCCTCGAGGCCGCGGTTTCGGGCGTCGAGTACCTCGCGGGCGGTAAGTTCAGCGCCGCGGACCTCTATGTCGCCTCCCAGCTCAACTTCGGCATGACCTTCGGCACGATCGAGAAACGGCCCGCGTTCGAAGCCTACACCGCCCGTCTGGTGGCGCGGCCGGCGTTCCAGAAGGCCAAGGACATCGACAACGCGCTGATCGCTGAGATGCAGAAGTCGGCGTGAGCGATCGGCCACCAGGCGATCGGGCAGGACCGTCGGCGGGCTGGTTCGAAGGTCGCGAGCACTTCCTGCCGGTCCGTGTCTATTACGAGGACACCGACTTCACCGGCGTGGTCTATCACGCCAACTACGTCCGCTATTTCGAGCGGGGGCGGTCGGATTTTCTGCGCCTGGCGGGGATCGGTCACGCCGACCTCCTCAACCGGGTCGATCCGGCCGCCTTCGTGGTCACGCGTCTGCTGATCGACTTCAAGCGGCCGGGCCGGATCGACGACGCGCTCCTCGTCCGCACCACCTACGACGTGTTCAAGGGCGCGAAGCTCGAAGTTGCCCAGACCCTGCTCCGGGGCGCCGAGATGCTGGCCACGGCCGAGGTCCACGCCGCCTGCATCCACCTCGATGGCCGCCCGCGCCGCCCGCCGCGCGAGCTCGGCGAGAAACTTGGGCCGTTTCTTTTGTGAGCGCCGGACTTAGTGCTGGCTCTCAGGCGTGGTCACCACGAGGCCGTCGAGGTCGTCGGTGACTTTGATCTGGCAGGAGAGGCGCGAGTTGGCCTGCACCCCTTCGGCGAAGTCCAGCATGGATTCCTCCATGGCCGAGGGCTTGCCCACCTTGTCGACCCAGGCCTCGTCCACATAGACATGGCACGTGGCGCAGGCGCAGGCCCCGCCGCAGTCGGCGTCGATTCCCGGCACATTGTTCTTCACCGCGCCCTCCATCACGGTCAGTCCCGACTTCACGTCGAGGGTGCGCGAGGAGCCATCGTGGGCGATGTAGGTGATCTTGGCCATGGGTCGGCGTTCTCTTTTCCGGGGCGACTCAGGCCGCCACCTCTTTCATGGATATCGACATATCGCGAAGTCTGTCCGGCGCAACGGCCTTGCCCTGACCGATCAGCAATCGGCCGGCCATGAACTCGGGCGGCGCATTGATCGCCTCCACCGCTCGCACCCGATTCTGGGCGTCCAGATGGAATACCGCGAACTTCGCGCTGGCGACGTCGCCCCGGATGATCGTCTCGACGGCGTCGAAGGGCAGGCCGGCGATCTGCAGCTTCAGATCATATTGATCCGACCAGAACCACGGGACCTCGCCCGCCGGCGCCGGCCGCCCGGCGATGGCCGAGGCGGCCTGCTTCGCCTGCTCCAGCGCATTCGGCACGCTCTCCAGCCTGTGCAGGCGTCCGCCGTAGATCGGCATGGGCCGACGCGTGCAGTCGCCGATGGCGAAGATCGCGGGATCGGATGTCCGGGCGTCGAGGTCCACGACGATTCCGTCGTTACAATGCAGGCCCGCGTCGGCCGCCAACTCCTGGTTCGGCGTAGCGCCGACGCCGACCAGGAAGACGTCGGCCTCCACCAGCGTATCGCCTGCCAGTTTCACGGCAGCCGCTCGGCCGTCGCCGCCGACGATCGCCTCGACGCCCGCGCCGAAGATGAAGTGAACGCCGTGCCGACGATGATAATCCTGGAAGAAATCCGACAGCGTCTCGCACGCCACGCGCGCGAGCACACGCGGCTCGCGCTCGATCACCACCACCTCGGCGCCGAGCGCCCGCGCCGATGCGGCCGCTTCCAATCCGATATAGCCGCCGCCGATCACCACCATCCGCTTGCCGGGGCCGAGGGCGCGCTTCAGCGCGTCTGCGTCCGCCGCCGTGCGGAGCGCGAGCACGCAGTCAAGGTCGAGGCCGGGCAGGGGAATACGTCGCGCGCGGGCCCCGGTGGCCAGGATCAGGGTCTCGTACGGAGCCACAGCTCCACCCGCCATGACGACGGCCTTCGCGTCGCGATCGATCCGTTCAGCGCGGGTCGACAGGTGCAGTCCGACCCCGCTCTCGTCGTAGAAGCTTTCCGGCTTCAGCATCAGCGTCTCGGCGTCGGCCTCGCCCTTCAGCCACGCCTTCGACAGGGGCGGACGCTGGTAGGGCGCTAGCGGCTCCTCGCCGATCAGCACGATTGGCTCGGCGTAGCCATACTGGCGCAGGAGCGCGGCGGCCGTGCCGCCCGCGTGCCCAGATCCAACAATGACCACACCGGCTTTCGGCAAGCGCGCCTCCCGATCGCTGAATGACGCCCACGTCACTTTTGGGCAAGCCCGAATTTCGCTGCAACCTGGCGCATGGCCCACGCGACCGGCATGACCTAATGCATGTTCATGGACCTTGTACGCCTTGCCGACCAGCGGGAGACCGAGCGCCTGGGCCTCGCTATCGCCGGTCGTCTGGGCGTGGGCGACACTGTCTGCCTGTTCGGCCCGCTGGGCGCTGGAAAGTCGACCCTGGCCCGCGCCCTGATCCGCGCCCTGACTGATCCGGACGAAGAAGTGCCGAGCCCAACCTTCACCCTGGTCCAGACCTATACGTCGGCGGCGTTCGACATCGGCCACTTCGACCTCTACCGGCTGTCCTCGTCTGATGAAGTCGCCGAACTCGGCTTGGATGAGGCCTTGGAATCGGGCGCCGCCGTCATCGAATGGCCGGAGCGCCTGGGCGACGGCTTGCCAGCCGACCGGCTGGAGATTCACCTAGGGCCGGGCGAGTCGGAGGGCGCGCGTATCGCCCGTTTGCAGGGTTTTGGCGCCTGGATCGGAAGGGATCGGTTTTGACGGGCCTCGAAGAACGCGAAAGCCAGAGACAGGCCTACCTTGCGGCGCACGGCTATGGCGCGGCGCGGCGAGACCCGATGGGCGGCGACGCCTCGACCCGGGCCTACGAGCGGCTGTATCTGCCTGATGGGTCGACGCGGGTGTTCATGGACCAGCCCCCGGCGCTGGAGACGGCCGTCGCGCCGCCGAACGCCACCCCCGACCAGCGCAAAGCCATGGGCTACAATGCCCTGACTCGCCTGGCGGGCGGGCGCGTCGACGCCTTCGCGGCGGTCGCCGGCTATCTGCGCTCGCGCGGTCTTTCGGCGCCCGAAGTCTTCGACTTCGACCCGGTGCGCGGCTTCGCGGTTCTGGAGGATCTCGGCGATGGCCTGTTCGCAAGGCTGACCGAAGCCGGCCAGGACCCGCTTCCGCTCTACGAGGCGGCGACCGACATCCAGGTCGCACTTCACGCCGAGCCGCCACCCAAGGTGCTGACGGCGCCCGGCGCCGCCTGGGCGCTGTCGACCTACGACGACCTGGCGCTTCGCACCTACACCGAGATGTTCCTCGAATGGTGGCCGAGGTACGCGAACCTGCCGCCCCTGCCGCTCGAAGCGGCGGAGGAATGGGAGGCCCTGGCGGCGCCGATCCGCGCGCGGGGCGAGGCCGGCGCCACGTTCTTCGCGCATCGGGACTTCCATGCCGAAAACCTGTTGTGGCTGCCCGAGCGCGAGGGCCTGGCCCGCGTCGGACTGCTCGACTTCCAGGACGCCGTGCGCGCTCACCCCGCGTGGGATCTCCTGCACCTGCTGCAGGACGCCCGCCGCGACGTGGCGCCCGATCTCGAGGCGGCCATGCTCGAACGCTATCTGGCGGCGAGGCCAGAGGTCGATCGCCAGGCGTTCCTGGCCGACTACCGCGGCCTCGCTACGCTCAACGCCGCCCGCATCCTTGGCCCGATCTTCGCCCGCCAGGTCGTCGCCTTCGGCAAGCGGCGCTACATCGACTTCATGCCGCGCACCTGGGGCTATCTCGAGCGCAACCTCGACCATCCGGATCTGACCGATCTCAAACATTGGTTCGACCGCTGGATCCCGCGCGACACTCGACCCAGCAGGTCCATCGCTTGATGCAGGTCCCCGCCACCGCCATGGTGCTCGCCGCTGGGCTCGGCACGCGTATGCATCCGATCACGCTCGACCGGCCCAAGGCCATGGTCCGTGTCGGCGACCGCACCCTGATCGACCACATGCTGGATCGCCTGGCCGAGGCGGGGGTTCAGCGCGCGGTGGTGAACGTTCACGCCTTCGCCGACCTGCTCATCGATCACCTGGCGCGCCGCGCAGGCGGCCCCGAACTGATCATCTCCGACGAGCGGGATCATGGGTCTCCGCTGGAGACCGGCGGCGGCCTCAAACGCGCCCGGAGCCTGCTCGGCGAGGCGCCCCTACTGGTCGCCAACATCGATAGCGTCTGGATCGAGGACGGCGAGCCGCCGGCCCGGGCGATCGAACGCCTGTGTGAGGCCTATGACCCCGCGCGCGAGACCGCGCGGCTCATGCTGGCCCGCATGGACCGCACCTCGGGTTTCGACGGTCCGGGCGACTTCTTCGTTGAGGCAGACGACCGGCTGATCCCGCGACGGGTGTCGGGCGCCCCCAGCGCGCCCTTCAACTACATGGGTGTCCACATTGTGGATCCCGCCCCGATCTATGACCACCCAGAAGGCGCATTTGGCCTGTTCCAGCTCTGGGTTGAGTGGGCGGCCGCAGGGCGGCTCGCCGGCGTCCTGATGGAGGGCGACTGGATGCACGTGGGCGATCCCGCCGCGCTCGAGGTCGCCGAGGCGCGGCTTGCCCGATGACCTCCGCCCCGGGATCGGCGGGGGTATTCGGCGGCCCAACGCCGCGCTGGTTCTCGATCGACGCCCATCGACCCTTTCTCGCCGATCTCGCTCGCGTGCTGCTCGACACCTTGGCGCGGGGCGACCCGACGGGCCTGTCGGAGGCCGTCGTCCTGGTCCCCACCCGGCGTGGCGCGCGCGCGCTCGGCGAGGCTTTTGTGGACGCTGCCGGCGGTCAGGCTGTGTTGTTGCCCCAGATCCTCGCTCTTGGCGATCTCGACGAGGGTGAGCCGCCCTTCGAGCCAGGCGACTTGGCGCTCGATCTTCCGCCGGGGATCAGCCCCCTGCGCCGTCGCTTCGAATTGGCCCGGCTGATCCTCGACCACGCGCAGGATTTCGCCCCCGCCCTCGCCGCCCAGGGCGCCTTGCATCTCGCCGACGCCTTGGCCGACCTGCTCGACTCGGCCGCCATTGAGGAGGTCGTCCTGCCGGACGATCCGCAGGCGCTGCTCGACGGCGAGTTCGCGGAGCACTGGAAAGTCTCTGCCGCGGCGCTCCGGGTGGCGACCGCGCTCTGGCCTCGCCGGCTATCTGCGCTCGGCCTTATGGACGTCGCCGCGCGGCGCACGGCCCTGCTCCGCGCCCTCGCCGCCCAGTGGCGATCCGCGCCGCCCGTCCGGCCATTGGTCGCGGCCGGATCCACCGGCTCGGCGCCGGCGACCGCGCGCCTGCTTCGGACCATCGCCGAAGCGCCGCGTGGGCTGGTGGTTCTGCCGGGTCTCGATCGCGACCTCGCCGACAGCGCCTGGGCCGAAGTGGCCGACGACCACCCGCAGGGCGCGCTTCGCCGATTGCTCGGTTTCGCCCGGATCGAGCGCGCGGACGTCCGCCCCTGGCCGGCGGCGGAGAACGCGCTTGAAGCGGCTCGGGGGCGCGCCCGGCGGCGAATCATCAACGAGGCGCTGCGGCCGGCCGAGGCCACCAAGGACTGGCGCATCCAGATCGACGCCCTCCGAGCCGAGGCTGCGTCGTCTGGCGGCGACCCCGTCGCCGACGGCCTGGCGGGATTGACGTTGGTCGAGGCGCGCGGCGAGGAAGAAGCCGGCGCCATCATCGCTGTGGCCCTCCGCGAGGCCCTGGAGACGCCGGGTCGCTCGGCCGCCCTCATCACGCCCGATCAGGGACTGGCGCGTCGCGTCTCAGCGCGACTCGCCTACTGGGGCGTGGAGGCCGACAGCTCGGCTGGCCGCCCCCTGGCCGAGACGCCGCCCGGCGTCCTGATCGCCCTCGTGGCCCGTGCGGCAGCCGAAGGCTTCGACCCGCCGCTGTTGCTCGCCCTGCTCAAGCACCCGCTCGCGACGCTGGCCGCCGGTCGCGAAGGGGCGCTCCGGGTCCTCGAGCGCCGCGGCCTGCGAGGCGCCCGGCCACGCGGCTGGCCGGGGCTCCACGTCCGCCTCCAAGAGGCGCGCGCGCGCGCGGAAGGCGAGGCTGATCAGGCCGCGCTCGACTCAGCTGCGGACCTGGCCCATGCGCTCGAAGCTGCGCTGGAGCCGGCCAGGGCCGCCTTCGCCCCGGGCGCCGCGGCGCCGCGGCCGGCGGTCGAGGGACTGGTGCATGCAGTCGAGGTGTTCGCGCCCAAAGCCTGGAGCGGCCAGGCCGGCGAGGCCGTGGCCGGCCTGTTGGCCAACCTGCTCGCCGACGCCGAGGTTCTGCCGCCATTGCGCCCGGCCGCCTTCGCCGACCTGCTCGACGAGCTTCTCGCGGGTCAGGTGGTGCGTCCGGGCGGTGCTCAGCATCCACGCCTTCAAATCCTCGGCGCCATCGAAGCGCGCCTGGTGCGCGCCGACCTCCTCGTTCTGGCCGGGCTCGAGGAAGGCATCTGGCCTCGCCTGCCGCCTGCCGACCCGTTCCTGTCGCGCCCCATGCGCAAGACGCTCGGCCTGCCGCCGCCTGAGCGCCGGATCGGCCTGTCGGCTCACGACTTCGCCCAGGCGGCGTCGGCGCCCGAGGCGATGCTGGTCACTACCGAGCGGCGGGGCGGCCAGCCCGCCGTGCGCTCGCGCTGGCTCTGGCGGCTCGAGACCCTGGCGCGGGGGGCCAGGGTTCCAATACCCCGGCGTACAGCGTTGACCGACTGGGCGCGCGCCCTCGACGCGGCCATCGACCCCGCGCCAGCCGGCCTCCTGACGGCGCCCCGCCCCGCTCCGAAGCCGCCGGTCGAGGCGCGGCCCGACCAGTTGGCGGTGACGCGAATCGAGACCTGGGTGCGTGATCCCTACGCCCTCTATGCGCGGGAGATCCTGAAGCTCCGACCGCTCGACCCGCCCGACATGACGATGGATGCGCGCGCGCGCGGAACAGCCGTCCATCGCGCTTTCCAGCTGCTGGCCGAGCGCCACGCCTCGACCCCGCACGAGGACACCGCCGCCCTGTTCGAGACCGAGCTGGTCCAGGCGCTCGAGGCAGCTGGTGTGTCGGAAACGGCGATGGCGCGCGAACGCGCGCTGGCGCGGCGCCTCGGTATCTGGGCCGCCAGCTTTGAGGCGGAGCGCGGGCGGGACGGCCGGCGGGTGTTGGTCGAACAGGAGGGCCGCCTGGACGTCCACGTGCGGGGTCTGCCCTTCACGCTCACGGCCAAGGCCGACCGGGTGGAGGTCGCGGGCGACCTCGCCCACGTCCTCGATTTCAAGACCGGCGGCGCACCGACCCGCAAGCAGATCGAGCAGGGGTTCTCGCCACAGCTCACCCTGACCGCCGCTATCCTGATGGGCGGGGGTTTCGCGGGGGTGGCGCCGGTCGAGCCCGCCGACTTGATCTATGTCCGGGTGACCGGGCGCCGCATTCCGGGAGAGTTGCTGACGCCGGTGCCTGCCGCTGTCGCGCGGGAAGAGGCCGAGCGGGCGCTCGCCGGGCTCGCGGCGCGCATCGCCCGGTTTCGCGATCCCGACCAACCCTATCGCTCGTGGACCGCCCCCCAGTTCATCAGCGACCGCGGCATCGGCGACTACGATCACCTCGCGCGCGTGTTCGAGTGGTACGTGACGGGCGCCGAGGAAGACGCATGAGCGTGCTCCACCCACAGAAGCAGGCGGCCGACCCGGAGATTTCGGCCTTCGTCACCGCCAACGCCGGCTCGGGCAAGACCTCGACCCTGGTGGATCGCGTCGCCCGTTTGCTGCTTCGCCAGGTCAGCCCCCAGGCGATCCTGTGCGTCACCTACACCAAGGCGGCCGCCGCCGAGATGCAGCGCCGCCTGTTCGACAAACTGGGCCAATGGGCGGTGGACGACGACGCGACGCTCAGCCACGCGCTTCAGGCGCTCGGCGAGGCGACGGACGACCTGTCGCTGGCCCGCACCCTGTTCGCCAAGGCGCTGGAGACGCCCGGCGGCCTCAAGATCCAGACCCTGCACGCTTTCTGCGAAGCGCTGCTCCGCCGTTTTCCGCTCGAGGCTGGGGTGGCGCCCGGGTTCACCGTGCTCGACGATGTCGAGGCCGCCGCCGTTTCGGCCGAAGCCCGCGCGCGCCTGGCCGCGGTGGTGAGTTTCGACCCCGAGAGCGATCTCGCCCGCGCCTACGACCATTTCGCCGTGCAGTTGGCCTTCGACGCCTTCGAGGGCCTGTTCACCGCCTTCGAGATCGAGCGACAGGCGATCGAGGCCTACAAGGCGCGCTGCGGCGGCTTCGACGAATTGGTCGCCGACGTCTGGCGCACCTGTGGGTTCAATGCGCCCGCGAGCCTCGAGTCCGTCGTGCGGACAGCGCTGGATCATTGCGATTGGGCGGCTTGGCGCGGCGCGGCGGAGGCGCTGATGCGCGGCGGGAAGCAGGATCGGGGCATGGCTGCGGCCCTGCAGGCGGCCCTGATCGAAACCGACGACATCCAGCGTTTCGAACTCTGCTGGCTCGCGTTTGCGAAGACCGATGGCGAGCCCAAGGCCGAGCGCAGTCTGTGCACCCAGGCGACGCCTGAGCCGATCAAGGCCTGGCTCCGGCAGGAGCAGGCGCGCGTGCAGGCCGCAATCGAACGCGTGCGCGCGGCGCGCGTCGCCACCGACACGGTCCACGCCCTGCGGCTCGGGCACGCTTACGCCGAGCTCTACGATGGCGAGAAGGACATTCGGGGGGCCCTGGATTTCCCCGACCTGATCGTTCGGGCGCGCGCGCTTTTGACCGAGCGGGCGAGCGCGGCCTGGGTGCTCTACAAGCTGGACGGCGGCATCGACCACGTCCTGCTCGACGAGGCCCAGGACACCGCCCCCGAGCAATGGGAAATCCTCGAAGCGCTCACCGACGATTTCTTCAGCGGCGCCGGCCAGTCCTCTCCCCGGGGGCTGGACCGCACCGTCTTCGCGGTCGGCGACGAGAAGCAGTCGATCTATTCCTTCCAGGGCGCGCGGCCTGAGCAGTTCCGCCTGCAGACGCGGGGTTATCGGGCGCGCGCACTGGGGGCTGAGCGGTCCTTCGCCGAGCCGGCGCTGATCGAAAGCTGGCGCTCCACGCCCGAGGTACTGGGCTTTGTCGACGCGGTCTTCGCTGATCCGGGCCTGCGCGCCGCGGTCCCGCCGCCCCCGGGCGAAGAGGGGCTTCGCCATACGCCACGCCGACCGCCCGGCGCGGGCGCTGTCGATCTCTGGCCGCTGGAAGTCGACGAGGCGTTCGAGCCGGCCGACGCCTGGGACCCCGTCGACGCGGATCCGCCGGAGAGCGCGCGCAAACGCCTGGCGCGCAAGATCGCCGCCGAAGTGGACCGGATCCTGCGCCAGGACGCGGTGATGGATCGGGACGAGCGGCCCCGCCGGGCGACCCCGGGCGATGTCCTCGTCCTCGTGCGCAAGCGCGATGCGGTGTTCGAGGAGGTCATCCGCGCGCTGAAGCTCAAGGGTGTGCCGGTCGCCGGCGCCGACAAGCTGACGTTGTCGGATCACATCGTCTTCCAGGACGTGTTGGCCCTGATCCGGATCTGCCTGTTCCCAGGCGATGACCTCAGGCTCGCCGCCCTGCTGCGCAGCCCGTTCTTCACGGTCGGCGAAGAGGCGCTGTTCGACCTCGCCCACGGCCGGTCGGGCTCGCTGTGGTCGGCGCTTGGTCGGCGCGCCCATGAGCGCCCTGAATGGCGTGAGGCGTTGGGCTTCGTTGGCTGGGCGCGTGACCAGGCGGCGGCGCGGACGCCGTTCGACTTCCTGGGCCGGGTGTTGTCGCGCTCTGACAGCGAGGGCCGCTCGATGCGCCAGCGGATCCTGACCCGACTGGGACACGAGGCGGAGGATGCGGTCGACGAGCTACTGGCCGAAGCGCTAAAGGCCGAGAACCGTGGGCTCCACGACCTCGAACGCTTCGCCACCGCGCTCGAGCGCAGCGCGATCGAAGTGAAGCGCGAGCTGGAGGCGGCGGGGGGCGAGGTCAGGGTGATGACGGTCCACGGCGCCAAGGGGCTCGAGGCGCCGATCGTGATCCTGCCGGACGCGGCCGGGGCGCCGCCGCAGCCGCGCGGGCCGCTGCTGCGCACCCGCGATGGCGGCTTCCTGATCCTGCCGCGCCGGGCCGAGGACTGCGCGGCGTCGGTCGAGGCCCGGGCGTTCGAAACCGAGCGTCAGGCGCAGGAGAGCCTCCGCCTGCTCTACGTCGCCCTGACCCGCGCGCGCGACCGGGTGATCGTCGCCGGCCGGCTGCCGGGAAACGCCAGGGGCGGCGTTCCCGACCCGGCCTCGTGGTACGCCCGTATCGAGGCGGCGTTCGCGCGCCCGGAGATCGCCGGGACGACGCGGGAGATCGGCCCGGTGCGCCGCTTCGGCGCCGATCCGCCGCCGACCCCGGGCGGCGTCGCGGTCGCGTCGCGATCGCCGCTGCCGCCTTGGATGCGCAGGTCGCCGCCGCCCGAGCCGCCGTCGGCGCGCTATGCAGCGCCCTCGACGCTGGCCGACGTGGAGCGTGGACCGGCGCCGTCGCCCCTGGCCGCCTCGGGCGGGCTCGGCCGCTTCCGTCGCGGCGAGCTGATCCACAAGCTCCTCGAAGTCCTGCCGGATCTCACGCCGGAGGCATGGGATGATGGTGCGCACCGCCTGCTCTCGCGGTCGATGGATCTGGACGCGGCTCAGCGCGCGGAGATGGCGGGCGCCGCGCTCGCGGTGCTGCGCGACCCACGCTTCGCCGAGGTGTTCGGCCCGGGCTCGATCGCCG
>Ga0302314_10011829_pt1 | contig 15175 bp, 10 predicted proteins | sample III_Palsa_N2_3_FD_200533 | JGI IMG/M metagenome (GOLD analysis project Ga0302314, IMG submission 200533) | Peat permafrost microbial communities from Stordalen Mire near Abisko, Sweden - III_Palsa_N2_3 | ecosystem: Environmental > Terrestrial > Soil > Palsa > Peat permafrost | place: Sweden...
GGCCACGTGACCAAGGAAGGCGCCATCGCCGGGCCGCGCGTGCTGGAGCACATGGTCGACGCGGTGCTGTATTTCGAAGGCGATCGCGGCCACCAGTTCCGCATCCTGCGCGGCGTGAAGAACCGGTTCGGCGCCACCGACGAGATCGGCGTGTTCGAGATGACCGACCGCGGCCTGGCCGAGGTGCTCAACCCCTCCGCGCTGTTCCTGGCCGAGCGCCGCGGCAACGTCTCCGGCAGCGCCGTGTTCGCCGGGCTGGAAGGCTCGCGGCCGGTGCTGGTGGAGGTGCAGGCGCTGCTCTCGGCCAACCCGAGCGGCTCGCCGCGGCGTTCGGTGATCGGCTGGGACGGGGGGCGGTTGTCGATGCTGCTCGCGGTGCTGGACGCGCGCTGCGGCCTGCGGCTGTCGTCGAGCGACGTCTACCTCAACGTCGCCGGCGGCCTGCGCGTGAGCGAGCCGGCGGCGGACCTCGCGGTCGCGGCGGCGCTGGCCTCGGCGGCGGCCGACCGCCCGACCGATCCGGGGCGGGTCTATTTCGGCGAGGTCGGGCTGTCGGGCGAGGTGCGGCAGGTGGCGCAGGCGGAGGCGCGGCTGAAGGAGGCGCAGAAACTCGGCTTCGAGTCCGCCTGCCTGCCGCGCCGGCTGGCCCGCGGCAACCGGCCGCTGGCGGCGCCGGACGGGATGGCGCTGCAGGAGATCGGCCATCTTTCCGACCTGGTGGCCGATTTTGTTCCGCAGAAGGCGCCGCCGGCACGGTGATCGGCTGGCGCGGCGCGCCCGACGGGGGATATATCGGATGAAACTCCTGGGCGGGTGCGAGTGAACTGGGTCGATATCATCGTCATCTCGGTGATCGGTTTTTCGGCGCTGCTGGCGTTCATGCGCGGGCTGGTGCGCGAGGTGCTGGGCGTCGGTGCATGGCTCGGCGCGGGGTTTTTCGCGGTCTGGGCGTTCCCGTACCTGCGCGACCGCGTGCATGCGATGGTAACGGCGAAGGACGTTGCCGACGTCATTACCTTCGTCGCCCTGTTCGTCTTTGCCCTCATCATCCTGTCCGTCATCTCGGGGATGATCGGCGGTGTCGTGCGCGCATCCCTGCTCGGCGGCCTGGATCGGACCCTGGGTGTCGTTTTCGGCGCGGTCAGGGGTGCGGGTGTCATCGTGGTGGCCTATATCGTGGTCGGGATGGCCGTGCCGCTGGACCGCTGGCCCGATGCGGTGCAGGAGGCGCGGTCTTTGCGGTATGTCTATGACGGGGCGGTGATGGCCGTCAGCCTGCTGCCCCAGGACTACCGGCCTGTGGTTCACGTCCCGCCGGGCGGGCGGGAGACCAAGGCCGCGGATCTGTTGAGCCTCAAGCCTCAAGGCAGGGCCTTACCATAGGCAAGCCTGACGTGGTCAGGAGACCAAGCGAGATGCCGCTTCCCGCTGACGCCGACCGAACGGCCGACGACGACAAGCTGCACGAGGAGTGCGGCGTGTTCGGCGTGTGGAACAGCATCGACGCCGCCGCCGTCACCGCACTCGGGCTGCACGCGCTGCAGCATCGCGGGCAGGAGGCGACCGGCATCGTCAGCTACGACGGCACGCGCTTCCATTCGCACCGTGGGCTCGGCCTCGTCGGCGACAATTTTTCCGACGCACGGGTGATCGCGGGCCTGCCCGGCACGCGCGCCGTCGGCCACAACCGCTACGCCACGACCGGGGATACCGTGCTGCGCAACGTGCAGCCGCTGTATGCCGATTTCGAGTTCGGCGGCCTCGCGGTCGGGCACAACGGCAACCTGACCAACGCGACCGGGCTGCGGCGCGCCCTGGTGCGGCGCGGCTGCCTGTTCCAGTCCACCACCGACAGCGAAGTCTTTATCCACCTCATCGCCATCAGCCTCTATTCGACGGTGGTCGACCGCCTGATCGACGCGTTGAAGCAGGTGATCGGCGCCTATTCGCTGATCGCGCTGACCTCGGACGCGCTGATCGGCGCGCGCGACCCGCTCGGCGTGCGGCCGCTGATCCTGGGCCGGCTCGGCGAGGGCACCGGCGGCTGGGTGCTGGCCAGCGAGACCTGCGCGCTCGACATCGTCGGCGCCAGCTTCGTGCGCGACATCGAACCGGGCGAGATCGTCATCATCGATGATGCCGGCGTGCACAGCATCCGCCCGTTCGGCCGCGCCAAGTCGCGCTTCTGCGTGTTCGAATATATTTACTTTGCCCGTCCGGACTCCCTTGTCGAGGGCAAGCCCGTCTACGAAGCACGAAAGCGAATCGGCGCCGAACTGGCGCGCGAAAGCCATGTCGCCGCCGACGTGATCGTGCCGGTACCGGACAGCGGCGTGCCCGCAGCGATGGGGTATGCGACCGAGAGCGGCGTGCCGTTCGAACTCGGCATCATCCGCAACCACTATGTCGGCCGCACCTTCATCGAGCCGACCGACGTGATCCGCCATCTGGGCGTGAAGCTCAAACACTCGGCCAACCGCGCCGTGCTGGAAGGCAAGCGCGTCATCCTCGTCGACGACAGCATCGTGCGCGGCACCACCAGCCAGAAGATCGTCGAGATGGTGCGGCAGGCGGGTGCGGCCGAGGTGCACATGCGCATTTCCTCGCCGCCGACGACGCATTCCTGCTTCTACGGCATCGACACGCCGGAGCGCAGCAAACTGCTGGCCGCGAACCACAGTGTCGAGGAGATGGCCGCGCTGATCGGTGCCGACAGCCTCGCCTTCATCTCCATCGACGGGCTGTACCGGGCGCTCGGCGAGGGCGTGCGCAACGGCAACGCACCGCAGTTCTGCGACGCGTGCTTCACGGGCGACTATCCCATTCCGCTGCCCGACGCCTCGCACAACGACAACCGGCAGCTCAGCCTGCTGACTGAGTCGCGCTAGGCACGCGGCTGCGCCCGAGTGCCATGCGGGCGCCGGCCGGCCCCCCGCAGCGCGCCGTTTGCCTGCTTGCCGGCGCTGCCGTGTTCGCGCTGCCGTGCGTGCTGTTCTACCGGCTGATCCTGTTTCATTTCTACATCCGTGGCAGCGCGCTCAGTGACACAGGGCTGCTCGGGTCGCTGATGTGGCACAGCACCGCGGCGTTGCGGTTGCCGCCGAGCCTGGGAGGCGAGAGTTTTTTCGCCGTCCACGTCGCGCCGGTCCTGCTGCTGGTATCGGCCGTCAGCGATGTGCTGCCGGCGACGATGCCGCAGACGTTCGCGGGCTTCGTCGGCGTCTGCCACGGGCTGCTGGCGCTGGCGATGTTCTGGCTGCTGGTGGGCGGCTACGGCATGCGGCGGGGCGCGGCGCTCGCCCTTGCCACGCTGGCCGCCGCAGCGTTTGCGTTCAACGGGTTGGCCATCGCCATTGCCCGTTTCCCGCATTTCGAGATGTTCGCGGCGGCCTGCCTGCTGCTGTTCCTCGTGGCGCTGGTGCTGGAGCATCGGGCGATCGCCATCGTGGCTTTCGCAGCCGCTTTGGCCACGCGCGAGGATGTCGGCCTGCACGCCTTCGGTTTTCTGTTCCTCTGGGCGGCGGCGAACCGGTTGCGCGGCATCCCGTGGCGCCACGATGCCTGGATTGTCGGCTTCGCGCTCGCCGGGCTGCTGTATTCGGCGGCGGCCCTGCTGGTGCAGCATTTCGCGTTTCCCGGCCACTCATCCTTCGTGCGGATCTATCTGGGCGACCCGCCGTTCGCCGGCCTCGGCCTGCAGCGGGAGGGTTTGCGTCTGGTCGCATGGCTGACGCTGCATCCCTCGATCATCGTGCCGGCCATCGCCACCGGCCTGTGGGCGGCGCGGACGCACATGCCGTTCCTGATGTTGGGTTATGCGGCCTGCATTCCGTGGACGCTGCTGCACCTGCTCGCGGCCAACACGCTGGCGGGCTGGATGGTGGGTTATTACGCGTTCCCGTTCGTCGTTGCGATGGCGTGGCCCTGGCTCGCGGTGCTGATCCGCCGCGGCGAGGCGGAGATTCCGGCCGTGCGCGCGATTCCGCTTGCCGGTCTGCTGCTGGCGATGACCGCGCTCAGCCTGCTGCCGATCGGCCGCGACTGGGACCAGGGCCGGACACCGATGCCCGACGCCCTGCTGCATGCGCCGTCGGGCAGCCAGCAGGCGCTGACCGATCGCGCGGTTGCCGCGATTGCAGCAGCCCGCCCGGCGCTGGGGCGGCTGCTCGTCGACGAGAGCGTCGCGTCACTGAGCCCGTTCGCCTTCCCCCGGGCCGAGCTTGCCGGAGTGGCCGACGTTCGCCCGGACACCGTCGTGTTCTTTCCGGACGGCTTCGCGGCAGCGGGCCAGGAGGCGGCGACGGGCCTGCCCAGCCGCTATCGCGTGCCCGGCACCGCGCTGATCATCGCCACCAACCGTCCGGCCGAGACCGTGCAGGGCCTGGGGCTCCCGCTCGAAGCGGTGCCGTAGGTCAGGGTTTTCCCAGTGTGGCCGGCACACCGGCCGCCGCCAGCGCCGCCGCCTGCCGCGCCGCCAGGGTGTCGGTGTCGAAATCGGCGATCAACTCGTGGAACAGCCGCGACCAGTTCAGTTCGGCCTTGAGCCGCAGGAACACGCCGCCGAGGCCGATGGCGCTGCGGTCCATCAGCACGAACTCCCGCGGCGGCCGCACGCCGCCGGTGCGCTTGAGGCCGGCATGCACGCGTTCCGCGACCGCGCGGCCGAACATCGGGTCGTCGGTCTCCTGGATCCGTCGTGCCCGATCCTGGGTCAGCGGCTCGTAGAGGAACCGCGCCCACTCGTTCAGCACGCCCATCTGCTCGCGGCTGATGTTGGCAAAACCCCAGGTCTGGTACGCGTGGAGCGCCTTGTCGTCGTCGTTGTCGCGCACTGCTTCGAACAGGTCGATCACGCCGCGCACGAACTTTGCCGGAAACACCCGCACCACGCCGAAATCCAGCAGGTTCACGCTGCCGTCCGGCCGCACCTGATAGTTGCCGAGATGCGGGTCGCCGTGGATCACGCCGTAGCGGTAGAACGGCACGTACCAGGCGCGGAACAACGCCTCCGCGATGCGGTTGCGTTCCTCCTGCGGCGGGTCCTCCTCCAGCCGCCGCATCAGCGGGCGGCCGTCGAGCCACGTCATCGTCAGCAGCCGCTTGGTGCAGTAGCCGGGAACCGGCACCGGCACATGCACCAGATCCTCGTGGCCCAGCATCGCGCCATACATGCGCATCTGCGAGGCTTCGCGCAGGTAGTCCAGCTCCTCGCGCAGGCGTTCGGCCAGTTCCTGGTAGATCTCGTCCTGTTTGATGGCGCCGTCCATGCGGTGGTACACGGCCATCGCCAGCTTCAACTGGCGCAGGTCCGCTTCCACCGTGCTGGTCATGTCCGGATACTGCAGCTTGCACGCCACCACGCTGCCGTCGTGCAGCACGGCCTTGTGCACCTGCCCGAGGCTCGCCGCCGCCGCCGCCGTTTCGTCGAATTCCCGAAATTTCGAGCGCCAGTCCGGCCCGAGTTCGCTGACCATGCGCCGGCGCACGAACGCCGCCCCCATCGCCGGGGCGTTCGACTGCAACTGCGCCAGTTCCAGCGCGTATTCCTCCGGCAACGCGTCGGGCACTGTCGACAGGAACTGTGCGACCTTCATCAGCGGGCCTTTCAGCCCGCCGAGGATGGTTTTCAGGTCCTCCGCGTGGGCCGCGCGGTCGGTGCGGATGCCGAACGCGCGCTCCCCCACCACCCGTGCCGCGATGCCGCCGACGGCGCCGGAGGTGCGGGCAAAGCGGCGGATTTCGCCGAACAGCGAGGATTTGTCCTCGGCTTCGGACGTCACGTGGTCGCCTCTAGCTCGTCGATGAAGCCCGCGATGACGTCCAGCCCGCGCTTCCAGAATGCCGGGTCGGAAGCGTCGAGCCCGAACGGCGCCAGCAGCTCCTTGTGCCGCTTGGTGCCGCCGGCGCGCAGCATGTCGAGGTATTTCGCCTGGAAACCCGGGTGCCCGCCCTGGAACACCGAATACAGCGCATTCACCAGGCAATCGCCGAACGCGTAGGCGTAGACATAGAACGGCGAGTGGATGAAGTGCGGCACGTAGGACCAGAACACCTTGTAGTCCGGCGTGAACTCGAAGGCCGGGCCCAGGCTCTCGGTCTGCACCTGCATCCAGATTTCGCCGATCCGGTCGGGTACCAGCTCGCCGCTGCGGCGTTCGTCGTGCAGCCGGGTCTCGAACTGGTAGAAGGCGATCTGCCGCACCACCGTGTTCAGCATGTCCTCGACCTTGCTCGCCAGCATGATCCTGCGGCGTTTGGGGTCGGTTTCGGCGTCCAGCAGCGCGCGAAACGTCAGCATCTCGCCGAACACGCTGGCGGTTTCGGCCAAGGTCAGCGGCGTGCCGGACATCAGGTAGCCCTGATCGCCCGCCAGCACCTGATGCACGCCATGCCCAAGTTCATGCGCGAGCGTCATCACGTCGCGGGTGCGGCCGTGGTAGTTCAGCAGCAGATACGGATGTGCGGACGGCACCGTGGGATGCGCGAACGCGCCGCCCGCCTTGCCGGGGCGCAATTCGGCGTCGATCCACGGCTTTGCGAAAAACCGGCCGCCGACATCCGCCAGATCCGGGGAGAACGCGCCATAGGCCTCCAGCACCCGGCGCTTCGCCTCAGGCCACGGGATCTGCTGGTCGTCATCCTCCGGCAGCGGCGCGTTGCGGTCCCAGTGCTGCAGCTTCGGCAGGCCGAGCCAGCGCGCCTTCATCAGGTAATAGCGGTGCGCCAGCCGCGGATAGTCGGCGGTCACGGCGGAAACCAGCGCATCCACCACCGCGTCCTCGACCATGTTGGCGCGGTTGCGCAGGCTGCCGGGGCGCGGGTAGTGGCGCCACGTGTCGATGATCTCCTTGTCCTTGGCCAGCGTGTTGGTCACCAGCGCAAACAGCTTGATGTTCGCGCCGAACGCCTGGCCGATGGCGTTGCCGGCCGCCTCGCGCGCCGCGCGGTCGCGATCCGACAGCTGGTTCAGCGCGGCGCTGACCGTGAGTTCCTCGCCGCCGAGCGGCACCCGCATGCCGGCGACCGTCTCGTCGAACAGCCGCGACCACGCGGCGCGGCCGGTCACCTCTTTTTCGTGCAGCAGCTTTTCCAGCTCGTCGGACAGCTGATGCGGGCGGAACACGCGCAGGTCGCGCAGCCACGGGCGCCAACGTGCCAGCGTCGGGTCGGCGAGTTTCTGCTCCAGCGTCGCGTCGTCGAGGCGGTTGATCTCAAGCGTGAAGAAGATCAGGTCGCTGCTGATGGCGGTCACGCGCTCGTTCATCGACTGGCTGAACCGGCCGATCGCCGGGTCGGTCGAGTCGCCGCTGAACAGCAGTTGCGCATAGGACATCACGCGGCCGAGCACTTCCTCGATGCGTTCGTAGCCGGCGATGGCGTCGGCCAGCGCCTTGCCGGAAAGGCCCGCGACGCGGCCGGCATGGGCCGCGGAGAACGCCTTGGCCGCTTTTTCCGCGCGATCGAGGTCCGCCTGAAGCTCCGGGCTGTCCGGCCCCGGGTAAAGGTCGGAGAGGTCCCAGGTGGGGAGGTCGGAAGTATGCTGACCCTCGCGCGTGGCGGCGCCGGCCTGTCCGTCGGGCATAGACTTGGGTGTCCTGTGCTGGTCTACGACAGCGTCATGTAAGCGACGCGGGCGGGCCGTCAAAGGCCCGTGCGCAGGAGGGGGCGCGCGTGGACCCGTATCCGCATTGGCCAAACCTGGCGGCAATGATGTTCGACCGCGCCCGGCAATGGCCCGATCGGCCGATGCTGCGGGCGTTTCGCGAGGGCGCCTGGCGCGGCACGGACTGGGGGACGTTCGGCAAGCTGGCCGGCGCGGTGGCGCGCGGGTTGCGGCGGGCCGGCGTCGCGGCCGGGGACCGGGTGCTGATCGTCAGCGAGAATCGGCCGGAATACCCCATTGTCGAGACCGCACTGCTGGCGCTGCGCGCCGTGCCGGTGCCGACCTACACGACCAATACGATCGAGGATCACGCGCATGTGCTGCGCGATAGCGGCGCGCGGGTGGCGATCTGTTCCACCCACGTGCACGCCGCCCGCGTCGCGGCCGCCGGGCGGCTCGACCTGCTGGTGACGCTGGACGGGTCGGAGGTGCAGGGCGTGCGCATGCTGCCCTGGGCGGGGCTGACCCGCGACCCCGGCCCGTTCGCCGACATCGCGGCGGAGGCGGCGACGATCCCGGACGGCGCGCTGGCCTGCCTGATCTACACGTCGGGCACCGGCGGCGTGCCGAAGGGCGTGATGCTGTCGCACCGCGCCATCCTGTCCAACTGCCGCGGCGCAGCGCTCATGGTGCAGCCGCTCGGGTTGCGAGACGAGACCTACCTGTCGTTCCTGCCGCTCTCGCACTCCTACGAGCACACCGCCGGCCAGTTCTTCCTGCTCAGCATCGGCACGCAGGTGGTGTATTCGCGCGGCGTCGAGCATCTGGCCGCCGACCTGCTGGCGGTGCAGCCGACGATCATGACCATCGTGCCGCGCGTGCTGGAGGTGATCCGCGGCCGCATCCTCGCCCAGGTGGCGCGCGAGCCGGCCTGGCGGCGCCGCCTGTTCCAGGCCGCCATCGCGATCGGCCGGAAGCGCATGGAGGGCGAGCGCCTCGGCCTTTTCGAGTTCCTCGCCAACCCGATCCTGGAACGGCTGGTGCGCAAAAAGGTGCGGGCGCGCTTCGGTGGCCGGCTGTTCGCGGCGATGTCCGGGGGCGCGCGGCTGGAGCCGGAGGTGTGGCGCTTCTTCCTCGGCATCGGGCTCGAACTGCTGCAGGGCTACGGCCAGACCGAGGCCGGGCCGGTGGTGTCCGCCAACACCCGCGGCGCCACCCGCGTCGGCACGGTCGGGCGGGCGCTGGAGGGGGTCGATCTGGGCATCGCCGAGGATGGCGAGATCCTGGTGCGCGGCGGGCTGGTGATGGAGGGCTACTGGGGCCGGCCGGTCGAGACGGCGGCGGTGATCCAGGACGGCTGGCTGCACACTGGCGACATCGGCGTGCTGGACGCCGACGGCTACCTGACGATCACCGACCGCAAGAAGGACATGATCGTGCTGAGCGGCGGCGAGAACGTCTCGCCGGCGCGCATCGAGGGCCTGTTGCTGACGCAGCCGCAGATCGCCCAGGCGGTGGTGCTGGGCGAGGGCCGCGCCGGCCTGTCCGCGCTGGTGGTCGCTGCCGAGGGCTGCGACGAGAGTGCGGTGGCGGCGGCGGTGGGCAACGTCAACCAGCGCCTCTCCGTCACCGAACGCATCCGCAAGCACGCGGTGGTGCCGCCGTTCACCATCGACAACGGCATGCTGACGGCGACGCAGAAGGTGCGGCGCCACATGGTCATGGAACAGCACCGGCAGGTGCTGGAGGGGTTGCTGGGGTAGGGAAGGCGGCCCTGCCGGAGATCGCCGGCGTCGCGACTATTGCGCCGCCTTCAGCTTGCCGACGATCCGGCCCACGGCGTCGGTGCGCGCGCGCGTCACCAGCTTCAGGTGCCCCTGCATCACCGTCGGCGGCAGCATGATGCCCTTGGTATTCGGGTTCGCCCGGACGTCGGCCAGGATCAGGCGGCCGGCGGGCGACCGCGGAGCGACCGGCTGCACGCCGAGCGGGTCCGCCTCGGACGGCGCCGCGAACAGTGTGCCGTCGTCGACATCCGCCTGTTCGAACGCGTCGATCAGGTTCGATAGATCCTGCGCGTCCTCCGGCACCAGCGGCCGTCCGTCCTCCAGCTGTTCGGTGACGCGCGCGAGCACCTCGGCACGCGCGCGGGCCACCACCTTGAGGAACCCGTCCGTCACCTGCGGCGGCAGCCGGACGTCCGAGCGCGGCGCATGCGCGGCAAGGTCGGCCAGGATCAGCTGGCCGAGCGCCCCCCTCGGATCGGACGGTTGCAGCCCCATCGGGTCCTCCTCCGACGGGGGGAGGAAATTGGCGTCGCGGTCGAAGTCCTCCGACTGCAGTTCGGCAATCCAGGACTCCCGATCGTCCTCCCCGGGCGGCTGGCCGCGCATCGCATCGCCCTGCTTGGCGATATCGAGGAACCAGTCCTGCAGCGCCGGCAACTCGTCCGCGATCATGTCGGAGAACGCATCCATGAACGGCTCCTTGGGCGTGCCCAGGATGCCGTTGGAGGCGTTCTGCAGCACCTTCGTCGCCAGGATCAGCGCCCGCTTCTGCTCGGGTGAGGTCGTGGGGATGACGACGAGCGCCGGATTGATCAGCCGCAGGAACACGTGTCCGCCGACCATGATGGCCACGTCGCTGTCATTACGGCCCTGCTTGCGCGCGCCGGTCGCGATCATGCCCGCCGTGGTGGCGATCGGGCGCGGCACCTCGCCCTTCATCAGCGATCCCAGCAGCGCGTTGACGTAGTGCAGCAGCCTGCCCACGCCTTCCTCGCGCTTGCGGCCGTCCTCCTCCTTGACCGGGTCGATCTCGATCGGCCGGCTGGAATTGACGGAGCCAAGCCAGACCTTCGTGTTGTCGCACACGTCGTTCAGGAAGGCGCCGCCGTCGCCGGAGGCGGCATAGGCCTTCGTGAGTTTGCTCCCGACGGTATTGCCGCGCATGAAGGTTGCCGGATCCTTCTCCGCCTTGCTCAACTCGGCGCCGAGGCAACGCTCGCACAGCACCTCCATGTAGGCGCTGTCCCCGCTGTGCGCCTTGATCGCCTCCTCGATGAACGCGTCGACGGCGTCGGCGGGGGCGTTGGTGATCAGGTCGGCGAGTTCGGCCGCCGGCGGTTTGGCGGCGATGACGGCCTTGCAGATCTCCGGGTTGGCGGCCAGCAGCTTGGCCTTGCCCGCCGCGTCGAGCTCGGCAAGCGCATCGGTGCGGTCCTTCTGCATGCCGCCGCTCGCCTTGATCAGCTCGTCGAGCGCATCGAGCCGGGTGGTGACGGCGTCGATCTTGCGTTGCCGCTGCTCGCGCTTGCCGCGGTCCTTCTCGCGCTGGTTGCTCTGCTGGTAGCCGGTGCGGCTGGTGACGAGTTTTTCGCGCAGGTCGGTCACGGCGGGCAGGATGATCTCGTTCACCGCGCCGCCGCGGGCCAGGATGCCGTCGACCGCTTCCAGGATCTTGTCCACCGGGTCGGCGACGTTCTGTTTGAAGCCCTTGTCGACGCTTTTGCCGATCCGCTTCTTGCGGCTGATGTCCTCGTCCTCGCCGGCCAGCTTGTCACGCGCCTGCTGCACGCCGCCTTGCACGGAGGTTTCCAGGCCGCCGAGGCCGCCGGCCAGTTCCGGCGGGACCGGGGTGTTGCCCCGGCGCGGCCTTTGCTCCTGCGGCTTGGCGGTGGCCTCGACCGCGCCCTTGCCGCCCATGGCCTTCAGGAAGGCGTTCGCCCAGGCGCGCTGCTTGTCGGTCAAGACCGGCAGGGTTGCCGTTTTCTGTCCGGACATCTTGCTTCCTCCCTGTCGGCTATGCGCCGAGACTGCTCGCGAGCGTGTCGAGGGCGCGGCCGAGCGTCGCCTGGAGCCCCACCGCCACGCCGAACGGGTTGTCGTCGATCAGTTTGACGACGTCGCTGCCGTCGAGAAACGCGCGGTAGCTGTCGATCGCGCCGGCCAGCTTGCGCCGCGCGGCGGCATCCGCGCCCGGCGCATCGGCCTCGCGCAGCGCCACCATCAGCCCGACGCTGCTGGTGCCAGTGACGCCGTTGAGGCCGAACTCGGCGATGCGGTCGAGGTCGGGGTCGCCGAAGCCGCGCAGCGAACCTTGCAGATGGCCGAGTTTCGCGTCGACCTCGTCCTTGGCATCGAGCCAGAGCGGCAGCAGCGGCCCGTGTGGCGCGTCGGCCGAGCCGGCCGTGATGCCCAGCACGCGGCCGATCCACGCCCGCTTGGCGGCCTCGTCTGCCATGGTCGTCCCTGTCTTCTCTGTTTCGCAGCGCGGACTATGTTGGCGAACAGGCAACGGCCGCAAGCAAACGCCTGCTACCGAGTGTTACGCAGCCGTGCTCTCCGGCACCGGCACGTCGAAGCCGTTCAGCGTGACCGACACGAGGCAATACAGCCCGACGAGGTAGATCAGTTCGGCCGTGGCGCTGGCGCCGAATGCGGCCACCGCCTGCTTGTAGCTGAGATCGGGCAGCACCCCGCCGTTGACCAGCGCGGAGGCGACGTCATAGGCGATCGCTTCCTCGCGGGAGAGGTCGCCGGGCCGCTGGCCGGCGACGATGGTGGCGAGCGTGTCGTCCGCGAGGCCGCGCTGCTCCCCCATCAGCACGTGCGCGTAGATCTCGTAGGCAGCGTGGAATTTCGCGCCGGTGACGAGGATGGCGATTTCGCGCACCGGCTTGGGCAGCGTCGGCGAGAACGACAGTGCCTTGGTCAGTTCCCAGATCGGCCCGCCGAAGTTCGGTTCCTTGATCCACGGGTTCCACGGGCCGAGCAGCGCACCGTCGTCGCGGATGGCGATGAAGCCCTTGAACTTCTCTTCGATGCCTTTGCGCATGTCGTCGTAGATCGGTTTCTGCTCGGCGCTGAGGGCGGCGGGCGGGGTCACGGGCACGCGCATGGTTCGGGGTCCCTTCTGTTTCGGCCCAGACGTCGGGGCCACTCGGGCCCGGTCAAGGGGCATCGCGGACTCGTCACGTCCGCGTGTCTGCCTATTTGCCGGCGTCGATCGAGGACATCGCCGAGCGCGCCTTGGCGGCATCGAACGTCTCCTCGACCTTGAGCTTGCCGGAGATGATGTCGGCCTGCGCGGCCATCAGTTCGGTCCAGACGGACTCGGGGATGTGCGGCGTCTTCAGCAGGCGGAGCGAGCCGCTCGCGAGGCTCAGGTGGTAGTCGTGCGTGCCGAACGTGTCGGCCTTGATGTCCTGCACCATCTGGTCGAACACCGGCGCGAAGTCCCAGACGACGGAGCTCAGCAGGTTGCCGTGGTCGATGCTGCTCTTGTCGCCGATCACGTCGATGAACCAGGTTTTTCCGCCGTCCGCGGGCTTCGCCGCTTCGACCGCCTGCAGCATGCCGAAGGAGGCGCCGTTGCCCTGGCCGAGGATCACGTCGGCGCCCGCGGCGATGGTGGCGTCGGTCACGCGCCTGGCGCCGGCGGCGTCCGAATCGGCGGCCGGGCCGATCACGGCATAGCGGATCTTGATCGACGGCAGCGCCGCCTTCGCCCCCTGCGCGAAACCGAACGACTGCGAATTCCAGGCCGGCGCCTCGCTGGACACGACGATGCCGACGGTTCCCGTCCTGGTCATGCGGGCCGCGAGGATGCCGGCCAGGAAGGCACCCTCGGCGCCGCTCGGCGTGTCGTCGGCGACGAGGCCGGGCACGGCGGCTTTCGGGTTCTCCGTGACCGCCACACGCGTGTGCGTCTCGGCGGCGATTTCCGGCGCGGCGGTGTTGTAGGCGCTGGCATGGGCGATGATCAGGCCGGTCTTCGCGTCGGCGAGTTCGCGCAGCGTGGCGCGCACGTCGCCGTAGCCGAGGCCCTGGGCGAGGGTGAATTTCAGGCCGTACTGCTTCGCCACCGCCGCGGCCGCATCGGCGCCCTGCTGGTTCAAGCCGAAGTCGGTCGCCTGCTCCGGCGTCATGATGGCGAGCGAGGTGATCTCGGCCGCGTGGGCGATTCGGGCAAACAACAGCGTTGCCAGAACGAGCGCGGTCAGGAGGCGGGCGAACCAGCGACGCATCTCGATAGCTCCTGAACACCGGTCCGACACGGATGACCCTCGCGAGGACGGTGGCTGCCCATACACGCGCGAGGCGCCGGACAAAAGGGGCAGCCCTCCTGACCGGCCCGGCTCACACCCCCGCCGCCTCCAGCGCCTCCGCCGCCTCCAGCCAGTCCAGTTCTGCCGCCTCGGTCTCCCGGTTGATGGCGGCGAGGCGGGTCTGCGCTTCCGTCACTTTTTCCGCCTTTCCGGGGGCGTAGAGCGCCGGGTCGGCCAGCCTGGCCTCGATCTGCGCGCGTTCGGCCGCGAGTTTCGCCAGCTTCGCCTCGGCATCCTTGGCGCGTTTGCGCAAGGGGGCATTGGCGGCGCGGGCTTCGGCGCGGTCGCGGCGTTCTTCGCGCTTGCTGGGGGCGGTGTCCGGCTTCGCGGCCGGCCGGGCGCGTTCCACCAGCAGCGCGCGATAATCGTCGAGGTCGCCGTCGAACGGCGTCACCGTGCCGTCACCGACCAGCCACAGCCGGTCGGCGACCAGTTCCACCAGATGCGGGTCGTGGGTGATCAGCAGCACCGCGCCCGAGAAATCGGCGAGCGCCCGCACCAGCGCCTCGCGCGCGTCGATGTCCAGGTGGTTGGTCGGCTCGTCGAGGATCAGCAGATGCGGCGCCTCGCGCGTGGCCAGCGCCAGCAGCAGCCGCGCCTTCTCGCCGCCCGAGAGGTTTTCGACGCGCGTCTCGGCGCGGTCGGCGTCGAGGCCGAAGCGGGCGAGCTGCGCGCGCACCTGCGCCGGGGCCGCGCGCGGCAAAGCGCGTTGCATGTGCGCGATCGGGGTTTCGTCGAGGGACAGCTCGGCTTCCTGATGCTGCGCGAAATAGCCGACGCGCAATTTCGGGCCGCGGCGGATGTCGCCCGACAACGCCTCCAGCCGCCCGGCCAGGAGTTTGGCGAGCGTGGACTTGCCGTTGCCGTTGGCGCCGAGCAGCGCGATGCGGTCGTCCATGTCGACGCGCAGCAGCAGGTTCCGCAGCACCGGCACGCCGTTGTAGCCGACCGCCACCCGATCCAGCGCCAGAATGGGCGGCGAAATCTGCGCCGGTTCGGGAAAGGCGAAGCGGGTGGGCGCGTCTTCCACGACGCTCTCGATCTGCGGCAGTTTTTCCAACGCTTTCAGCCGCGACTGCGCCTGCCGCGCTTTGCTGGCCTTGTAGCGAAAGCGATCGACGTACGCCTGCATGTGGGCGCGCTGCTGCGCCACTTTCTGCGCCGTGCTGGCGAGCTGCATCGCGCGTTCGGTACGAATTCGAACAAATTCATCATAACCGCCGGGCGTCAGGGAAATTTTGCCGCGGTCAAGGTGAGCAATGCTGTCGACGCAGCGGTCCAGCAGGCCGCGGTCGTGCGAGACGACGATGGCGGCGCCGGGGAATTTCGCCAGCCAGTTCTCCAGCCACAGCGTCGCTTCGAGGTCGAGGTGGTTGGTCGGCTCGTCGAGCAGCAGCAGGTCCGGCTGGGCGAACAGGGCTGCCGCCAGCGCCACGCGCATGCGCCAGCCGCCGGAAAAGCTC
>Ga0302314_10011830_pt1 | contig 15175 bp, 15 predicted proteins | sample III_Palsa_N2_3_FD_200533 | JGI IMG/M metagenome (GOLD analysis project Ga0302314, IMG submission 200533) | Peat permafrost microbial communities from Stordalen Mire near Abisko, Sweden - III_Palsa_N2_3 | ecosystem: Environmental > Terrestrial > Soil > Palsa > Peat permafrost | place: Sweden...
GATGTCGTCGAGGCCACGGGCTCACCTTCTGATCGGACGCTTCCGGGTAGCGGGAAGGACGCGGACACGCCATCCCCGGAACCCGGCGCGCCCTTGGAATCTCGCGGCTAAAATAGAGAACAGGGTTTGGAGGGTCTTGCGGCACGATGACGCAGAATTTACCCGGATTTTCACACCCTTAGGCGCGCCCGTGACCGTCCGCGCCCCGGCGTGTGAAAGTGGAGAGCCAAGCTGAGTGAGTAAAATGCGCCTCGCCCTCTATGAACCCGACATCCCGCAGAATGCCGGTGCGTTGATCCGGCTGGGCGCCTGCCTCGGCGTGGCGCTGGATATCATCGAGCCTTGCGGCTTCCTGTTCAGCGCGGCGGGGTTGCGGCGGTCGGGGATGGATTATCTGGAACTCGCCGACGTCACGCGGCACGCTTCCTGGGCCGCATTTCAAGAAACGCCGCGCGGCCGGGTGGTTCTCTTGACCTCGAAAGCCGAGGCTTCCTACACCGATTTCGCCTTCGCGACGGATGACACGATCCTGCTCGGCCGCGAAAGCGCCGGCGTGCCGGACGCGGTGCATGCGGCGGCGGATGCGCGGCTGCGCATCACGATGCGGCCCGGTTTGCGTTCGCTCAATGTGGCGCAGGCGGGCGCCATGGTGTTGGGTGAGGCGCTGAGACAGACGAAGGGATTTTCGGCGTGAGCGAGGTTGTGGAGCAGAGAAAGCAACGCGCCCGCGCCTGGTTCGAGGAATTGCGCGACCGCATCTGCGCCGAATTCGAGAAGATCGAAAACGAATATTCCGGACAGCTGAAAGACCGCCCGGCCGGCCGCTTCGAGCGCAACGCCTGGTCGCGCCAAAGCGAAGACGGCAGCGACTCCGGCGGCGGCGTGATGAGCGTGATGCGCGGGCGCGTGTTCGAGAAAGTGGGCGTCATGGTCTCCACCGTCTATGGCAAGCTCTCGCCTGAATTCGCCAAGACGGTGCAGGGCGCCGAGGACAATCCGCATTTCTGGTCGAGCGGCATCTCGCTGATCGCGCATATGCAAAGCCCGCATGTGCCGGCCGTACACATGAACACGCGCCATCTGGTGACGGCGAAATCCTGGTTCGGCGGCGGCAGCGATCTGACGCCGATGTATCCGGATGAGGAGGCTACACGCGAATTCCACGCGGCGCTGGAGCGCGCCTGTGCCGGCCACGATTCCGCCTACTATCCGCGCTTCAAGAAATGGTGCGACGAATATTTCTTCCTGCCGCATCGCGGCGAGCCACGCGGCGCCGGCGGCATCTTCTACGACCATCTGAACAGTGGCGATTGGGAAAAGGATTTCGCCTTCACTCGCGACGTGGGACTCGCATTCCTCCAGGCCTATCCCCACATCGTAAGAGCACGGATGCAAAAGCCGTGGACGGAAGAGGAACGCAACCATCAGCTCGTGCGCCGCGGGCGTTATGTGGAGTTCAACCTGCTCCATGATCGCGGCACGCAGTTCGGGCTGAAAACGGGGGGAAATGTGGACGCCATCCTGATGTCGCTGCCGCCCGAAGTCCGCTGGCCCTAGGCAGGCCCGCTTGTTCCACACTTCTGCCAGCACGCCCGCGTTCGTAGCCCTGCTTCAGGTCATTCTGATCGATTTGGTGCTGGCCGGCGATAATGCGGTCGTCATCGGCATGGCGGCTTCGCGCGTCCCCAGGCTCCAGCGCCGCAAGGTGATCTTCTGGGGTTTGAGCGCGGCGGTGACGCTGCGCATCATTCTCGCCGTTTCCACCGCCACCATTCTCGACACGATCGGCCTGATGTTCGCGGGCGGCATTCTGCTGATGTGGGTGTCGTGGCGGCTTTATCGCGATCTCAATCCTTCGCCCGACGAAGCCAATGCGCTGCACACGATCTCCGGGCGCGAGGTGGTGGAGCATTCGCCGCGCCCGCCGCTCGACACATCCCATCTCAGGCGCGCGATCCTGCGCATCGTCATAGCCGACGTTTCGATGTCGCTGGACAATGTGCTGGCGGTGGCGGGTGCGGCGATGGATCACGTCTGGGTGCTGGCGATCGGGTTGATCCTCTCGATCGCGCTGATGGGCGTGGCCGCTTCGATGATCGCCAATCTGCTGTCGCGCCACCCCTGGCTCAGCTATGCGGGATTGATCATCGTGGTCTATGTCGCGCTGCGCATGATCTATTTCGGCGGACTCGAACTCCTGCACGCCGGCGATCAGGCAAGCCGCAGCAGCAGCGCGGTGGCGTCGTCGCTGGTCTTGAATCTGGGGTATGCGACGCCTTCGGGATCGCCCGCTTCCACGGCGCGCACTTCCTCGCCCAGCGCTTTCAGACCCTTGGTCTGGGCCGCCGCGATCAGCCCCGGCGCATCGTAGCGGCCATAGTCGCTCGCCAGTGCCAGGAATCCATCGGTCGTCAACAACACGATCGTTCCGGCCGGGGCGTCGACCTGCCGGCGCGCCACATGATCGGCAGCCGCGGCATTAGGGCCGAACAGCCAGTGGCCTTTGCCGGTGTTCACGAAATTACGCGCTTTTCTGAGAGCCTCGAGGAATTCCGGCCGGTTGACGTCGCCCGCGGGATTCATGCCCTTGGCGCGCGCCAGCCTGGCGACGCGCGAGGCTTCCAGCGCGCGCTTCTCGAACGCATCGCCGAGGATTTCGATCGCGCCGTCCGGCCGCTTCACCAGCGCCGCGCAATCGCCATAGGACAGCGCCTCGAAACCGTTGGCATTCTCCGTCACGAACATCATCGAGGCGAACGGAATCTCCCATGTGTCGATCGGCGCGCGCTTGCGTCCCGTGACATAGGCATATTCCACCTGGTTGAAGACGGCATTGAGCGCCAATCTGGGGCCGATCGGCGCGCGCATGAACGCCATCAGCAGCTTCGCGCCCAGATGCGCGAGCCAGGCTGCGTCGCTCTTGCCCGGCATCAGGGATTCGCCCAAGCCGGTCGCGCCGTCCAGCACGACGGCCGCGCGCTCGACATGGCCGAACGCATCGTCGTTCGGCTTGGCGGGATTGCCGGGAAGAGTGATAGAATCGAGAAGTTCAAAACGCATCAATAAGCCATCGCCTGGACCACGGCCTTCAGGCGCTCGGCGAGCGAGAATTCGTCGTCGAGAAAATCGGATTCGATCCACCATTCCTCGACTTCCGCGAGGATGCGCCCGACCAGCGGACCTTGCGGCACGCCGGCCGCCATTACATTGCCGCCGTCGAGCGGGAATTTCGGCGGCTGCCACGCATCGGCCAGCGCCAGCAGCGCGCGCCACTGGATGGCGCTGGATGCTTTCGCGTCTTCCGCCCAGCGCAGCGACACGCGATCCTTGAACCGCTGCGCGCCCAGCCGGTAGAGCAGCTTGCGCACTTCGCGGATCGAGAGATAGGAGACGATCTTCTCGCGTGCGGCGACGACATCCTCCAGACGCTCGCGGTCGGCGTTGGACAGCTTCCAGCGCTCGGCGAGCGGCGGAACGCCATCGTTCAGAAGCGCCGCCAGCCTTAGCAGCGGATCGGGCGCGAAGAAAGCATTCGCCTCGATAGCGACAAGGCGTTCGAGCCGCGCGATATTCAAGTTTCCGGGCAGAACCTCCGACAGAATCCCCGAAGCCGCCATCGCGCGCAGTACGACAACTGGATTCTCCGCCTCCAGCAGCTTCAGCATCTCTTTCTGGATGCGCTCGCCGGACAATTTCGCAAGACCAGCCTTCTCCGCCGCGGCGGCATGGAGCGCTTGCGCGTCTATTTCGCCCTTGCCGTACCAGGCATGGAAGCGGAACAGCCGCAGGATGCGCAGGAAATCCTCGCGGATGCGCTGGGTCGCATCTCCGATGAAGCGCACGCGGCCGGCTTCGAGATCGGCGATGCCATTGTGGTAATCGAAGATTTCTCCATCGGCCGAGGCGTAAAGCGCGTTGAAGGTGAAATCGCGGCGGCTCGAATCTTCCTTCCAATCCGTCGTGAAACGCACCACGGCGCGGCGCCCATCGGTGCTCACATCGCGGCGCAGGCTGGTGACTTCGAAGGGCTTGCCGCTCGAGATCGCGGTGACCGTGCCGTGCTCGATACCGGTCGGCACGGCACCGAGGCCGGCCGCCTGCAAACGCTTCATCACCACCTCGGGCGATAGCGGCGTCGCGATGTCGATGTCGCCGATGGGCTTGTCCAACAGCGCGTCGCGGATCGCGCCGCCGACGAAGCGCGCCTCGCCGCCCAGCGCGTCCAGCACCGCGCGCGTCGAGGGCGCGCCCATCCAGTCCTGCCGCTTGGGATCGAGCTTCATGCCCGCATCCTATCGCAGAAATTCACGACAATCGCAGCCGTAGCGCCCCAGATATAATGGGCGCCATATTCGAAGACGTGGAATTCGCGGCGCCGGCCCTGCCATTCGCGGCTGTCGCGCCGGCGGTTCACCGGGTCGAGCAGGAAAGCGAGCGGCACTTCGAACACCTCCTCCACCTCCGCCGGATTGGGCAGCAGCCCGAAACCTTGCGTCAGCAGACCCACCACGGGAAGGATCGCGAAACCCGTGCCGGTCTCGTAGGCGTCGAGAAAGCCCGCCACGGAAACGTGCTCAGCGCCGATTCCCGTCTCTTCCTTGGTCTCGCGCAAAGCAGTCTCGACCAGCGATGGGTCGCCCGCCTCCGCGCGACCGCCGGGAAAACTCACTTGGCCCGCATGGCGCGCCAGATGGGCGGTTCGCCGTGTGAACAGGATCGTGGGCTCGTCGCGCAGGACGATGGGAAGCAGCACTGCTGCGGGCGTGAGCGCCCGCGCCGCCTCGGGGCGCGTTCCCGGATTGAGATCGTAATCGCCGCGCGTTGGGGCGAGCGGCAGCGCCGGCGGCTCGGCCAGCAAGCGCGCGCGCAAGGCGCCGACGCCGTCATGGGCAATGCGCAGCGCAAGTGCCTCGGGCGAACTCACGCGGCACCGCCCAGCGCGAAGAACTTGCCTTCGCTCCACACGCCCAACGTTCCGGCGTGCTCGCCTTCGCCGGCGACGGTGAGATCCGCGAGTTGCAGGAATACGGCGCGTGAGATCTTCGCTTCCAATCCGCGGCGGACGTGCACGTAAGGCGCCGGCTCGCCGGTTTCGGCATGCGTCTCCACGCGAATGACATTGTCACGCCCGGCGACCGTCTCGTCGCCGACATTGGTCGTGAAGATCAGCCGCTGGTCGGGACCTTCGCCTTCGGCCCGCAGAAGGACGGCGATGAACGGCGCATCGTCGACGCGGATGCGCAGCTTCTCGCCCGGCGTGACGAGATGGAAGCCGTCCGGATCCTTGCGCAGGATGGTGGAGAATAGCCTCATCAGCGCCGGCCGCGTGAACGGCGCACCGCGATGGAACCAGGTTCCGTCGCGGGCGATGCGGATGTCGATCTCGCCGCAATGGGCGGGGTTCCAATTCTCGACCGGCGGCAGCGCACGCCCGGCCGCGCCGTCGCGCAGCCAGCTTGCCAATCCGATCGAAAATTCCTCGGCCATGGGCCTTAAACTCACGGCGATGTGCGGGCCATGGCCGGGATAGCCTTGCTTCGCAGTTGCGCGGGCGCGGGCGCGGTGCAACATAGTCCGGGCCTCGCGGACTCGACGATAGGCGCGCAGGCCTGGGCCGGCAATCGCCGCCGCTAACCATTGAGGCTTTGCGCCCTCGTTTGTGCCGCTTTTCGGGTGCAGGAATAACCACATGAACGACAGTGTCTCGAGTGAATCCGACAATGCGGTGGCGGCCCGAGCCGAGAAGGCCGCGGCTATTTTCGCCCGCGTGCGCGAGGGTATCGGCCGAGTGATCTTCGGCCAGCGCGAGGTCATCGACCAAGCCCTGATCACGTTGCTCGCGGGCGGCCACGGCCTGATCATCGGCGTGCCAGGTCTGGCAAAGACGCGGCTGGTGGAGACGCTCGGCACCGTGCTGGGTCTCGACTGGAAGCGCATCCAGTTCACCCCCGATTTGATGCCGGCCGACATCATCGGCTCGGAAGTTCTCGAGGAGGCGACGGACCATCGCCGCTCGTTCCGCTTCATTCCGGGGCCGGTATTCGCCCAGCTCCTCATGGCCGACGAGATCAACCGCGCCAGCCCGCGCACCCAATCCGCGCTGCTGCAGGCAATGCAGGAAAAGCATGTGACCGTCGCCGGCCAGCGCTACGACCTGCCCCGGCCGTTCCACGTACTGGCGACCCAGAACCCGCTGGAGCAGGAAGGCACCTATCCGCTCCCCGAAGCGCAGCTCGACCGTTTCCTGCTGCAGATCGACATCGGTTATCCCGATGCCGAGGCCGAGAAGAAGATGATGCTTGCCACCACTTTCGGCGAGGAAGCGGCGCTCAAGCCGTTCTGCAACCCCGAAGTGCTGATGGAAGCGCAAGCCATCGTGCGCCATCTGCCGGTCGGCGAGAAGGTGGTCGACGCGATCCTGCGCCTGGTGCGCGCGGCGCGGCCCGACGGCGATCCGGCGCTGCGCAACTTCATCGCCTGGGGGCCCGGTCCGCGCGCCAGCCAGGCCTTCATGTTGGCGGCGCGCGCGCGTGCGCTGCTCGATGGCCGCTTCGCGCCGTCGATAGACGACGTGGTGGCGCTCGCCCATCCGGTGCTGCGCCATCGCATGGCGCTCAATTTTTCCGCCCGCGCCGAAGGCACGACGATCGCCGACGTGATCGACCGGCTCACAAGGAGCCTTCTTTGACGCGCAATCCGATCCACGAGCAGGCCGAAGCGCTGGGCGCGGCGCTACCGCCTCTGCTCGTGGCGGCGGAAAGACTCGCATCTTCAGTCAGTCTGGGCGTGCATGGCCGGCGCAAGGCCGGCATGGGCGAGACCTTCTGGCAATTCCGCCGCTACGCGCCGGAGGATCCGCGCGCGGCGATCGACTGGCGCCAATCGGCCAAATCGCAGCATCTGTTCGTGCGCGAGCGCGAATGGGAAGCGGCCGAGGCGGTGTGGCTCTGGCGCGACGGCTCGCCCGGCATGCGCTTCAAATCCAACAGCGCAAAAACCACCAAGATCGAGCGGGCGACGGTGCTCGCCTTGGCGCTGGGCGCGCTGCTGGTGCGCGGCGGCGAACGCATCGCGCTGCTCGGCGACGGACATGGACCCGCCACCGGCCGTAGCCCGCTGCGCCGCATCGCGCATGAATTGGCCGACATGGAACCGGACGATGCGGCGCTGCCGCCCGACGCGCCGGTGACCAAGAATTCGCAATTCGTCTGGTTCAGCGATTTCCTGTCGCCGCTGGGCGAGATCGAAACCACGCTCAGGCGTCTCGCCCATGCCGGCCTCACGGGCCATCTGGTGCAGATCGTCGATCCGGCGGAAGAGGATTTCCCCTTCGCCGGGCGCACGCGCTTTGAGACCGCCACGGGAATCGTCAGCGAAATATTCGGCCGCGCCGAAACCGTGCAGGGCGCCTATCGCGCGCGCTTCCGGGCGCATGGCGAGACGCTGACGGCGCTGGCGCGCCGGCTGGGCTGGAGCATCCTGGTGCACCGCACCGACAAACGCCCCGAAACCGCGCTGGTCGCGCTCTATTCCGACCTCGGCGGCGCGCAGGCGCGGATGCGCAGCGCATAGGACGCAGGCATGAGTCTCCTCGGAGCCATCAGCTTCGGCACACCCTGGATTCTGTGGGCGCTCGCGGCGTTGCCGGCGATCTGGTTCCTGCTGCGCGTCACGCCGCCGGCACCACAGCGTGTGATCTTCCCGCCTTTGCGCCTGTTGCTGGGATTGGCGGCGCCGCAGGAAACGCCGGCGCGCACGCCATGGTGGCTGCTGTTGCTGCGTCTACTCGCCGCCGGTCTCGTCATCGTCGCGCTGGCCGAGCCCTCCCTCGGCGAGGCGCCGAAGAGCGGCGGCGGCGGACCGCTCATATTGTTCGTCGATAATGGCTGGACAGCGGCGCATGCCTGGGCGGATCGCGAAGCCGCGATCTCCGACGCGCTGGCGGGCGCCGCGCGCGCCGGCCGCGCCGTCGCGATCGTTCCGACGGCGGGTCCGACGGCGCCGGCGATCACGCTGCTCAGCGCTGGCGAGGCCGAGCGCGAGGCCGGCGATCTGACGCCGCAACCCTATTTGCCCAATCGCGCGCGCGCGGTGGCGGCGCTCGCCAAGGCGAAACTCGAGCAGCCGGAAATCCTGTGGCTGAGCGACGGCCTCGATCCCGGCGACGCGCGCGCGACGGCAGACGCACTCAGCCAAATCGGCGGCCTGAAAATCCTTGCCGACGCGCGCGGCAAGCTCGCGCTGGCATTGAAGCCGGAGAAGAACGAGCCCGACGGTTTCGTCGTCACCATTCTCCGCGCCGAAACCGCCGGCGCGCGCCAGGGCGACGTGGCCGCCATCGGCGCGCATGGCGAGGCGCTGGCCGGCGCGCCGTTCCGTTTCGCGCCTGGTGCGCATGAGACGACGGCGAAAATTTCATTGCCCCTCGAAGTGCGCAACGAGACCGAGCGCATCGTCATCGCCAACGAAGAATCCGCCGGCGCGGTGCGCCTGCTCGACAAGAACGACAAGCGCCGCGCGGTCGGCTTGGTCTCGGCGAGCAATCTGGAGACCGAGCAGCCGTTGCTTTCGGACGTCTATTACCTGCAACGCGCGCTCGCGCCCTATGCCGAAATGCGCAAGGGCACCATCGCCGACGCGCTCGCCCGCAACGTGCCAATCCTCATGCTCGCCGATATCGGGAAAATCGCCGGCAGCGATCACGACGGTGTCGCGCGCTTCGTGGCCGAAGGGGGTATATTGGTGCGCTTCGCCGGCGGAAGGATGACGCAGGGCACCGACGATCTCATCCCGGTGAAACTCAGGCTGGGCGGGCGCTATCTCGGCGGCGCGCTCAACTGGGCGCAGCCGCAGCATCTGGCGCCGTTCCCCGACACCAGCCCGTTCCGCGGGCTTTCCATACCCGCGGAGGTCACAGTTTCGCGCCAGGTTCTGGCCGAGCCGTCGGTCGATCTGGGCGACCACACCTGGGCGCGGCTCGCCGACGGCACGCCGCTGGTCACCGCCGAGCAGCGCGGCAAGGGCTGGATCGTGTTGTTCCACGTGACGGCGAGTCCGGCCTGGTCGAACCTGCCGCTGTCGGGACTGTATGTCGACATGCTGCGCCGGGTGCTCGATCTGTCGGGCGGTGCGCGGCCGTCCGACATGGGCACGGATGCGTCCGTCGTCTATCCGCCTTACGCCACGCTCGACGGCTTCGGCCATTCGCGCAAACCGCCCGCGGAGGTGCTGCCCATCCGCGGTTCGCAACTGGCCCGGATCGAACCGTCGCCAGCACATCCGCCCGGCCTTTACGGCAGCGAAGGCGCCCAGGTCGCAATCAATGCGGTGGGAGCAAACACCATGCTTCGGCCGTTCGGCGATCTCGGCGCGAGTGTGTCGGCCTATAGCGGAACCTCGGCGCAAGCGCTCGGCGCGCCGCTGCTGGCGTTCGCCATCCTTATCCTGCTGTTCGACGCGATCGTCTCGCTGCGCCTGCGTGGCTATATTTCGCTGCCGCGAAATTCGATCTCGCGCGCGGGCCTGTTCGCGCTGGCCGCGTTGCTGGTCCATCCGCCGCAATCGCGCGCCGACGACGCCTTCGACATGAAAGCCGCGCTCGACACGCGGCTGGCCTATGTCGTCACCGGCATTGCCGAGGTGGATGCGACGAGCAAGGCCGGTCTCACAGGGCTCGGCGATTATCTGAAGGCGCGCACCTCCTACACGCCGCAGGAACCCATCGGCGTCGATCTCGACAAGGACGATCTGAGCTTCTTTCCCCTGCTCTATTGGCCAATGGATCCGCGCGAGAAGGATCTTTCGCCGGCGGCGCTGAGCCGAATCTCCGATTACATGCGCAATGGCGGAACGATTCTGTTCGACACCCGTGATCTCACCTTGGGCGCGTCGCGCGGCGCGGATTCGCCGGGCCAGCAAACTTTGCGCCGGCTCGCCGCCAAGCTCGACATGCCGCCGCTGCAGCCGATACCGGCCGATCATGTTCTGACCAAGGCATTCTATCTGCTGCAGGATTTTCCCGGCCGCTGGGCCGGCGGCAAAGTCTGGGTCGAGGCGCTGCCGCCGCCCGATCCCGACGCGGGACCCGAGCCCGCGCGCGGCGGCGACGGCGTCTCGCCCGTCATCATCGGCGGCAATGATTGGGCCGCGGCCTGGGCGGTCGACGGCGAGGGCCGCGCGCTCAACGCGGTCTCGCCCGGCGGCGAGGAACAGCGCGAGCAGGCGGTGCGCTTCGGCATCAATGTCGTGATGTATGCGCTGACCGGCAATTACAAGACCGACCAGGTGCATGCGCCGGCGCTGCTCGAAAGGCTGGGGCATTAGGCCCATGACCTATTCGCTCGATTTCGCGCCGCATGTTCCCATGGTCTTGCTCTGGCTGCTGGTCGGTGCGGCCGTTGTTGTTCTTTTCTACTCCCTGGTCCGGCGCGCGAGTGGCGCGTGGCTGCGCGCGCTTGCCTTCGCCGTTGCGCTGTTCGCGCTGGCCAATCCCGTGATCGTGCATGAGAGGCGCGAGCCGCTGCCGGATGTGGTCGCCCTCATCGTCGATCATTCGCCGAGCATGGACATCCGCGGCCGGCGCGCGCAGGCCGACAAGGCCGCGGCCGAAATCAAGGCGAAGCTCGCGGCCGACAAGAGCCTCGAAATCCGAACGGCCGACGTGACGACACCGGTGGGCGAGGACACCGGCACGCAGCTTTTCGCCAGTCTCTCCAGCGCGCTGGCCGACGTACCGCCGGACCGCATCGCCGGCGCCATCGCGATCACCGACGGCGAAGTGCACGACGTTCCGCAAGGCAAGCCCGCGCTGCATGCGCCGCTGCAGGCGCTGATCGTGGGGCAACATGGCGAACGCGACCGCAAGCTGACCGTCGTCGGCGCGGCGCGCTATGTCATCGTGGGCCAGACAGCGGATATCACCGTGAGGGTCGACGATTTCGGCGCACCTCAGCCCGGTTTCGCCAATGTCGCCGTGCGCATCGACGGCGTGGACAATGGAACGCGGCTGGTGCCGACCGGCAAGGACACGCCGATCAAGATCAAGATCGCCCATGGTGGCGAGAACGTGGTCGAGCTGGAGGCTAGGCCCGGTCCGGCCGAATTGACGCTGCAGAACAACCGCGCCGTGGTGACGATCAACGGCGTGCGCGACCGGTTGCGCGTGCTGCTGATCTCGGGCGAACCGAATGCCGGCGAGCGCGTCTGGCGCTCGTTGCTCAAGGCCGATCCGGCCGTCGATCTGGTGCATTTCACCATCCTGCGTCCGATCAGCAAGCAGGACGCCACGCCGATCGACCAGCTTTCGCTGATCATCTTCCCGACGCGCGAATTGTTCGTCCAGAAGCTCGACTCGTTCGACCTGGTGATCTTCGACCGCTACACCGACGAGCCCGGCATCCTGCCGCTCGCCTATTTCGAGAACATCGCGCGCTATGTCGAGAATGGCGGCGCGCTGCTCGTCGCTTCGGGGCCGGAATATGCGGGGCCGCTGAGCATTTCCCATACGCCGCTGGCGGCTGTCCTGCCCGCGCAGCCGACCGGCAGCGTCGTGGACCAGCCCTTCAAGCCGATGGTGACGGCGCAAGGTCTCGCCCATCCGGTGACGCGCGATCTCGAAGGCGCCAACACGGCCGACAAGCCGCCTAGCTGGGGCAAATGGTTCCGGCTGATCGCGACCAGCAAAGTCTCCGGCGAGACCTTGATGTCGGGGCCAAACGACCAGCCGCTGCTCGTGCTCGACCGCGTCGGCAAGGGCCGTGTCGCGGAACTGCTCTCCGACCAAGCGTGGCTGTGGGCGCGCGGCTATGACGGCGGCGGGCCGGATGCCGAATTGCTGCGTCGGCTCGCCCATTGGCTGATGAAGGAGCCGGAGCTCGAGGAAGAACGGCTTACCGCATCCATCGCCAATGGCGAGATCGCGATCGAGCGCCGCTCCATGGCCGACAGCGTCAAGCCGGTGACGCTCACTCTTCCCTCGGGCAAGCAAACCGCGCTAACGCTGGCGAAGGTAGAACCGGGATTGTGGCGCGCGACCGCCAAGGCCGACGAGCTGGGCCTCTATCGCGCCAGCGACGGAACGCTGAACACGGTCGCAGCCTCGGGCCCGCTCAATCCCAAGGAAGTCGCGGACATGCGCGCGACCGACGCGATCCTGAAAGCGCCGACCGAAGCGACCGGCGGCAGCGTGCATTGGCTCGCCGACGGCTTGCCGTCCATCCGCCGCACATCGCCCGGCAGCATCGCCGCCGGCGACGGTTGGATCGGGCTCAGGGCCAACGGCGCCTATCGCGTCACCAGCGTGGAGCAACAGCCATTGTTGCCGGCATGGCTGGCGCTGCTGCTGATATTGGGAACGCTGCTGGTGGCGTGGCGGCTGGAGGGGCGGTGATTTTCGCCTTTTCTCCGACGCAATCGCGGTCCAGCATTTCCCGGCCAAACGGGAGACCGACATGACACTCAAAGGGCTTTCAAAAGTGGGACTTTATGCCGCGATCGGCGCGGTTGCCGCGCTCACACTGGTCCAGGTCGGTTGCGCCGCCGGCGAGACCGCGAACCCTACGACCGTCGACGGACTGAAAGGCTACACCCTGCGCGCGATCCATCCCGGCGAGATGGTGTCGATGCTGTACATGGCGGGCCGCGTCACCGTCACCGTCGACAAGGACAACAAGATCACCAATATCGCGTTCTATTGAGCCGCCAGCGGCGCGCCATCAGCGCACACCGCTTCGTCGAGGCGCGCGCGGCGCAACTCGCCCGACAGGGTGAGCAGCACATTGGGCAACAATGAGAGCCCCAGGATGCGCGAGCGGTCGACCGGGCCTGGAAACTTCACGCGTCCCGGCGGCAGCCTGGAGAATCCGACGCGCGCGTAATAGGGCTCGTCGCCGACCAGGATGATGCAAGGCCAGCCGGCGGCCCGCGCCGCGTCTATGCCGCGCGCCATCAGCGCCAATCCGATGCCGCGGCCGCGCTCCTCGGATTCCACCGCCAGCGGGCCCAGCAGCAACGCCCGCTCCTTGCCCACGAACACCGGCCAGAAACGCACCGAGCCGCGCAAGGTGCCGTTCTCGACGGCCACGAAACTGAGATCGGCTTCGGCGTCGACGCCCTCGCGCAGGCGATAGGCGGATTTGGCGTAACGGCCGGGACCGAAGCTGCGCGCCAGCAACGCGTCGATGCTGCCGGCATCGTCCGCCTGTTCGGAGCGGATCGCCCAGCCGGCCTCTTTCGCGCCCTCTTTCGTGCCGTCAGTCACGCCGTTAGGCTCCGCCCGGTTGGAAACGGATGGAGGTAATCCCATGGGCGTACTGGATGGCAAGGTCGTTCTCGTCACGGGCGGCGCGAACGGAATCGGCAAGGAATGCGCGCTGCTCGCCGCTCGTGAAGGCGGCAAGGTCGTGGTCAACGATCTGGGTGGCGCGGTCGCCGGCGGCGACGAGGGCTCGGCCGGCCCGGCCGAGATGGTCGCGCGCGAGATCAAGGCGGCCGGCGGCGAGGCGGTGTCCAATTCCGATTCCGTCACCAGCAAGCCCGGCGTCGCGCGCATGATCGAGCAGGCTATGGACACCTACAAAGGCCTGCACGCGATCATCAATCCGGCCGGAATCCTGCGCGATGTGATGTTCCACAAGATGACCGACGAGGACTGGGACAAGGTCATCGATGTGCATCTGCAGGGCTCCTACAATGTCTGCCGCGCGGCAGTGAACCATTTCCGCGAGCAGCAGGAAGGCTCCTTCGTCCTCTTCACCTCGACCTCCGGGCTGATCGGCAATGTCGGTCAGGCCAATTACGCCGCGGCCAAGATGGGCATCGTCGGTCTCTCGCGCATCCTCGCCATGGAGGGTGCATCGAAGAACGTTCGCTCCAATACCATCGCGCCGTTCGCCTGGACCCGCATGATCGCGACCATTCCGATCAAGGACGAGGCCTCGGCCAAACGCGTCGACCGCATGAAGAACATGATGCGCCCCGACCAGGTGGCGCAGCTCGCGGTTTCCCTCGCCTCGCCGGCCTGCAAGGACGTCTCGGGGCAAATCTTCGCGGCGCGCGGCAACGAAGTGTTCCTGATGAGCCAGCCGCGCCCGGTGCGCGCCATCGGCAAGGTGGAAGGCTGGACGCCGGAGACCATCGCCAATCACTGCATGCCGGCGCTCAAGCCCAGCTTCTTCGACCTGGCGCCGACCACGGGAACGTTCGGCTGGGATCCGATTTGAGTCACCAATAGGGTGGCGGTGCCGTTCCGCTCGCGAGTTCCGCCAGGCGCCGCCGCGTTCCGGCCACGGTGCCGGGCGGCGGCGCGGCGGGATCGGCGAACATCATCTCGCGGATTTCGAAGTTCGGCTTGAAGTCGAGTACCGCCCCACGCACGCGATAGAGCGCTACGACATTGGTCGCCCAGCCCACCTTGCGGGTCAGCAGGCCGAGGAATTCGGGCGGCGCGCTGCGCATAAGCCCGATCTCCTCCCTCAATTCTCGTATAACCGCGTCCGCTGGCGGCTCGCCCGAATCCACCCCGCCGCCCGGCAGGTGCCAGCCCGTCATATAGCTGTGCCGCACCAGGGCCACGTGGCCTTGGCCGTCCTCCACGATGGCGCTGGCCCCGAAGGCGACCGGCGAGCGCAGGGCCTTGAGGGCCAGGACGAGCGCCAGCCGCGCGCGCTCGGAAAACCGCATGTCGGTGTTCAAAACAGGATTTCCTTCGTCTGCGCTAAGGGATTGCTAACCGAACAATAATAGCTTGTTCACTGCATTCTAGCCTCGGGGACTTTGACCTTGCCGCTGTTTTTCCATTTGCCGCAAGCACCGGGCGCCATCGCGCGTCCGCGCGAGCACTCGCGCGGGTGGGTGCGGTGACGGCAGCGGCGTTCGACTACCTCAAGGCGCTGGTTGTCGAGGACAACGCCCATATGCGCGCGCTGCTGCGCTCGCTCCTCCACGCGCTGGGGATGAAGCAAGTCTACGAATGCAACGATGGTGCATCGGCGTATAACGAGCTGCGCGAGCGCAAGCCGGATTTCGTGCTCACCGACCTTTCGATGAAGCCGGTGGACGGCATCGAGTTCACCCGCATGGTGCGCACCGGCCAGGACAGCCCCAACCCCTATGTGCCGATCATCATGATCACCGGCCATACCGAGCGCCCGCGCGTCGAAGCCGCGCGCGACGCGGG
>Ga0302314_10011832_pt1 | contig 15175 bp, 13 predicted proteins | sample III_Palsa_N2_3_FD_200533 | JGI IMG/M metagenome (GOLD analysis project Ga0302314, IMG submission 200533) | Peat permafrost microbial communities from Stordalen Mire near Abisko, Sweden - III_Palsa_N2_3 | ecosystem: Environmental > Terrestrial > Soil > Palsa > Peat permafrost | place: Sweden...
TGGTTGAAACCAAGCCGCCGTGCCTAAACCATCGGAATGAGGGGTCCCTCTTCGGCGCCGATCACCCCGCTAAGGGGGTCCTTGTTCCACGCCGCTGCACATGCAGGAGGCCAAGGCGCGGTTGAGCGAGGTCGTTCGACGGGCTGTCGATGACGGGCCGCAACATGTCAGCGTGCGGGGGGGGCAGCGGCTGTTGTCCTGTCCGAGAAGGAATATCGCCAGCTCGCCTCGAAGCGCCCGTCGATTGTGGATCACATTCTCGCGGGCGAACCGTGGCCCGATGATCAGATCGACGCCATTAATGACCGGCCACATGGGCCGGACCGCAACATCGATTTCTGATGTACCAGGCGCCGCGCTAAAGCGCGAGGCGGCGATACTCTTAATTTCTAAGACCGCACCTTCACGAAGCTCCCCGGCGCGTCCTCGGTCGCCTTCAGCGGACCCTTGGTCGGGTCGCGGGCGGGGACCATCGGGCCGGACTTCTCGGCCAGCCAGGCGGCCCAGTGCGGCCACCAGGAGCCCGGATGCTCCGTCGCTCCCGCGAGCCAGTCGTCGACCGAACCGGGCAGGGCGGGGTTGGTCCAGTGCTGGTACTTGTTGGCGTCGGGGTGGTTGATCACCCCGGCGATGTGGCCTGAACCGGCCATCATGAACTCGGTCGGTCCGCCGAACAGCTGCGCGCCCTTGAAGACCGAACGCAGCGGCGCGATGTGGTCCTCCTTGCTGGACTGGACGAAGACCGGGATCTTGACCTTTCCCAGGTCCAGCTTGACCCCGCCCAGCACCAGTTCGCCCTTGGCCAGTTTGTTGTCCCGGTAGAATTCCCGCAGGTAATAGAGGTGCAGGGTCTTGGGCATCCGCGTCTGGTCGGAGTTCCAGTAGAGCAGATCGAACGGCTTGGGCTCCTTGCCCAGCAGGTAGTTGTTGACGAAGAACGACCAGATCAGGTCGTTGCCGCGCAGGGCGTTGAAGGTGTCGGCCATCGACTTGCCGGGCAGGATGCCGCCGCCGGCGTCCATCTGTTTCTCGACGTCGTCGATCCAGGCGTCGTCGGTGAACAGCAGAAGATCGCCAGCCTCGCTGAAATCCTGCTGGGCGGCGAAGAAGGTGGCTGAGGCGAAACGCTTGTCCCCCTTGGCGGCCATATAGGCCAGGGTGCAGGACAACAGCGTGCCGCCGATGCAGTAGCCGACCGTGTTCACGCGGTCGACGCCGCACTGCTTCATCACCGCTTCGCTGGCGGCGTAGACGCCCCGGACCATGTAGTCCTCGAACGTCTTGGACGTCAGGCGCTGGTCGGGATTGACCCAGGACGTGACGAACACCGTGAAGCCCTGGGCCGTCAGCCAACGGATCATCGAGTTCTCGGGCCGCAGATCCAGGATGTAGAACTTGTTGATCCAGGGCGGGAAGATCAGCAGCGGAATCTGGTGAACCTGCTCCGTGGTCGGGGTGAACTGCAGCAGCTGGATCAGCTCGTTCTGGAACACCACCTTGCCCGGCGCGGTGGCGATGTTCTCCCCGACCTTGAACGGGGTGGAGTCGGTCTGGCTGATCGACAGCTGGCCGCCGCCACGCGCCAGGTCGGCGGCGAAGTTCTCCATCCCGCGCACCAGGCTCTCGCCATGGGTCTCGGTGGCCTCGCGCAGCGCGGCGGGGTTGGAGATCAGGAAGTTGGAGGGCGAAAAGGCGTCGGTCAGCATCTTCATGAAGAATTCGACGCGGCGCTTGCTGAGCGGGTCGACATCCTCGACGTCGGACACCAGGTCGTTCAGCCAGTTGGAGGTCAGCAGGTAGGACTGCTTCATCACGTCGAACATCGGATTGTTCGACCAGTCCGGGTCGGTGAAGCGCTTGTCGCCCTTGGCGGGCTTGACGACCTCCTGGATCTCGCCGCCGGCCACGCGGCGGGCCGCCGACTGCCATAGCGCCATGTAGCGCGAGAAGAGGTCGGCCTGGGAGCGCATCAGCCGGTCGGGCTGGGCGGCCAGGCGGCTTATCACGTCGGTCAGAGCGGGGCCGACGTGGAAGGGATCGGGGCTAAGCGCCGCGGGGCGATCGGCCTGGCGCAGCGCGGCTTCGGCGATGGCCCCCTGGGCGGTCAGGGCCGCGCGCGCCAGATTGGCCGACATCTGCTCCAGCATCTCGCGTTGGGCCGGCGACAGGCCGGCCGCGCCGAGGCCTGATGCGTTGAGGCCCTTGGCCAGGCTGGGTTGGGCGGCGGGCGCTTCGGAAGCGTGAGGATGGGAAGCAGAAGGTTCGGCTTTCGCCACAGCGGGTTTGGTAGCCGGTCTCGCGGTCCGTCGAGCTGCCGGCTTTGCAACAGGCGCAGCCACGACGGCGGTCTTGACGGCCTTGGCCGCCGTCGCCTTCTTCGTTGCGGGCGCGTCTGTTTTGGCGAGCGTCGGCGGCGGCACGCTCGCGGCGGCCTTGGCGGCTGACTTGCGCCGCTTTGCTTTGCCGCCGCCTTTAGCGTCGCTCATCTCGCTCCTCCAAACTCGGTGGATCCATCCCTGGAATCTCGCGCGCTCTTTCGTTCGCGTCTATCATCGCATAAGACCGCAACTGATTTGAAATGGCGAGCATGCGTTCGATGAATTGGCGGGTTCTATGAATGGGCCGCAAGCCGCGCGGCGTTTGCGCAGCGTCGGCCTGGTCATTTCGGCGGCAGCGGCGATGTTCACCGCCGGCTGCGCCAACATGCGGGACGTGAAGCTGCTTGCCGTCGGCGGGGTGAACCCGGACTCCACGGTCTCCGCCGAGGTTGTCGCCGTCCAGCACGCGCCGGGACCCTATCCCAGATTCTCGCAGGTCCCCCCGCCGTCCTCCGATGTACGCACCGGCCCCGAATGGCGGGCGGCGGTGCTGAGCGAATGGAACACCAAGCGCAAGACCGATCGCGAGGCCGCCGCCTTGCCCTTTAGCCTGGCCAATACCGACACCGAAGTCTGGGCCGAGCGCACCCGCGCGAAAATCCCAGCCGGCGAAAGGTCTCAGCCCGCGCCCAGCGTCGCTGATCAGGCCGAGGCCTTCGCCGCAAGTCAGCGCGCGCGAGCTACGCCGCCCCCGCCGCCGCAATAGGCCTCGGGGGCGAAACCGGTCTTCGTCTGCTGGAATCCGAGGCCCGAGCGGTCTATTCCTGCGTCCGCCCATCTCTGACGCGGCCCCTTAAGGAGGGGCCAATCCCATGAACACCGACTTTCACCGCATCCGGCGCCTGCCGCCTTACGTCTTCGAAGAGGTCAACCGGCTCAAGGCCAAGTTGCGCGCCGAAGGGGTCGATATCATCGACTTCGGGATGGGCAATCCGGACATGCCGACCCCGCGCCACATCGTCGACAAGCTGATTGAGACGGTCAAACGGCCGAAGACCCACGGCTATTCGGCCTCCAAGGGCATAGCGGGCCTGCGCCGCGCCATGGCCGGTTATTATGACCGCCGCTTCGGCGTGACGCTGAACCCGGACTCCGAGGTGGTCGTCACCCTGGGTTCAAAGGAGGGGTTCGCCAACCTGGCCCAGGCCCTGACCGCGCCGGGCGACGTGATCATCTGCCCGAACCCGGCTTATCCCATCCACGCCTACGGCTTCATCATGGCCGGCGGAGTGATCCGCCACGTGCCGGCCCTGACGCCGGAGGACTACCTGTCCGGCATCAGCCGGGCGGTGAAGCATTCCGCGCCGCCGCCCAGCGTGCTGATCCTCAGCTATCCGTCCAACCCTACGGCCCAGTGGGTCGACCTGGACTTTTACAAGGACGCCGTGGCCCTGGCCAGGAAGCACGACATGCTCGTGCTGTCGGACATCGCCTATTCCGAGATCTATTTCGAGGACAACCCGCCCCCATCGCTGCTGCAGGTCGAGGGCGCCAAGGATATCGCGGTCGAGGTCAATTCCCTGTCCAAGACCTATGCTATGGCCGGCTGGCGGGTCGGCATGGTGGTGGGCAATGCGCGGATTTGCGCGGCCCTGGCGCGGGTCAAGTCCTATCTGGACTACGGCGCCTTCACGCCGATCCAGGTGGCGGCGACGGCCGCGTTGAACGGGCCGCAGGACTGCGTGGAGGCGATCCGTCAGACCTATAAGTCCAGGCGCGACGTGCTGGTCGAGGCGATGGGCCGGGCGGGCTGGGATATCCCGGCGCCGCCCGCATCGATGTTCGCCTGGGCGCCGATCCCGGAGGCCTATCGCGAGGCCGGCTCGATGCTCTTCTCCAAGCTCCTGATCGAGGAAGCGGGCGTGGCCGTCGCTCCCGGCGTCGGCTTCGGCGAATACGGAGAAGGGTTCGTGCGTATCGGACTTGTGGAAAACGAGCACCGCATCCGTCAGGCCGCGCGCAATGTGAAAAAATTCCTGCAACAATCAGGACAGATACTCAGCCGTGCGCGTGAAGAGCTGCCGGCGGCGGCGCAGTAGGATCATTGATGACGAAAGACACCTGGCGCATTGGCGTCGCGGGCCTCGGCACGGTCGGGGGCGGTCTGGTGAAGTTCCTGGCGGAGGCTCCCACCTTCGCGCCGGCGGGCGCTCGCGCCGTCATTGGCGCCGTCAGCGCCCGTGATCGCGCCCGGGGCCGCGATTTCGACGTCTCGGCCTATCGCTGGTTCGATGATCCGTCTGCGTTGGCCGCGGACACCGACATCGACGTGTTCGTCGAACTGATCGGCGGCTCCGAAGGCCCCGCCAAGGCGGCGGTGGAGACGGCCCTGCGGCTGGGCAAGCCCGTGGTCACGGCCAACAAGGCCCTGATCGCCAAGCACGGCGCGGCCCTGGCCGTCCTGGCAGAAGCCAACGACGCGCCGCTGCTGTTCGAGGCGGCGGTGATGGGCGGCACGCCGGCGGTCAAGATGCTGCGCGAGGCCATGGTCGGCGACCAGGTCGACGCGGTCGCCGGCATCCTGAACGGCACCTGCAATTATATCCTGACCGAGATGGAGACCGGCTCGCGGCCGTTCGCCGAGGTGCTGGCCGAGGCGCAGCGCCTGGGCTACGCTGAGGCCGACCCAACCACCGACATCGGCGGGTTCGACGCGGCCCACAAGATCAGCATCCTGGCTGCCCTGGCCTTCGGCTGCGCCCCTAATTTCGACGCCGCGGAGATCGAGGGCGTCGACCGGGTCGAGCTCCTGGACATCAAGCTGGCCCACGATCTGGGTTATCGCATCCGCCTGGTCGCCCAGGCCACCCGCGCCGACGGCGAGATCTCGGTGCGCGTCCATCCGGCGCTGGCCCCGCTCGGCCATCCGCTGGCCGAGACGCGCGGCGCGCTGAACGCGCTTTTCATCGAGGGACGCCGGATCGGCAGGATCTTCATCCAGGGACCCGGCGCCGGCGCGGGGCCGACCGCCGCGGCGGTCGCGGCCGACATCGCCGATGTGATGACCGGCGCGCGCCGGCCGGTGTTCCAGGCGCCTGCGACCACCCTGAAACCCTTTGCTGCCGTCGATGCCGCCCACCGCGTCGGCAAGGCCTACGTCCGCCTGCTGGTCAAGGACGAGCCCGGCGTGATCGCCGCGGTGTCCGAGACCCTGGCGGAGGTTGGCGTCTCGATCGACAGCTTCCTGCAGAAGCCGGTGGAGAACGCCGGCGGCGTCCCGATCGTGCTGACCACCCACGCCACGCCCGAGTCCGTGCTGCTGAAGGCGATCCAACGCATCGGCGCGCTTAGCCAGGTCCTGGAGCCCCCTCGGATGCTGCGCATCGCGCGCATCTAAGAATCCCCCAATAATGAACGATCAGGCCAGGAGAACCCGTCAAATGAGCTCGAACGATCTGGACCGCAGCCTTGTGCTCGACGCGGTCCGCGTGACCGAGGCGGCGGCCATCGCCGCCTGGAAGCTCGTTGGCCTCGGTGACGAAAAGGCGGCGGATCAGGCTGCGGTCGACGGCATGCGCACCGCCCTGAACACCTTGGAGATCGACGGCGAGATCGTCATCGGCGAGGGCGAGCGCGACGAGGCGCCGATGCTGTTCATCGGCGAGAAGGTCGGGACGGGCAAGGGGGCCAAGATCGACATCGCGCTCGATCCGCTGGAAGGGACCACCCTGACCGCCAAGGCGATGGCCAACGCGCTGGCGGTGATGGCCTGGGCGCCCAAGGGAACGCTGCTGAATGCGCCCGACACCTATATGGACAAGATCGCCTGCGGACCTGGCTATGCGGACGGGCTGATCGACCTGGACGCCTCGCCGGCCGACAATGTCCGCGCCATGGCCAAGGCCAAGGGTGTCGCGCCTTCCGAAATAACCGTCTGCGTGCTGGATCGCCCGCGCCATGCCGAGATCATCGCCGGCCTTCGCGCCGTCGGCGCGCGGGTGCACCTGATCACCGACGGCGATGTCGCCGGGGTGATGAACACCGCCGAGCCGGTCACGGGCATCGACCTCTATATCGGCCAGGGTGGCGCGCCCGAGGGGGTCCTGGCCTGCGCCGCGCTGAAATGCGTCGGCGGACAGTTCCAGGGGCGGCTGGTGTTCCGCAACGCCGACGAAAAGGCCCGCGCCACGCGCCTGGGCGTCACCGACTTCAACCGCAAATATTCGCTGCACGAGATTGTCCGCGCCGACGCCATCTTCGCCGCCACCGGCGTCACCAAGGGCGCCCTGCTGGACGGGGTGCGCCAGGAGGGCGGCTTCATCTACACCCACTCGCTGGTGCTCAATTCCTCCAGCCACACCGTGCGTGAAGTGCGGATGAAACGCGCCATCTGAGCGGGATGAGGAAAAGTGGACACCGGTTTTCCGCTCGCATCCCGCGCCAAAGGTAAATAGCCATGGCTGATGGGGCGGGCTCCAGCGGCTTCCTCGGTGTCTCGCGCTCGCTGACGGGACGTGTGTGGCGCGAGCGTCCGGCGGACCTGGACCTGGCCCGCCGTCACGCCCAGCGCATGGGGCTGAGCGAGCCCATGGCCCGCGCCCTGGCCTCGCGCGGGATCAGCGACGAGGCGGCGGAGTCCTATCTGACCCCGACGCTGAAGGCCCTGTTTCCCGATCCGTCCAGCTTCCTCGACATGGACCGGGCGGTCCAGATCCTGCTGGACGCCCTGATCGCCGAGCGGCCGATGGTGGTGTTCGCCGACTACGACGTGGACGGCGCCACCAGCGCCTCGCAGCTGGTCCGCTGGTTCCGCGCCATGGGCCGCGACCTGCCGATCTATGTCCCCGATCGCGTGACCGAGGGCTATGGACCCTCGCCGGCGGCCTTCCGACGGTTGCGCGACGAAGGGGCCGAACTGGTGATCACCGTCGACTGCGGTGCGGCGGCCTATGACGCTATCGACGCCGCCGCCGAGATCGGCCTCGAGGTGGTGGTGATCGATCACCACCTGATGCGGGAGGACCCGCCGGCTGCCGCGGCCGTGGTCAATCCGAATCGGCCGGGCTGCTGCTCCGGCCAAGGCGTGCTGGCCGCCGCCGGCGTGACCTTCGTGCTGCTGGCGGCGCTGAACCGCGAGGCGCGCCGCCGTGGCCTGTTCGAGGCGCGTCCCGAGCCCGACCTCAGACAATGGCTGGACCTGGCGGCCCTGGGCGCCATCTGCGATGTCACGCCACTGACGGGCTTTAACCGCGCCCTGACGGCCCAGGGCCTGAAGGTGATGTCGGGCTGGGGCAATCCGGGCCTGAAGGCGCTGCTGGAGGTCGCGGGCTCCAAGGGGCCGGCGACGACCTTCCACGCCGGCTTCATCCTGGGCCCCCGAATCAACGCCGGCGGACGCATCGGCCGCTCGGACCTGGGGACCCGCCTGCTGTCGACGGACGACCCGGACGAGGCCAAGGCCCTGGCGCAGGAGTTGGACGGCCTGAACGCGGCCCGCAAGGAAGTAGAGAGCGCGGTCATCGAGGAGGCCGTCACCGTCATCGAGCGGCAGACCAATCTTGATCCGGACGCTCCGGTGCTGGTGGTGGCCGGCGAGGGGTGGCATCCGGGCGTGATCGGCATCGTCGCGGGGCGACTGAGGGAGCGCTATCGCAAGCCTGTCATCGTCATCGGTCTGGATCCCGCCACCGGTATCGGCAAGGGCTCGGGCCGCTCCCAGCCGGGGGTGAATCTGGGCCGTGCGGTGCAGGCCGCGTTCCAGGGCGGGCTGATCATGTCGGGCGGCGGCCACGCCATGGCGGCAGGTTTAACGGTGCGCGGCGACGCCGTGCCGGAGCTTCGCGAATTTCTCTGCCGCACGCTGGCCGAGGAGGGCGTCCAGGCGGCGCTGATGGATGTGGTGGAGGTGGACGCCCTGATCGCCGCCGGCGGGGCCACACGGGGCCTGCTGGAGGATTTCCAGCGGCTGCAGCCCTTCGGGCCGGGCAATCCCGAGCCAATGTTCGCCTTGGCCGACGTGCGCGTGGAACAGATCATGGCCCTGCGCGGCGGCCACATACGCTGTCAGCTGGTCGACGCCGACGGCTCGAAAGTCCGCGCGGTGGCCTGGCGCGCCGCGGAAACCGACCTCGGCCGACGCGTGCTGGCGGGCGGTGGGGCGCTGCATGTGGTGGGCCGACTGAAGGCCGACGACTGGAACGGCCGTCAGGGCGTCGAACTGGAGATCGAGGATGTCGCCGATCCGCGCATGAGCCGGTAAATTTCCTGCCCTTCACGGGCTTGCACGCCCCGATGAAGGCGGATATATCGCGCTTCCTCTTCGCCGTGGTCCCTTCGTCTATCGGTTAGGACACCAGATTTTCATTCTGGGAAGAGCGGTTCGATTCCGCTAGGGACTGCCACGACGCGCTAGAGGTTCAAGCCACGCGCTCTGCCTCTTGGTTAATCGGCGCGACGCGAACCGGGGCGTTTGCCCACGCCCAAATTGCCAGTGAAAACCGTGCTTTGATAAACAAGTCGGCGCGGTCCGTCGGGTTTTTAATTCGATGCGGCGAGTATCAAAAACCGCGCTGGTAGATGCAACTTCCACGAATTCGGCATCAGGCCGGGCCGAAGACCCACTACAGGTGCGGCGGAATATCGCAAAAGTTCTCTTCCGTGGCGCGAATCAGTCATTGACGCTCAGGCATAGCGAGAACACTGTTATTATGTTTAGTTTGTCCGATCAGGACTTAAGGCGGGCCAGAGGGGTGGCATGTCTAGTTACGGTTTCGAGGAAGCCGACGTTCATGAGCAGTCGGTCCGAATAAGTGGACGCGTGAAGTGGTTCGACGCGGGTAAGGGTTACGGGTTCATCGTTCCGGATGATCCGTCCCAGACCGGCATGAAGGACGTATTACTGCACGTGACCAGTCTTCGTCAGTGCGGGCGCGAGCAGGCGCCCGAGGGCGCTGTCGTGGTCTGCGAGGTGGTCAAGCGCCCCAAGGGCTGGCAGGTCTGCGAAGTGGTCGATCTGGACGAAAGCACGGCCACGCCGCCGGCGGAGCATGGCCGCGGCGCCGAACGCGATCATCACGGCGGGTTCAGACGCGAGCGCGATAACCATGACGGCCCCAGAGGCGGCGGCCTGCGTGATCGTGCGCCGCGTCGCGGGTCGGACGCCGATGGTCCGCTTGAGCACGCCAAGGTCAAATGGTTCAACCGGACCAAGGGCTATGGCTTCGTGGTCCGCGACGACGAGCCCGGCGACATCTTCGTGCACATCGAGACGCTGCGCCGCAGCGGCCTGGAGGATCTGCAGCCGGGCGAGGAGGTGATGGTCCGCTTCGCCACGGGTCCCAAGGGCCTGGTCGTCGCGGAAATCGCCGCCGAGGCGCACTGATCGGCGGGGCCCGCGATCAACTCCGCGCGTCATCCAACTGCGTCAGGGGCAGGGCGGTCGAGTCCTTCAGCGTCTCCAGCACGAAACTGGAGCGCACGTCCTTGACGCCGGGCATCTTCAGCAGCCGATGCAGCGTGAAGTCGGCATAGGCGTCCAGGTTGGGCACGACCACCTTCAGCAGATAGTCGAACGCGCCGGTCATCATGTGACAGGCGACGATCTCGGGCTGCCCCTCGATCGCCGCGCGAAAGGCCGCGGCGCCGACGTCGCTGTGGCGATCGATCTGGACCTCCACGAAGGCCACCACGTCCAGGCCAAGCTTGCGGCGGTCGAGCAGAGCGACATAGCCGCCGATCAGGCCCTGCGCCTCCAGCAGCTTGACCCGGCGCAAGCATGGGCTGGGCGAGAGGCCGACGCGCTCGGCGAGTTCAACATTGGAAACGTGGGCGTCGGTTTGCAGCACCTCAAGAATCTTGCGATCGGCGCGCGTTAATTTTGGCATAAAATGACCTGAGCGAACGGTGAACGTGAAATTCCTGGCGAATATGTCGCCCTGCTATGGGCCATACGCAAGGAAATGACGCCCGATCCGGATTATCCTGCGCGAACTGCGACAGGAGAAGCGCGACATGGCCGATCTGTTCGACAATCCGCTCGGAACCGATGGGTTTGAGTTCGTCGAGTTCACCGGTCCGGATCCAGAAGCGATCAGGCTGCAGTTCGAGCGGATGGGCTTCACGGCCGCCGCGCGGCACCGCTCCAAAAATGTGATCCGCTACAAGCAGGGCGATATCAATTTCCTGCTCAACATGGAGCCGAGCGGCCAGGTCGCCCAGTTCCGATCCGCCCACGGCCCCTCGGCCAACGCCATGGCCTTTCGGGTCAAGGATGCGGCCCTGGCCTTTAAACTGGCGGTCGAGCGCGGCGCGACGCCTGTGCAGGGTCCCGTCGGGCCCATGGAGCTGAACATCCCCGCCATCGAGGGGATCGGCGGCTCGAACCTCTATCTGGTCGACCGCTACGGCGCGAAGGCGATCTATGATGTCGACTTCATGCCGATCGAGGGCGCCGAGGCGGCCGAGGCGAGCAACAATGTCGGCCTGACCTATCTCGACCACCTGACCCACAACGTCCATCGCGGCGCCATGGCGAAATGGGCCGACTTCTACGAGCGCATCTTCAACTTCCGCGAAATCCGCTATTTCGACATCGAGGGCCAGCAGACCGGCCTGATCTCCAAGGCGATGACGAGCCCGGACGGCAAGATCCGCATCCCGCTGAACGAGAGCCGCGACGACCACTCGCAGATCGAGGAATTCCTGCGCGCCTATCAGGGCGAAGGCATCCAGCACATTGCGCTTGGAACCGGCGACATCTTCGCCTCCGTCGAGACGATGCGAGAGCGAGGCCTGAACTTCCAGGACACCACCGAAACCTATTTCGAGCAGATCGACGCGCGCTTGCCGGGCCATGGCGAAAACGTCCAGCGCATGAAGGCCGACCGCATCCTGATCGACGGCGCGCCAAGCGAGGGTCAGGGCCTGCTGCTGCAGATCTTCACCGAAAACGCGCTGGGGCCGATCTTCTTCGAGATCATCCAGCGCAAGGGCAATGAGGGCTTCGGCGAGGGCAACTTCAAGGCCCTGTTCGAGAGCCTGGAGCTGGACCAGGTCCGCCGGGGCGTACTGCCCGCCATGAAGTCGGCCTGAGGGCGTCCAGGATGGCCAGGGGCAATTGGCTGCCGGTTCGCGGGGCCCAGGGGGAGCATTCCCGGCAGGCCCATGCCGACCTGCCGGACGGCGCCTATGAGCGGGAGATGTCCAAGGAGGGCTTCTTCGGCCCGGCCGCCTTTCTCTATCACCGTCGCCCGCCGACGGGCTGGGAGAGCTTCGAGGGGCCGCTGCGCCCGCGCGCCTTCGACCTGAACGGGCTGAACGAGGCGGCGGCCTCGCCGTGGGCCGCGCCGGTGGTGTTGTCCAACGCCCATGTGCAGATGCGTTTCTGGGCGCTGGCCGCCTCCATGCCGGCCCTGGCGCGCAATGCGGACGGCGATCAGCTGCTGTTCGTGCACGAGGGCAGGGGCGATCTGTTCTGCGACTTCGGCCGCATCGGCTACGAGGCCGGCGACTATCTGTACCTGCCGCGCGGGACCATGTGGCGCCTGCGCTGCGACGCGCCGACCCGCGTCCTGATGATCCAGGCCACCGGCAGCCACTTCACGCTGCCGGACAAGGGGCTGATGGGCCCCCACGCCATCTTTGATCCGGCCATGCTCGATACGCCGGTGATGGACCAGGCCTTTCGCGCCCACCAGGCCGAGGACGGCCGTGTCGCCGTCGAAATCAAGAAGCGCGACCAGGTGTCGATCGCCACCTATCCCTACAATCCCCTCGATGCGGTGGGCTGGCACGGCGATCTTGCGCCGGTGCGGTTGAACGTGCGGCACATCCGGCCGGTGATGAGCGCGCGCTATCACGTGCCACCATCCGTCCACACCACCTTCCTGTCGGAACGGTTCGTGGTCTGCACCTTCGCGCCGCGCCCGTTCGAGAGCGATCCGGGCGCGATCAAGATCCCGTTTTTCCACAACAATGACGACTATGACGAGGTCCTGTTCTACCACGCCGGCGACTTCTTCAGCCGCGACAACATCGAGGCCGGGATGATGACCTTCCACCCGTCGGGCTTCACTCACGGCCCGCATCCCAAGGCGCTGAAGAACATGCTGGTCCAGACCAAGCCGGCGACCGACGAATATGCGGTGATGATCGATGCTCGCGATCCGCTGGACGTCGGCCCAGGCGGCGCGGCCGTCGAAAACGCAGCCTATGTGGATAGCTGGAAGGGGTCATGAGCGAGCTTCTGCTGTTCGACTACTGGCGCTCCTCCGCCGCCTACCGGGTCCGGATCGCGCTCAATCTGAAGGACGTCCGCTACGAAAGCCGGGCGGTGAACATCCTGCCGGGCCGCGACGAGCAGCTGTCGGCGGAATATCTGCTGCTTAACCCGCAGGGCCGGGTCCCGATGATCTCCACCGCGCGCGGCGAGGTGGTCCAGTCGATCGCCATCCTTGAATGGCTGGAGGAGACCTATCCTGATCCGCCCCTGCTGCCGGCCGATCCGTGGGAGCGGGCCGAGGTCCGCGCCTTCGCCATGACCATCGCCTGCGACGTTCACCCGCTGAACAATCTCTCCACGACGCGGCAGATTCGCAGTCTTTGGGGTGACGATCAGGCGGCGCTGCACGAATGGGGCCAGTTCTGGGTGCGGCGCGGCTGCGAAGTCCTTGAGGCGCAGTTGGCCGATCGTCCGGCGCGCCGCTACGCCTTCGGCGACCGGCCGAGCCTGGCCGACATCTGCCTGGTTCCACAGCTTTACAACGCCCGGCGGATGGAGCTGGACCTTTCCGGCTTCCCGCATTTGACCCGTATCGACGAGGCGGCCAGGGCGCATCCGGCCTTCGCCGCCGCCGCTCCCGATCGCCAGCCGGATGCTCTGAAGGTTGCGGAAGGCGCGCGATGAAACTGGCTTCGCTCAAGGGCGGCCGTGACGGCCGTCTGGTCGTCGTCTCCGCCGATCTGGCCTGGTGCGCCAGCGCCGCGGCCATCGCGCCGACGCTGCAGGCGGCGCTGGACGACTGGGACCGCTGCGAGCCCATGCTGCGGGCCTTGGCGGCCCAGGTGGAGGCCGGGACAGCCCGCCGCCAGCCGTTTCGCCAGCATGACTGCGCCTCGCCCCTGCCCAGGGCCTATCAGTGGGCGGACGGGTCGGCCTATGTGAATCACGTCCAGCTCGTGCGTCAGGCGCGCGGCGCCGAGATGCCCGACAGCTTCTGGACCGAGCCTTTGATGTACCAGGGCGGCTGTGACGGTTTCCTCGGCCCGCACGACCCGATCCCGCTGGTCGACGAGGCCTGGGGCTGCGACCTGGAGGCCGAGGTGGCGGTGATCACCGACGACGTCCCGCTCGGCGTCACGGCCTCCCAGGCCCTGCCGCTGGTGCGGCTGGTCATGCTGGTCAACGACGTCTCGCTGCGCAACCTGATCCCGGCCGAACTGGCCAAGAGCTTCGGTTTCTTCCAGTCCAAGCCCGCCTCGGCCTTTTCGCCTATCGCCGCGACGCCGGACGAGCTGGGCGCGGCCTGGAACAACGGCAAGCTGCACGGCGCCCTCGATGTCCAGCTCAACGGCCGGCCGTTCGGGCGCGCGGACGCCGGCGTCGACATGACCTTCGACTTCGGCCGCCTGATCGCGCACGCCGCCAGGACCCGCACCCTGGGCGCCGGATCGATCGTCGGCTCGGGCACCGTCTCCAACCGCGACGCCGGCGGCGGCCCCGGCCGCCCCATCGCCGAGGGCGGCCTCGGCTATTCCTGCATCGCCGAGGTGCGCACGGTCGAGACGCTCCTGCGCGGCGCGCCGCAAACCCCGTTCCTCAAGGACGGCGACCATGTGCGCATCGAGATGAAGGACGCGGCCGGCGGTTCCATCTTCGGCGCCATCGATCAGGCCGTCGCCAAGTGCGCTCAAAAGGACGCCGCCTCGCCGGACCTGCTGCGCTGGCGCATGACGGGGCGACGCGGGTGAGTACGGCGACCCTTCGTGGTGTTCCGCCCCCCGACGCGGCGGCGGACTGGACGGTCGATCAGGCCTGGTCCAGTTACACGCCGAGCGAGCATCATGTCTGGCTGACCCTCTATGAGCGCCAGGCCCAGCTCCTGCCGGGACGAGCCTGCGACGCCTTCCTGCACGGCCTGGACGCGCTGGATTTGCACGGCGAGGGCGTTCCCGAGTTCACACGGGTCAACGAACGGCTCGGCAAGCTGACCGGCTGGAGCATCGTGGCCGTGCACGGCCTGGTGCCCGACGAGGTGTTCTTCGAACACCTGGCCAACCGCCGCTTCCCCGCCGGCCGGTTCATCCGCCGCCCTGACCAGCTCGATTATCTGCAGGAGCCGGATGTCTTCCACGACGTGTTCGGCCATGTGCCGATGCTGACGGACCCGACCTTCGCCGACTATATGCAGGCCTATGGGCGCGGCGGCGCGCGGGCGGCGAGCCTGGGCCAGCTGCATCACCTGGCGCGGCTCTACTGGTACACGGTCGAGTTCGGCCTGATGGGCACGCCCAAGGGCCTGCGCATCTACGGCGCCGGCATCGTCTCCTCGCGCGCCGAAACGATTTACAGCCTTGAGGATCCGCGCCCGCGCCGTATTCCCTTCGATCTGGAGCGCGTCATGCGCACGCCGTACCGGATCGACGACCTGCAGCAGCTCTACATGGTCATCCCGTCGCTCCAGACCCTGCTGGACGTCACCCTGCAGGACTTCGCGCCGATCTATGCGCGCCTGAGGGGGCAGGAGGATTTACCGCTGGGTGGGTGAGGCGGCGTCCGTGCGTGCTTCGACACGCGGCCGATGGCCGCTACTCAGCATGACGTCTTGTTTCGGGTTTCAAAAATGGTCGTCATGCTGAGT
>Ga0302314_10011833_pt1 | contig 15174 bp, 18 predicted proteins | sample III_Palsa_N2_3_FD_200533 | JGI IMG/M metagenome (GOLD analysis project Ga0302314, IMG submission 200533) | Peat permafrost microbial communities from Stordalen Mire near Abisko, Sweden - III_Palsa_N2_3 | ecosystem: Environmental > Terrestrial > Soil > Palsa > Peat permafrost | place: Sweden...
CCTTTATCCCGATATTTTGTTGAGCGTCAACAAGGTCTACCAGATCAATCTGACGACCGTTGTTGTGCTGTCGTTCGTGGTGTGCGCGATCCACCTGGTGCGTTCCCGCACGCGGTATGGCGCGGATGTGCTGATGGCGGTGATGCTGGGGCTTGGGGTCGTCTGCCGGTCGAACGTGTTCGTCTTTATTCCGCTTACGTGGTTTCTGCTGTGGAAGTACAAGCTGCCGAAGGCGATTCCTCGCGCCCTGGGGCAACTAGCGGGAGCCGCGCTGATCTATTCGGCGATTACCATCGCCGTGCATGGCTCGCTGTTCTGGCCACAGGTCGGCTCTTATGTTCTGTTCTCCGGCGCCAATGAATACACGGCGCAGGAGATGGAGCGTTCTTACAACGATGCTGCGGAGGGGTCGCTGGTTCCGGCGCTCAAGCTGCGCGGCATCGATGCCTACCATGACTGGTCTAAGCCGGACAACCTGCCGGGCGATAACGAGGTCCGCAACCCGAAATTTGCACGCCTGTACAACCATGAGGCGCTGCTATTCATGAGGCGTCACCCTGGCACCATGGTGAAGCTGACAGGCTTTAAGCTGTTTGTGCTTCTGAGGCCGGATCTATATATTCACAAAGCGAAGTCGGTAGGCGGCGCGATCAAGATCTTTTCGATCTTCGCTCTGCCCACGTGGATCGTGCTGTGCTTTGTGCTGCCGCATCCGAGGAACGACCCATCGAGGCTGATCATCGGGCTTACCATTCTGTTCTTCCTGGCGCCGCACCTGCTCACAGTCGCGGCGCCGCGGTTCCGGATATCGGTCGATGTTCTCTGCTTTATCGATATCGCGGCGATGCTGATCGTTTGGCGGCGGGGAAGGGTTTCCAAGACAAGGGGTCATGTGAAGGCTGCCGCACTGCCTGCTTGATGCTGAGAGTCGAGCCGGCTATTTGGCGTTCTCACCGCGGCCGGCTGCGTAGCCTTCGAGGATGGCGTCCATCTTGGCGGGGGTGAGGTCGTCGTGGAAGTCGTAGTTGACCTGGACGGCGGGGGCCCAGCAGCAGGCGCCGATGCATTCGACTTCTTCGAGCGAGAAGAGGCCGTCGGGGGTGACGCCTTTGTGGTCGATGTGGAGTTTGTCTTTGCAGTGTTGCAGGAGCTCGAAGCCGCCACGCAACATGCAGGAGATGTTGGTGCAGACCTGGACGTTGTACTTGCCGGCAGGCTTGGTGCGGAGCATGGAGTAGTAGCTGAGGACGTTGCGGACGTCCAATTCGAGGAGGTCGAGGCGGACGGCTATCTCGGCGACGACTTCGTCGGAGACATAGCCGACTTCATCCTGCGCGTAGAGCAGCATGGGGACGAGCGCCGAGCGCTTGAGGGGGTAGATCGTGGCCAGCTTGTCGAAGCGGGCGGCGGTGGCGGGGGTGAAGATCGATTGAGCGATTGCGGCCATGAGAAATAGGGTCCAGGGTTTAGGGCCAAGGGCCGAGGGAAACCCTTGACCGGGGAATTGTGAAAACTAAGCGTTCTGGCGAGCTTCGACTTTGACGATTCGCTCGTGAAGCATGATGAGGTCTTCGTGAACTTCGCGCCGGAAGGCAATCATGTCGGCGTTGATATCGCGGCGGAGCGTCACCATTTCAGATCGCAGCGCATCGGCTAGCCGGTCGACTTTGTCGTTCAAACGGTTGTTGTCCGACCTGCTGGAAAGCCACGCGAGGATGACCGTGAGGGTGGGTATCCCGATGATGAGGTAGAGCTGCGTGTTATTCATCCCGTATTCCTCCGTGGCATTGCGGATGCTTCATCCATTGTGCAACATATCGCGGGCGAATTGTTCGGCGGCGATGTCCATCTCTTGTTCGGGGCCGTGGTTGAGGGTGACTGTACCGTTTTCGTTGAGCGAGAAGGGGATTGGGGCTTCGTCGCTGTGTTGGAGTTCGGTTTCCGTGAAGCGGAGCCATTGGCTGGCGACGCGGAGGGTGATTTCGGTGGCGCTTACTTCGACTACGGCGTGCTGTGTTGCGTTGAGTCCGTGGGCGGCTGCGTAGCTGCGGAGCAGGGAGGCCCAGGAGGTCCAGAGTTCGGTGTGGAGTCTTTCTGAAAGTATTGCTCCACTCAACTAGTGCTCCTCATTTTTCGTTCCTGATTTCGAAACGAGAAAAATAGCGTCAAGTTCATGAAAATCGCGGAAACAATCGCGATCACGATTTTGAGGTGTAGCGTGAACTGGCTTGCGAGGTACAACGTCCAAAGAGGGATGCTTACGTTGACGAGAATGTAGAGATATAGCCTGACTCTTACTTTCCGGTCTGTGTCGCCCCCCCTTTCTTGCGGATTGCTAACGGGCGATTGCGCCTGTCGCTCACGTTTCAGCCGCTTGCGCGATGAAAGGATCATTCCGTCAATCAAAACGAGCTGAGAGCCATAGATCAGTGCGACATGTCCCGGTGTGGAATTTTCTAATAGCGCGATAAGCGCTAGGAAGATTTCTGCACACGTAAACGTGACCAAGGCGAACGTCAGCATCTTGAGGCGCTTTTCAATGGTCATCGGTCAATCGCCCCCAGCACGATATCGATAGAGCCGATGATGGCGACGACGTCGGCGATGAGTTTGCCTTTACACATGGTTTCCAGGGCCTGGAGGGTGGCGAAGTCGGCGTTGCGCATGTGGACTCGGTAGGGTTTGGCGGTGCCGTCGGAGACTACGTAGTAGTTCATCATGCCGTGGGGGGCTTCTACGGAGCTGGTGACTTCTCCGGCGGGGACGGCGAAGCCTTCGGTGACGATTTTGAAGTGGTGGATGAGGGACTCCATTTGAGTCTTCATCTGCTCGCGGTCGGGGAGGATGATCTTGGGGGCGTCGGCGACGATGCGGCCTTCGGGCATGGACGCCAGCATGTCGAGGGCCTGGAGGCAGATCTTGGTGGACTCGCGCATCTCCTCCATGCGGACGATGTAGCGCGCCCAGACGTCGCAGCCGTTGGAGACGGGGACGGCAAAGGTGAACTTCTCGTAGCTGGAGTAGGGCATGTCGCGGCGGACATCAAAATCTACACCAGACGCGCGGAGGGGTGGGCCGGTGACTCCGAGGGCGATGGCGTCTTCAGGCGAGAGGTGGCCGACGCCCTTGAGGCGGGAGATCCAGATGGGGTTGTTGTTGAGCAGGCCCTCATATTCGGCTATTTTTTCCGGGAAATTCTTGAGGAATTTCCTAATGGTTGCATAGAGGTCTGCCGGCGGTTCGAGCGCGAGGCCTCCGATGCGGACGTAGCTGGTCATCATGCGCTGTCCGGAGACGGCCTCGAAGATGCGCATCAGGTCTTCGCGCTCGCGGAAGCAGTAGAGGAAGACGGTGAGGGCGCCGATGTCCATGGCGTGGGTGCCGAGCCAGACGAGGTGCGACTGGATGCGGGTGAGCTCGTTGAAGAGGACGCGGAGGATCTGGGCGCGCTCGGGGACTTCGATGCCGAGGAGCTTTTCGACGGCCAGGGCGTAGGCCGTGTTGTTGGTCATCGGACAGAGGTAGTCGATGCGGTCGGTGAGCGGAGTGACCTGGGCGTAGAACTTGGCTTCGCAGGTCTTTTCGATGCCGGTGTGGAGGTAGCCGATGTCGGGCGCGAGGGAGATGATGGTCTCGCCGTCGACTTCGATGACGAGCCTGAGCACACCGTGGGTCGACGGGTGCTGCGGACCCATGTTGAGGATCATCGTCTGGTCGGAGACGGGGTCGGAGCCGTGGGGCTTGTGGCCGGAGGTGGATTCGTCGACGACGTCCTCGACGCCCGGGATGATCATGTCTTCGGCGGTCTTGTCGGGGACGAGGCTCTCGGCAGTACGGAAGCCAGCGAGGGTGGCGCCGGTGGTGTCGCGCTTCTTCTCGACGCCGGGTTCGAGGACTTCTTCAAGGAATGCCATTATCGGTATCCTGCCATTATCTATAACCTTCGACGGGGTAGTCCTTGCGGAGAGGGTGGCCTTCCCAGTTGTCGGGCATCATGATGCGGGTGAGACGGGGGTGGCCGGTGAAGGGGACGCCGAAGAGGTCGAAGACTTCGCGCTCGTAGAAGTTCGCCGCGGGCCAGACGGAGGTGATGGAGGCGATGGTCTCGCCTTCCGCGAGGCGGGCGACGAGGCGGATGCGCTGCTTGAGGCTGAGGCTCAAGATGGAGTAGCTGATCTGGAAGCGGGGCTCGGTAGGGAACCAGTCGACGGCGGTGACGTCTTCGAGGAAGTTGTAGCCGGAGGTTTTGGCGGCTTCGCAGGCGGCGACGATGGTGTCGGAGGCGACGGTGAGGGTGAGTTCGTTGCGGTCCCATTTGGCGTCGGTGATGAGGGCTGCCAGACCCTGAATGGCAGCGTGATCGGCGAGGGCAGCGGTGACGGCCTCTTTGCCGAAATAGGCTTCAGGTGTTGCTGGGTTGGTGATCGGATCGGGCATTAGAGATCCGCCTTGTCGTTGGTCCAGTTGAGGATGCCCTTTTTCCAGACGTAGAAGAGGCCGACGGCGACGAAGCCGATGTAGACGAACATCTCCCAGAAGCCGAAGAAGCGGGAGCCGGTGATGGCGGGAAGTTGGCGGTAGATGACGGCCCAGGGGAGCATGAAGACGGCTTCGACATCGAAGAGGATGAAGAGCATGGCGACCATGTAGAAGCGGACGGAGAAGCGGCCGCGGGCGTCGCCGACGGGATCCATGCCGCACTCGTAGGCGGAAAGCTTGGTGCGGCTGTTTTTGTGTTTGCCGATGAAGAACGATGCTGCCACCATGCCCGCTGCGAGACCGACAGCGACGAGGATCTGGAGCACGAGGGGTATGTATTGCCAGATGTAGCGATCGCTCTGCATGGACATTTTCCAGTGTAGGAGTGTGTTGGTCAAGGGTCAAGTGAAACAGTGAGTAAGGAGTAGTGAGTAAGGAGTAGAAAGGCAAAGGCTAGAGGAGGGATTTGTACCAGGGGAGGATGATGTCGCAGGTAAGGGCGGAGAGGAGGCCGCCGATGCTGAGAAAGGTGCCTAGGGGGAGGTGGGTGAGGCTGTCGGCTTTGCGGCGGAGGAGGAGGGTGAGGGCGTAGGCGGTGCAGAGGAGAACGCCGAAGAAAAGGGCGAGGATGGCGGGCCAGAAGCCGAGGAAGGCGGCGATCAGGGCGAGGAGCTTGACGTCGCCGAGGCCGAGGCCTTCGCGGTGGCGGAGGAGCTTGTAGAGCCAGCGGATGGTGAGCAGCAGTAATGCGGCGGCGGCGATGGCGGCGATCCGGCCAAAGACGAGGTGCTCGGGGCCGGTGAGGAAGACGTTGCCCTGCGCGGCCATGGAGCCAGGGCTGGACATGCGGAGGCTGTGCTTCGGATTGAGGTGGATGTCGCCTTCGCCGGGGTTGAGGAAGATAGCCTGGACGCAGACGACCAGGAAGCCGAGGACGATGCCGGTGAGGGTAAAGGCGTCGGGGAGGGTGTGGGTTTGCCAGTCCATGACGGCGAGGCCGATGAGCAGAAAGCCGAGGAGGAAGAGGCCGGCGACGTAGATCGTGAGGTTGAGAAGCAGGCCGGAGTGGGTGGAGAGCCAGGCGGGGTCGGCGGTGAGGTGGAGGGTGTAGAAGTCGGCGAAGTCGGAGGACATGCGGGCGAACCAGAGGGCAGTGGCGAGTTCGACCAGCGGATAGCGCCATGGGATGGGTGCCTGGCAGTGACGGCAGCGGGCGCGGAGGAGGAGAAAGCTGAGCAGGGGGATGTTGTCGTACCAGCGGATTGTTTGCCGGCAGTTGGGGCAGTGGGAGCGGGGCCGGCTGATGCTGCGGTGTTCGGGCAGGCGGGAGATGCAGACGTTGAGAAAGCTGCCGAAGAGCAGGCCCAGGAGGAAGGCAGGGAGCTCGAAGGCGAGGTGGATCGGCATGGGGATCAGTATAGGGGAGGTTGGTTGCCAGCCCCACCCATCCCGCGATAGAGCCGCGGTATGAATGGGCCACCCGGCTTTGTAGTCCGGCATATGCGATTAGAAGTCGACGTGGGTGCGGACGCTGAACATTTCTACGGGGCCGCGGGCCTGGTTGTAGCCGGGGTGGGCGATGAGCTGGAGGTCGAAGGCGGTGAAGAGGCCGCGCCAGTTGTGGGCGGTGTAGTAGGTTTCGAGGATGTCTTCGCGGGCGTAGTTGAGGTTGCCGTCGCCGAGCAGGAAGCCGAGGCCGCCGAGCTTTAGGTACTCCTGGTGGTCGCGCTTGATGGCGTTGGAGACGGCGACAAGGCCGATCTTGTCGTTGGGCCGCGACCAGGTATTGCCCTTCATGTCGGCGCCGAGTTCGAAGGTCTGGTCGACTTCGGTGTAGGCGTAGCTTTCGTGCTGGCCTTCGTTCCAGCCGAAGCGGCCGAAGAGGCGGAGGTCTTGGGTGAGTTCCTGCTCGAAGTTGAGGCCGAGGCCATACTTGACGCTGCTGGTGAGCGGGTGGCCGGTGATGACGGGTGTGGTGTGGGTGGCGAGGGCGAGCTTGATCTGGTCGCGGTAGTCGCCCATGTTGGCGTGGTTGACGAAGCCGAGGAGGCGGAGGGTGCCCTTGCGGTCTTTGCTGAGGAAGAGCGCGAGGGGTGTTTTGCGGTACTCGAGTTCGATGTTCTGGCCGCTGGCCCGGCGGAGGTCCCATTGGAGGTCGATGCCGTTGGCGACGGTGGGCATGAGGGCGATAGCGTAGCGGGCGGACCATTTGAGGTCGTCGTATTCGGTGACGAAGGCGTAGGTATAACCGCGGGTGTCGGCGGCGTAGTCCCAGGCGCCGTTGTTGTCGACGGTCCAGTTGAGAAACTGGAGGTGGGAGTCGGTGCCGGGGTTGTTGAGGTCGAGAATGTCGGGCAGGCCCATCTTGCCGAGGCGCAGGTCTATTCTTCGTTGTGGCACGCGGGTGGCGAGGGAGAACTGGGTGCGGTCGCTGTCGACGAGCTTTGAGGTGAGGCCGATGGTCTGGTGGATCTGGACGCGGGCGAGGTAGGGGATGGGGCCGAGTGAGGGGTTGCGGACGACGTCGAGGTTGGTGAAACCGGCGAGGCCGAGAGCTTCAGAGACGCCGCGGCCGCCGGCGGACTCTTCGTTGTAGATCGCGTCGGTTTCGTAGCGTGGGTTGGGGTTGAGTTTGAAGCCCATGAAGATGGTTCCGACCATCGAGGTCTTGTACTCACCGCGAGCGAGCAGGGAGTTAGCGCCTTCATATGGCGAGTGAAAGCCGGGGTGGGCCTGGAAGACGATGTTGGCCTGTCCGGAGAGGAGGTAGCGGGAGGCGTCGTTGTGGGGGAAGAGGGTGAGCGGCGTGGTATCAGTGTCCAACGCTACGGGCTGCGGGGTGGCAGGCTGCTGAGCCGGCAGCGGTAGGCAGAGAGCGGCGATAGCGAGCAAGAAAGGGCGCAGGTTGAGCATCTGAGTTCCTCATTCTTCATGGAGAAGAAGAATGGAGTGTGAATACTGTCTTATGTAATTTAGTATACCCCAGTAGGGTATAAGGAGAAAGCGATGACTGTGGATCGAGAGCGGGTAAAGCTGGTGAATCGCGCCAAGCGGATTCATGGGCAGATGGAGACGGTGGAGCGGACGCTGACCGAGGGCCGCGAGTGTACGGATGTTTTGATGCTGCTGGCGGCGGTACGGGGCGGGATCGATGCGCTGATGGCCGAGGTGTTGGAGGACCACATACGGCTGCACCTGGTGGGGCCTAAGTCCAAGGCGCTTACGCCGGAGCTGGGTGAGGAGCTGATCGATATCGTGCGGGCTTATATGAAGTAACGTGCAGGTGCAGGTTATGCACAGGTGGTTTGACTTTGGTGGGGCGTCGATTTACTTTTTGGTTAACACGGGAAAGGAGGATGGTCCAGCCTATGAAAATTGATTGTTCGAGTTGTGGCAGTACAACACGTGAGGTGACTGAGGCTTAGGGCATTCGTGCTCTAGACCTGGCAGGTCGTTATCCCAACGCACCATCTCTGCCGAGGCCCATCCGAGAGCGGATGCCTCAGGTCAATCTCAACAGATCACTGCACGGACGGCTCGTCTCCTTTGGAGGCGGGCCGTTTGTGTTTTTGGGGGAGTGAGAACAAGTGGCAAAAATAAAAAGAAATTCGAGGTGATGGCGAGATAGGATAGGGCGGATGTCGGGCCCCTGCGATTGTTAGCTTCCGAAGGATAAGGAGATTTCATGAACTACGTGCCTATCTTGCTGGCGGGGTTTTGCGCCTTTGTGGCGTATATGGCAACTGGTGGAGTGATGTTTGCAGCTTTACCGATGATGAAGAAGGAGGCGATGAAGTATCCCGCGGTGTATCGGTCGCACGAGGGCATCATGCGGATGATGCCGGTGGCGCTGGTGGCGACGCTGCTATCGACGCTGGTGCTGGCCGTACTCTGGGCGAAGATGTATCCGGCGGGGGCTGGCTGGATGCAGGGGTTGCAGTATGGTGCGCTCGTAGGGTTGTTCTTTGAGGGCTCTTTTGTGTTGCACAACTGGGTGAACCTGAATATTGGAGGCAAGCTGACGGCGCAGCAGGCAGTGGCTTACTTTGTGGAGTGGACCGTGGTGGGGGTGGTGATTGCCCTGGTTTACAAGCCGCTATAGGAGGCCACGCAGGACTATGTATTTGGTATACTAGGGCTTATTGAAGCTCATCACCAAAGGTAACGGACTGGAGAGCACCGGTGCACCAGCGTCAACAATTGAGTTGGGACGGTCTTGACCGAGGTTCCAATGCCGACAGAGGGTGTTATGCCGGAAGCTACACTCAAGCGCAGTGAGGCTACGGAGCGGATCTCGGACAGGCAGGTATTGCTGTACGCGGTTAGTTTGGCAGCTATGGTGGTTGCTGCATTATCTTTTGCGCTGTTTCTTGCATCTACCCCCTGGTTCTTAACTCACGACGCCTACCCTGCCATGTTTCAGAGCGGGTACGGTACGCGGTTGAATCACGCAGACTGCGACGTCGTTCTTTATGGAGACTCCACGGCCCTTACGGGGCTCGATCCGCAGGTCGTTCAGAATATCTCCGGACTGAAGACATGCAATGTTTCCGAGGTCGGTGGCATATTCAAGGTGGTGGGCAGCCGGTTTCCGCTAGACGCTTATCTTAAGAACAATAAGCGCCCGCGGATTCTGTTGCTGATGTACGCGCATGGGCAACAGCCCGCATTCTTCGAGCCGTTTACCCAATATGCTCCAGAGGGCATGATGTACGGATTGCAGCATGAACACAATCTGAACTTCATGGGGAACCTTCTGCTGCGGCCTGTGTGGTTGGCGAAGTTCAGCGTGTGGGCAGGATACAGCGTGTTGAGGGACATGACGGCGCGGGCCATGGGCGATTCCCCTATCGCACATGCCGACAGCAGAGCGCAACGGGCAAGCCTGAACGGATTGTTTCCATTTCCTTTGCCGCCGCAGACACATTGCGTGACGACAACAGTACTGCTCAATCCAACTTCGATTGCCGCCAATGCCAGGAACATTGAAGCGATGCGCCAGCGGTATAGCGTGGATGGAACGCAGGTGCTGGTAAACGTCTCCCCGACGCCGGATTGCAGCATACTGGTAGATGAGTATCGAAGACAGATCCAGGGCCAGCATGACAATGCCATGGAAGCGCTTCCTATCCGCTACTTCAATGACAATGACAGTCATTTTAGTACTGAAGGAACGAAATACCTCTCCATTGAGGCAGGCAAGCAGGTATTGGCGGTGGAACAGCAGCAGATGCTACGAGGGGCGCGATGACCTTCAGCGATCCCGTATTTTTTCTAGTCTTCCTGCCGGTCGCGCTGCTTGGATTTCAGCTTTTGGGCCGCCTCGGCCGCGGTCCGGCGCTTGCATTTCTTGTGTGTATGTCGCTTGTGTTCTATGCGGACTGGAAAAAGAGATACACGCTGCTGCTGATGGCTTCGATTTTGCTGAACTATCTTTTCTCTCTGGCGATCGTGCGGTCGGCCAAGCGTCCTTCACTCCAGACCTTTTGGCTTACGTTGGGCATCGTGACCAACCTCGCGGCGCTCTGCTACTACAAGTACCTGTTCTCCCTGCTGAACTTTTTCACCGGTATCGGGGTTGGACATCATGTGTGGGCGCAGGCTGTTTTGCCGCTGGGGATTTCGTTCTTTACATTTACCCAGATCGCGTACCTGGTGGACCTGAAGCAGGGAGAAGCTGAGCAGCAAGGGCTGTTGAGCTACTCGATCTTCGTCACTTTTTTCCCGCATCTGATTGCGGGGCCCATCATTCATCACGAAGAGATGATGCCGCAGTTCAACCAGCGGCGGCGGTATCAACTGAACCGCAGCGATGTGGCGGTTGGCTTGACCTGGTTCACCATGGGGCTGTTCAAGAAGGTGATGGTAGCGGACCGGATCTCACCTGTGGCCGATTCGTTTTTTGCGCTTACGGCAGGGGTCGGCGCTTTGCCGGCGTGGCTGGCTGTGTTGACGTATGCGATGCAACTATACTTCGATTTTTCGGGCTACTCCGATATGGCAGTTGGGTTGGCGAGGATGTTCTCGATACGTTTTCCGTTCAACTTCAATTCACCGTACAAGGCGAGCAATATTATCGATTTCTGGCAGCGCTGGCATATGACGCTGGCGCGGTACATCAATCTTTACCTCTATAACCCAATGGCCGTGGCGATGACCCGAAGACGTATGCGGCGTGGGTTGAAGGCGACGAAGAAGGCCCAGCGGACGTTGGGCGGGTTTTCGGAGCTCATCATGGCACCGATGCTTGTGACGATGTTTTTAGCGGGAGTGTGGCACGGGGCGGGCATGCAGTTCATCCTTTTCGGGCTTGTGCATGGGCTATACCTGACGGCGAATCATGCGTGGAGAATCTTTGTTCCGGAAGATTCACCCTGGCAGCGGTTGCTGCCCCGGCCGGTGGGCGTGTTGCTGACTTTCGCGTGCGTATTGGTAGGGCAGATATTCTTTCGGTCTGCGAGTGCACGGTCGGCATTCGAGGTTTTGGGAGATATTACAGGGCGGCATGGACTGGGAGCAGGTTGGCCCATGGGGCAGATCGTGCTGATTGCCGTGTTGCTGACGGTGGTGTGGGTGATGCCGAATACGCAGGAGATTCTGGGTGAGACGCATGAGGACAGCCAGAAGAACTGGAGCGTGCTGACGGGGGTTCGTTGGTCGCCGACAATTGTGTGGTGGGCGACGATTGCTGCGGTGCTTGTGGTGAGCATATTTTATTCCGCGGCCGGATCGACATTCCTGTACTTCCAGTTTTAGCCTGGGCCGCCCGACAGTTGGGGAGGCGTTGGGGATTAGGATTGATGGCATGGATGAGTTGGTGATTGCGGGGCGGACGTTCAAGTCGCGGTTGATTGTGGGGACGGGGAAGTATAAGGACGGTGCGGAGACTCGGGCTTCGATCGAGGCCTCGGGCGCGGAGATGGTGACGGTTGCGGTGCGGCGGGTGGAACTGGACAGGAGCAAGGAGTCGCTGCTGGATTTTATCGACCCGAAGAAGTATTTTTTGCTGCCGAATACGGCGGGGTGTTTTACCGCAGAGGAGGCGATCCGGGCGGCGCGGCTGGGGCGCGAGGTGGGGCTTTCGGATTGGGTGAAGATTGAGGTGATTGGCGATACGGCGACGCTGTATCCGGATGTTCAGGCAACGGTTGAAGCTACTCGGGTGCTGGTGAAGGAAGGGTTCACGGTGCTGCCGTATACGACGGATGACATTGTGTTTGCGAAGCGGCTGATCGATGTGGGCGCAGCGGCGGTGATGCCGCTGGGGGCTCCGATTGGGACGGGGTTGGGGATTGCGAATAACTATACGCTGCGGATGATGCGCGAGCTGGTGACTGAGGTTCCGCTGATTGTGGATGCGGGACTTGGGACGGCTTCGGATGCGGCGATCGCGATGGAGATGGGGTTCGATGGCGTGTTGCTGAATACGGCGATGGCGGCGAGCCGGAACCCGGTGTTGATGTCTAGCGCGATGAAGAAGGGCGTCGAGGCTGGGCGCGAGGCGTTTTTGGCGGGGCGGATGGGTAAGAAGCTGTATGCGACGGCGAGTTCGCCGTTGGAGGGGATAAGCCGGTGAATGTTCTAGGACTAAATCATCCAGCGAGAGGCTTTGGCCTTTAGCTCGTCGACCAACTCCGGTTGCATGTAGGTGTATTTGTCCGGAATATCGAGGATGACAAGTCGCTTGTCAGCTAATGAGTGCTGAAACTTCTTGCGGAGCTGTCTGGCATGTCGTGATTCCATCACAACGATGATGTCTGCCCAGTCCAAAAGATCTGCGCTAATGCAACAATCTGCATCAGCCGCGGTTCCTGCGGAACTAACTTCGATCCCCTCGATGCCAGAAAACAAGGCCTCCGCAGTTGGACTGCGAAGGCGGTTCTTCCCACATATGAAGAGGATCCGATGCATTAGTCGATGGCGGCGAAGGCTTCGGTGAGGTCGAGGTGGATGGGGGTGTTGGGAATGGTGAGGCGGGTGGGGTCGGCTTCGTGGAGACCGGTGGCGTCGAAGGTGAAGGCGGCGCGGCGGATGGGATCGATCAGCCAGATATTTGGGACGCCCATTGCGAGATAGTCTGCCAAAACGAGCTTGACGCGAGGGATTCGGTCTTCCGGGGACATGATCTCAATGCAAAGCAACGGGGGCGTTTCGGTGACATCCTCTCTCGGGGCATTTGCATGCAACAGCGCCAGGTCGCACACGCGAATGCGGCTTTGGGCGCAGCGAATTCGCTGTTCTGTAACTCCTTGAATCCCCCACAGCTTTTCCTGGTTCCCGAAAAATAGGCCAATTAGCCATTGCAGGCGTGCGTGTTCATATTTTCCCAAGTTGCGTTCCTCGATCTCGCCGTCAACATAGTCGGCGTCGGGGTGGTAGCTGGTGCGGAGGTACTCGTCGATAGAGAGCAGAGACTGTGTTGTCGCCATTGGTCTATCTCCTTGTTGTGATTATGCGCTTGATCGTGGCTTGCCGCTACTGAATTAGTCGAGGGTGTACATGGCTAGGCCGCTGAGGAGTTTGGGGTAGAAGTCGGTGGATTTTTGGGGCATGACTTCGAGGTTGAGGGAGATGTCTTTCATCTGGTCGAGGGTGACGGGCTTGATGAGGAAGGCGACGTCGGCGTTGCCGGCGCCGACCTGGGCGAGAGCGTCTTCGGCCTCGCGCAGGTAGCGGATGTTGCCGCCGGCGCGGACGGTCTCTTCCGAGAGGCCGAGAAGTTTTTCGAGGACGATCTTATGGAGCTGGGTGACGTCGAGCGCGGCCTGACGTGGCGGGAGCGCGGCGAGGAGTGGAGCGATCTTTTCGGGGATGGGGCGGAGGAGGAAGTCGCCATCGCGGGTGGCCGCGATGAAGGCAACACCGGGCGTGGCCTTGAGCTTGGCAAGGAGGTTGGCTTCGCCGTGGAAGTGGCCGGTGGTGAGGTTCGGAATCTCGGAGACGAGGAAGTATTCGGCGGCGCGGGCGGCGAACTCGCGGCCGTTGAAGCCGATGAGGCCGAAGGCGACGCGGTGCGTGGGGAGGATGGTGATGCCGGGGGCGTCCATGTTGACGAAGGTCATCATCATGGCCTGCTCGGGGAAGGCTGGTGCGGTAAGGCCGCTGACGTCGGCTTTGGGCTTGGCGTTCTCGTCGATGCCGAGTTCGGCGGCGCGCTCGTGCATGTAGGTGGTGGAGGTCTCGTAGCGGTGGTGGCCGTCGGCAATGAGGAGCCACTTTGCTGACATCGCTTCCAGCACCGCGGTGATACGAGCTGGGTCGGTGAGCTTCCAGACGCGGTGGACGACCGAGTATTCATCGGTGATTTCGAGCTCGGGGGCTGCGCCGCTGTTGAAGATGATGTTCTCGGCGGTGAAAGTGGGGTCGGAGTAGAGCATGTAGATCTGCTCGCAGTAGGCGCGGGTGGCCTTGAAGAGGGCGAGACGGTCGGACTTATGCTTGGGGAAGGTCTGCTCGTGGCGGTAGACGACGCGGTCGGCGTAGTCGTAGAGCTGGCCGAGGGCGATGAAGCCGCGGCGTTCTCTTACCTCTTCCGTGCCGGGGACCTTGTAAGTCTGCGAGTAGCCGTAGAGAGCGGGCTCGGACTCCTCTTTGAGGATGCCTTCGGCGCGCCACTCCTTCAGTGTGGATGCCGCGCGGGTGTAGACGTTTTCGGCGTCGGTGTCCTTGGGCTTGTGCTTGCCCAGGATGATGCGGATGAGGTTGTAAGGGCTGGCCTCGTAGTAGGACTCCTGCATGGCGGGAGTGATTTTGTCGTAGGGCTGGGTGACGACGTCGGTCATGTTGACGAGCGTGGGATCGTAACGGAGTGCGCGGAAGGGGTACAGACGAGCCATAACTACAGTGTATAGAGGGTAGAGAGTAGATAGGTAAGACCGCTGTGCAAACTTAGCCGCCGGCTATTGCGCCGAGGATGATGAGGGGTTCGGCGGCTGTCGTGATTGCGGTTGGAAGTGGGGTGTTGGTGGGAAGGTGCGACCAGTCTTCATTGCAGACGAAGAAGCGGAGGAACGGGCGGCGTTGTTGGGTGACATGGTCGCGGATGGTGCCGCGGAGCATGGAGTAGGTGGCTTCCAGAGTGTCGAGGGTAGAGGCGATGGTGATCGGGGCGGGGACGTCAAGGGTGATTTCGTGCGTGGGGATGCTGGCGAGGCGGAGGAGGTGTTGTGGGAGCTCGATGCGGATGAGACTCATGCGAGCGTCTGGGCTTCGATGGAGAGGACGGCGGGGAGGTCGTGGGTGATGGCATTCCAGGTGTCGCCGGCGTCGGGCGAGCAGTAGACTTGCCCGCCGGTGGTGCCGAAGTAGATGCCGCAGTCGTCGAGAGTGTCGACGGCCATGGCGTCGCGGAGGACGTTGACGTAGCAGTCTTTTTGCGGGAGGCCGTTGGTGAGGGGCTCCCACTCGTTGCCACCGGTGCGGCTGCGGAAGACTTTGAGCTGGCCGTCGAGGGGGAAGTGCTCGGAGTCGGATTTGATGGGGACGACGTAGACGGTTTCGGGTTGGTGGGAGTGGACGTCGATGACGAAGCCGAAGTCGGTGGGAAGGTTGCCGGAGATCTTGGTCCAGTGATCGCCGGCATCGTCGGAGCGCATGACGTCCCAGTGCTTTTGCATGAAGAGGGTTTTCGGCGTCTTTGGGTTCATGGCGATGTGGTGGACGCAGTGGCCGACGTCGGCGGTGGGGTCGGGGATG
>Ga0302314_10011834_pt1 | contig 15173 bp, 16 predicted proteins | sample III_Palsa_N2_3_FD_200533 | JGI IMG/M metagenome (GOLD analysis project Ga0302314, IMG submission 200533) | Peat permafrost microbial communities from Stordalen Mire near Abisko, Sweden - III_Palsa_N2_3 | ecosystem: Environmental > Terrestrial > Soil > Palsa > Peat permafrost | place: Sweden...
ACAAGTTTTGACGCGTCGAACTGCGTCCCGGAAGGTAACGCAGGCTCGTCTTAAGCTTTGTGCAATCCCGCAACGCTCGGTGGTCTGCTACGGCGGCACGCCGCTAAACAATGCCGGGGTATGTGAAAGTTGGACACGGATGAAATAGACCCTCCTAGAACTAAAAGCGACGGGATTCCGGTTGCCGTCGGTCGCGTCCTCGACGCATAAGACTACCTCCGTCGCGAGCAGCAGGGTGACTGATTGTGCTCAATCAGATTAGACGATGTCTACAACTACGCGGCTAGGGACGCGTAGCAAACTGGCACCGTAATGTGATCATTTCACGATGTTGGAATCACCTCATACTGTTGCGCGACTTTGATGCTACCGCTGAGGTTCAGGCCGCAATCGCTCACGAGCAGAATGTTCTCCTGTCCGCCCAAACGTCACTCACGCAAGAACGCAAGATCGGCAAATCGCGATCGTGGAAGCCCGGGGGCTGGCGCAGAACGCGGATCAGGCCCGTGAGGTCGCCGAAACGCGACTGACGGATGTCCAACGTCTCGTGGAGCAACAGGCTAGCCAACTGACTGAACTCGCACAGCAACGCGATGGATGGCAGCAACGTGCGGCTCAGCTCGCCGAGGCACCCGACGCACACAAAAGTATCGTGACGGCCGAACGTGAGGCCCAAGCAGCGCATGTTTGAGCTGTGGAAGATCGAGCGCACGCCGAAATCGATCGGGTCCGGGAAGAAACCAAAGCGTTACAAGCATTGTTTCAGCGTCCAGAACGGGAGTCGCCGGCGATGACTAAGCGTCTCGAAACGACGCTGACCACAGTTCGAGCGGCAGAGCGTGCGGCTGCCGAACAGTCTGGGAGTGCCAAAACCTTAGAGCAGCAATTGGCCCGCATGGACGGCCCCCCGGCGTCGTTGGCAGCCCAGCAGGCGTGGAAAGCCGCTACACAACGGGAAGCGGCGCTGCAAGCGAAGTTGGATCGCTTTGCGGGGGAAGCGAAGGCGAAGCCAGCGGCCAAGAAAAGAAGGCCGCCCGGTGCATCGGGGTTCAGTTAGTCAGGCGAATCCACCTAGCTCAAGGTGGTCAATGTAGAGATCTACATCTTCCGCCCGTCCCGCAGACACGAGCTCGCAGGCCGTGCGTCCGCCGAACGCTGGTATATGTTCGGTTTGACCAAATTCGCGCTCGCTCATCGTCACCGCAAGTATTGCTAAACGGCTTATGAAATGAGCATTGGTCTTTTCATAGTCAACTGCTGATTGAGACATAGGCAGCTCCAACCCAAGTAACTTCAACGCTTGACTTTCAATTCTACGCTTCGGTATGCCGCGCATACATGAGGCGCTGCTCAAGGAAGCCGGTGTGGACGACCTTAAAAATCACGGCCACATCTGGCCAAACGCGGGCGTACCGGTCGCGGAAAATGAGATTGCCACAATGTATGCAGACGGAACCGAATTCACAGAGGGGAGTGCATGTGATCATATTTGAGCAAGCCAAAAGCCTTATGCGTGAAGCGGAGCTGATCGTATCGGCAGATCCCAACGTGCCGACTGGACGCTTACGTGAGTTGATGCACTGGGTGGCAGGCACTCCTTGGTTCCTGATTCGAGGATTTCAAGCAATCCTTCTGCAGGTGGGCCTTACGATTGGGCTTACCCTGATCCTGCAGGCGTTTTTGAGCTTTACCTCAGGTAAGCCATACTTTTCGGGTGATAGCACGTCTTGGCTGTTCGCCCTGGTGGTAGCTCTGTCACTCGTGACCTTCAGCTTGCCGAGTCGGGCCGTTCTGAACGGTGTGCGGCCAGGAAATCTGTTGAAGATAGCCATTCTTATAGAAACGCTGGTTATTGGAACCAAGCAAATTTCATCGCTCCAAGCTGGTATCGGGTCTATCGAAAAGCAATGCCTGGAGCGCAATAGGCGGATGACCTGGGCTTTAGGAGCGGGTTGGGCCGCGTTAGTTTGGATTCTCAGCCACGGTGTCATGGCCCCCGCGCTATCCGCGCCGGAACGCGCCCGAAACATCGAGTACGCTGCGTTCCTATCGATCTTCCTCGGCCTTGCTGCAATCGCGATGTCGAGCTACCTGACGGCGTGCCGGATTCTATTTCTGACCCTTGAGTTTGCTTTTATCGAAGCGGGAGCCAGAATGGATACTGACCATCGTTGACATCTCGGAAGGGGCAATGACAGACACTTTTCATGGATCACTGGACGCTGCTTGGCGAAAGGCTGTTGACGATCCTCTCAACGTTGCTTCATTTCTTCGCGTGCTCAGTAGGAGCAAAGTGCTGGTCATTTTGCGACAGCCACCGGGACCTGGCGCTGCTGTTCCCGAGCGAAGTTTGGTTCACTGGCAACAGCAAACCAGCGGCGAAGCCATGGTGCCGGTGTTCACGGGCATTGCTCATCTGTCGATTCCGATTCCGCCTCCTGCCAAAGCGGTTTGTGTTCCTGTGCGTGTCTTATTGGCTGCCGGGGGCGACCAACGCTATGTCGTGAATCCGCTGTCTCCCTCGCCTTTCGAGCTTCGTACAGAGCACCTAGCTAAAATGCGAGGGTACATCGCCGAGCAAAGCCTGGAATCAGAACAGCCTTCAAGGAACGCCCCTTGGGCGTTCCGATTTCCAGACGACGCGCTGTATCCCGTCGCAGTAGCCTTGGTCACATGGTTCAATGCCAACGGTCGCGTGGATGACGCATACCTTTACGAACTCACCCGAGGCGATGCATCTCCAGTCGTGATCCTAGGGCTGAATCTTTCCTGTGACCCGGATCTGGCCAAAACATTGACGGCAGTAGCAGTAGAGGCTGGCGCGAATCCCGAAGCGTTCGTCGTCCGGTTTCTTCCAGATGAGGCCTCTCATCGAGCCGGAATTGAGGGAATCAAACTTGAGCCGTTTTATCGGCGCCCAAGTGTCGGATAGGCGGAGTTCGTCCGAGCCAATTTCAAGGGGTTCGAGCCTTTCGGAGACAATGGCAGTTTTAGCTGACATCCGAGAAGTGCATAGCCTTGCTAGCTTGGTTTCATGGGTTTTGTTGCAAGACCTATGAATTGTGGGTCAGTTCATCAATCCGATATCGCTAGGGCTACTGAACACCAGCATCCAAATCGCTCAGACGAGCTCTCCTCGAGCGGTCATAGAGCTGTCTTGCCTGCGCTTATGCCGGTTCCAAATATAAAAGGCGCTTTCGACGCTCGTGTAGCAAATGTCCAGGGGAAGCTTAACCTCGCGCATCCTGAAGCACAGCGGCTATTGGCGTGTCTGATGGATCCGTGGCGAGTTGGCAGTTGAATTTGTTTGTCTCGCCATCGGGGCTTTGAGTGGCGCTTTAGGAGAGATTGGCCGTAGGAAGGTCGAACTCAGTTCGTAAGCCGGGAGTGGAAATCCAGCAAGCCACAGGAATCGCTCGAAGTGCCGATGCGGGACTCCCGACGCGGCACATAGCCACCGTTTGGATGACCATACGCGAGAGCGTTCAATGCCCCCTAGGACTCGTGCGAAGACACGAAGCCTGTAAGCGAGAATGGATTCTGCAAAGCAGCTAAGGGCCGCCCAGGTTTTTGGCAACCGTTCTTTAGCGGCATAGATTGTTTGCGGAAGCTTTAGATGGACGATGATCGTGTTCGTTCGAATCCGCACCAATCTTACTTTTTGGCCGAAAATGAGTTCATCCCTTGCACGTGCGATGTGTGCTGACCATGCGTCATCGCGACGCGCCCAGTCGATCATCGTGCCCTGGACATGCGATGGTGGACGAAGTGCTGGGAGATGCTGTTGATACCATAAAGCGTCATTCGCGCTTAGCCAACGTGCTGCGCTTGGCGCTAAGCAAATTGTCTCGGTACGCCCTTTCGTCTGACGTTCAAGGATGCGAAGGAATTCCGTACGGTAACTTTCGCGCTTTTTTAGATGCTGAGCTTGTCGATGCATGGCGTCCAATGAAGGCTCTCGCCTTCGCATGCCAGCTAGCGACACATCGCAAATGGATAGCTGCCGCTTGATGGATGATAGAGAGGTTCCTTTGACGTATAGGGCGCGAGCGCGCTTCAACTTTTCGTCGAGCGCGCGATTGCTTCGGTGCGCAACGCCGGACTCGAGGTCGTGAGCCTCGACAAGTTTCTGAACTCTGTAGGGCGTCAATCGGGTTTCTTCAGCGACCCGCCTGATCACGCCCTTATGTTTGATGAGCAGGATAAGCAGCTGCTTCGAGGAAAGCTCAAGCCTAATAGGGTGCGGCTTAGCCTTTTCCCGAGGTAACTCCTCAAGGAGAGCTCGCTGATTACGGTCTTTCGTCGCGTTCACCAAGCAAGCGATGCAACCGAACAGATGGAGAGTCAAAGCCATGTACCTCTCAACTGCTAGACCACTTCCGCGTGTGCGGACTATGAGCGGGATCAAGTTGACAGGATCGGACTTAGATCGAGCGTGCCCATCGATTACAAAGCCTTTTCCTATCGATCTGCGCAGTGCTTCCGTCAGCTTCTCGTAACAGATGCCATGGGGTCCCGGATATCTGACGGCGGCCTCTTGTCTCAACAACTGTCGAGCTAAGCTCGAGTCAACGGAGTGGTTGCTGTGCAACATATATTTAGCCTCTCGCGCGAACGCCAATGCGAAAGGTTCTGAACACAAACTTGCGGATGCACAAAGTAGCGGCTTAAACGCGCCGCATTCACAGCGAGAGGTTGGCAGCGCAAGATGGTTGACCGTCCTGATCCATGGCCCGCAATTTGCGCATCCACTTACCAATGGAGTGCCGTGAATAGCGCAAACTATGACGCCAGGGAGCTGATGCATCCGGTGCCACCATGCCACGCCATCACTTAAGCGATCATCACGCATGCAATCCAAGCACGCAGATGGAATGCAAGGTTTCATCAGCGGCGACCAACGACCGCGCGAAGCTATGGATGCATGCTCAGGCATTCCTTCGGAGCTACTTGAAAGGCGTGTGGAGCGATCTTCTTGTGGCGCAAAAAAAGCGTCGTAGCGAGTGGTCGTTAGGAGGTATCGCGCTTCAGGGTCGTCACGAAGTGGATGTCCAACTGGCAAGCGATCAAGGAATTTCAGGACGTGCCTATTGGCGCCATTCGTGGTGAGATTTTTTACACGAAAACCAAAGCAGTCCCTAATAAAGTCCCGTTCGCTAACTTTGCCCGAGAGCATGAATATGCGCGTGAGATAGCTGTAGAGCGTTTCGTCCTCCAGTAGCTCCGCAACAGGGCCACGCGGTCGCTGGTGAGGCACCTCCGTGGCGTTTGTTTTCCATAGGCGATGTAATTCCGCGCTACAGGATTCTTGGGCTGACATCGCATCACCTCCATTGACTAGGTCGCATTGGATAATTGCGTTGTCCCTAAGGGCTACACCATCCATATGGTTTCGATGTTTCGGATCGATTTTCGCGGGCTATCCCTGGGGGATTGCCGGGAAGAAGGCAGGTGCCTGTCAGTGGCTTCCGTTTGCCCATCTCGAAGTCACGCGTCCCGTCGTATTTGATCCATCTTGCGTCGACGACTTTTGGTCACGCGATGCAAAATGCGCGCGGTTCGCGGCAAACCCTCAAGTCGACGAAGTTTGGGCTTCAACTCTCGAACGGAGCGGCAAATTTGTGCAATGGTTACGTGGCTCGCGGGATTTGCTTCTGATAGCTGGAGCCACGCCATCTCGACGCGACGGGCAAGCTCTTGGTCGCGTGCATCCCAGTCGACGTGAGAATTGTTGCCGCGCACAGGGTGGATGATCGTGTCGTTTGCCATCTTTAGCCATGCGCGGTCGTTGCGATAGAGCCAAGCGTAGGCCTTTGGATCTAGCATGCGTGCTGCTGACACACCTAGTGTTCGCACTGATGCGAGAGCATGCGACCAGCGGTCTCGAGTAGCTTTGCGGGTCCGCTCGCTTCGAGCTTTCTCCCAGCGATCATGTAACCCGATCTCCGTGCGGGGAACGCGATTTGTCGAAGACAGCGAAACCCCAGCAAGTTTTGCGACTTGGGCCTTCGTAGCGCCGGTTGCCAAAAGCGCGATCAGCTTCTTTCTCAATTGGGTATGAATGCGCTTTGGTCGCTTAGGAATCGTGATATCAGCTTGAGTTGCCCAAGCCTGTGCTGTATCAACCTCTACTCCGACCAGAACGGCAGCGTGGCTGACGGACATGTTCGGTTCACCGAGCAGCGAAATCAGCTTGTTGCGTCGGCCGTTGCGCGTCGATATGACGGAAGCTGGATGAAGGTCTGACTGATTGTCGTGGCGAAGTGGTGCCGGTAATTCCAATCGATCATAAGCTTGCTGAAACCGTCGCCAGGTTCCGAAAAGCCAGAGAATGATCGTCACATGCCACAACGTATGCCTGCCAGTTCGAGGCTCGCGGAGCAAGCGTGCAGCCTGAGACGATGCTAAGTCGGGATCGCTTGCCACGCCTGCCATTTCCGGGATGACTCGAACCGATCTCATCGCGTCGTAGTAATCGGCTCCGATGGCGGAAAGATGTAGACGGCCACTTTGGCTTACGAGATTCCGATCCCCCAGCGCCGCATGATATGTAGCGAGCAGGCGATCTGCGCTGAAGATGCAGTCCGGGGATAGACGGATAATTTCCAGTAGGCATTGCATGAGGCGCGACAGGGCACTTTCGCTGTCGGTCCCTTGGTCGTTGCCTAAGCAGCTGCATCCGTCTTCCATATCGCCGATGTGAGGAAGCCGCCATTGAAAGCGCTCCGCTCCTGAAGCCACGCGTGCGGAAAATTGCAAGCTCGTCCCGTGCTGCGGGCAGAGCCACATTCCCGGAATTTGATGGACGAGATGCCAGTACGCTACGCCGTGCGCATTGCGATCCGCCTCCATGCAAGCCCCACATGCTTTAAGGGGACAGATGGCCCCAAATCGGCTTGCCGGCATGCCTAGCCGCGATTTCAATGCACCAATTCGGTCTCCGCGCATCGCCGAACGTGCACGTTGGGTATCTCCGAGGCTGCGGAATGGCAGAAAGAAGGGGAGTAGGGTGTGGCCCTGAATGATCGAATCGGCTGTTCCCAGCTTGTTCTGATGAACGCGAGCAAAGTGTTCGATGCCACTAGGCAAATCGTGCGGGAATCCCGAGCGCGGATCGCCGAACAGCTGAATCGCCGTCGACCGAGAATGGGTGCAGCCGCTTAGCAAATGGTGGCGGGTTGCCAAGCTGAAAACCGTCTCGTCGGGTAGCCAGTCAATCCCGGGAAGGAAGGGAAAGAGATGAAATTGTTCTCTTCCAGCCGATTTCTTTGACCTCCAGAAGTGGAAATCGCATGACGTTCGTGATCGACCCGTATTTCGCGCGTTATTCCGATCCTATCGGTGCATCAGATACGCCGTCGCAGTGGGATCCGAACGATGGAACCCAGAGGCGGTGATGGGCCGTCGAGCTCCTTCGCGACGCGGCGACGTTCGCGATTGGCCCGGTCCAGTCGGCGCGCACCAAACCACGCCATGACGAAGCCAAATACAAGTAGCGACACACGCTTGAGCGGGTCGTTAGGCAGAGGGAATACGCTCACCGCTACCGCAAATATTCCAACGAGCATCAGGCCGTAGCCAACGTGTGTCAGGTGCTCAATGAGCAGGCGGCTCTGCTCATTCGCACCCCTCCGTGATGTTGCCCGGCGAAGTACGTTGGGCTTGACGGCGCCTTCGAGAAGGGAGCCGAGCTCGTCAGAAATATCGGTAGGATCACTCACGTTCGAGTTCCTCTAGACAGCAAGTTTGAGTAGGTTATGAACGTCTGACGGTACAACGTGTTGCTTCGCGTAGAAGTATCGATACAGAAGGCGCAGCAGCTCGGGTCGTTTGTTCAATTCGATCTCGACTTCGTTCTTCGCAGACCATGCTTCGACTTCGTCAAGAATTTGAATGACGAGTTTCCAGTCCAGTTCCTCCGTGACCCGTTCGTGCTTAGGGGTCCCGGTAAACAGGAACATCAGGTCGACCTCTGCATTCAATAGGCCAACCAAGTAGCCGGCGTCGGGCTTTCGCGCTGCTTGCTCGTAGCCAATTTGCGTCGCCTTAGCGACACCGCCGGCCGCGGCCATCTGAGCTTGAGAAAGACCGAGACGAAGCCGCTCAGTGCGAAGACGCCTGGCGAAGTCATCAAGAAAGTCAACTTCGGCAGCCATATATTGACCTGGTGTAAGGATACGAGTAGGGTAAGAATATACGCCGTGCTGCGGCGTTTGTGAATCCGGGCCGTCCTCGAACCGGGCGGATGCCTAGACCAGTTCGCGGCCGCGATGGACAACTCGAGTGCCTTGGTCCCCCGATTTTCGCGCCAGCACCCGTGCCTGCTCGACGGATATAGGAGGCGATGAGGTCGAGCGAATGGACCAGCGTTCCCGGGCGACGCGAACTTGGTGATGGCTTATCCAATCGCGAGTGGCGGTCTTCATGCCATCCGGAAGCACAGCGAAAGCGATGCCCTAGCAATTCCTTGGTCAACCATTGGAGTGGGCTCATGGCAAATCGAGGTATATCCCTGGAGCGCCTGCGGACTTTGCACCAACGGCAATCTCGACCCAGATGGCTGGGGCAATATCAGCCAGCGATTCGCGCGACACCGAAAGAAGCGCCATCGATGAGCCGGCCAACGATCCTTACTCCGAGGAAATTGGAAGGCAGGGAAATGCATCTTTTATCGCAGCCAGAGACCGCCGCAGCCCTCTTGGCTCTGTATAACCCTGACGTATTCGATATTCATGAGCAACGAGTGCTCGATACGACGCCATGCGCGCACCCACTTGCGGAACATCCGCTCGCGATGGGTCTCGATCTGAAGCCTATGCGCGGTACGGTCGAAGTCGCCGATAGCCTCGGAGTTCTTGGGCATCATCCGAAGCTCTTTGCCAAGGTGGACGAGGCGACCGCCGGTACATGGGTACCCTTTCCATACATAGGTGATCTGCTTCTTTATTTACGCGATGAGGCGGGCCCGTACTGTGTCAACTGGACGGTGAAGAACGAGCTCTCTGCGTTTCAGCGGCGCGGCCCACAACTCTTGCATCGGCCGCATGACGATTCTCCCGATCTTGGGGCCATCGCAAGGCATCGCATCGAAGCGCAGTACTACGAAGATGCAGCGATCAGAACCGTTCAGGTCACGGAAGATGCCATTGACCGGCACCTGCGGTACAACTTGGCGCAGCTCTTCGGGTGGCATCGTCGACCCATCAACGCCTCAGGCGACGTTCGGATTCAATTGCTGCGCTTCTTTGAAAGTCATGTTGGAGGCACGACTGTAGTTAATGACCTCGTTATTTGTGCGCAACGCGAACACGGACTATCGCGCGATGATGTGCTCGCCGTGCTAAATCAAGCTATTTGGAACCGCGAGTTGAGCGTGGATCTCTTCAAGCCATACTTGATCGATCGGCCTTTGCGCTCGCCCGTCCAAGACCCGCTCGACCGATACGCCGACTGGTTTTCGCGATGAAAGTCGGCACCCAGCTAGCGGCACCAGCCGGACTTGGGTCGCTCAGGCCCGGCGAAACGTATCACTTTGTCCTGAGCGACTCCACGGCGGGGAAAGTCACCCTCCTGTGGTTCGCTGGGAAAGACTTCTCCCGAGTGTGTTTCATCAAACTGCAGCAGGAAGTTTTCGAATCGGCGCTGATGGAAGGCAGCCTGGTTCCGTTGGAGAGGCAGAGTTCACAGCCGCCTTGGCTTGCAGGTCTTGAGGATTTCGATCCGCAACAATTGGAATCGGGTAGGAGAAGCAGAAAGACAACCTACCTCACGATCGTTGAGCGACGCTATCTCTACATCGAGACACTGGCGAAAGATCCCAAGGCCATCCTCGGCAGTGCGGATCCCGCCGAAATCATTGCCAGGCACGCCAAGGCCTGCACGCCGAAACAAAATCCCACAAGACTTGCCGTCTGGTTCGGCGCGTACATCGTCAGTGGAAAAAATATTTGGTCCCTCATGCCGCGATTTCTCAACATCGGAGGATGGGATCGATCGCGACATCCTCACTGTGACAAGAAACTTGGCCGGCCCTCGCTGCTCAGCGGCAAACGTGCCGGACATTCCGCTATTCCGCTCGCCGGTGTGATCGCCGATGCCTATGTGCGCTTCGCTAAGCGTGGAGCTCATATGACGGGGATCTACAACGACGCGATAAGAGAGGTATTTAAGTGCAAAGTCACCACTGATCGTCTGGGGCATAAGACCATCTACCATCCGCAGTCGCTTCCATTTCCTACCCTTGGCCAATTTCGCTACTGGGTTATGAAGCAATTCGGCATGCAACAGGTCCGTTTGGCTTTGTACGGTGCGGCGCGCGTTCGCTCACAGAACGCCACATCTGAGGGGAGATTTGCTAGCAGCGTGTCGAATATCTTGGAGCGCAGCGAGGTTGATGCGTATCAACTTGCGGAGCGACCTAAATGCATGTTGTCTGAGGAGGCAGCACCAGTTCTGGTCGTCGCGAGGAGCATATGTGTTACGACCGGAGCTGGCGCGGGCATCGGATTTTCTTTGGGAGGCGAAAGTGCAGAGGCGTACAGCTCAATGCTTTTCTGCATGGCTGTTCCGAAGTCGTTCTTTTGCGCCATGTTTGGTCTTGAAATCAACGATTCAGACTGGCCTTGCGAAGGACTTTCACCTCACTACATTGTCGACCGCGGGCCGGGTGCCAAGGAAGCATTGATCGCGGAGCTCGAACGCAAATTTCCAATCAGGGAACTTGCTCCATCGTACGCCGGGCAGTCAAAGGCGTGCGTTGAATCTTCGCATCCTAGAAAGGTACGGCAAGAAGGAAAGCCGACGTACGTCGTGAGCCGCTTGAACGTCGTTGAGATGATGAAGCGCGAAATTCTCCGCACGATAAAAGACAATGAAACGAGCGACGTAGCTTCACGGCTCACCCCCCAAATGATCACCGATGGCGTGGCGCCGAATCCACATGCATTGTGGAGATATCTGGATGCTCGTGGGCGCAACGATGCCATGCCAATGTCGATCGCCGAAGCCGTCCGAACATTCCTTAAGTCCGTTCAACTCAAGGCTCAGCATGACGGGCTATACCTTTCTGGGCTCCGTTTTGACTCCGAAGAGCTGCGAGAGTCAAAACTTCTGGAAAGCATTGCTGCCCAGCAAGTTGCCTCGGTTCCGGGCTTTGTTTATCCCCTCTGTGCACGGCTGGCGTGGATTGAATGCAAAGGGAAACTTCTGTTGGTGGAAGCGATGTTGCCATTGCGCGACGATGAGGGCCAAACCTATTTGTCGCTCGGTGAACTGGCGCAAACAGCGAAGAAGGCCCGAGAGCTAAAGGGATTGCAGCGGGAACACTCCACGGCAGCAAAACTGGAGTCCGATCTGCGGTTTGATGAGTCGACGGGTAAATCCCCGGACGCCGGCAAGCGATCGGAGGGGCGAAGGCCGAAGACTAGCAGCATGAGCGCGCAAGAGTCATTCGCCATGACCGGAAAGCGGCGGTGCTCTTCGAAATGAGCAATGCTTGGACTGACCGGTTTGATCCCAAGATTTCTGAGGAAGACTTAAAGGCGCGCGCTCAACGCAAAGTCGTTCCCCTAACAGATCTGGCGAGAGACAGCATCGATGTCGCGAAACGACGGTTGAAGAATGCGCTCCGCGAAATATTCGTTCCAACGGCGCAATTGTGCCTCCTGCTGCGCCAATTCATCGCCGCTGCCCATGTGCACGTCCGGACGCGATATCCAGATCCATTGGCTTTTGTCCAGGCTGCATACGCCCAGGAACTGCCTGCGTCGTGGAGTGAGCCCATTGGACTAACGGGTTTGGCTGGCGTCGGGAAGAGTGCTCTTTTGAGTGCTTTTGCGCGAGTGCTGCCTCGTGACTCGGAGATTGAGATAGCCGGCCATGGTCGATTTCCGCTCGTCGCGGCCTGGCTAATGACTGCAGGCGCGGGAATGAGCCTGGAGTCACTGATTCGTCCGCGCCTGCGTGACTCGGGTTCGATGACCCGTACCGTACTGCCGGCTGCCCGGCGAGAGTTGTTGCTTACCGGAGTGGGTCTGTTGGGAGTGGATGAGTTTCAGCTCATCACCCAGAGCGATGCCAACGTGAAAGTGGCCAAGATCCTGATGCAGCTTAGCAGTCTCGGGCCGCCACTGATTTATTGCGCGAACTTTAGTCTTCTGCACCGTTTGTTGCTCCGACCTCATGAGGAACGGCAGCGCCTTTTCTCAAATCTTATCGTTCTAGAGCCTGACGCTCCACAAAGTGGTGATTGGATCAAGACGCTGGGGGAGCAGTTAGGTGTGGCGCCGGAGTTCGATGACCTAGATGCAAAGCTCCATGGTGGAGATATACATCGCTACACGGCGGGACTGCCCAGGCTGAGTGCAAAGCTACTCGTCATTGCTTACGGCTTTTCGCGAGAACGTCGCGGGAAACGTGTCGGGATGGTGGACGTGGAGAGCGCATATCGGTCCGCCGAATTTGCAATAGACCGCGAGGACGTCGAACTCCTGAGCAAACAGGCCATCACTGGTGAATTGGTGCATGGGGCCCGAGGAAATATCCGAAAGGACTTATGGTGTCCGATCGGTCGTCGCCATGCCTCAAACGTGACGCCTGCAGAAGAGGCCATCGCTCACCACCAGATTAGAGTTAATGAAAGCATGGTCGCGTCGTCACTGCGTCCCGATGAGCGCGAGGGATTGCGTCAGAAGAATGCCGAGGCCAAGAATTCGGGCAAGAAATCAGCAGTCGTCGTACGTATTCGTCGCCCACCTGTCACGAAGGAGTCCTTAACTCGGGGTGCCGCTGAGTTCGCCAAAGAGTCGAGAAGGGCCAAGGGATCATTGAAAGATGCGTAGACTTTTTGGATGCGTATTTGAGCCAACAGACGGTCTCACTGACACCCTTCTTACGAGCCTGTGAGGTAACCATGGCTACTTCAAAGAATCCGCCCTCAGCGTTGCAATGGATGTTGATGTCAGAGATGGAAAAATCCGTGTGGGCGACGACGTTCGCACTCAATGCAACTTTGGCATCAGATGCGGTGCAGTTGGCAGATCAGGCAGTAGAGCAATTGCGGTCTGTCGATGGCACGTGGAGATTCTTGAGGCCCGAGCCCGAATATGAAGCTGCACGTGCAGGCCATCACATAGAGCGCGGCGACTTTGACATTTGGTACCGCATCGCATCAATGGTCAGGCACGGGGACGATCCATCTTATCGCGACCCGACAACGGACGAATGCGCTCAGGCATATGACCGCTTTCAATGGGGGCGCAGCGATTTCTATTAATCGTCGCCCAGTCAGAAGAGAGCCATCGGCTAATTTTCCGTGCCTGACCCCGATGATCGATGCAAATGCGAGGTCTATTGGTCAGTCTAAGCGGGAGAAATTTGGGCTACATCGAGCTGAGACAATTGCACGACCTCGCTCGGTAAGCTTGGAATGCGCAGGCATCGCGTCATAGTAGCCGCCGTGCGAGGTAGTGCTCTTGGGCAACTGTCTCAATAGCATTCGGTCGTGCTTTCCGTATGCGTCGTATCACCTCTTCCGCGGAAAGCGTGGGATCACGCAGGGCGAGTAGCAAAGCGGCAACTGTCCCGGCACGCCCGAGACCTCCCTTGCAATGGACCACGACGCCCTCATTGCGGTCGAGTGCAGCGTGAAGTTCCGGCAAGATGATCGGCCATTTGGCCTCGAACCACTCCTCAGGCGTGAAGCCTTCCGGCAAGATATCCGGTGCGTGTCCATCCAAAATCGGAGCGTGGTGCCAGATGAGTCCATGGGCCTTAGCTCTCTTGGGTAGCGCGATAACATCGAGGTCGACAAATTCCCACGGAGCAATCAGCGTGACTAGGTGCGTCGCACCCCACGCCTTGATGGCTTCAAGATCGGTGTCGAGATTGCGGTTCCACGAACCCGTTTGAGCAAAAGGCTGCTTCTTGCCCGGGCAGAAGGTGATGCCAATCTTGCCGCCGTTTGCCAGTTCGATAGTGCCGATGCGCAGAGGATCGGTGCGACTGCTGCGCGCCTTGCCGGTACCCTTGGGTTCGCGTGGCGTCGCCTGAGCCAGGAGTGCCATGAGCTCATTCTCGAGCATCTCCTTGCCCCGTAACCGATCACGCCATGAATCGGGAATGCCATACATGCCGTAACGGAGACCAGCTATGCCGCCTGTCGCAGCGGCCGTCAGATCCGTATCGTAGCCACGAGCAACCGCTGCTTGCACCGCACCCGCGAAACTGTCCGTCGCGTGAACCGCCGCATAAGCTGATGACAGGGTGCTGATAGCGTCAGTGCGGCCGGGCACGTGAGCTTCATGTTCCAAGGCCAGTACCTGTTCAATATCGAGCAGGTTCAACCCAAGCTCCGGTCCCAGTTCACGTAGTCGCTCCGAAGCACGGATCCACGGGTCATCCCTCGCATCCAGCTCAGCCCTAGCCCACAGCGCGTACATCATGGATGCTGCAGTAGTAAGCCGGTGCTCAGACAGAGGTGACGATAATTTTGCGATCGTGCTGAGTAGTTCCGCTTCGCTGCCGAGGTGGCAGAGCACCAGCGGAACAATGCGCAACAAGGCACCTCGTTCATAGGCGCGGTCATAGTGACGAGGGGGCGCGGCGGCTGGCCGGCCCTCCATGGCGCGAACTAGGGCGCCTGTGTCCGAGTCATCGACAAGGTAGTTCGAATCGACGGAGCAAAGGCCCAGTTGAGCCCAGTCGATTGCTCGCTTCGTCAGGCCATCTAGCTCAAATTGCTCCGGAAGCTGGAACGCCATCAATAGACACAATGCCTGTGCGCCCTCGAGGGCCCATGTTCGGGGAGCTATGTGGGGATTGGAACGTGGGAAATTGGCAGGCGGTTCGAAGTCAAAATTCTCATTCGCCGGCAAATCCCCCGGAACACGACTGGTATAGGGCACACCTATAGCGTTGCCAATCAGTAGCCCCCAAAGACCACCGGCAAGCTGATCACGCCGAACGTAGATGCTGCGACTCGTCTTCATGATCCACCCCATCGCGTCATACAGAGTGGCCAGTTCACCAGTTGGCCGTCTCGCGTAGCGAGACGATCCGGTGTGATCGTGCAGATATTAAATCGACAGTTCACCGTAGTAACGAGCGGAGATAGTGCGAGCTTGCGCACTCGCTCACTTACAGCGCCTCGAGGAAAGCCCGTAGTTCCTGTTTTT
>Ga0302314_10011835_pt1 | contig 15172 bp, 14 predicted proteins | sample III_Palsa_N2_3_FD_200533 | JGI IMG/M metagenome (GOLD analysis project Ga0302314, IMG submission 200533) | Peat permafrost microbial communities from Stordalen Mire near Abisko, Sweden - III_Palsa_N2_3 | ecosystem: Environmental > Terrestrial > Soil > Palsa > Peat permafrost | place: Sweden...
CGTGCGCTCGCCGCCACGGCCTTCCACCACGTCTACCGGCGCGTGCTCTGCGATCAGACCCGTCCCTACGCGGGGATCCCCGAGGTCCTGCGCGCCCTGCTCGATTCCGGCTGGACGCTCGGGGTGGCCACCAACAAGCGCCTCGACTACAGCGAGCTGATCCTCGCCGGCTGCGGGCTGCGCCAGTGCTTCAGCGCGGTGCGCGGCGGCGATGTGACGCGCAAGCCCGATCCGACCGCGCTGCGCGAGATCATGCAGGCCACGCACCATCTCGAGGCGGACGGCTGGATGATCGGCGACCACCATACCGACATCCAGGCCGGCCATGCGGCCGGCGTGCAGGTCGCCTTCTGCACCTGGGGTCTCGGCCAGCGCCACGACCTGGCGGTGGAGGGGGTGGTGGCCAGTCCCTGGGAGCTCCTGCCCCTGCTGCTCGGCCCGGTCGCGGCATGAACGACGCCAACGATGCCGAGGTGGTGATCCACGACGCCGACGGCAGCCCGGTGACGCCCGAGCTGGTGCTGCGCGCCTACTGGCAGCGCTGCTTCCCGATGGCCGACGGCCGGCGCGGCCGGCTGCGCTGGTACCGCCCCGAGTCGCGCGCGGTGATCACCTGGGAGAGCTGGAAGATCCCCGAGAGCCTGGTCAAGGTGATGCGCCGCAAGCCCTACCGCATCACCATCAACCAGGCCTTCCTGCGCGTCATCCAGCTCTGCGCCGAACGCAAGAGCACCTGGATCAGCACCGACGTCGAGAAGCTCTACCTGGCGCTGCATGAACGCGGGCTGGTGCATTCGCTCGAGGCCTGGGACGCCACCGGAGAGCTGGTCGGCGGGCTGTACGGGCTGTGCCTGGGCGGGTGCTTCTGCGGGGAATCGATGTTCCATCGCGCCGACGACGCCGCCAAGATCTGCGTCGTGCACCTGGTCGAGCGCCTGCAGGCGCGCGGCTTTCGGATGCTGGACTGCCAGCAGCAGACGCCGCACATGGAACGCTTCGGGGCACGTGAGATCAGTGACCGCGACTACGCGGGCCTGCTGGCGGCCTGCCCCGAGGCGCGTGCCTTCCCGTAAGCGGCCGATGACCGTGCCATGACCGGGACCGCCCGGCAGAGGACCATCATTGCTTCACGCACGGCCATTGCCGGGCATACTCACCGCCTGGAGCACGGATGCGAAGCACGGTGACCTACCGCTTCCTGGCTGGCGTTGTGATCACGGCATGCCTGGGACTGACGGCCCTGGACGCCGCCGAGTCCGGCGCCACGGACGCCTCCGCGACCGGCACCGAGGCCACCGCCCCGCCACTGCCGCCGATGCCGCCGAGCCCCTCGAGCGTGCCCGGCATCCGCATCTGGCCCGAACCCGCCTTCACGCACTGGCCGGCGATCGCCTACGCCGATGAGACCCGCAACCTGTCCTTCGCGCTGCCCAACCAGAAGCCCGGGCAGTCCGGCACGATCGGCTGGCGCGGCGGCGAGATGATGCCGATCACCATGCCCGGCGAGGGCGACTCGGCCAGCGGCCTGCTGCCCTTGAGCCTGGACATCGGCACGCACACCGCCCAGGTCGTGCTCGGCGCCGCGAGCTGGCCCCTGGCGGTGCGCATCGCCGATGTGCGCCAGCCCTGGCCGCTGGCGCGCCTGCAAGACGGCTTCCCGGTCGATGAGCATGGCGTGCCGGTGGTGCTGCTCGACCGCCGCCGCCGCGCCAACGAGGAGCGCAAGTGGAGCCTGACCCGCGCCCACTCGCCGCGCCCCGCGGGCCGGGCGCTGATGGTCGGCGATCCGATGGAGGCGCTGGGCGTCTCGCTCTTCGACGGCCAGGATGCGGAATGCCGCACCGCCCTCGACCAGCGCTATCCCAGCCACGCGGTGCTGGTCGCGCTCTCCGACCTGGGGCTGCCCCGCACCGTGGTGTGGTGCCCGGGCAACCAGGAGCTCTTCGGGGCCGGCTGGAGCGAGGAGGAGGAGCGCGTCATGGGCGCCCTGCGCAGCCGCTGCGATGCCCTGGGCATCCTGCCGCGGCTGGTTTTGGTCGCGCCGCCCATACCGGTGGACGAATCCCTGAAGGACATCGCGGCGAAACGCCGCGACCTGCTCATCTCCTCGGCGATCAGCCAGGGCTGGGTGGTGATCGATGCCGAGGCCGTGGTCGGCCCGGCCGAGACCGCCAACCGCGTGCAGGATGGCCTGTTCACCCGCTATCCCTGCGGTGCGGCGCAGGCGCGCCTGATCGCCGCCATCCGCACCGAGCTGACGCGCTAGGCCCGCGCATGGCGGTGCATGACGACGAGGTGGAGGATGGGGACGGGGAGGACGACGCGCACGACGAGGCCGACGATCGGGAGGGGGACGACGTCCAGGACGAGGGTGCGGAGGATGCGGAGGATGCGGAGGATGCGGACGATGCGCAGGAGGCGGAGCACGCGCTCTCGCATCCGCTAGCTCATCAGCCGGCCGCCGCGCTGCCCATCCCAGCCCGCGGCCCTGCCGCGTATCCGCCACCGCGCCTGCACCGCCCGGCCTTCGATCGCGGCGGCAACCGCGAGCAGCGCGACGCCCTGGCCGAGGAGCGCTTCGACCTGCTCGGGCGGATCGCGCTGAGCCTCTGCCTGATCGGCGTGCTCGCCGCCGTCGTGGTGCGCATCCTGGCGCTGGTGGAGCCGCGCACCTGGAGCACGCATGATGCCGGCAACACTTTGATCGGCACCGAGCTGGTGGCGGTGTTCATCGGACTCCTGGCGCACCGCCGCCCCCTGGGCCGGGCCAGCGTGGTGATCGGCGTGGTGCTGGCGGTGGGCGCCTGGGTCATGATGGACTGACTACGGGTAGCGGATCCAGGCGCCGGCTTCGAGCACCTCATGCGGCCGGAAGCGGGCCTTGTACTCCATCTTGATGCAGCCGCGCACCAGGAAGCCGAGGTACAGCCAGCGCAGGCCCTCGGAGAGCCCGTAGCCGATCTCGCAGAGGCCCATGAAGGTGCCCAGTCCGCGCGCGGCCTCCGTCGGCTGGTAATAGCAGTAGACGCTCGAGAGCGCGTCGCCGACCTGGTCGCAGACCGAGACCGCGAGCAGCCGCCCGGCGCGGTCGCGGGCATGCAGCTCCCCGCCCGGGATGCCGCCGTCCGCGACCAGGAACGAGCTGGGATCGGCGCTGGCCTCCTTGCCATGGATCTGGAGCTGGTAGGCGCGGTACAGCGCCAGTCGCTCCGGGTCCAGGCCGCGCGCATGCCAGGAGACGGTCAGGTCGGCGTTGCGCGTCGCGCAGCGGCGCTGGTCGCGGCGCGGGTGGAAGGCCGCGATGTCGACGCGCAGCGGACGGCAGGCGTCGCACGTCTTGCACATCGGCATGTAGACGTGCCCGCCCGAGCGGCGGAAGCGCCAGTCCATGAGCTCACGGTAGGACGGGCTTGCGGGCGGGTTGGGCAGGGGGTGGAAGGCGTGGAACTGGCGGTCCGGCAGGTACGGACAGTCGCCATTGTGATAGACCACCCCGCGCATCAGGGCAGGGTAGCCGTGCGTGCCTGCGCTCCAACCGCCGAGCCGGCCACGGCGGCCTCAGGCACGCAGCTGCGCGCCGGTGTCGCGCGTGACCTGGCTGATCACCCGCTCGGTGAGCCTGGCGAGCTCCTTGTCCTCGAGGGTGCGGGTGGCCGACTGGAGGGCCAGGCGCAGGCTCAGGGCCTTGTGCCCGGCCGGGATCGGATCGCCGCGGTAGATGGTCACGAGTTCCACGCCCTGGCCGAGCTCGCCGGCCGCGCGCAGCGTCGACTCGGCGAGCTGGGCGTAGCTGAGCTGTTCAGGACTGACCCAGGTGAACTCGCGTTCGACGCGCTGGAAGCGGCTCGGGGGCAGGAACTGGAGCGGCTTGGGCGCGCCATAGCGCGCCAGCAGGGCCTCGATCGGGATCTCGAAATAGCCGACCGCCCCCGGGACGTCACCCAGGGCGCGCGCCGCTGGGGCGATCTCCCCGACCACGCCGACCGGCTGCTGGTCGATCGGGCTGATCAGGACCGCTGCGCGTCCGGCCACCAGCCAGGGCGGCAGATCGGCATGGCCGGCCGCGAGACGGGCGGTGCCATAGCCGAGATCGTGCAGCACGCGCAGGGCGGCAGCGCGCGCCGCATAGAAGGGGGTCGCCAGGGCGTCCTGACTGATGACCCCGGCCAGGACCAGGACCTCGTCCTCGCAGCCGCCCGCGGCCGGCGCCAGTGAGCGCGGCGCCAAGCCGATGCGCAGGCCATAGCGCTTGCCGACCTCGTAGATGGCGACCGCGGGCGCATGCCGGCGGTTGCGGGCCAGGGCGTCCAGCAGCCCGCCCGCCAGGGACGGGCGCAGCACGGTCTGCTCCGAGGACAGGGGATGTTCGATGCGGATCAGTCCTGCCGCATCGCCCGCCAGGGCCGCAGCCCAGGTCTCGGAGGTCAGGACGTAGGTCGCGACCTCGTCCCAGCCCAGCGCCGAGAGGCAGCGCCGGCTGCGCTGCGCCAGGCGCGAGAGCTGGTTGGGCGTGGGCGACGCCGCGGCCAGGCGCGGGATGGCCGGCTGGATGCGCTCGTAGCCATAATGCCGCGCGACCTCCTCGACCAGGTCCACGGTCACCCGCACGTCCTTGCGACGCCACCACGGGATGGCCACCGACTGCGCGGCGATCTGGAAGCCGAGGCGGCCGAGGATGCCGCGCTGCACCGGCTCCTCGACCGGCAGCCCGGTCAGCCGTCCGACCATGGCCGGATCGAAGGGCAGCTCCAGGGCCGGCTGGGAGGTCGGACCGCTGTGGAAGGCATGGGTCAGGCGGCAGCCCGGTGCGAACTCGCGCAGCAGCTGCAAGGCGCGCGCCAGTCCGGCCGGCGCCATCTCCGGGAAGAGGCCGCGCTCGAAGCGTGCCGAGGCGTCGCTGCTCAGGCCGGTGCGCTGGCGGGTGCGGCGGATGCGCTCCGGACGGAAGATCGCCGCCTCGAGCAGGATCGCCGTGGTGTCGGGCCGGATCATGCTGTCCATGCCGCCCATGATCCCGGCCAGCGCCACCGGACGCTCCCCGTCGCAGATCAGCAGGTCGCCGCCATCCAGGCTGCGGCTGACGCCATCGAGGGTGGTGAAGGTCTCGGCGGCGCGCGCCGCGCGGACGACGAGGTGCCGGCCAGGCACCTGGCGGACGTCGAAGGCATGCAGCGGCTCGCCGAGCTCGAGCATCACGTAGTTGGTGATGTCGACGATCAGCCCCATGGGACGGACCCCGCAGGCGAGCAGGGAATCGCTCATCCAGCGCGGAGTCGTGCCGGCGCCAAGGTTCTCGACCACCGCCCCGCAGTAGGTGCTGCAGCCATCGTCGGCAAGCGTGACCGACCAGCCCGTGCCAAGCGCGGCGACGGTGGTCACGGGATCCACCGGCGGTGCGATGGCGCAGGCGGTGGCGACCTCGCGCGCCCAGCCGAGGTGGCCCCACAGGTCCGGGCGGTGGGTGATGGCCTGGTTCTCGATCACCCACACCGTGTCCCCCAGCCCGAGGGCCTGGGCCAGCGGGGTGCCCGGGACCAGGCTCGCATCCAGCACCAGGATGCCGTCATGGTCGGTGCCCAGACCAAGCTCGTCGGCGGCGCAGATCATGCCCTCGCTCGGCTCGCCGCGCAGCTTGGCGGCCTTGATGGTGATCGCCTTGGGCACGCCAGCGGCATCCGCCATGCTCAGCGTCGTGCCGATGGTCGCGACCGCGACGGTCTGGCCGACCGCGACATTGGGCGCACCGCAGACGATGCGCAGGGGCGTTGCCGTGCCGATCGTGACGGTGGTCAGGCGCAGGCGCTCGGCATTGGGATGCGCCGCACAGCTGAGCACCCGGCCGACCACCACCCCGTCGAGGTGGGCCATGGTCCGTTCGTGGGCGGCGATTTCGCACACGCTTAAGGCGATGCGGTCCTGGAGGTGCGCATCATCCATGGGCAGAGAGGACGTCTGCAGCAGACGTTTGATCCAGGCCAGGCTCACGCGCATACAGCAGCTCCGGGGCGGAACCTTGGGCCCAGATTCAGGCGGCACAAGCACTTGCGTCCTCGGCGGCTCTCCAATGCTGGTGGGACGATTGCAATTAGGAAACAGTTGAATACAAATACCCACATGCCGGATCCGCGTCTCTTGGCGGAAAGCACGCTCTTCGACTCGGAGCGTTTCCGGCTGGCGCGCGAGACCTGGCAGACCCCGGATGGGACGATCGAGCGACCGATCATCCACCACCCCGGCGCGGTGGCGATCATCGCCTTGCCGGTGCCGGGCAAGCTGCTCCTGGTCCGACAGTTTCGCTACCCCATTCGTCGTTGGACCCTGGAGATCCCCGCCGGCACCCGGGTCGCGGGCGAGAGCCCCGAGGCCACGGCGCGCCGCGAGCTGCAGGAGGAGGCCGGACAGCACTGCGAGCGGCTGCATGAACTGATGCGGCTCTTCCCCGCGGTCGGCGTCTCGGACGAGGAGCTGATCATCTATCGCGCCCACGGCCTGTCGGCCTGCACCGCCGCGCCGGAGCCTGGGGAGCTGATCAGCGCCGAGCTGATCGAGGTCTCGGATCTGACCACGCAGATTGCCGCCGGCATGATCTGCGACGCCAAGACCCTGCTCGCGCTGTCGCTGCTGGGCATCACGCCCTCACCCCAGCTGCTCCCTGCGGAGGGCTGAGGGTGCTGCACCGCAAGAAGACCACGAGCATGCATGAGCGGCTGGAAGTCAGCCCGGCGGTGGAGCTCATCGAGGGCATCGGGAACCTCATCGTGCGCCGCTTCACGGTCGCCGGCCGGGCCCTGATCCTGTTCATCGACGCGGTCTCGCAGATGCCGCGCTTCAAGCGCTCGCTGCGCACCATCATCCACCAGCTCGAGGTCTCGGGCTTCGGATCGCTCCTGGTGCTGTCGCTGATCGCCGGCCTGACCGGCATGATCATGGCCGTGCAGATCGGCACCGCGCTCAAGCAGTATGGCGCCGAGGACAAGATCGGGGAGATCATCGGCGCGACCTTCACCCGCGAAATGGGGCCGATCTGGGCGGCGGTCATCATCCTGGCGCGCATCGGCTCGTCGATCGCGGCCGAGCTCGGCACGATGGTGGTCAATGAGGAGGTCGACGCGCTGCGCGCCATGTCGATCAACCCGGTGCGCTACCTGGTCATGCCGCGCATCCTGGCCCTGGTGCTGGCCATGCCGATCCTGACCGCGGTCGCCGACTGGGTCGGCATGCTCGGCGGGGCCTTCGCCGCCAAGCTGACCTTCAACACTTCGATGTACACCTTCATGGTCTCGGCCCAGGATGGCCTGGATGGCATGGACTTCTTCTCGGGGCTGTCCAAGAGCGTGGTCTTCGCCTGCATCATCGGCACGATCTCCTGCGACCGGGGACTCAACACCTCCGACGGCGCCGAGGGCGTCGGCCGCGCGACCACCGAGAGCGTGGTGCTCAACGTCATCTTCGTGCTGGTCGCCGACCTGCTCATGACCGCCTTCATCGAACTGTGGTTGCGCTGATGACCGCCAGCTACTGGGCCCGGGAGCGGATCGAGGCGGCGGCGGCCCTGACGCCGGTGCCCGCCGGCAAGACCACCCTGATCAAGATCCGCGAGCTCACCAAGCGCTTCGGTTCACGGCAGATCCTGCGCGGCGTGACCGTCGACATCTACCGCGGCGAGACGCTGGTCATCCTCGGCGGCTCCGGTTCGGGCAAGACCACGCTGCTGCGCCACCTGATGGGCTTCTTGCATGCCGATTCCGGCTCGATCGACGTCGACGGCCTCGACCTCAACCGCGCCACCCAGGAGCAGCTCGACACCTTCCGTAAAAGGCTCGGCGTGGTCTTCCAGGGCGCGGCGCTGCTCAACTCGCTGACCGTGCTCGAGAACGTCGGTCTGCCGCTGATCGAGAACGAGAACCTGCCGGCCGAGCAGGTGCGCGCACGGGTCATCGAGTGCCTGCGCAAGGTCTACCTGCCGGCCGAGGAGATCCTCGAGCTCAAGCCCGCCTCGCTCTCGGGCGGCATGCGCAAGCGCGTCGGCCTGGCGCGCGCAATCATCCAGAAGCCCGAGATCATCCTCTATGACGAGCCGACCACGGGCCTGGACCCGGTGACGGTCACCGGTGTCAATGAGCTGATCCTGGAGCTGCAGCGCGACCTGGGCGTGACCTCGATCGTCATCACCCATGATCTCGAGGCGGCCTTCAAGATCGCCGATCGCATCGCCATGCTCTATCTCGGCCGCATCGTCGCGATCGGCCCCAAGGACACGATCCGCGACAACGCCAATCCGGTCCTGCAGCAGCTGCTGACCGGCTCGACCCATGGCCCCCTGACCGAGGGCTATGTCGGACTGCCGCAGCAGGGCGACCGCTCCGCCCTGGATCCCACACGGAAGCCGGGATAAGCCATGTCCAGCGAACTCAAGGTCGGCGTGCTGTTCGTGATCGGCGTGATGCTGATCGCCACCTTCGTCTTCTTCTTCTCCAACGTCCTGCGCCGTCCCGGCGCCTTCGTGGTGAACTTCCAGCGCATCGTGCGCCTCGATCTCGGCGATCCGGTGACCTACAACGGGGTCAAGGTCGGCGCGGTCACGGCGGTCAAGCCGGTGCTGACGATCGACAGGATCACCGGCATCGCCACGCCGCGAGTCGAGATCCAGTACTCGATCACCGGCTCCTACCAGGACAGCGTCCTGATCAATGCCCAGACCGAGTTCCGCATCGACCAGGGGCTGCTCGGCGGCTCGTCGCTGGCGATCGTCTCCAGCGGCGGCGTGCCAATCGGCACCCTGAACCAGGCGCAGATCCCGCATGGCATCGATCCGGTGTCGATCGACCAGACCCTGGCGGCGCTGAAGAAGATCCTCGACGACAACCGCGACGACATCCGCGGCACCATCCACAACGCGCGCTCCGCCGTCGAGCACATCGACCTGATGGCTCAGCAGATCCACGACCTGGTGCAGGAGGAGCGCCCGCAGGTCGCGGTGTCGCTCAAGAACGTCGGCGACATGACCGGCGCCATCAAGACGGTGGTGCAGAAGAACGACGAGAACATCACCGACGCCATCGCCAGCCTGAAGTCCCTGATGCGCCGTCTCGACGACCTGGTGGCGGACAGCCGCGACCGCATCCAACGCCTGCTGATCACCTTCAACCAGGCCGGGGAGAATGTCGCCAAGGTCTCGGCGACCCTCGACGCCACGGTCAGCGAGAACCGCGAGAACCTCAAGAAGACCATGGCCGGGCTGGGTGCGGTCAGCGGCCGCCTCGATGCCATCGGCGCCAACGTCCAGCTGATCACCGGGCAGATCGCCGCCGGCCGCGGCACGATCGGCAAGCTGGTCATGGACGACACCCTGCATGACCATGCGCTGAAAGCGATCGACTCCTTCGACCAGCGCATGGACGAGCTCAAGCCGGTGACCGGGCCGATCGCGGCGCTGCGCTTCTATGGTGGCGTGAGCGTCGGTGTCGACCCCAACTCCGGCGTCACCGACTCGGAGGCCTACCTGCGGCTCGAGCCGCGGCCGTACAAGTTCTACATCGGCGGCGTCTCGTACCGCACCGCGCCCAAGGGCCTGATCGAGGCCCAGGAGGACCAGAACTCGCTGGGCATCGACTTCGACTTCCAGTTCGGCTGGCGCTTCTTCGCCGATGACAAGACCCAGCAGTACCGGCTGACCCTGGCTGGCGGCCTGATCGATTCGCAGATCGGCGCCTGGGCCGAGACCCCGGTTGATCCGCCGTGGCTGAACTTCTTCCTGATGGCGCGCGGCAAGGACAGCCACCGCTCGGTCGACGACCGCCGTTACGAGCACGGCAACGTGCTGGTGCGCGCCTATTTCGAGGCGAGCTTCTACGACCAGCACCTCGCCATCGATGTCGGCGGCAATGACCTCTCCGACAAGCCCGGATTCTGGTTCGGCCTGCGCGGCGAACTGCTCGACAACGATCTGCGCAACGTCACCTCGCTCGCCTCCTTCGCGCAATAGGCCGACCGGCGGCCCCATCCCGGTCGTGAGCGGGACGGTCATCGGTCGTTCATCGGCCTTTCATCAGCTTTTCTCCTGTCTTCCACCAGCACGGCCATGAGCTGCCCGGCCACGTACCGGCGCACTTTTGAACGTCGCGCGACGATCGTTGGCCGCCTCCGGCCCCGCCCGATGCGAGCTGGCATCGACCTGCGATTGCCCGGGCGTACCGCCGGCTACCCTGGCCGTGATGCATGCCGTGGCCGTCCTGCTCATCGCCGCCTCCGGCTCCGCCTACTGCCTGGCGGCGTGGAAGCGCTGGCGCGCCCTGGGCGCGCCAGCTGAGGAACAGGGTCCGCCGACGCTGGTGTGGCTGGGCTTCGCCGCGCTCACCCTCGCCCTGGTCCTGGCCTTCTGCGACCCCCAGGCGCGCGACTTCCTCTATGTGGTGCTCGGCATCTGGGCCGGGGTGGCGGCGCTGCTCTTCGCCAGCCGCTTCATCGCCGGGCCGAGCCGCGGCCTTCTGGTGCTGCCGATCGGCGCCGCGGCGCTGCTGGTGGCGGTGACCTCCCTGGTGCCAGCCCATGAGCAGGTGCGCTCGGTGCGCGCCATCACCCTGCTGCACGCCGGCTTCATGTCGGCCTACCTGGCCGCGCTGCTGGTCGCCGGCTCGGCCGGCGTGCTGTTCATCATCAGTGCCCGGCAGCTGAAGTCGGCCAGCCCGCGCGCCTTCCGCCTGCCGGCGCTGCCGGCCCTGGGACGCATCACTGAGCGCGCGGTCATCCTCGCCACCGCCTTCCTCATGGCCGGGGTCGCCACCGGCGGGGTCGCCATGCAGCAGGCCCCCGGCGCGCACCTCACCCAGCCGTCGATCCTGCTCGCCCTGGTCAACCTCGCGGCCTTGGTGGCGCTGCTGGCGGCGCGCGCGGTCAACCGCCTCGGCAGCCGCGGCCAGGCGGCGGCCGCCGCCTGGTGCCTGATCATCGGCTGCCTCGAGCTGGTCGGGATCCTGGTGGCGCCCCATGGCTGAGCCGGCGCTCATCACCTGGGGCATCGACCACCATCGCACCCCGGTGGCGATCCGTGAACGCCTCGCGGTGCGCGGCGCCGAAGCCGAGGACCTGGCGCGGCTGTGCGCCGCTCTGCCGGGGGTCTCGGAGGTCCTGGTCCTGAGCACCTGCAACCGCCTCGAGTGCTACCTCGCGGGCGAGGTCGCCGAGGAGGCGGTCAGCCGGCTGATCGCCGAGGCCCGCGCCATCGAGCCGGGCCTTCTGGCCACGCACCGCTACTGGCACCGCGGCGAGGGCGCGGTGCGCCATCTCTTCCGCGTGGTGTGCGGGCTGGAGAGCCTGGTGCTGGGCGAGGACCAGATCGTGCACCAGGTCAAGGAGGCCTACGAGGCGGCGCGCATCGGCGCCCTGGTCGGTCCGGTTCTGCATCCGCTCTTCCAACGCGCCCTGGGGGTCGGCAAGGAGGTGCGCAGCGAGACCGCCATCGGCCGCCACAAGCTCAGCACCGCCTCGGTCGCGGTGGACTTGGCGCGCCACGTGCATGGCGACCTGGCGGCGGCGAAGCTCCTGGTCATCGGCGCCGGCGAGATCGCCCAGCTGACCATGCGCTACCTGCTCGAGCAGGGGGTGCGCCATGTCAGCGTCATCAACCGCACCCAGGAGCGCGCCATCGCCCTCTCCAAGGACACCCCGGCGCGGGTCTACGCCTGGGAGCAGCTCATCGAGGCGCTCAGCGACCATGACACCGTCATCTCCTCGACCGCGGCGGCGCATGCGGTGGTCTCGGAGGCCGAGGTCCGCCAGGCGCGCAGGCGGCAGCGCGGCGCGCTTTTGTTGATCGACCTGGCGGTGCCGCGCGACATCGACCCGCAGGTCGCGGGCCTGGCCGACGTCTACTTGTACAATATCGACAACCTCGAGTCGGTGGTCGCGGCCAACCGCCTGGCGCGCAGCGAGGAGGTCGCCGCAGCCACGGCCGTGGTCGACGCCAACGTCCGCGCCTATCTCGAGTCAACACGTCCGGCCGGGCAGCAGCTGGCGCGCGAGATCACCGCCTACTTCCGCGACGTGATCGCTGCCGAGGAGGCGCGCCTGGCTGCCAAGCTCGCTCTCGCCGACGAGGCGCGCCGCGCGGAACTGCGCTACGGCCTCGAGCGCGTCGCCAACAAGCTTCAGCATCAGCTGCTGTCCTACCTGCGCGCGCACCCCCATGATGCCGAGGTCGAATCCTCGATCCGCGCGCTGCTCAACCTTCCCGCCGTACATCCCACCACCCTTCCCAGCGGCGCGGGCGCGGCAGCTGCAGCGGAGCTCCCCGGTGCCAGCGCCGCGCCCTCCAGCCTCCCGGTCCAGCCGGAGCCGGCCCCGCCGCGGCGCTGAGGCCCACCGCCGGCTGACCCGCTCGGCTCACGTCTCGGCTTTCTGTTCGTCAATGGCTCAGCGGCTCTGGGCGCGGGAATGCCAGCTCGCGGAGAGCCCGCCGAGCAGACCGCCGAGGTGCATCTGCCAGCTGACCGGCTGCTGGCCGGCGTGGTGCGCCGCGCCCAGCACATGCTCCGGCAGGGCCTGGGGGAGCACCGCGGCGAAGAGCAGCGCCGTGACCACACCGATGAACAGCGAGAGGAACTCGAAGCGGAACAGCGCATTGCCGATCAGGAAGCCGATCAAGCCGAAGATCACCCCACTCGCGCCGATGTGGCAGCTGCCGGGATCGCCCAGCGCCCAGGCCATGAGCCCGCCGCCGACGATGCTCTCGCCGACCGCGACCATGGTCAGACGCGGCGAGTAGCGGCAGCTCAGCCAGCCGAGGATGAGCAGCCCCACCGAGTTCGCGGCGAGGTGCGCAACGCTGGCATGCAGGAAGGGCGCGGTCGGGATGCAGAACAGCCCATGCACCGTCAGCGGCGTGATGCCGAGGTTGTCCATCAGGTAGCCGCCGGTCCACGGCCCGGTGGAATAGCTCGGGTGCAGCTGCTGGGTCAGGACCACGTCGCAGCCGTAGATCAGCCACAGCAGCGCGATCCAGGCCAGGACGGCGCTGAGTCCCGGATTCGCGGCGGCAGGTGTGCTGGGGGAGCGTCCGGGCTTGGCCACGCCGATGCCTTGCTGGTGGGAGGGGTGCGGTCCACAAACGACGACACCCAGGATGCCCTGGGTGTCTCGGTCCGCTCGATGCGCGGTGACGATCAGTTCGCGGGCGTGACCGCGGAGTCGGTGGACGGGGCGGTGGCGTCGACGGCCGGCTTGGCCTTCTTCTTGTGGTGGTGCACCGGCTTGGTCGTCGGGGCGGTGGCGTCGACCTCGGAGTCGGTCGGCTCGTCGCTGACGTCCGAATCGTTCGAGACCACGATCTCGACGCGGCGGTTCTTGGCGCGGCCCGACTCGGAGACGTTGGTGGCCTTGGCGCGGTTCTCGCCGAAGCCGGCGAAGCCGAGCTCCTTCTTGGGGATGCCATGGGCTTCGAGGTAGTGCAGGACGGAGAGCGCGCGTCCGCCGGCCAGGTCGAAGTTGTCGTCCCACTTGTCCTTGCTGCGCGTGACCGGCTCGTTGTCGGTGAAGCCGTCGACGCGCACGTGGCGGCCGGGGTACTGCTCGTTGATGAGTTCGATGATGCGTGCCAGGGTCGCCTTGGCTTCGGTGTTGAGGCGGGCCGAACCCGGCTTGAAGAGGACGCTGCCCGGAACGGAGATGTAGGTCTCCTGGTCGCGATGGCCGACCGTCGCTCCGACGATGTGGCTCTGCACTTCGGTATCAGTGATCGAGGGACCGGCTTCCTTGATCATCTCACCGGTCCTGCGCTGCTCGCACGCGGCGAGCTCGGCATCCAGATCCCGGACCTGAGCCTTCAACTCGTCAATTTCGACATTCTTGTAGTTCATCTCGCGGTCGTCGCAGCCGGTAAAGGCCAGGGCGACGGCGGCGAGGAGGGCGGGGGCAATGATCCGGGACATGCTCATAGGGGGCCCATTAAATGGGTGGCAGGGGGCTTGGCAAGGCCTTCCGGGGCGGTCTGGAGCTCGGTTCGGACGCTCATGGACCGTACCGGGAGCGTCCGCCGCCCCACAGAGGCGGCGAATCAGGGCTTGCGCAGCTGGGCCACCACCGCAGCGCCCATCGCGGTGGTCGTGACGATGGTCGCCTGGGGCTGTTTGATGTCGGGGGTGCGCAGGCCGCTGGCCAGGACCGCCCTGACCGCCTTTTCGACCGCCAGGGCCTCGGCCTCGAGCTTCAGGCCGTGGCGCAGCATCAGGGCCACGGTGCTGATCGTCGCCAGGGGGTTGGCCTTGCCCTGGCCGGCGATGTCGGGGGCCGAGCCGTGGATCGGCTCGAAGAAGCCGACCGGGCCGCCGACCGAGGCCGAGGCGAGCATGCCGATCGAGCCGGTGAGCTGGCTGGCCTCGTCGGAGAGGATGTCGCCGAAGATGTTGCCGGTGACGATGACGTCGAACTGGCGCGGGTCGCGGATCAGCTGCATGGCGGCGTTGTCGACGTACATGTGCGAGAGGGCGACCTGCGGGAACTCGCTGCCGATCGCGGTCGCGACGTCGCGCCACAGCTGGCTCGACTCCAGGACGTTGGCCTTGTCGACCGAGCACAGCTTCTTGCGGCGCGTCGCGGCCAGGGTGAAGGCCAGGCGCACGATGCGCTCGATCTCGTAGACGGCGTAGACCTCGGTGTTGACGCCGGTGCGGTTCGGGCCTTCGCCCGAGATGCCGCGCGGCTCGCCGAAGTAGATGCCGCCGGTCAGCTCGCGCACCACCATGATGTCGGTGCCGCGCAGCACCTCGGGCTTGATCGTCGAGGCGTCGACCAGCTCGTCATGGACGATGGCCGGGCGCAGGTTGGCGAAGGTGCCGAGCTCCTTGCGCAGCTTGAGCAGTCCCGCCTCGGGCTTGAGGTGGTGCGGCATCTTCTCCCACTTCGGTCCGCCGATCGCGCCGAAGAGCAGCGCATGCGAGGCCTTGACCCCCTGGATGGTCGCATCCGGCAGGGGCACGCCGGTGGCATCGATGGCCGCGCCGCCGGCGAGGTAGTCCCGGGTGGTGAAGGTGTGGCCGAAGCGCTCGCCGACGGCCTTCAGGACCGCACGGCCCTCGCTGATGACCTCCGGGCCGATGCCGTCGCCAGGGATCACGGAAATGGTGTAGTTGGCCATGCTGCCTCCAAGGGAAGGCGCACCCTAGCGCCGGGAGGCGCC
>Ga0302314_10011836_pt1 | contig 15171 bp, 13 predicted proteins | sample III_Palsa_N2_3_FD_200533 | JGI IMG/M metagenome (GOLD analysis project Ga0302314, IMG submission 200533) | Peat permafrost microbial communities from Stordalen Mire near Abisko, Sweden - III_Palsa_N2_3 | ecosystem: Environmental > Terrestrial > Soil > Palsa > Peat permafrost | place: Sweden...
GCCGGATCGCGTTCAACAACGAGGGGATTTTTCGGCAGTATCCGGAGCTGGATGGGGAGGGGTAGGGCGGGATTTGTACGCTTGACGCATAAACAACGGACCGGCGGCGAGCGGCCGACGCACGAGCCTTGAATGCCCCGCGCCCGTCGGTGAAGATCGCCTCGTCAGGCGGCCCGGCACGCAAGATCGGTCAGGCCAGGATCGGGGAGCGACAATGCATCAGAACGCGGCGGCCATGGCATTCGCGGTCGCACTGGCCATTGCCGTGCCGGCCGCGCAGGCGCAGCAGCCCGGGCCGGCCGCCGCCGACCAGCCCCAAGCGGCCGCCGTCACTGCCACCATTCCGGCGCTGTTCGGCCCTCCGCTTGGCGACGACCATCTGTTCGGCGACTGGGGTGGCGCCCGCACCTGGTTGCAGGACCGCGGCATCGACCTGCGGATGAACTACCTCACGGAAAGTGCCGGCAACGTCACCGGCGGCAAGGCGAAAGGCTTCGACTATTCCGGGCAGGTGGCGCTGGAGATCGACCTCGACTTCGCCAAGATCGCCAACCTGCCGGGCTTTGCGGTGCATTCGATGATCGTGCAGGGCAACGGCCGCAGCACCAGCCAGGACTACATCAAGGACGACCTCGACGCCGTGCAGGAGATCTACGGCGGCCGCGGCAACGTCATCGCGCATCTGGTCTACATGTACGGCGAATGGGCGAGTGCGAACAACCGCGTCGATGTTGCCGCCGGCTGGATTCCGGTGGGCACGTATTTCGCCAGTTCGCCGCTGTACTGCGACTTCATGAACGTGATCATCTGCGGCAACCCGCATCCGCTGCCGGTCTACAACGGCGAACTGGACTGGCCGACCGGGACCTGGGGCGCGCAGATCCGCTTTCTCCCGACGCCGCAAACCTATGTCATGGCCGGCGCGTTCGAGATGGCGCCGGATTTCGGCGGCGCCTCGGGCTGGGATCTGAGCCCGAAGACCGCGACCGGCGTCAGCATCCCGGTGGAAGTCGGCTGGGTGCCCTCGTTCGGGCGCGACGGGCTGGTCGGCCACTACAAGTTCGGGTTCGACGTGGACACCTCGGACTATCCCGACCAGTACGTCGACCAGAACGGCAACCCGATCGCGCTGAGCGGCCTGCCCGGCGTGGAGCGCCGCGGGCGGAATATGTACTACGTCATGATCGACCAGATGCTGGCGCGTTCCGGCCAGGGCGACACCGCGGGCCTGGTCGCGTTCGCCGGCTGGGTCCACGCCGACCAGAACGTCTCGCCGCTTTCGACTCATTTCTTCGCCGGGGTCGTCGATACGGCGGAGGCGATCGGCCGGCCGCAGGATACGTTCGGCTTCAACTGGAACTGGTTCGCCGTGAGCAGCGCGCTGACGCGCACGCAGGAACTGGAGAGCGAATTCGGCCTGCCGCTGACCGGTGGCGGCCTGGGACCGGCATACGGCATCCAGACGCACGAGCAGACGCTGGAACTGATGTACACGGCACAGGTCTATCGCGGCGTCAGCGTGATGCCGGACCTGCAATACATCATCCACCCGGGCGCCACGCCCGGCATCCACAACGCGCTGGCGTTGGGACTGCGGACCAACGTGCAGTTCTGACGCCGCCCGAATACCTGTTCCGGGCGGACCGGCACCTGTAACGCCGCTTGCCCGGCCGCGTCCTGTCCCCATCTGCCCCACAGCAGGAGCGGTCGCAGCATGGACGACGACACCAGCATTCCCGAGGGTGCGCGGGGAAAACTGATCGAGCGCAAGCAGGACTGGGCGCGCGACGGCCGGCTGCTGACCGGCACCACCGCGGACCACGCCGCCGTCCGCCTGCCGCCCGGCCAGCGGCTGGTGCGCGACTGGCCGGTGCTCGATCTCGGCATCCAGCCCGAGGTGACGCCGCAGAAATTCCGCCTCGACGTCATCGGGGCGGTGGAGAACCCGTTCAGCCTGAACCTGGACGAATTCCTGGCGCTGCCGCAGGTGGACAGCGTCTCGGACATGCATTGCGTCACCCAGTGGTCGAACTACGACAACCAGTGGCGCGGCGTGGCGGCGCAGGAATTGCTGGCGCGGGCGCGGCCGAAACCAACGGCCAACCACGTGATTTTCCACGCCCATGACGGCTACACCACCAACGTGCGGCTCGACCAGTTCGACCAGCCGGACGCGTTCCTCGTGCATCTGTGGAACGGCCAGCCGATTTCCCGCCAGCATGGCGGCCCGGTGCGGGTGCTGATCCCGCGGCTGTATCTGTGGAAGTCGGCGAAATGGGTGCAGCGGATCGAACTGCGCGCGACCGATCGGCCCGGCTTCTGGGAGACGCGCGGCTACCACAACAACGCCGATCCATGGCTGGAGGAGCGCTATGGCTGACGTTTCGCGCCGCATCGTGCTGCTGGGAGCCGCCACCATGACCGCCGCCGCCGCCGCGCCTGCCGACCAACGCGCATGGGATTTCGGCTTCGAGGCGATCGAGGAAGGCCCGTTGCCGCTCGCGCAGTTCCGCGGCCGGGTGCTGCTGGTGACCAACACCGCGAGTTTCTGTGGCTACACCTATCAATACAAGGCGTTGGAGGCGCTGCACGCGCTGTACGAGCCGAAGGGGCTGACGGTGGTGGGCGTGCCGAGCCAGGATTTCAACCAGGAGAGCGACAGCAACGGCAAGGTCAAGACGTTCTGCGAGGCCACGTTCGGCGTGCGGTTCCCGATGGCGGGGCTGACGCATGTGCGCGGGGCGCAGGCGCACCCGTTCTATGCCTGGGTGCGGGCGGTGAAGGACTGGGAGCCGTCCTGGAACTTCAACAAGGTCCTGGTCGCCCGCGACGGCACGATCGCCGGTCTGTTTCCGGCCACCGACGAGCCGGACGGGCCGAAACTGCGCCGCGCGTTGACGGTGGCGCTGGACGCCACCGCCTGACCGGCGCTCAGGCCACCAGCCGCGCCGCGATCCGGCCGCTTTCCAGCGGATAGCCGAACAGCGGCCCCTGGCCTTCGTCGCAGCCGCAGTCGGCGAGCACCGCGCGCTGCCGCTCCGTCTCGATGCCGACCGCGCCGACGCTAAGGCCGAGGGCGTGGCCGGCGTCGATGACTGCGCGCACCACCGCCACTGCCTCGCGGTCGTGCGGCATGTCGCGGATCAGCGTGCGATCGAGCCGCAGCATGGTCAGCGGCAGCCGCTTCAGCATGGTCAGGCTGGCGACGCCGGAGCCGAAATCGTCCACCGCCAGGCCGACGCCGAGGTCGCGCACGGCGGAGAGGGCGAAGAACGCGTCGCCATCGACGTCCTGCAGCACGGTTTCGCCGAGGCCGAGCTCCAGCCGCTCCGGTGACAGGCCGGAGCCTTCGAGCGCCGCCGCGACGTGGCCGAGCAGGTCGGGGGCGGTGACATGGCAGTCGGCAATGTTGACAGCGACAACACTGGTCTCCGGCCAGCTTGCCGCGTCGCGGCAGGCGGCGGCCAGCGCCCAGGCGCCGATCTCCACCACCTGACCGCTGCGCTCGGCGACCGGCAGGAACAGGCCCTGGGAGAGCAGGCCGCGCTTGCGGTGCGGCCAGCGGATCAACGCCTCGGCCCCGCTTGGCCGGCCGGTCTCCAGCAACAGCCGCGGCTGGTAGTGCAGCGCCAGCCGGCCTTCGCGCGTGGCGGTCGCCAATTCGCGCTCCATGCGCCGGCGGTCCGCCGCTTCGGCCCGGATGTCCGGGGTGATGCGGAAGCGCGACGGCACCGCCTCCTCCCGGTCGGGCCGGAGAACTGCGGGGGCCGACAGGCCGAATTCCATCAACATGGGAGCGCCTCGCGTGACTGGATGAGTCCACTGTCACGAGACAGGCGTAAGCGCAGGGTTAAAGTCGATCCCCGGCCGCACCCGGTTCGCGCGCTTGTGCAGCCACGGCGCGTGGCGTGAGCGCCGTCGCGGCAGGCGAGACCGAATCCATTAAACCGTCATTCATCTTCATCACGGAGATTTGTCCCGTCTGGGGAGATCAACTTATGAGTAGCGCCCTCGCTAGCGTCGCCGATCACTGCATCCTGGTGAACCCGGTGTTCACCCGCCTCGCCAGCGCCACCTTCCGCCGTGCCGAATCGGACGGGGCGCCGGTGATGGTGGTGCCGCTCGGCGACGGCATCGCCGCCCTGCCGCTCCGCTCCCTGCAGCGGGAGTTCGGCATCGAGGACGAAAGCGACGACGGCCGCATGCTGGGGCTGATCGCCGAGTCGCTCGATTTCGTCGCCGGCCTCAACATCGGCGACCCGTTGCCAAGCGAGGTGCTGACCGGCCGCGCGAGCTGGAGCCCGGCGCCCAAGCATCAGCAGATCGCCGCGGCCCGGTTGCGGATGCAATTGCTGGCCTGGGTCGATCCCGCGGCGGCGGCGGCAGAAAGCGGCCAGGCGCCGTCGCTCGACCGGATGGAGTCCGATCCGGCGCTGCGCAACGCCATCCAGCGCGCCTTCGTGCAGGCGGCCAGGGAACTCGAACTGCCGAGTTCCCGGGCGGTGATGGAACTGCTCGCCGACGTCGCCGACGAGCTTTCCTACATCGAAGCCCTGCGGGAGACGTTCCTGCGCCGCGTGCAGGCGATGGTCGGGCGGCTGGATGCGCTCTCCAACGGCGCCGCCGTCAACATGGACCGCCAGTCCACGCTGGCCCGCATCCGCCGGCTCGCGCATCTGGCGCTCGACCAGATCGCCGGCCGGTTCGTCGAGGTGGATGTGCAGACCGGCGAGGTGATGACGACGCTGCGGCATGTCGAGCGCCATCGCAGCTTCATCCGCGCGCATCGCGACTGGCTGTACCGCTCCAGCCGCGCCTGGGCGTCGATCCTGACCGAATGGGATTCGGCGATGCCGGGGCTGGACGACGCCACCTGGGCGCGGCTGGGCCGGACCTACCAGTTCCTGGCGCCGCGGTTCATGCCGGTGCAGGAGTGGTTCTCCTCGGCCGCCCAGCTTGCCGCGCGGCGGACCAAGAAGCCGCAGAACGTCATGGTGTGGTGAGCGCATCCGCCAGCACCCGGACGGAATGCACGGCCGTGCGGCCGCCAAGGTCGAGAATCTGTGCGCGGCAGGAGGTGCCGTCGGCGACAATGAGGTCGTCGGTGCCGGCGGCGCGCACGGCAGGGAGCAGCGCCGCTTCCGCCATCGCGCGGCTGGCCGCGAGCGTTTCCGCCTGATAGCCGAAGGCGCCGGCCATGCCGCAGCAGGACGAGGCGACCGGCGCGACGGTCAGGCCGGGCACGCGGCGCAGCGCCGCCAGGGCGGCCGGGAAGGCGCCGAAACTTTTCTGGTGGCAGTGACCATGCACGTGCGCCGTCGCGCGGACCTCGCCGAGCGGCAGGGCGATCCGCTCGCGCACCAGAAACTCGCTCAGCAGCATCGCGCGGTCCGCCAGGGCGCGGGCTTCCGCGCCGGGGAGCAACGACGGAAACTCGTCCTTCAGCGTGAACAGGCAGGACGGCTCCAGCCCGAGCACGGGTGTATCTCCGGCGAGGGCGGCGAGCGTACGGCGGGCTTCAGCGCGGGCGCGCTCGACCAATCCGGCGGCGAGCCAGGTGCGGCCGCAGCAGAGCGGCCGGCCGGGCGCACCTGCCACCACCGGGCGCAGGCCGCCGGCGCGCAGCACGCGCAGTGCGGCGCGGACGTTCTCCGGCTCGAACCAGCGCGAAAACGTGTCGACAAACAGCAGGACCGTGCGCCCGCCCGTCGCGGCTCCGGCCTCGCCATCCCGAAACGCATCGCCGCGCCACGCCGGCAATTTTCGGCCAAACCCGAGCGCGCCGGCAAGCGCGCGCTGCGCGGTATTGGCGAGCCAAGGGACCCGCGCCGCGAACGGGGCGAGGCGGGGCAGCAGGGCCACCGCCCGTTCGCGCGGCGCGATGCCGTGGCGCTCGGCGCGGGCCGCCAGCGCCTCGATCTTCATGCGCGCCATATCGACGCCGGTCGGGCATTCGCGGCGGCAGGCTTTGCAGGAGACGCAGAGCTGCAGTGCGTCCTTGACGGCATCGCCGGCCAGTCCCTCCGGCCCGAGCTGGCCGGACAGCGCCAGCCGCAGCGTATTGGCACGCCCCCGCACCACGTCCCGCTCGTCGCGGGTGACGCGATAGCTGGGGCACATCATCTCGGCATCGAAGCCGCGGCAGGTGCCGTTGTTGTTGCACATTTCCGCAGCACCCAGCAGCCGGCCGGGATGGTCGGACCAGTCGAGTTTCGGCGTGAAGGGGAGGGGCGCGTAGGCGGGCGGGGTGCGAAACAGAGAAGAATCGTCGAAGCGCGGCGGATGCACGATGCGGTTCGGGTTGAGCAACCCCTCCGGGTCGAACGCATCCTTCACCGCCTCGAACGCGCGCGCGAGGCGGGCGCCGAACATCGGCTCGTTGAATTCGCTGCGGGCGATGCCGTCGCCGTGCTCGCCGCTATGGCTGCCCTTGTAGGCGCGCACGAGCGCAAAACATTCCTCCGCCACCGCGCGCATTTTGCGCACGTCGCCCGGGTCTTTCATGTTCAGCACGGGGCGCACATGCAGGCAGCCGACCGAGGCGTGCGCGTACCAGGTGCCCTGCACGCCATGCCGCGAAAACACCGCCTCCAGCCGTTCGGTGTAGTCGGCGAGATCGGCCAGCGGCACCGCGCAGTCCTCGATGAACGAGACCGGTTTCGCGTCGCCCTTCATCGACATCATGATGTTGAGCCCGGCTTCCCGCACCGCGGCGATGCCGGCCTGGAATTTTGCGTCGGTCGCCCGCACCACCGCGCCCGGATAGCCGAGATCGGCCATGGCTGTGTCCAGCTCGTCGAGTTTGCGCAACAGCGGCGCGTCGGCGTCGCCGTGGAACTCGACGATCAGCACGCTGCCCGGCTCACCGATCAGCATGGCGTCGATGGTCGCGCGATAGATCGGGATGGCGCGGCCGAGGTCGATCATGGTGCGGTCGACCAGTTCCACCGCCTCCGGGTCGAGCGCCACCAGATGCCGGGTCGCCTGCATCGCCGCGCGGAATGTCGGGAACTGGCAGATGCCGAGAACTTTTCGCGGTTTGATCGGGGACAGTTTCAGTTCCAGGGCGGCGGAGAAGGCGAGCGTGCCCTCCGATCCCACCAGCAGCCGCGCCAGATTCATCGCCCCGGGCACCAGCGCGTCCAGATTGTAGCCGCCGACCCGGCGCAGCACTTTTGGGAAGCGCGCCTCGATCTCGTCCGCCTCGGCCGCGCCCAGCGCGCGCAGCCGGGCGACCAGATCGGCAATGCGCGGGGAGGGCACGCCGTCTTCGAGGCCGAACCGATGGCGGGTGCCGTCGGCAAGGATCGCATCGACGGCCAGCACGTTGTCGGCCATCAGCCCGTAGCGGATGGATTTCGAACCGCAGGAATTGTTGCCCGCCATGCCGCCGAGCGTGCAGCGCGCATGGGTGGAGGGATCGACGGGAAAAAACAGCCCCTGCGGCTTCAGCGCCGCGTTCAGGTGCGCGAGTACCAGCCCCGGCTCGACCAGCGCCGTGCGCCGGTCCGCATCGACCGCCAGCACCCGGCGCAAGTGTTTGGAACCGTCGATCACCACCGCGCGGTTGACGGTCTGGCCGCACTGGCTGGTGCCGCCGCCACGCGCCAGCACCGGCGCCCCGGCGGCGCGGGCGATCGCGAGCGTCGCCGCCACGTCCTCGACGCTGCGCGGCACCACCACGCCGAGCGGCATCATCTGGTAGATGCTGGCGTCGGTGGCATAGCGGCCGCGGTCGGCGGCGCCGAACAGTACGTCTGCTTGTGTTTCCCGCCGCAGCCTTGCGGCGAGGGCTTCGGTGTCGATCTTGGCGGCGCGTTGCATGCCCCGACCTTAGCGCCCCTGGGCGATCCTGCCACCGCGCCCATATGCGGGGCACTGCCAAACAAGGGGAAGCCTGTGATGCTCGAAGTCTGGAGCTGGCCGACGCCGAACGGCCACAAGGTGCATATCGCCGTCGAAGAACTGGAAATTCCCTACAAGGTCGTGCCGATCAACATCGGCGCCGGCGATCAGTTCAAGCCCGAGTTTCTGGCCATCACCCCGAACCACCGCATCCCGGCGATCGTCGATCCGGACGGGCCGGGCGGCAAGCCGATTTCGCTGTTCGAGTCGGCTGCGATCCTGATCTACCTTGCCGAAAAGACCGGCAAGCTGATCCCGAAGGACCCGGTTGCGCGCTACAAATGCCTGGAATGGACGATGTTCCAGATGGGCGGCGTCGGGCCGATGTTCGGCCAGTTCGGCCATTTCAACAGCTACGCACCGGAAAAAATCCCGTATGCGATCGAGCGCTACGGCAACGAGGTCAAGCGCCTGCACGGCGTACTGGACAAGCGGCTGGCGCAGGTGGAGTGGCTGGCCGGCGAGGAATACTCGATCGCCGACATCATCACCTATCCGTGGCTGCGCTTTCCGGAGCGGCGGGGCATCGACTTCAACGACTATCCGAACGTCAAGCGCTGGTTCGAGGCGGTGGACAGCCGCCCCGCGGTGCAGCGCGGCGTCGCCGTGCTGGCCGAAAGCCAGCGCACCGGCCCGATGGACGAGAAGCAGAAGGAAATCCTGTTCGGCAAGACGCAGTTCCAGAAGCGGTAGCGCCTAGCCGCCGCGTCCCACCACCATCATCGGCGCTGACCGGTGGCCTTCGACCATGCCGGTCAGCGATTCGGTGACATTGCTCACGATCCGCACGGCGAGCCACAGAACCACCGCCAGGATCAGGCCGCGGAGCCAGAACGGAGCCCGGTAGGGGGTTCGCCGTGCGTCCATGGTGGTCATCCGCGATGCAGCGGGCCGAAGATCGGCCGCTCGGCGGTGAGCACGACGCCGTCCGGCCGCGCATGCGTCCGCACCCGGCAGAACCCGTATGTGCGCAGCAGCGCCGCCAGTTCTGGCCGCAGGCGGCCGCCGGAGGCGTCGCGGACCGCGATCCGCCCCCCCATCACCAGCGCCCGCACCGCCCAGCCGATTGCCGCACGTCCGTCGGCCAGCGACTCGACATGCGGGACGAGCATCAGATCCGCCGAGTCGGCATCCGGGGCCAAGCGGCAATGCGCCTGGATCTCGGTGGCGGCGGTGCAGCCGCGACGGATCAGCCCGCAGATCAGGTCGAGCGCGCCATGGCCGACCACGAGCACGCGCGCGCCTTGCAGCGGCTCCGCCCAGTCGAGCAGCACGTCGTCGGCGGGAGCGGCCGGGAGCGGGAGGGGAAGCGGAAAGGGAAAAGGACGGAGAGCTTGGTGGGCAGACACGGGCGAACCTCGTCGCAGTGACGCGGACGAAGGTCGGCCCGGCGGCATAGGAAATCGATCAGCCGCGCCCGCCCGGCGCGTAGGAAAGGCGTAGGAGTACGGTTACGCCGGGGCGTAGCGCCAGACCGAGGCGGGCGGGAAATTCAGCGGCGTCCAGGCCGCGCGCCGGCCCGAGAGCCGCAGCTTCTGTTCCGGCAGCGGCGAGGTGACGCAGTAGCTGAAATGCAGGAAGCCCCGGCCCGGCGCCACCGCCTCGATCGCCTGCACGAAGCGGCGCTGTTCGGCGAGCGGCAGCAGCACCATCGGGATGCCGCAGATCACCGAGCCGATGCGCCCATGCCAGCAGGCCGGCAGCAGGTCGGGCAGGGCACGCGCGTCGCCCTCGATCACGGTCACGCCCGGCAGTACGCGGCGGAGGTGCTCGGCCATGTCGGGCACGATCTCCACCACGAACAGCCGCTCGGGCGGCACGCCCGCTTCGAGCAGCGCGCGGGACACGACGCCGGTGCCCGCGCCGAGTTCCAGCACCGCCTCGTCGGGCGCGCGCCGCACCTGGGAGACCAGCCGGCGGCACAGCGATGGCGAGGAGGGGATCACCGAGCCCATCTGCAGCGGGTTCGCCATCCAGCGGCGGAAGAACATCCACGGGTTGGAAACAGGGGCCGGCCCGGGCCCGCGAGCGACATCGGCGCGGCGAAACCCGGACTTCATGACATGTGTCATTCAGGTGTCACTTTGGCTGTTTTTGCGTGTGCCTGCGTCTGCGCGTGCTAGCGCAAACCTGTTCTTGGCGGAAGGGCGGATGCAACGGCGGCATCACGTTGCGTGCGCCGCGTTCGTGTCATCTACGGTGGGACTAGCCTCGGGCGGCACGGCGCGGCAAACTGCGGCACCGTTGCCAACCCGAGAGCTTCAGCGAAAGGCCGTTCGCGCCGCCGATGACCGCACGCATCCTCATCGTCGACGACGTGCCGGCCAACACGCGCCTGCTCGAGGCGAAGCTCAGCGCCGAGTATTATCAGATCGCCACCGCGCAGGACGGGTTCGAGGCGCTGCGGCTGGCGCACGGCTGGCAGCCGGACCTGATCCTGCTCGACGTGATGATGCCGGACCTCGACGGCTACGAAACCTGCCGGCGCCTCAAGGCCGATCCGGCAACGCATCATATTCCCGTCGTCATGGTCACCGCGCTCGGCGAGCCGAGCGAGCGGCTGCGCGGGCTCGAATCCGGCGCCGACGATTTCCTGACCAAGCCGGTCGAATACGACACGCTGCTGGCGCGCGTGAAGTCGCTGGTGCGGCTGAAGCGCATGCTGGACGAGTGGCGCGTGCGCGGGGAAACCGCGCGGGCGCTCGGCCTGACGATGGACAGCCCCGGCATCCCCTCCGTCCAGGGGGCGCGGGCGCTGGTGGTGGACGACTGGGATCTCGGCGCGCAACTGGTGCAGGACGCGCTGGCGCGCGAGGGCGTGCTGCCGGGCCGCGCCGCGGGCGAGGCGGAGGCGATGGCGCTGACGGCGGCCATCCCGTTCGACCTGATCGTGCTGAGCCTGAGCATGGCCAACGACGACCCGTTGCGCCTCGCCTCGCGACTGCGGGCGCAGGATTCGACGCACGATATTCCTCTGCTGCTGATCGCCGAGCCGGAGCAGCGGGAACGGATTCTCCGCGGCTTTGATCTGGGCGCGAATGACTGGCTCGTCCGCCCGGTCGACGAAAACGAGCTGCGCGTCCGCGCCCGCAACCAAATTCGGAGAAAATTCTACCAGGACCGGCTGCGCGCCGACCTGGGCCAGGCGCTGGAGATGGCGCTGACCGACCCGCTGACCGGCTTCTACAACCAGCGCTACCTGATGCGGCATCTGCGCGGCCTGATGTCCGCCGGCCTGCCGAACGGCATCAGCGTGCTGATGCTGGACGTGGACCACTTCAAGACCGTCAACGACCGCTTTGGGCACGCCGTCGGCGACAAGGCGCTGCGGGCGGTGGCGGAGACGCTGCGCGGCCGCACCCGCGTCTTCGACAGCATCGCCCGCTACGGCGGCGAGGAATTCGTCGTGGTGATGCCCGGCTCGTCGGCCGTGGACTCGCGCTACGCCGCCGAACGGCTGCGCGCCTCGATCGAGGCGATGCCGTTCGAGGCCGCGCCCGGCATCATGCACACGATCACGGTGAGCATCGGCGTCGCGTTCACGGATCGCCGGGAAACCACGCCCGAGCAGATCCTGCAGGCCGCGGACGCGGCGATGTACCGGGCCAAGCGCGGCGGACGGAACCGGGTGGAATTCGCCGAGGACAGCGAGACGCAGTCTTAGGCAACGCGTACAACGTCATCCGCGCTTTCGCGGGGATGACGATGCTGCGGCCGAGGCCGCCTTATTTGATCTTCGCTTCCTTGAAAACGACGTGCTTGCGGGCGACCGGGTCGTATTTCTTGAACTCCAGCTTGCCGGTCTGGGCGCGCGCGTTCTTCTTCGTGACATAGAAATAGCCAGTGTCGGCGGTCGACACGAGCTTGATCTGAACGGTGTTGGACTTGGCCATCGGGAATCCCTCGGGAAGGGCGGGCTAATTGCGCATCGCGGGCGTCGGCGTCAAGTCCTGCGTCCGCGCCACACGCGGCGGTGGCGGCGGGCCGAGCAGGGCGGCGGCGTACGCGGCCTGATCATGCACCAATGCGTTGGCCGCGAACAGGTCGAGGTCGCGGCCCTCGGCGGCCGGGCAGGCGTTGCGGATCTCCAGCATTTCGGCGGGGGGAATCGGCGCCCGGGCAGCGTGGTGGCGGGCCAGCGCGCGCGCCATTTCCTGCCCGCCATGCGCCAGTTCGCCGAGCTGGCGGCGCAGCACCTCCTCGCCTTCGCTGGTGCAGACCTGCGGTAATACGCCAAGTCCCTGGATCGGCCAGCCGAACGGCGCAAGCACGCGGCTCCAGGTGATGTAGAGTTCGCCGCCGTCCGGCAGCGGCGCCAGGGTCTGCACGAGGCCCTTGCCGAGCGTGGCGCTGCCCACGACCACGGCGCGCCGCTGGTCCGCCAGGGCCGCCGCCAGAATCTCCGCCGCCGAGGCCGAGCGGCCGTCCACCACCACCACCACGGGCAGCCCGCCCGAGAGATCCGTGCCGTCGGCCACGAAGGTATGCACCGCCGCCGGGTCGCGGCCGGCCGTCGCCGCGATGACGCCGTGCGGCAGCAGGATTTCCGCCGCCGCCACCGCCTCGCGCAGCAGCCCGCCGCGATTGCCGCGCAGGTCGATGGCGACGCCGCGTGGCGGGTGTGGCCCGACCAGGCCGGTCACCAGCGCCTGCGCGAGCTTGGCCGCCGTATCGCTGCTGAAGCCGCTGACATGCAGTACCAGCAGGTCGCCGGCGCGCTCGGCGGTCACCGTGCGCGGCAGGATCAGCGCCCGCGTCAGCGGCAGTTCCCGCAGCCGCCCGTCCCGCCCGCGCAGCGAGATCGTCACGCGCGACCCCTCGGGCCCGGCGAGCAGCCCCGCGACGGCCGCCAGGTCGGCGCCGCGGATCGGCTCGTCGTCCACTGCGGCAACGCGGTCGCCCGCACGGACGCCGGCCTGCGCCGCCGGGCTGTCCTCGACGACCTCCTGCACGACGATGCCGCCGCCGCGCGGTGCCAGCTGCACGCCGATGCCGCCCTGGCCGGCGCGGCGCGCCTGCTCGGCGTCGGCCTCGGCCGGCGCGGCGTAGCGCGAGTAAGGGTCGAGATGGTTGAACAACTCGTCGAACAGCGTGCGCAGCACGCCCTGCGTGCCGGCGTCGCGCACCTGTTCGGAAGCGTCCCAGCCGGCCCGCGCCATCTGCGCCGTCGCCTCGCCCCAGCCGCGCGCGTCATCCGCGGGCGGCGGGGCGCGGGCCAGCAGCACGCGCCCGGGCGCCACCAGCCGCAGCGTGCCTTCCTTCAACTCGGGCTGCAGTTGCGGGTCCAGAGTGGTCAGCCCGCGCAGCGCCCACATGGTTAGGTCCTGCAACGGCACCGAATCCAGCGTGCGCGGCGCCATGAAGGCGAAGGCGGCGCCCATCACGTCCGACATCAGCCGCTGGTCGAAGCCGCGGCCGGCACCAAAGGGCTCCGCCCGGGCCGGAGCAGCGGCCAGAATCGGCAACAACGCGAACAGCACGAGGAGGATTGCCGGATTCACTGTCGGCGCGCGCGCCCCCCAGGTTTTGCACCACCCGGCTTGAAGCCACCCGGTTTGAATCCGCCGGGCTGGCCGGGGCCGGGCCGCCCGCCGGCGCCGCGAGCGGATGCCGGCACGCCCTGCATGATATGGAACAGCAGCCCGCCGGTGACCGGGCTCGCTTCCGCCAGCCGCACTTCGACTTCCTGCGCCAGCCGGAAACTGAGGCGGGTGCGGCGACCGTTCAGGCTCGCGGTGGCTTCGTCATGCATCCAGAAATCGTCGGGCAATGAGGAGACCGGGACGAGACCGCTCGCCCCACTTTGCGCAACTGTGACGAAAAGCCCGAACCGGGTCACGCCGGAAATGCGTGCGGCGAACACCGCGCCGACCTTGTCTGCCATGTAAGCCGCGAGGTACCGGTCGATCGCATCCCGCTCCGCCAGTGCTGCGCGGCGTTCGGTGGCGGTGATGTGCTCGGCCGTGTCGGGAAAGCGCGCCGCCTCGTCCGCCTCCAGCCCGCCCGGGCCGAGTTTCAGGCCGGCGATCAGCGCGCGATGCACCAGCAGGTCGGCGTAGCGGCGAATAGGGCTGGTGAAATGCGCGTAGCGCGCCAGCGACAGCCCGAAATGGCCGATATTGTCCGGGCTGTAGGCGGCCTGCGACTGGCTGCGCAGCATGACCTCGTTGATCAGCGGCGCTTCCTCGGTGCCGGCCACTTTCTTCAGCACGCGGTCGAGGTCGCGCGGATGGATCTGGTTGCCGGGCGGCAGCGAGATGTCGAAGCCGCGCAGGAAGCCGCGCAGGTTCTCCAGCTTTTCGTCCGAGGGCGGGGCGTGCACACGGTACATGCAAGGCTGGTGCAGACGCTCCAGTTCCTCGGCGGCGCAAACATTTGCCAGCACCATGAACTCCTCGATCAGCCGATGGCTGTCGAGCCGGGGGCGCGGCTGCACCGAGGCGACGCGCCCGGCGTCGTCCAGAATCACTTTCCGTTCGGGCAGGTCGAGATCGAGGGTGCCGCGGGCGTTGCGCGCCGCCAGCAGTGACCGGAATGCGGCATAGAGAGGCGAAATCGGCAGCGGCGTGTCGGTGCCGGCGTCGTGCGCCTCCTGCACCTGCTCGTAGGTCAGCCGCGCCGCCGAGCGCATGATGCCGCGGCCGAAGGTGTGGGAGATCTTCTGGCCGTCGGCGCCGACGCGCATGCGCACGAACAGGCAGCCGCGATCCTCGTTCGGCCGCAGGCTGCACCAGCCGTTGGAGAGCGCCTCCGGCAGCATCGGCACCACGCGGTCGGGAAAATAGCAGGAATTGCCGCGCGTCCAGGCCGAGCGGTCCAGCGCCGAGCCCGGCCGCACGTAGTGCGACACGTCGGCGATGGCGACGGTGAGAAAGAACCCGTCGCCGTCGGGTTCGGCGTGCACGGCGTCATCGAAGTCGCGCGCGTCCTCGCTGTCGATGGTGACGAGCAGAAGCTCGCGCAGGTCGGTGCGGCCACGCGCCGTCACGCCGCGCGCGCGCTCCGCCTCCGCCACCGCGCCTTCGGGAAACTCGGTCGGGATGTCGTGCGTGTGGATGACGATCAGGCTGACCGAACGGGCGTCGCCCATGCTGCCGAGCCGCTCGATGACCCGCGCGGGCTTCAGCCCGTAGCCGCCGGCGGGCAGGGGCGAAGCGAGCACGATTTCGCCCGGCTCCGCGCCGCCTTCCTCGCCCGGGGGGACCACCCATTCCGCCTTGGATTTCTTGTCGGTCGGCTCGATCCGCCCGCCGCCGCCGCCGCCGC
>Ga0302314_10011837_pt1 | contig 15170 bp, 15 predicted proteins | sample III_Palsa_N2_3_FD_200533 | JGI IMG/M metagenome (GOLD analysis project Ga0302314, IMG submission 200533) | Peat permafrost microbial communities from Stordalen Mire near Abisko, Sweden - III_Palsa_N2_3 | ecosystem: Environmental > Terrestrial > Soil > Palsa > Peat permafrost | place: Sweden...
TCGACGACGACAGTACGGGTGGTGGTATTCATTGATCCATCCTTTTCAATAGCAGTTCGAGGCGATCCATGCGCTCGTCCCAGAAGACGGCGTAGAAGCGCATCCAGTCCATCAACGGCGCCAGGCCACGCGGCTCGGCGCGGTAGTGCACGACGCGGCCCTCGGGCCGCTCCAGCACCAGGCCGGCCTGCTTCAGCACGCCCAGGTGCTTGGAGACAGCCGGCTGCGACACGCCCGCCTGCTCGGTGAGCGCACGCACGTTGAGCTCGCCCTCGCGCAGCAGGCGCTCGAGCAGCGCCCGACGCGTCGGATCGGCCAGGGCCTTGAAGAGATCGTCCGGTGCGGGGTGCATGGCAGAATCATAACTAAACGGTTATACGTTCGTCAAGCACCCGTTCGGGTACCCTGCGCTGCATGAAGACGCTGCCGCTGCGACTGTCCCCTGGCGACGACCTGCGCACCGCGCTCGAGGCCGCGCTGGCCGCGCATGGCGGCCAGGCTGCCTTCGTCGTCTCCGGGATCGGCAGCCTGCGCGAGGCGCACCTGCGCTTCGCGGGCCGCGACGCGTTGCACCACGTGGTCGGCGACCTCGAGATCCTCACGCTGGCGGGCACGCTGGGCGGCGGCGGCTCGCACCTGCACGCGAGCCTCGCCGACGCCGATGGCCGCGTGTTCGGCGGCCACGTGGCGCCAGGCTGCATCGTGCGCACGACGGCCGAGGTGCTGCTCGCGGTACTGGACGACGTGGCGTTCGCACGCGAGCCGGACGCCGTCACCGGCTACGCCGAACTCGTGATCCGGCCGCGCACGTAAAATTGCCGGATAGCCACCCGTCGCCCCGTACCAGAAGAAAGCCGACCATGACCGAAGCCACCCAGGCCCCCACGCTGCCCGACCGTCTGTCCACCGACCCGAGCAGCCCGCATCACGTCGCCGCAATCTTCGAGCACGACGTCGGCATCCTATTCAACGGCAAGGAGCGCTTCGACGTCGAGGAATACTGCATCAGCGAAAGCTGGATCAAGGTGCCGGTGGGCAAGACGGTCGACCGCAAGGGTCGTCCGCTGACGGTCAAGCTCAAGGGCACGGTCGAGGCGTTCTACAAGCCGGCACCGCAAGCCTAGGACTTCTTGCGCGCTTCCTTCTTGGACTTGCGCGCTTCTTCGGCGGCCATTCCCACCGCCCACCAGCCGGCGAACTGCTCCGGCGTCTCGAGCGTGATGCGCCCCCAGGCGCCGCTGCGGAAGTCGTTCAACGCGATCTCGGCCGCCTTCTGCATGTTCACGTGGCCGCCGGGCAGCAGCCCGCCGCGCTTGCGCCCCACCTCGGCCAGCAGGCCTTCGTCGGTCATCGCCGAGAAGTCCGCCAGCTTGTAGCGCGCCACGAGGCGATCCGCGTAGCGGTGGCGCACCCGCGCCAGCAGCGCCATCGCCACCTCTTCCTCGTCGTACGCGTTGCGGCCGATGCCGCCGCTCGCCGCGAGGTTGTAGCCGCCCTCTTCGATGATGATGCGCGGCCACAGCATGCCGGGCGTGTCGAACAGGTAGAAGTCGTTGGCCAGCAGGATCTTCTGCTCCAGCTTGGTGATGCCCGGCTCGTCGCCGGTCTTGGCCGCGCGCTGGCCATTGAGCGTGTTCACCAGCGTGGACTTGCCCACGTTGGGGATGCCGCAGATCATCACGCGCACCGGCTTGACCATGCCGCCCCGATGCGGCACGAGGGCCCGGCAGGCGGCGATCAGCGCGCGCGCGGGCGCGGTCACGCTCGCGTCCAGGCCCAGCGCGTTGGTGCCCGGCTGCGCCTGGTAGTGGGCGAGCCACTGCTCGGTGAGATCGGGATCGGCCAGGTCCTGCTTGTTCAGCACCTTCAGCGCCGGCTTGCCCTGCGTCATCTCGGCCAGCAGCGAATTGGCGCTGGAGCCGGGCAGGCGGGCGTCGAGGAGCTCGATCACCACGTCGATGTCCGGCAGGCGCTCGGCGATCGCCTTGCGGGTCGTGTGCATGTGACCCGGGAACCATTGGATGGCCATCTGGAAGCTGCTTTCTGCGACGCCGCGCTCAGCGCACGGGTCGATGGAGGAAAAGGTGGCGGCGAACCGCCCTTCCCCCATTTTCCGTCAGGTTGACCGGTCAGCGGATCACGCCCACCGAACGAGCTCGCGGCCGTCGCTGTCGCCGACCTTGCCGGCGAAGAACCGGTGCAGCAAGCTCAAGTTGCCGGCCGCCGCGCCGAAAAGCACGTCTCAGGGTTCAGCGCCAAGACTTGCCGCGGAGCCGTCCCCACTCCAGGTCTCGCCCACATGGCCTTTCTTTCGCCAACCTACAACCCCGGGATCGTGCTCGCCTCACTGGCGATCTCCAGCTTCGCATCCTACGTTGCGCTGGACCTGGCCAAACGGGTGCGCACGGGGGACCGTCGCATGGCGATCGCCTGGTGGGTGGGCGGCTCGGTCGCCATGGGCACCGGCATCTGGTGCATGCATTTCGTGGGCATGCTCGCGTTCACGCTGCCGATCGCGCTCGGCTACACCCTGGCATTGACCGTCCTGTCGTGGTGCGCGGCGGTGGCCGTCTCCGCGATTGCGCTGTGGGTCGCCAGCCAGGGCACGCTGACCTGGCGCCGGCTGGCCGGCGGGGCGCTGACGATGGGCGCGGGCATCTGCGCCATGCACTACACGGGCATGGGCGCGCTCGACATGGCGCCGGGCATCGTGTGGAATACGGGCCTCGTCCTCGCCTCGGCTGCGATCGCGGTCGCGGCGTCCGCCGCGGCACTGCAGATCTTCTTCTGGTTGCGCAAGGGCAAGAGCCCCCACGCCAACCGGCGCCAGGCGCTCGCCGCGCTGGTGATGGGCATGGCCATCTGCGGCATGCACTACACGGGCATGGCGGCAGCCTCCTTCCCCGTCGGCACCGTGTGCCGGAGCGCGGACGAACTCTCGGGCTCGCGGCTGGGCGGGCTGCTGTCCGTGTCGTCGCTGCTGCTGCTGGGGCTGACGCTGCTGACGTCGATGCTGGACGCCCGCCTGCAGGGCTCGCTGAACCGGGCCAACCTCAAGCTGCAGTCCGCCAATGAAGAGCTGCGCAAGCACGCCTTCACGGATCCGCTCACCGGCCTGCCCAACCGCCTGCTGTTCGAGGATCGACTGATGCACGCGCTGCTGCGGCGCGAGCGCCAGCACGATCGCAAGGCAGACCGGCTCGCCGTGCTCTTCGTCGATCTCGACGGCTTCAAGCCGGTGAACGACCAGTTCGGTCACGCTGTCGGTGACGGCGTGCTCAAGGAGATCGCCCAGCGCCTGCGAACGGCCGCGCGCGACGGTGATACGGTGGCACGTATCGGCGGCGACGAGTTCCTGGTGCTGATGGAAGACATCGACAACGCCGCCGATTGCGCCGTCCTCGCCGAGCGCATGCTGCAGGCGCTGGCCCAGCCGGTGCGCAGTGGCGAACGCCAGATCTCGATCTCGGCGTCGATCGGCATCGTCGTCTACCCCGATCAGGGCCAGAAGGGCAAGCTGATCGCCAACGCGGACGCGGCCATGTACGCCGCCAAGCGCACCGGCGGCAACACCTGCGTGATGTTCGAGGCGCACATGGACGCCCAGGCGCGCGAGCAGATGAGCCTGCACAACGACCTGCGGCGCGCGCTGGAGCTGCGTCAGCTGCAGCTGTACTACCAACCCAAGGTGGACGGGCTCAGCGGCCACATCCACGGCGTGGAGGCGCTGCTGCGCTGGAACCATCCGGAGCGCGGCCAGGTGAGCCCGGCGGTGTTCATTCCATTGGCCGAACGGTTCAACCTGATCAACGCGCTGGGCAACTGGGTGCTCGACGAGGCCTGCCGCCAGATGCGCGCGTGGGCCGACGACGGCATGCGCATGCGCGTTGCGATCAACCTGTCGGTGCACCAGTTGCGCGAGGAAGACCTGGTGGAGCGCATCGACCAGGCGTTGCGCCGCAATCACCTCGATCCGTCGCAACTGCTGTGCGAGATCACCGAATCGGTGGCGATGGACGACGTCAAGGGCACGCAGCGCGCCTTCGACGGCCTGGCACGCATCGGCGTGTTCCTGTCGATCGACGATTTCGGCACCGGCTACTCGAGCCTGAGCTACCTGCGCCAGATGCCGGCATCGCAGCTGAAGATCGACCGCAGCTTCGTCTCCGACCTGGAGAAGAGCAAGGACGCGAAGGCCATCGTCAGCGCCGTGATCCGGCTCGCCCACGAGCTCGGTCTGCGCGTGGTGGCCGAAGGCGTGGAGACGGCCGGCCAGCGCGACATCCTCGTCGACCTGGGCTGCGACGAGCTGCAAGGCTTCTTCCTCGCCCGGCCGATGCCTGCCGAAGCGCTCGAGGCCTGGACGGAAGGCCGCAAGCCCGAGGGCGGCGCGGATTTCGCGCCGTCGGTGATGGGTACCGATTTTCTCGTCTGACACGCCGCGTTCACAACGCGTGCGTCACCTTCGCGAAGTCCGGGTCGTCGTCGAAGCGCTTCACATCGAAACCCAGGCCGCGCATCAGCTTGAGCATCGCCGCGTTGCTGCGCAAGACGAGCCCGATGATCTCCGTGAGCCCGCGCTCGCGGGCCGCGTCCATGATGTTCTCCATCAGTCGCGAGCCGAGGCCGCGACCCTTCATGTCCTCGGCCACCACCAGCGAGAATTCGCAGCTGGTCTGGTCGGGCGTGATCACGTAGCGGGACACGCCGACGATGCGATCGGTCTCCACGACGAGGCCGTCGGCGCCGGTACTGTGCTCCCTGACGATGGCCACCAGCGCCATCTCGCGGTCGTAGTCGATCAGCGTGAAGCGCGACAGCATCGTCGCCGGCAGCTCGTTGAACGAGGACACGAAGCGGAAGTAGCGGCTCTCGGGCGACAGGCCGCGCACCAGGTTCTGCAGCATCTGCGCGTCGTCCGGGCGGATCGGGCGCACGAGGCAGGTGTCGCCGCCGCGCAGCGTCCAGGTCTGCTCGAGGCGCGACGGGTAGGGCAGGATCGCCAGGTGCGCGTACTGGCCGGGCGAGCCGATGTTGGCCAGCGGCGCGCCGTCGACGACGATGCGGGCATCGACCGCGATCGCGCCGGACTCGTCGACGATGATCGGGTTGATGTCCATCTCGCGCAGCTGCGGCAGCGCGCACACCATTTCCGAGACGCGCAGCAGCACCTGTTCCAGCGCCGCGAGGTCCACCGCACTGGCGCCGCGCCATTCGAGCAGCGTCTCGGCCACGCGGGCGCGCTCGATCAGGCGGCGCGCGAGGAACTGGTTCAACGGCGGCAGCTCCATCGCCCGGTCGTCGATCAGCTCGATCATCACGCCGCCCGCGCCGAACACGATCACCGGGCCGAACGGGTCGTCGGTGACCACGCCCACCGAGACCTCGCGGCCGCGCCGGGCGCGCGCCATCTTCTGCACCGTCACGCCGTTGATGCGGGCGTCGGGCGCGAGGCGGCCGACGCGCTCCACCATGTCGGCGTAGGTCTCGCGCACGCTGGTGCCGGTCATCACGTTCAGTGCCACGCCCTGCACGTCGGACTTGTGCACGATGTCGGGCGAATCGATCTTCAGCGCCACCGGGAAGCCCAGTTGCGTGGCGATCATCATCGCCTCGGTGGGCGAGCGTGCGAGGATGGTCTGCGTCACCGGCACATGGAACGACGACAACAGCGTCTTCGACTCCATCTCGGTGAGCACCTTGCGGCGCTCCGCCAGCACGCTCTCGATCAGCAGGTGCGCCCCTTCGATGTCGGGCTTGGCCAGCGTGGACAACGGCGGCGGCGTCTGCTGCAGCAGGCGCTGGTTCTGGTAGAACGTGCTGATGTTGCCGAACGCGCCTACCGCGGCCTCGGGCGTGCGAAAGCTCGCGATGCCGGCGTCGTTGAGCAGCACGCGCGCCTCGCCCATGGTGGCGTCGCCCATCCAGCACGAGAGCAGCGGCTTGTAGGTGGTCGGCAGCATCGCCGCCACCGCGCGCGCCACCGCGATCGAATCGACGCCCACCTTCGGCGAGTGGATGGCCAGGATGCCGTCCACGTCCTTGTCGGCGGCGGCGATGCGGATCGCCGCGGCGTAGTGCTCGGGCGTCGCGTCTTCCGACACGTCGATCAGGTCGCAGATCGACGCCACGTCGGGCAGCAGCGGCTTGAGCGCGGCGATGGACGGCGCCGACAGCTTGCCCAGCTTCAGCGCGATCTCGTGGACCCAGTCCGCCGCGAGCACGCCCGGGCCGCCGCCGTTGGTCACGATCGCCAGCCGCGGGCCCACCGGCCGGTAGCGCGACGCCAGGCACTTGGCCGCCGAGAACAGTTCCACGAACGAGCGCACGCGGACCGCGCCGGCGCGACGCAACGCCGCGTCGAACACCTCGTCGCTGCCCACCGTGGCCGCGCTGTGCGTGTGCGCGGCCTCGTTGCCGCCCAGCTTGCGGCCGGCCTTGAGCACGACCACCGGCTTGGCGATGGCGGCCGAGCGCAACGCGCTCATGAAGCGGCGCGCACTGCCGATGCCTTCCAGGTAGACGATGATGCTTTGCGTCTGCGCGTCGTTGGCCAGGTAGTCCAGCACCTGCGCGATGTCGACGTCGGTGTGCGGCCCGATGGCGGCCACCAGCGAGAAGCCGACGCCGTTCGAGCGCGCCCAATCCAGCATCGCGGCGGTGAGTGCGCCCGACTGGCACACGACGCCCAGCGAGCCGGCGCGCGCCAGCGGCCCGGCGGCGCTCGCGTTGAGCCCCAGCCTGGGGCGCTGGAAGCCGATGCTGTTCGGACCCAGCAGCAGCACGCCCTCGCGGTGCGCGATCCTGCGCAGCTCGGCTGCCTGCTCGGCCGTGACGCCGCTGGAGATGATCAGCGCCGCGCGGCAGGTCATGCGGCCGGCCACTTCCAGCGCCGCCGCGATGTCCCCGGACGGCAGCGCGATGATGGCCAGGTCGGCCCGCGTCTGCGACAGCTCGGCCAGCGTGCCCGTGGTGCCGATCTCCAGGAAGCGCAGCGTGCCGCTGAAGCGCTGGGCCCGGATCGCCGCGGTCAGCGCGCGGCCCTGGGCCGTCTGCTGCTTCGGATCGCCGAGGCGGGCTGCAAAGACAACGATCGCCTCGGGTTCGAGCAAGGGTTGCAGGTAGTGCTTGTCCATCCCGCTAGTCTGCGGCATATCGCGCCGGCAGTGCAGGGGAAGCCCTCGACAGGTGTCGTCCCGGGGCGACGCGGGTTCAAGCCTCGATCGCTGCCGCGCGCGGCACAGGCTTGCGGAACACCAGCACGTTGCCGGCCATCACGAGCACCAGCCCGACCAGCGCCGGCGCCGTCCAGCGGTAGTCCTCCACCACCGACGAGATCGTCAGCGCCACGAGCGGGAACAGCACCGTGGAGTAGGCCGCGCGCTCGGGGCCGAGGCGACCGACCAGCACCAGGTAGGCCGTGAACCCGATGACCGAGCCGGGGATGGCCAGGTACAGCAGCGCCCCGAGGTAGGCGGGCGACGCATCGAAGGCCATGGAGACGCCGGCCAGGGCACAGCCGACCACGAGCGCGGCGGTGCCCACCAGCATGCCCCAGGCGTTGGTGAGCACGGGCGTCTCGCCCAGCGCCTGCATGCGCGCGGACAACAGGTTGCCGATCGAGAAGCACAGCGTGCCCGCCAGCGCGAACGCGAGTCCGCGCCAGGTGTCGGCCGAGGCGCCGTGGCGCGCGAGCTCGGGCCAGAACATCAGCAGCAGGCCGCCCAATCCCAGCGCGCCGCCGCCGACGATCGTGGGCGTGAGCGCGCGCTTGAACACGAGACGCGCACCGAGCGCATTCCACAAGGTCGCCGTCGAGAACACGACCGCGACGAGGCCGCTGGCGATCGTGCGGCTCGCGTTGAGAAAGCAGATGAAGTTGACGCAGAACAGGCACAGGCCCTGGGCCGCGACCAGCCAGCGCACCTCGCGCCGCGGCAGGCGCAGGCGGCCGCGCACCGCCAGCCAGGCGAACAGCACGACGGCGGCGAGCGCGAAGCGGTAGGCGATCGACCACGGGATGGGCACGCTGCCGAGTTGCAGCTTGAGGGCGATCCAGGTGGTTCCCCAGATCACGACGGTGAGGGCATAGAGGGCAGGCGTCATGGCGACGAGTCTGCGCGACCGGATGCCCGCGCGATTGCACGTTCCTGCGTTTCGCTGCGCCGCTCGCGCGCACGGACGGCGCGCACGCGCTACAGTTTGCGGCCAAGCTCCGATCATGTCCGCCACCCCTTCGCCCTCGCTGCCCACCGACGTCTTCGACGTGCTCTCGCACTCGCGCGCCCGGCTGCACCGGCGCGCCGAGCTGGGCGACGGCCTGAGCGTGGCGCATTGGTCGAACAGCTTCGACGCGACGCGCTACATGCCGGGTCACCACACCCTGTCGCTGTACCTGCGCGGCGGCCACGGCACCTACCGCGAGGACGCGCCCTCGGAGCGCGGCGGCCCGGGCAGGCTGTGCCTGATGCCGGCCGGCCACGAAGTGAACTGGGTTGTCGGCACCGAGCAGACCTTCCTCCACCTGTACTTCGCACCGGACCAGCTCGGCCCGCTGGCGCTGCGCCTGCTCGATCGCGAACCGCGCGAGGTGCGCCTGCCGGAGCTCAACTTCGCCCAGGATCCGGAACTCGGCGAGCGCCTGGCGCGCCTCGCCGCGCTCGACTGGGACGATCCGGGCGAGCGCATCGCCGCGAACGAACTGGGCCACGCGGCGCTCGCGCACGTGCTCCTGCGCCACGCCGGGCGCGCGCCGCGGGGCCCCATCCGCGGCGGGCTCGCGCCCGCGCTGCGCCGGCGGCTCGTCGACTGGCTGGATGCGCGCCTCGAGCAGCCGGTCACGGTCGGCGAGATGGCGTCGTTCTGCGCGCTCTCCGAGGCGCATTTCGCGCACATGTTCCGCGCGTCGTTCGGCGCCGCGCCGCACGCGTGGATCGTCGCCCGCCGCGTCGAACGCGCCGCGGCGCTGCTGCGCTCGCGCCACGCGCCGTCGCTGGCCGAGGTCGCGCGCGCCACCGGCCACGCGAGCGCGAGCCACCTGGTGCGGCGCTTCAGGGCGGTGTGGGGCATGACGCCCGGGCAGTACCGGGCAGTCGCAGGCCGTGCGGCCTGAGGCCGTCGACGGCAGGGTCAGGCGTTGGCGGGACGCACCGCGCGGCACGCGCCATACAGCGACGCGCCCGCGCTGATGACGTTGGCCGCCATCTGCTCCCACGAGCCGTAGCTCCAGGCGTTGAACATCCACAGCGCCGAGACTGCCAGCATCACCCAGCGCAGCGAGCGGCCGGTGAGGTGGAACACGGCATAGGTGGACATCAGCGACGCGACGACCATCAGCAGCGACGCCCAGCCGGCCCAGGTCAGCATGCCGATGGCCAGTGTCAGCGCGGCGAACGCCGCGAAGGCGATCGCCCGCGGACGCCGGGCGCCGAGCGTGACGGCCGACGTCGCGGTCCGGCTCGCGCTGAGCACGCTCAGTGCGGCGGCCACGTTGGCGCCCATCAGGAAGTTGTTGAGCGCCCATGCCATGCCGGCAATGCCCGAACGCAGGCGCAGCGAGCGCTCGCAGGTGCACACGAGGGCGACGACATTGAGCGCCAGCGCGCCGAGGCCCGTGGCATGGATGAGCAGTACGTTCGACATGGCGACGATGTCGCCACGGTGGGTGCGGCGACCCCCGGGAAAGTGGTTCGGGGTGTCTTGAAGTCTATGAACGTCGTGCGTTTCCGAACGCCGGATCAGCGGCACGAATGCCGGCGCATGCCGCAACTGCTTACAACGGGTGCCCGGCCGTTGCGCAACGATTCAAGGCAGCCGATAGGTGAGCTTGTGCCTGCCGTTGCTGACCATCGAGTCGAGGCCGATCCAGTCGCCCTGGTCGGAGATCCAGACGTCGATCGGCGACTCGCCGCCGGTGATGCGCCAGTCCGTGGCGGCCACGTCCTTGCCGGCCACCGGGATGGTGCCGCTGCCCACTTTTTCCACCTTGACCGAATCGACCTGGCCCGTCTGCGGATTGAGCAGGCGCTTGCGTTCGCGCAGCGCCGGATTCCAGTAGGCGTAGGTCATCAGGCAGCCCGGCTCGGATTTCGTGCCGGCGTTGGTGGTGATCTCGTTGACATCGCCGGCCTTCACCAGCTTGACGCTGGCGGGCTTGCCGTCGTCGTCGGTACTCGAGGCGAGGCCCGACAGGCACTCGCCCGCCCACTGTTCGTCGGCGTGGTGGTGATAGTGGTACGCGGTGATGCCGACGAACTTGACCGCGAAATCGGCCTCGCTGGTCACCTTGCGGTTGCCGCCCTCGGTGGCCACGGTGAAACGGTGTTCGCCGATCGGCTTGTCGTCCAGGAAGGCCTTGAACGCGTAGACGCGGGTCGAGGCAGCGTCGGCCGCGTGGGCGGCGACGGCGACCGTGCCGAGGATCAACGCGACGATGAGCGGGCGCTTCATGCGGCGGTCTCCTTGCGGCGCGGCGGCCCGGGGATGAAGGCGTTGGTGCGGGCGATGTAGTCGCGGTACGCCGGGCGGCGCTCGACGATGTCCTTCTCCAGCAGCGCCACGCCCGACACCTTCAGCAACAGCACCGTCATCAGCAAGGGCGACAGCACTGTCCAGATCGCCGCCGCGCCACCGGCGGCCAGCGCGATCAGCCAGATGCCCCACCAGAAGCAGGCCTCGCCGAAGTAGTTCGGGTGCCGCGTGGTGCGCCACAGGCCGCGATCCATCACCTGGCCCTGGTGGGCCGGATCGGCCTTGAACGCCGCCATCTGCGCGTCGCCGATCGCCTCGAAGAGGAAGCCGACGATCGCGATGACGATCCCGATGACGTCCAGCGCGCCGAAGCCGCGGTCGCCCGCCAGCGCGGCCAGCGTCGGCGCGGACACGATCCAGGCCAGCACCATCTGCAGCGCGAAGATCAGGTAGAGGCTCCTGAACGCGAAGTTCGGCTGGTTGCGGGCGCGGATCTCCTGGTAGCGGCGATCTTCGCCATGGCCCCAGTTGCGCCACGTGATGTAGGCCGCGAGCCGCAATCCCCAGGCGAGCACCAGCGCCAGCACGCCGATCGCACGCACGCCTGTCCACGACGTCTGCAGCGCGTAGACGATCGCCGGCCCGGCGATCATCAGCGACCACATGCGGTCGACGAGGCTCACGTCGCGTCGAACGAGGCTCGCGACCCACGTGAGCAAAGCCAGCACGGCGATCAACGCGAGACCGGCCAGGGCGATGTGCGACAGGGTGGCGAAGTCAGGCATCGGGTTTCGTCGGCGGGACGGCCACGCCGTCGAATCGATTGGACAAGGCCATCGCGAGCGGCATCAGCAGCGCCCACATGCACGCCAGCGTGACCAGGGCGGGGGCGGTGTCGACGAAGCGCGCGCCGCCCAGCCGCACGCCACCCACGAACGACAGCGGCCCGAACACGGCGCCCAGCACCAGCGCGAGGAGCGGCCTGCCCTTGAGCCAGCGCAGGGTGACATTGAGCGCGATCGCGAACTCGCCCCACAGCGCCACCATCCAGTACGGCGCGAGCCAGGCCACCGGCTGGCCCGCGGGGTAGACGACGTGGCCTTGCGCCACGACCAGCGACTCGGCGACGAGGCCGATCGCGCAGAGCAGGCCCACCAGCGCGAGTTCGGTCGCCGGCCGGGCCGAGATCGCGACGTGCCAGGCGATCGCGGCGACGACGGCCGCCGTGCCCCACAACGGCACCCCATGCGCCACGCCCAGGATGCAGGCGAACCAGGCGGCCTCGAAGATCACGAAGTTCGCCAGCTGGCGCACGCGCGAAGGCACCTGCGCATCGCGCGCGACCGCCTGCCCGCCCGCGGGCGTGATCGAGGCGGTCGGCAGGGCGTTCATGCGCGCTTGGCGAACAGGTAGTGGCTGACCCACCACTGCTGGCCGTTCTCGTAGCCGAACAGCTCGGCCACCGACATGAAGAACAGGCGCCAGCGCTGCCACCAGGCCTCGGCGGCGTCGCCGTAGGTGCTCGCCATCAGCGGCATGAGCTCGTCGCGCGACGCGTCCATGTTGCGCAGCCACGCCTCGGACGTCTTCTGGTAGTGCGTGCCGTCCCAGCGCCAGCGCTTCATCAGCCGCAGGTCATCCTGGAAGTTCAGCGCCAGGTCGTCGCCGGGCATCATGCCGCCAGAGAAGAAGTGGCGGCTCATCCAGTCGCCGGCGTCGCGTTCGACGAACGCGTAGGGCGCGCCCTTGTGCGCGAACACGTGCATGAAGAAGCGGCCCTCGGGCTTGAGCCAGCCGGCCACGCGCGCGAAGATGTGCGGCCAGTTGCGCAGGTGTTCGAACATCTCCACCGAGACGACGCGGTCGAAGTGCCCGGCCCGGGTGTCGAATTCGTTGACGTCGCGGGTGATCACCTGCAGGTTGACGAGGCCACGGGCCTCGGCCTGCTGCTCGATGTAGCGGCGCTGCGAATGCGAGTTCGACACCGCGGTGATGTGGCTGCTGCGGTAGCGGTCGGCCATCCACAGGCTCAGCGAGCCCCAGCCGCAGCCCAGCTCCAGCACGTCCTGGCCGTCCTCCAGCCCGGCGCGCTCGCAGGTGATGCGCAGCGCGGCGGCCTCGGCCTGCGCCAGGTCCTGCACGCCGTCTTCCCACCAGCAGCTGCTGTACTTGCGGTGCGGGCCGAGCGCCGCGGCGAAGAACTCGGCCGGCACCTCGTAGTGCTGCTCGTTGGCTTTCTCGGGCGCCAGCGCGATGGGCGCGCGGCGCATCTCCTCGATGAAAGCCTGGTTGGCCTCCTCCGCGGCTTCGGCGTCGGTCGCATGCACTTCGTCGAGGCGCTCCTTGAGCAGCCGGCGAATGCCCATGCGGACGACGCGATCCGGCACGAGGCCTTGCTCGACCCAGCTGACGGCGCGGGCGGTGGTATTCGACATGGGGGTTCCCGGGTTGACGCGATTCGTTCTCCCCAGGGATACGAATCGGCGGCCCAACCGGATTCAGCGCGGCAATCGGCGTGCGCGTGCACACCTACCCGAGTGAAATGGGGCGTACGCGGTACGCGCATCGGCGCCCGCCCGCCAGCACATGCTCGACGCGCTCCACCTGCACGCCGTCGCCCAGGCAGCGCTCGAAGATCTGCAGCTCCGAGCGGCACAGGCCCTGGCAGGACGCGGCGGCGGCGCAGATCGGGCAGTGATCCTCGATCAGCAGCCAGGTCTTGCCGTGCTTCTCCGCGCGCGCCATGTAGCCCTCGCCCGCGCGCAGTTGCGCCAGCCGGCGCACGCGGGCACCCAAGGTCGCCAGGCCGGCCAGCGCGGCGTCGTAGCCGGCCTGCTGCTCCTGTTCGCGCGCGGAGATCAGCTGCTCGACCGCCTCCGGGCCCAGCACGGCCGCCGCGTGGCGGATCAGCTGCACCGCCAGGTCGCCGTGGCGATCCGGAAACCGGGCGTGGCCGGCTGCGGTGAGCGTCCACAGGCGCTTCGGGCGCCCCGGGCCGTCGGCCTCGTCGTGCGACGCCACCAGCCCCTGCGCCTGCAGCGCCTGCAATTGCTTGTGGGCGCCCATCGGCGTGATCGCGCAGCCGCCCGCCAGCGTGGCCGCCGGCTGGGCGCCGCGGCTCTTGAGCTGGTACAGAAGCCGCTCGGGCGTCGTCGTCATCGGGTCGCCTCCGTGCGCGCCAGGCGCAACATCAGCACCGCCGACACCACCCCGGCCACGCCACCGAGCGCCATGATCCAGCGCGTGGAGAGCAACGCGATCCAGCCTCCGGTCAGCGCGACGATGACATTGGAGACGCAGAAGATCGTCGACAACAGGCCCATGATGCGGCCCTGCCCGTGCTCGGCGAAGCGCTCGGACATCCACGCCGGCATCACCGCGTTGTACATCGCCGTCGGAAAGCCCATCGCCATGATCACGAAGATGCCCACGTGCCCCGGCAACACCGCCATCAGGCTCAGGCAGAACGCGCCGGCGAGCGCGAACTCCGCGGCGCGGCGCAGCGGATGCCGACCGGCGCCGCCGAAACGCCCGGCCAGCACGCTCGTCAACGTCATCACCGCGCACTGCCCCGCCGTGACGAACGCGATGCCGCGGCTGTCGAAGCCGGCGTTCTGCAACATCCACAGCGGCGAGAATTCGTAGAGCGTGTTCAGCGCCAGCGTGTAGGCCAGCTGCAGCCCGAAGATCAGGCCCAGCGTGCGATCGGCGCGCAGCAACGCCAGCACGTTGCGATCGCGCAGCGCCTCGCCCAGGCCGCCCCCGGCCGGCTTGGGCGCAGCGGCCGGCAGCCCGAGAAACAGCACCACCATGCACGGCAGCGTCATCGCCGCGGCCAGCACGAACGGCACGGGTTCCCCGAACGGCAGCGTGAGCCCGCCCACCAGCGGGCCCAGCAGCCAGCCGGCGTACATGCAGGCATTGAGCAGCGCGAACGCACGCGTGCGGTCGATCTGCTCGTGCATGTCGGCCAGCATCGCGCGGGCCACCGCGACGTTGCTCTCGAACAGGCCCGTGGCGAACCGTGCCACCACGAACAGCGGGTAGTTGCGCATCACCAGCGCCGACGCGGTGAGCAGGTGCCCGGCCAGCGTGGCAATCAACGTGATGGCCAGCACCAGGCGTCGGCCATGGCGATCCGACAGCGGGCCGGAGAACAGGCTGCCGATCAGGATCCCGAGCGGGTTCGCGGCGAGCGCCATGCCCATCAGCACCGACGGCGCGATGCCGGCGAAGTGCGTGAAGGCGTCGACCGGCCCCTGCATGAAGATCGGCGCCAGGATCGGATACGGCATGGCGACACCGACGGTGCTCATCAGGCCCAGCAGGCAGACGGCGGCGAGGATCCAGTAGGGATGGCGGACGGAAGTGGCTTGGTCGAGTGGAAGCGTCGAGGACATGCGAGCCATTGTCGACTTGTTTATAAACTTATTGTTTATTAACCACGTGCCCCTCGTGTGATGAGCGCGTCGGCCTTGTTCGAGAAGGATGAGGCCGGCGCCGGCATCGCGGCAAACCAGCACCTGCATGCGAAAGAAATAGTGAGACTATTTCGGATACCCCTTGGCGTGTTTATCCATACCCGGAAATAGTCATTGCGCCGTCACCTGCAGGGCGTAAACTCGCGGTCGCTCCGGGGTGCATCCGACAAGAGATGCTGAGACGACCAATGGATGGGTAATCTAGGTCGAACCCGAGAA
>Ga0302314_10011841_pt1 | contig 15166 bp, 15 predicted proteins | sample III_Palsa_N2_3_FD_200533 | JGI IMG/M metagenome (GOLD analysis project Ga0302314, IMG submission 200533) | Peat permafrost microbial communities from Stordalen Mire near Abisko, Sweden - III_Palsa_N2_3 | ecosystem: Environmental > Terrestrial > Soil > Palsa > Peat permafrost | place: Sweden...
GGAATGTCTCTTCAGGCAGCGGTAATCGCCGGCAGACGGGCCGCCCTGGCCCTGGCCACGACGGCCCTGGTCGCCGGGCTGGCCTCGGGCTGCGGCAGCTCGGCCAAGGACGCGACCAGCGCCACCACCGCCTCGTCCGGCCCGGTGCCGCTGGTGGTCTACTCGGCCCAGGGCTACGACCAGGCCATGACCACCGCCTTCCAGAAGGCCACCGGCATCCCGACGAAGCTGGTCGACGACAGCACCGGGCCGCTGCTGGCCAAGGTCCAGGCCGAGCGCGGCAATCCGCAGTGGGGCGTGCTGTGGGTCGACGGCGACGAGGCGTTCGCCGCGATGGACCAGGCCGGGATGCTGGTCAAGGGCTTCGAGCCGGACGTCCGGCTGAACGCCGCCGGACAGGCCGTCGTCCCGGCCGACAAGAGCTACGTCCCCACCGGCCTGACGGTCACCGCCGCTCTGGTCTACGACGCCGGCAAGACCCCTGACCCGCCGACCAGTTGGCAGCAGCTGCTGACCCCGGCCTGGAGGGGCCAGGTCGGCATGAACGACCCGTCCGTCTCCGGGCCCACCTACCCCTTCGTGGCCGGGATGTTCTCCCAACTCGGCGGGACCAGCCAGGGCGAGGCGTTCTACACCGGTCTGAAGAGCAACGGCCTGCACGTCTTCCAGACCAACGACGACACCCTGCACGCGCTGCAGACCGGCCAGATCAAGGTGGCGCTGATCCAGAGCTCCGCCGGGCTCGCGGCGGGCACCAAGGACCACTCCATCAGGACCGCCTACCTGCCCAAGGTCACCTCGCTGCCCAGCGTGATCGGCATCGACGCCAAGGTCTCCGCCAAGGAGCGGGCCGAGGCCGAGCAGTTCGCCTCCTTCGTGCTCAGCGCCCAGGGCCAGCAGGTGATGCTCACCGGCGACCCCAACGGCGACTCGCTGTACTGGCCGATCGTCCAGGGTGTCGCGGCCAAGCCGGAGTTGCCCGCGCTGTCCTCGGTGCCCACCCAGGCCATCGACCCCTACACCTGGGGGCCCCAGGAGGGCACCATCAACACCTGGTTCACGAACACGATCGTGCACTGACCCATGGCCGAGACCACCACCGCCACCCGACCGCCCGGCCCGGACCCGGCCGGGGCGGACCCGCGCCCGCACGCGCTCGCGGCGGCCCGGCTGCGGAGCGCCGCGCGGGCCCTGCCGTGGACGCTGTTCGCCGCCGTCCTGCTGCTGCCGGTCGGCGGGTTCCTGCTGGTCGCGTTCAGCCCCCGGCTGTTCGACCAGGGCGGCTCCTGGTTCACCCTGAGCGCTTTCCGGCAGGTGCTGACCGGCTGGACGGCCCGCGCGCTGGTGGACACCTGCCTGGTCGGAGCCGCCGCCGCGGTGCTCGCCACCGTCGTTGCCACCGCGCTGGCCTGGATCACCGAGCGCACCGATCTGGCCGGGCGCGGCCTGTGGCGGCTGCTGCTGTGGGCGCTCCTGCTCGCCCCCTCCTACCTGGAATCCCTCGGCTGGACCTGGCTGGTGGAACCCCAGGGCGTGCTCTCCCGGCTGCTCGGCCAGGACCCGGCGGTGCTGCGCGGGCTGGTCTTCGGACCGGTCGGCGTGATCTGGGTGCTCGCCTCGCGCGGCGTGCCCTTCGCCTACCTGGCCGTCTCCGCGCTGATCCGCGGCATGGGACGGGAGTTCGAGGACGCCGCGCGCACTTACGGCGCCGGCCGGGCGGCCACCGCCCGGCTGCTGCTGCCGATCCTCGCGCCCGGCCTGTGGGCCGGCTTCGCCATCGTCTTCGCCGAATCCATCAGCGACTACGGAGTGGCCGCCACGCTCGCCGCCCAGGCGAACTTCCCCCTGGTCACCGGTGCGATGGAGCAGTCGGTCTCGACCTTCCCGGCGCAGTTCCAACTGGCCTCGGCGATGGGCTGGCTGCTGCTCGGCCTGGTCGCGCTCGCCCTGCTCGCCCAGCGCCGCTCGATGCGCGGACGCAGCTTCACCGTGCTGTCGGGCCGCACCCGCCCCGCCGTCCGCAGCCGGCTCTCCGCACGTGGGCAGGCCGCCGCGCTCGGCACGGTCGGCGGCTTCTTCCTGCTCTCCCTCGGCGTGCCCGCCTTCGGTGCGGCCGCGGCCTCGCTGCTGCCCTCCGGCGGCCGGGTCACCCTCTCCGCGCTGACCCTGGCCAACTTCCGCCAGGTGCTGCGCTCCGGCGAGATGCTCTCGGCGCTGGGCTACTCCGCCCGGATGTCGGTGATCACCGCCAGTGCCGCGCTGGTGCTCGGGGCGTTCGCCGGGCGGGCCCTGGCCCGGCGCGGCTCCGGAGCCGCCGGGCGGCTGCTCGACCTGCTGCTGCTCGCCTCGATCGCGCTGCCCTCGGTCCTGCTGGCCAGCGGCTACATCTTCACCTACAACCTGCCGCCGGCCTCCGAGCTCGGCGTCAACCTGTACGGCACCAGCACCCTGCTGGTCCTCGGCTACCTGGCCGGGGCACTGCCCTCGGCGGCCCGGCTGCTGTCCGGGTCGCTCGGACAGATCAGCGACTCGCTGCTGTGGGCGGCCCGGGTGCACGGCCGCCCGGCCGCGTCCGCCTGGAGCGGGGCGGTGCTGCCGCTGGTGGCCGGTTCGCTGGTGTGGACCTGGCTGATCGCCTTCTGCGGCACGCTGCTCGAACTCCCGGTCTCGCAACTGCTCGCACCACCGGGCGACGAGCCGCTGTCCGTCGCCATCACCCGCCAGCTCCAGGGCTACGACGTGGGCTCGGGCGCGGCGATGACGGTCCTGGTCGTCGCCGCCGCGCTCGCCCTGATCGCCGCGGCCCTCGGCGCGCTGCGCCTGCTGCTGCCCGCAGCCCACCGCCTGGAGGCCGTGGCATGACCGCCCGACTGCGCGTCGAGAACCTCAGCAAGAGCTTCGGGGCGGCCCGGGTGCTGGACCGGGTCTCCTTCACCGTGCCACCGGGACGCTTCCTGGTGCTGCTCGGCCCCTCCGGCTCCGGCAAGACCACCCTGCTGCGCTGCCTGGCCGGGATCGAACGGGCCGACTCCGGCAGCATCCACCTCGGTGAGCTGCCGCTGGCCCGCGGGCGGACCCATCTCGCCCCGGACCGCCGTGATCTGGCGATGGTCTTCCAGGACTACGCGCTGTGGCCGCACATGAGCGCCACCGCCAACGTCGGCTATGCGCTGCGCCGCCGCAGGCTGGACCGCGAGCAGGCACGGCTGCGGGTGGAGCGGGTGCTGGAGCGGGTCGGGCTGAGCGGCCAGGCCGAGCAGTACCCGCACCAGCTCTCCGGCGGCCAGCAGCAACGGGTCGCGCTGGCCCGGGCCCTGGTCGCCGAGCCCGGCCTGCTGCTCTTCGACGAGCCGCTCTCCAACCTCGACGCCGACCTGCGGGAGCGGCTGCGGGTGGAGATCGCCACCCTCACCCGGGAGTCCGGCGCGACCGTCGTCTACATCACCCACGACCAGGCCGAGGCGTTCGCACTGGCGGACGAGATCGGCGTGCTGGAGGGCGGGAGCCTGGTCCAGCTCGGCTCGCCGGAGGACGTCTACCACCGCCCGGCCTCCCCGTTCGTGGCCCGGTTCACCGGCCTGGCCGGGGAGTTGCCAGGCGAGCTGGCGCCCGGGTCGGCCGGTGGCGCGGCCTGCGACCGGGTGGCGGTACGCACCGCCGCCGGAGTGGTCACCGCCGTGCGCGGCGACCGGCTCGCGCTGACCGACGGCGCGGTACGGGTGCTGATCCGCCCGGCCGCCGTCGCCCTGGCCCGCGACCCCGGGGCCGGCAGCGGCAGCGACGGCGACGGCGACGGCAGTGGCGGACCGGGCGGCGGACCGGCGGGCACCGTGGTGGACACCGCCTACCGGGGACGCGGCTACGACCATGTGGTGGAACTGCCCGGCGGCGCCCGGCTCACCGGGATCTTCGACCGCCGGGCCCACCCCCGGGGCGCCCGGGTCCACCTGCTGCTGGACCCGGAGGGCTGCTTCGCCTTCGCCGACCCGCGGCCGGGCCGCCCGGCGGAACCCGGGACCGCCCCCGCCCCGGCACCCGCCCCGGCCGCCAGAGCTTCCGCCGCCGACGCGGCGGAGACCGACCCCGTCCGCACAACCCTGGAGGTCCGATGACCACCCCGCCACCCGCGATCCCCGCAGGAGCCGTCCAATGACCTCGTGGGTGCTGTTCCTCACCGTCTTCCTGGCCTGCTCGGTGGAGGCCGTCGAAGCCCTCACCATCGTGCTGGCCGCCGGGACCACCCGGCACTGGGGCTCCGCGCTCCAGGGCACCGGCGCGGCGCTGGTCGCCCTCGCCGCCACCGTCGCCGTGCTCGGCCCGGCCGTCGCGCAGATCCCGCTCGACGCGCTGCGGCTGGTCGTCGGCGCGCTGCTGCTGGTCTTCGGCATGCAGTGGCTGCGCAAGGCCGTGATGCGCGGCTCCGGCTACAAGGCGCTGCACGACGAGGCGGCGGCCTACGCCGAGGAGGTCGAGGCCGCCCGCGCGGCCGAGACCGGCGGTCGCGGACGGGTCCGCGACTGGTACGCCTTCACCCTGGCCTTCAAGGGCACCTTCCTCGAAGGTCTTGAGGTGGCCTTCATCGTGGTCACCTTCGGCAACAACCAACGCGACGTCCCGGTGGCCGTGCTCGGCGCGGTGGTCGCGGTGGTGCTGGTCACCGCCGTCGGCTTCGCGGTCCGCTCACCACTGGCGCAGGTCCCGGAGAACACCATGAAGTTCGCGGTGGGCACCATGCTCACCTCCTTCGGCGTGTTCTGGTCCACCGAGGGCGCGGGCGCCCACTGGCCGGGCTCGGACACCTCGCTGCTGGTGCTGGTCCCGGTGGTGGCCCTGGTCGCCGCCGGATACACCGCGGTCCTGCGCCACGGCAACACCCCGACCAGCTCCGTGGCCGTCGGTTCCGGCGCCACGGTGGAAGGAAGCCTGACATGAGCTCACCACTGACCGCCCTGCGCGGCTTCGGCCGGTTCTGGTACGACTTCGTGGTCGGCGACGACTGGCGGGTCGCGCTCGGCGTGGTGGTCGCGCTGGCGGCGGCCTACGGCCTGGTCAAGGCCGGGATCAACGCCTGGTGGCTGCCTCCGGTCGCGGTGGTGGCGCTGCTGGGGCTGTCGCTGCGCCGGGTCGTGCGCGGCGCCCGACGAGGGTGAGCCGCTGACCGCCCGCGGTCGGGACGGGGGGTGGCCGGGTCAGCGGCCCTCCCCCTCCTCGGCGTAGACCCGCGCCGCGTACTCGTCCAGCACCTGCTCGCACCTGACCAGCGCGGCCGTGGCCTCGGCCTTGCCGGGCGCCGCGAGCACATCGCGGTTCTCCACCTTGGCGAACCAGTTGCGCAGCTTCACCAGGTCCTCGTCGTTCTCCTCCAACTCGGCGTAGGTGAAGTGCTCGGCCCGGTACTCCTTCTCGATCTGCCCCAGGAAGTCCTGGCAGCGGTCGACGATCTCCTCGTACTCGTCGTTGCGCGCCGCGTTGAAGGACTGCTCGATCTCCGCGCTGCCCGCGAGCACCTCCGAGCCGAGCAGCAGGGCGCTGCCGCCCATCTCCACGATCTCGTTGCGCAGCACCCGGAACGACCGCTCCGCGCTCGGGCCCTGCGGCAGCGCCGCCACCGAGTTCTGCAAGTAGATCGCGCCCAGTCCCTTGATCTTGCGCCAGACCCCGGCCCGCAACCGGGTCGGCTCCGCCGGGACCTTGTACACCAGGACCAGCCAGCGCACCTCCACCGGTTCGCCCGCGCCCTCGGCCGGACGGCCGTCGTCCCGGGACCCCGACTGCCCGCCGGGCTGGTTCCCCGACTGACTCCCTACCTGCGCCACCAGCACTCCTCCACCCGCCGACCCCATGACCTGTACCAGCAGCCTATCCGGGCGGACCCGGCGGATCCGGACACTCACCGGACCGCCTCCCGCCCGACCGCGGGTGTTCACCTCCGCACCGGCCAGGATCAGGCGACCCCCGTCCGGTGGACCGGCAGCGCCGGACGCCGACCACGGAGGCTCCCGAAAGCCGCTCCCGAGTCGCCCCGGGCGGGCCGTCGCTGCCGTCGACAAACCGCTCGATTTTTGACCGGTCCATTGCAACTTCCTTGGCCCGCAGGCATCTTGGTGAGGTACACCCGGCCTGTGCAAGGGAGTGACGTGATGCGCAACGTCTTCGCAACGGCAATGCTCGGCGCCGCGTGCCTCGGCGCGGTCCTGGCGACCACGGGCACGGCCTCGGCTGCCCCGACCGCATCGGGGAGTCCGGTGAGTTGCGCGGAGGTCATCCTGGTCGACTCCTTCGCGTTCCAGCCCGCGCAGGTGCTTCCCGGCCAGTCCTCCACGGCCACCCTCACCGCGACGAACTGCACGGGCGCGAGCCAGACGGTCACCGAGACCTGGTACGGACGGTTCCTGGGACCGAGCACCGGCATCCCGGCCGGCTGCGTGGCGATCGACCCGTTCGAGCGCTCGGTCGAGTTCGCCGCCCACACCGAGGTGAGCACAGCCACCGGCTACCTGGTCCCGACCGGCTGCACGGCGACGGAACTGGCGGTCACCGTGACGATCACCGGTCAGGACGGCACGGTCCTGGCGCAGCCGACCGCCTATCTGGCCATCGGGTGAAGGCCCGCGCGCCGGAGCGTCCGCCCGGCCGGTTCGAGCGCGCTCCCAGCCGAGCGCCGGTGCGATCAGCCGGTAGCCGATGCTGCGGACGGTCTCGACGTGGACCGGGTCGGTCGCGGTTCTGATGTGGACGTCGACGACGCGCTCATCGCCGTAGTAGTCGGATCCCCGCACAGATTAAGGAAGTTGACGGTCAGTCAGCACGAATCCGGGGTGGCGGGCCAGGGCGAGCAGGACGTCGACGTCGAGCGCGGTGAGGGTGGCCGGGCCGTGCGCGGTGGTGACCTCGCGCGGGCCGGGTCGATGGTCAGTGCTCCGTGGCGGACGGTCGCGGACGCCGCGGCCTCGGCCGGGGCCCGGCTGACGCGGCGCAGGATGACCCGGGCCCGGGCGGCGAGCTCGCGGCCGCCGAAGGGTTTGGTCAAGTAGTCGTCGGCGCCGACGGCCAGGCCGATGAGTTTGTCGACCTCCTCGTCGCCCGCCGCGCCCAGGCCCACGGCGGCGCCCAGGAATGAGGCGACCGATCCGACGGCGGCGGCCTCGGCCAGGACCGCTGCCAGCACCTGGCGCCTGGTGGCGCCGAGCCCTCGGGCCCGACCCGGGTGCGCCGCAGCAGCGTCAACTCCCGGTTGCGCAGCGCGCCCAGAGCCGTCTCGCCGATCAGCGCCCGGCCCCCGGCCCCCGGTCAGCCGGTCAGCCGGTCCAGGCCGACGCCGCAGTGCAGCAGGGTCGACTTGCCCGAGCCCGACGGGCCCATCACCGCGGTGAACGCCCCGGCCGCGAACGCCACGTCCGCCCCGTCCAGGGCGCGCACCGCGCGTGGAAGACGTTCTCATGACCGCAGTCCACCCACCGGGCGTGAAGCCGATGCGGTCCCGACTGCGAAGCTTGCGTGTGGTCCCGGCTGCTAGGCGCTGAGCGGCTTCTCCAGCACCGCCTTGCGGTGGCTGAAGGTCTCGATCGAGTACCGGCCGTGGTAGTTGCCCGTGCCGCTCTCCCCCACACCCCCGAACGGCAGGTCGGAGACGGTGAGATGGGCGAGCGGCAGGCCGTAGCCCAGGGCGCCGGAGGAGGTCTCGGCGGCGAACCGCCGGCGGGTGGTGTCGGACTCGGTGAAGACGTACAGGGCCAGCGGCTTGCTCCGCTCGTTGATGTAGCCGATCGCCTCGTCCAGGCCCGGTACCGTGACGATCGGCAGGATCGGACCGAAGATCTCCTCCTGCATCACCGGCGACTGCGGGGCGACGTCGGCGAGGACGGTCGGCGCGATGTACTTGGCCGCCCGGTCGCGGTCGCCGCCGGTGACCACCCGGCCGGAGTCGAGCAGCCCGCTGAGCCGGTCGAAGTGCCGCTCGTTGATGATCCGCCCGTACTCGCCGGAGGCCGCCGGGTCGGACCCGTAGAGGGATTCCAGCGCGCGGGTGAGGGCGGGCTCCAGCGCTCGGGCGGTCTGCGGGTCGGTCAGCACGTAGTCGGGGGCGACGCAGGTCTGTCCCGCGTTGAGGAACTTGCCGGCGGCCAGCCGCCCGGCCACCACCGCCAGGTCGGTGTCCCGATCGACGAACGCCGGGGACTTGCCGCCCAGTTCGAGGGTGACCGGGGTGAGGTGTTCGGCGGCGGCCCGCATCACGATCCGGCCGACCGTGCCGTTGCCGGTGTAGAAGATGTGGTCGAAGCGCTCCGCGAGCAGCGCCGTGGTCTGCGGGACGCCGCCCTCCACCACGGCCACCGCCCGGGTGTCCAGGTACTGCGGCAGCAGCCGGGCCAGCACGGCGGAGGTGGCCGGGGCCAGTTCGCTCGGCTTGGCGACCACCGCGTTGCCCGCGGCCAGCGCGCCGAGCAGCGGCGTCAGCAGCAGCTGCACCGGATAGTTCCACGGGGCGATCACCAGCACCACGCCCAGCGGGTCGTACTGGGTCCAGGCCCTCGCGTCGTCCCCGAGGCGGGCCGGTACAGGGGCGGGCTCCGGACGCAGCCAGGCGTCGAGGTGCTCCAGGGTGTGGTCGATCTCCCGCACCGTGAAGTCGATCTCCGTGCGGAATGCCTCCGCGGAGCTCTTGCCGAGGTCGGCGTGGAGCGCCGCGGCCACGTCGGCGCCGTGCTCGGTGAGCAGGTCGCGCAGCCGGCGCAGCTGACCGGTACGCCATTCGACGGGCCGGGTGCGGCCGCTGTCGAAGGTGGCGCGCAGCCGGGCCACGAGGTCGGCGGGCTGTTCGGGGGTGGACTGGTTCACGGTGCCTCGATCGTCGCAGCGGGTGGTTCCCGCTCAGGTGTGGCGGGCCGTCCGGCCCGCTCTTGCTGTCTGTTCTCCACCGAGCGCCTTGCTCGATGCAAATACCAACCGTTTGTCTGCGCGGATGCATTCCCCTTGTCTGCCACCGCGACTCTTGCTGCGCCACTTCTGCGCCGCTCGGAGCGGCGGGTCAGCGGTCGGCCTCCCGCTCGCGGACCAGGTCGCGGATCGCGTCCAGCAGCTCCCGGTCCGAGCCGGCGTCGCGGGCTGCCGCCAGGCCGCCCACCTGCTGCACGGTGCGGAAGTCGTAGGCGACCTCCTGGTCCTCGCCGGGTACGTCGGCGTAGGCGTCGGCGGAGCGGAACCCGACGGTCGCCTCGATCGCCCTGGCGATCGCCCAGGTGAGGGCGAAGGAGAAGGCGCCGCAGGCCAGGATCGCCACCACCTGCTTGCCGAGCAGGTCGAAGCCGCCCCCGTAGAAGAGCCCCTTGTGGCCGCTGACCTGGGTGGTGGCCATCAGTCCCACCATCACCAGACCGGTCGCCCCGCCCCAGCCGTGCACGCCGACCACGTCGAGCGTGTCGTCCACGCCGACGCGGTACTTGAGCGTGATCGCGAACGCGCACACCAGCCCCGCCACCAGTCCGGTGATCAGGGCGCCGACCGGCGATATCTCACCGCAGGCGGGGGTGATCGCGACCATGCCCGCCACCGCCGCCGAGCACACCCCGGTCATAGTGATCCGGCTGTGCTGCCACCTCTCCATCAGCGGCCAGGTGATCATCGCCCCGGCCGCCCCCAGCTGGGTGTTCAGCAGCGCGGTAGCGGCGGTGCCCTGGTCCTTCAGCGCCGATCCCGCGTTGAAGCCGAACCAGCCGAACCACAGCAGCGCCAGGCCCAGCGCCACCAGCGGGACGTTGTTGGGCCGGAGCTCCAGCCTGCGGAAGTCCGCGCGCCCGCGCAGCACCATGGCCACCGCCAGCCCGGACGCGCCGGAGTTGAGCTCCACCGGCAGGCCACCGGCGAAGTCCAGCGCGCCCAGGTGGTGCACCACCCAGCCCTGCGGCGCGAACACCCAGTGGGCCAGCGGCACGTAGACGATCAGCGTCCACAGCACGGTGAAGACCAGCCAGCCGCCCATCCGGGCCCGGCCTGCGATCGAGCCGCTGATCAGCGCGACCGTGATGATCGCGAAGGCCATCTGGAAGGTGGCGAACACATAGGTCGGGATGTGCCCGGTGAGCGTGGTCGGTCCGACGCCGCGCAGGAAGGACTGGTGCAGGTCGCCGATCAGCCCGACCCCGCCGACATCGCCGGAGAAGGCCAGGCTGTAGCCGACGGCCAGCCAGACCACGCTCACCAGTGCCAGGCAGGCGAAGCTCATCTTGAGCATCACCAGCACGTGCTTGGTGCGGACCATGCCGCCGTAGAAGAAGGCCAGACCCGGGGTCATCAGCAGCACCATCGCGGTGCTGACCAGGAGCCACGCGGTGTCCCCTGAGTCGTAGTTCGGTGGCATCGTTGGTCGCTCCAGGTCCGGCGGTCAGGTTGTTTCCGGCGGTCGGGTGTCGTGGTCGGGTGTCGTGGCCGGGTCAGGACTTGCGCAGGTCGGGGGCCGGGGAGCCGGTGAGCAGGCGGCGGACCGCGTCCCAGGCCGCGTGCAGGGCCGAGGTCAGCCGGGGCGAGTCGTCGCCCAGTACCCGCAGCCAGGCGCCGCAGTCCTGCGGCAGCACGCTGGCCCCGTGCAGCAGCCCGCTGCCCGCGAGCGCGTCGTGCAGCGTGTCGGCGACCTGCTGCGCCGGGCAGCGGCCGGTCAGCACGTACAGCGAGGAGGTGTACGTGTGCCCGGACAGCACCGCAGGACCGAGCACGCCGCCGCCGCGTGCCCCCGGTGGACCACCGGGAGCCGCCTCCGGGCACAGCCGCAGGTTGTCCACCGCCAGCAGCCGTCCGTCCGGGCGGCGCAGCTCCAGGTCCAGCGCCAGCGCGTCGTAGGCGTGCAGTTCGCCGCGCGCCACCCGCCCGGCGGCGACGGTCTCGCCGAGCACCACGGTGGCGTCCGGGTCGGCGGTGACCACCGTGCGCTGGTACAGCCGGGCGTGGCGGAACGGGATCAGCGGGTCCGGCAGGTACTCCAGGTACGAGTCGGGGCCCGCGTCCAGGTGCACCAGCTGGGTCGCGAAGTCCTGCTCCATGCCGTAGACCTTGGTCGCGGCCTGCGTGGTCAGGTGAAGCTCGGTGCCCGGGCCGCAGCCCACGTCGATCCGGTAGCGGTCCGCCTGGACCATCCCGCCGCCGACCGACATCAGATAGGTGAAGGCCATCTGCGGCCGGTGCGGATCGACGTAGAGCGGGCGCATGATCTGCAACGGCGACTTCTGGTAGCGCCGGACCAGCTCGGTCCGGCCGCCGCGCAGCTCGAAGCCGAGCTCCAGCAGCCCGACCTTGCCCGGGGAGCCCGCCGCCAGGGTCACCGGGGCCGCGCCGTAGCGCAGCACCTCCGGCGGGATGCGGCCCGGCGTGTAGTGGGCGGCGGAGAGCCTGGGCGGGACGGTGGAGGGTTCCGGTCCCGCCTCCTGCGGCGGTGCCATGCTCCGCAGCGCCATCGGCTAGGCCACCAGCGCCGTGCGCCGGGACTCGATGAAGGCCAGCACATCGTCCACGCCCTGCCCGGTCAGGCAGTCGGTGAGGATCACCGGCAGCCCGTTCCTGACCCGATGGGCGTCGCCCTCCATCACCGACAGGTCGGTCCGCACATACGGGGCGAGGTCGACCTTGTTGATCACCAGCAGGTGCGAGGTGGTGATCCCCGGCCCGCGCTTGCGCGGCATCTTCTCGCCCTCGGCCGTGTCCAGGACAAACATGAACATGTCGACCAGGACCGGGCTGAAGGTCAGCGTCAGGTTGTCGCCGCCGCTCTCGAAGAACAGCGTGTCCACGTCCGGGAACCGCTCCAGCAACTCCGCGCCGGCCGCCAGGTTCATCGTCGGGTCGTCCCGCACCGCCGTGTGCGGGCAGGCCCCGGTCTCCACGCCGACCACCCGCTCCGGGTCGAGCACCCCGGCCAGGGTGCGCCGGACATGGATCGCGTCCTCCTGCGTGTAGATGTCGTTGGTCACCACGGCCGGGCTGCGCCCGGCCCTGACCAGCATCGGGACCAGGGCCTCGATCAGCGCGGTCTTGCCGGAGCCGACCGGTCCGGCCACTCCCACCCGCAGTACGGTGTCGTTCAACGCAGTGCCTCTCTGCTTGCTGCTTGCTCGGATGCCAGGGCTGGGATGCCAGGTTGGGATGCCCGGGCGGAAGGGACGGGGGACGGGGGTCAGTTGGCGAACAGCCGGGCCTCGGCCCGCTCGTGGCGGCCTGCCAGGGCGTCGGTGGTCGGGATGCAGCCGCCGAGGTCCGCGAGTTCGCGGCGGAGCGCCTCGTCCACCACGGACTCCAGCACCGGCGCCGCGCGTCGCAGCAGCACCTGCGCCCGCCGGTGGTCCGTCAGCCCGAGCCGCAGCGCCGCCCCGGCGAAGGCCGCGCAGCAGGCGAACAGGTCGGCCGCGACGGCCTGCCGCCGGGGCACCCCCAGGCCCGCCTGGACCACCCCGGAGACCACCGCCAGGTTGCCCGGCGCCTCGCCCCGGGCCAAGGCCTCCGCGTACGCCCGCACCGCCTCGCTGGGGAACACCTCGCAGGCGAGGTCCAGCACCTGGCGTCCGGTCCTGACCGCCGACGCCCGGCTCTCCCGGGACAGCTTCGCCGCCCGCAACCGCAGGTCCACCTCGGTCACCACCGCCCAGTCGGCTCGGCAGGCCGCCTCGTGGGCCAGCGCCAGCGCGGTCGAGTCGGACGGGCCGATGCCGTGCCGCAGCAGGTCGGCCAGCAGCTCGCCGAGGCCCTCCGGACCGACCGCGCCCTCCTGGGCGAAGCCCTCCAGCCCCTGGGACAGGGTGTACAGGCCGCTCGGGAACGCCGAGTCGGTCAGCTGGAGGCTGACCAGCAGGGGGTCCAGCGGCGGGGGCGTGCTCACGGGCGGGGACGGGCCCACGGGCGGGGGCGTGCTCACGCGATGAAGAACAACTGGTTGAGCGGCAGCTCCTGGGCGGGGGCGATGCTCACCGGTTCGCCGTCCAGCGAGACCTTGTAGGTCTCCGGATCGACCTCGACCCGGGGCAGGGCGTCGTTGCGGACCATGTTGTGCTTTCCGATAGTGCGACAGCGCCGCACCGGGACTGCGGTCCGGTCCAGGCCGAGTTCCGCCGCCACGCCGAGGTCGACCGCCGCCTGCGACATGAAGGTCAGCGAGGTGGTCTGCAACGCCTTGCCGTACTGGCCGAACATCGGTCGGTAGTAGACCGGTTGCGGGGTCGGCAGCGAGGCGTTCGGGTCGCCCATCACGGCCCAGCTGATGATCCCGCCCTTGATCACCATCTTCGGCTTGGCGGCGAAGGACTGGATCGGCCAGAGCACGATGTCGGCCAGCTTGCCGGGCTCCAGCGAGCCGATGTAGTCGGAGGTGCCGGTGGCGATCGCCGGATTGATGGTGATCTTGGCGAGATAGCGCAGCACCCGCTGGTTGTCGCTGCGCTCGGTGTCGCCGTCCAGCTTGCCGCGCTGGTCCTTGCAGTGGTGCGCGATCTGGAAGGTCCGGGTGAACGACTCGCCGACCCGGCCCATCGCCTGCGAGTCGGAGGAGACGATGCTGATCACCCCCAGGTCGTGCAGCACCGTCTCGGCGGCGATGGTCTCCGCGCGGACCCGGCTGTCGGCGAAGGAGACGTCCTCCGGGATGTCGTGGCTCAGGTGGTGGCAGACCATCACCATGTCGAGCAGCTCGTCCACCGAGTTCACCGTGTACGGCAGCGTCGGGTTGGTGGACGAGGGCAGCACGTTGGGCTCGCCGGTCACCCGCAGGATGTCCGGCGCGTGGCCGCCGCCCGCGCCCTCGGAGTGGAAGGTGTGGATGGTCCGGCCGCCGATCGCGGAGCGGGTGTCCTCGAAGAAGCCGCCCTCGTTCAGGGTGTCCGTGTGGATCGCCACCTGGACGTCGTACTCGTCCGCCACCGACAGCGAGCTGTCGATCACGGCCGGGGTCGCGCCCCAGTCCTCGTGCACCTTCAACCCGCAGGCACCGGCCTGGATCTGCTCCACCAGCGCGCCGGGCAGGCTGCTGTTGCCCTTGCCGAGCAGGCCGATGTTCACCGGCATGCCCTCGCACGCCTGGAGCATCCGGCCGAGTTGGAACGGCCCCGGGGTGCAGGTGGTGCCGTTGGTCCCGTCGGAGGGTCCGGTGCCGCCGCCGATCAGCGTGGTGATCCCGTTGCTCAGCGCGGTCACGCCCTGCTGCGGGGAGACGAAGTGCACGTGCGAGTCGATGCCCCCGGCGGTGGCGATCAGGTGCTCGCCCGCGATCACCTCGGTCCCCGGGCCGAGCACCAGCTTCGGGTGCACCCCGTCCTGGGTGTGCGGGTTGCCGGACTTGCCGAGGCCGACGATGAAGCCGTCCTTGACGCCGAGATCGCCCTTGACCACGCCGAGGATCGGGTCGATCACCACCACGTTGGTGATCACCAGGTCCAGCGCGCCCTGGGCGGCGGTGGCCTGCGGGTCCTGGGCCATCCCGTCGCGGACGGTCTTGCCGCCCCCGTACACCGCCTCGTCGCCGTAGAAGCCCGCGCTGTGGTCCTGCTCCACCTCGACCAGCAGATTGGTGTCGGCCAGGTAGAAGCGGTCACCGACGGTTGGGCCGTACAGGTCGGTGTACTGCTTGCGGGGGATGACGGGCATCAGTGGCCCTCCTTGCTGCTCTTGGGCTTGTTCTTCGGCTTCGACTTGCGTTCGGGCTGCGCCGGCTCGGCCTTCGGTTCGGTCGCGGCCTCCGGACCGGTCCCGGCCTCCTCGGTGGCGCCCCGGAACCCGCGCTCCATGGCCCGGCGCACGGCCTCGACCCGGGCCGGGTGGGAGGCGATGCCGCCATTGAGCAGCCCGCTGAAGCCGACCAGCAGGCCGGTCCCGCCGAAGGCGCAGAGCTCCACGTCCCGGTCGTCGCCCGGCTCGAAGCGGATGGCGGTGCCCGCCGGGATGTTCAGGTGCATGCCGAGGGTCGCGTCCCGGTCGAACATCAGGGCGGAGTTGGCCTCGAAGAAGTGGTAGTGCGATCCGACCTGGATCGCCCGGTCGCCGGTGTTGGCGACGTTCAGGGTGTGGGTGCGGCGTCCGGCGTTGATCTCGACCGGGTCGTCGCCGTAGAGGTAGGCGGGCTGGCCGACCATGGTGGCCTCGTTTCTTCGCTGCTCGGGGTCCGTGGCTCTCGGGTGCGTGGCTCTCGGGTGCGTGG
>Ga0302314_10011842_pt1 | contig 15166 bp, 13 predicted proteins | sample III_Palsa_N2_3_FD_200533 | JGI IMG/M metagenome (GOLD analysis project Ga0302314, IMG submission 200533) | Peat permafrost microbial communities from Stordalen Mire near Abisko, Sweden - III_Palsa_N2_3 | ecosystem: Environmental > Terrestrial > Soil > Palsa > Peat permafrost | place: Sweden...
GATCGGAGTCGGCGCCTCGGATATGAACACCGGTGTTATTGCCCGGGCCGCCGGTGCGGCTGAAGGTGATACCGGGGGTTGTGGCGAGTAGATCACTCACGTCGACTTTCTGACTGTCTTGAATCGCTTGCTGATCCAAGACGGTGACCGAATTGCCCACCTTGGATAAGGGTTCCGGAGCGCGGGAGGCCACGACGACCACCTCGTCCAACGAATCCTCACTGTCCGCGGACCTCGCCGTCGGCGCGATGATGATGCCAAAAGCGAGGCAAAGCGCCAAAGCGTATGCATAACGCAAGGTTTGAGTATTCAAGGCAAGCTCCCCAATGACGATGATCCCAACGGCCGCCGCTCACGCGCAGCCGTCTCCGTCGCCACTAGGGATAGTCCTCTCGCTCAGCGCACCCCGGCTGTTCGATGGGCGACCACGACAAGCAGGTCTCCTGGCTTGCGGCTTGAAGTCCCTACATCACCTTCCCGGATCTTTTATCCAGTGGTCTTCGATGTAAGGCGCACCGCTTACAGTTGCGGGGGCAGCCCGGGCTTTGAACCCGAGTTCCCTTTAATCCCCGTCACGGGGAACTTGTCGTGTCTGTTTACGTTGCAACATTTGAGCCCGCAGGTCAACCTTGTTTCGTGCCGGCAACTCGTGCGAAGGCTGGCAACCCGTCTCCCGCGAAGGCGCTTCCTTCGCTGCCGCGGAATTCTCCCACAAAGATCGAGGAACGAGATGAACTACCAGCTCTATTACTGGCCCACGATTCAAGGCCGCGGTGAGTTCGTCCGGCTGGCACTCGAGGAGGCGGGCACGCGTTATCGCGATGTCGCGCGCGAGTCGGGGCGCGGAGCCGGTGTGCCTGCGCTGCTCGCGCTCATGAACGGGCGGCGCCTCGCGCGGCCGCCGTTTGCACCGCCCTTCCTCAAGACGGGGCAGCTCGTCATCGGACAGACCGCCAACATCCTGCTGTTTTTGGGAGCGCGGCATCGCCTCGCACCGCGCGAGGAGGGTGGGCGGCTGTGGGTGCATCAGCTGCAACTCACCGTGACGGACTTCGTGGCCGAGATTCACGACACGCACCACCCGATATCGGGAAACCTCTATTTTCGGGAGCAGCGCAAGGAAGCGCGGCGCCGGAGCGCCGATTTTCTGAAGAACCGTGCGCCGAAGTTCCTGGGCTATTTCGAGGACGTCATGGCGCGCAACGGCCGGCAGGCGCGCTTTCTGCTCGGCGCGAGGCTCAGCTACGCGGACCTGTCGGTGTTCCAGGTGATCGCCGGGTTGGGCTACGCATTTCCGGACGCGAGCACGAAGTTCGCACGCAAGTACCGGCGGCTGTTCGCGCTGCACGAGCGGGTGCAGGAGCGCCCGCGAATCGCAGCTTATCTCGCCTCGCCGCGCCGTATCGCCTTCAACAACGACGGCATTTTCCGCCACTATCCGGAGCTCGACGCGTGACCAAAAACAAGAACTCGCCGCCGCGCGGCGGCCTCGCCCCACTCATCAACCGGCGTGCAGTGCTCGCGCTCGGCCTGGGGTCGGCTGCGGCCGTCATCTTGCCGTTCGCCCGCGCGCCGGCGGCTGAGACTCTTGCGACCTCACGCGGGCAGCGTGCTCGCGCGTCCCGGCGTGACGCGCGGGCTGGTCAGGACCAGTCGAGCTCGAACTGGCGGGCATCGCCGATCACGCGATCGAAAATCAGCCCGAGCGTATTCAGTACGGGCTCCGCGACCGGCTTGATCTGCTTCTCGACATAGTGTTCGCGGTCGAGCGGGTGGCGCAGATTGTCGAGCGGCTCGGCGCCCGCCGTGGTCACGACATAGCGGATGGACCTGCCGCTCGCCTGCCGAGACTTGCGTGCCGCGGCGACGTGCGGCGGTGTCGTGGCGGTGTACTCCCCGGTCCCCTTGCGCAGGTTCTTGTGATAGACGAGCTCCTCGTCGAGCTCGCCGCGGCGTACGCGGGCGACGATCTCGGCCAGGTACGCGTCCACCGGTCGGTTCGAAAACAAACGCTCATAGAGCTCGCGCTGCACCCGCTTCGCGAGGAGCGTCGCGTCGCGGCGGATGACTTCCATGCCGACGAACTCGACCGACCCGGCGCCGGCGGCCGAGTAGACGAGACCCGCGTAGCGCTTGCTCGCGCCGCGGGTGCTGTGACGAGCGCGTGGCAGGAACAGCTTCAGATACAACTTCTCGAACTCGAGCTCGAGACGACTGCGCACGCGCCAGCGCTCCTCGACGTAGCGCTCGAGATCAAGACCGAGCTCGGCGGCAAGTCGTGCAGCCTCGGCGCTCGCCCGCCGGGCGTCGTTCTCCGCGGAGCGCACGAACAGGCTGTCCGTGTCGCCGTACAGCACCGTGAATCCCGCGGCCTCGAACCATTGCTTCGACCACAGCAAGAGATGCTTGCCCATGCCCGTGATGGAGTTGGCGAGTGCGAGATTGAAGAAGCGGCAGGCGGAAGTCCCGAGCACGCCGTAGAACGAGTTCATCAGAATCTTGATGGCGTGCGCGGCCACATCGTCGCCGCGGCGCTTGGCCGCCTCGCGCCGCGGGAACAGCTCATCCAGGAGTCCCGGCAGGATGGCGGGTTCGCGCCGAAAAGCCCCTTCGGTCGTGCGGATCAGGTCCAGATCCGGCACCGGAGGCGGTACGTAGCTTACGGGGTCGATGTTGAAGGTGCGGATGATGCTCGGGTACAGACTCTTGAAATCGAAGACCCACACGTTCGCATGCAGGCCGGTTTCCGGCTCGAGCACGTGGCCGCCCTGCTGCGCGACGTGCACGCGCGAGTCGCCGCCGCGCACGCTCGGAGCGACGATGCGTGCGCGCTCGAGCTCGCACAGGTAGAGAAAGTCGAAGGAGGCAATGCTGGCGGCGACCCGATCGGGCGTCATTCCCGTGAGCTGGCTGCGGGCAAAAGCGAGCTCGATGAGTCGCAACTTCTCGACCACGCCCAAGGCGAGCCGCGCATCGGTGCGGGCGTAGAGCGCGAACTCCGGCAGAGCGTGCCGGTAGTTGTGCAAGATTTCCGCCAGGCGATCGTGCGCGGGCCCCGCCACCGCCTTGCCCTCTCCGAGCACTTCGCGCGCCACGGCGTCGAGTGAATAATCATCCATGCGGATGAATGCACCTCGCAGCAGATCGATGCCATCGAGCACGAGGCGCCCCGGGATGCTCGCCTGGCCGCTGCCGAAATAGCCTTCGGGCTTGCGGATCCGCATAGTGCCGCGGTCTCTCCCGAGCTCGAGCGTGTGACCCACGCGCGCGGCTATGCGCTCGAGCACCGTGAGATCGAAATCGATGACATTCCAGCCGGTGAGCACGTCCGGATCGAGGGAGCGAACCCGCGCCGTGAATGCCTCGAGCGCGGCTGCCTCGGTCGCGCAGCGTTCGGCTCGGTCGGGCATCGGCCGGTCGCTCTCATCGACGATGAGTACGACGTCCGCGCCGAGACCGTATAGCGATATCGCGAGCAGCCGCTCGGCCTTCGCGTCCGTCTCGATGTCGAAGGACAGCACGCGCGGCACGATCTGGACGTCGGCGGGATCCACGCGCGGGTTGTCGAACACCACACCGCCGGCGCCGGAACTCGAGTCCCCCTCGATCTCGCACCCCCCCTTGATGCCGCGCTCGATCAAGTACCGCGAGGCGAAGCGGACGTCGCCTTCGAAGGTATCGATCTGCGCGGCGTGCAGCTTGTCGCGCACCGGGGGCACGTCCGACGGCACGTCGACATCGATGCGGCATACCGGCTCGCCGGTGAAGGTGCGCTTGTCGACAGGCTGCGCCGGCGGCACCGCTCTGAGGGCGCTCGCACGCGGCGCATCGGCTGCACGCACATAGAAATGCGGGCGCTGCCGGTCGTCCCGCACCAGAAATGCGGCGCCATCCTCCAGCCGGCCATATAAATGTACGACGGGTAGGCGCCGGCCGTCCGGTGTCGATGTGACGCGGTAGGTTGCCTGAAGAATGAAGCCCCGGGACCTGGCCATGCGGCCATTGTGCCTCAACGGCAAATCGCGATTGAACTTAAGATGTCCGCTGGCGCGACTGAGAGGTAATACCGATCTCGCTCCCGGCTCATTGGTACCCTTGACGTTCCATAATTCGGGTCCCGGGGCGTCGATGGCACTCAGCGAGGAACAGGCAAAGTCCTACATCGTCAAATTGCTGACGGCAATGAGCGCCGCCGGCGGCTCGGATCTGTTCATCTCCAAGGACTTCCCGCCGAGCATGAAATTGCAGGGCGTCATGAAGCCCCTGACGAATCAGAAGCTCTCCGGGGATCTCGCCCGCGATCTCGCGCAGGCGCTGATGAACGACCGGCAACGGCAGGATTTCGCCCGGGATCTGGAAGCGAACTTCGCACTCTCCGTTCCGGGGGTCTCGCGCTTTCGGGTGAACGTGTTCATGCAGCAGCAGAATGTGGGCATGGTGGTCCGCACCATCGTCAACGAGATTCCGACTCTCAAGCAGCTCGCGATGCCTCCGAGCCTCGAGGAGATCGTGATGACCAAGCGCGGCCTGGTGCTCGTGGTCGGGGCCACGGGATCGGGCAAGTCGACGTCGCTCGCCGCCATGATCAATCATCGAAATTGCTCCTCGGCCGGTCATATCGTCACCGTCGAGGACCCCGTGGAGTTCCTGCATCAGTCGCAGCAGTCGTTGATCACTCACCGCGAAGTCGGCATCGATACCCATTCCTGGCACAACGCGCTCAAGAACACGCTGCGTCAGGCGCCGGACGTCATTCTCATCGGCGAGATCCGCGACACCGAGACCATGGAGCACGCGATTGCCTTCGCCGAGACCGGGCATCTGTGCCTCGGTACCTTGCACTCGAACAGCGCCAATCAGACCATCGATCGCATCATCAATTTCTTCAGCGAGGAGCGGCGCAAGCAGCTGCTCATGGATCTATCCAGCAACCTCAAGGCCATCATCTCGCAGCGGCTCATCCGTACCGAAGACGGCAAGGGGCGGCGTGCCGCGGTGGAAATCCTCATCAACACGCCCATCGTCGCGGACAAACTCCTCAAGGGCGAGTTTCACGAGATCAAGAGCATCATGCAGAAATCGCGTGAGCTCGGAATGATGACCTTCGATGTGTCTTTGTTCGAGCTCTACGACGAGGGGGCGATTTCCTACGACGAGGCGATCCGCAATGCGGATTCCGCCAACGAGCTGCGCCTCAACATCAAGCTGCACAGCAAGCGCGGTGTGCCCGCGCCTGCGCTGCAGGTCGCGGTCGGGTGAGCGCGGCAGCCGGGCGCGCGGCCGGCGCTCTGCTGCGATGCAACCCGCCGCAGGTCAGCGAGCGAAATCCTGGATCGAGATTCCGAGAATCGATTCGACGCAGCGCTTGAATTCGGTCCGATTCCAGCGCGCCGTGCCGCGCCCGATAAGCGCCGCGACCCTGTCGAATTGATTCTGGCTCACGTTGGTGACGCCCGCCACGACCACGCGTAGGCCGACGGACGCCGGTACCGCGGCGACGAATACCGCAATCTGAAGATCGAAGAACTCCGCAAAACGCGGCGAAGGGCTATCGCCATGGTGTGCTCGCAGGAAGGCATCGATTTTCGGCTGGTTCGGCACGCGCTTGAGAAAACTCAGGCGTTCCGCGCTGTTTGCCGAATCGGGGAGATTTGCCTCCTGGAACACGAGATTGTGTCCGGTCTCGATCATTGGTGCGGATGGCGTAAGGACATGTTCGGTGTCTCCGCGGCGCGGCGGCGATCGCCCACGTGAGCCAGTGGGTCAGGCCGCAACCGACATGGGATGAAATCGGCTGAAGCTCGTGGAGTGAAACAGAAATCCGGTGGCGCTCGTCGCGATGGTGGTCACCAGGAATAGCGCGGTCCAGCCAGGCAGCCTCCTGTCATTCAATATACCGAACAGGATGATCAGCCCGCTCAGGAGGCCGATCAAGCCGAGCGCGACGCGAAAGGCCGTAAAGGCCGGCACCGACATCCCCAGAATCATAGGCAACCCCTTTAGAACAAACGAGCCGAGTTAACCGAGTCTAAGTCATTTGCATCGCGAGTGGCACCACGGGGAGGCCGATGACGGAATCGCTCGAATGGGTCGGCCGCGGTGTGCGTCGAGCCCTATAATGCAACGCCGATGGACGCACAGGTGGTCATTTCAGCGAAATGGATCGCGCCCGTTGCGCGGCTCGGGACTATCGTCCACGTCGCCCTGCTCACGGCGCTGTGCGGCGTCACGATTCTGCCATGCGTCTGCCGCGCGCAAAGCTCGTGGAGCGGCTCCATCGGCGGCACCAGTAACTACATCTACCGCGGCATTTCGCAGACTAATAACGGCGCCGCGCTGCAGCTCGGCGCCAGTTATCAAGCCGCATTCGGCTGGTTTGCGGGGGCGTGGGGCTCGAACGTTGATCCGTATCCCGGCGGTATGAGGTTCGAGGAGCTCGACTTTTATGGCGGGCTGATTCGGCCCGTCGGCTCCGACTTCACCGTGAAAGGTACTTACACCCACTATGCCTATGTACGCGATCCGCGAAACGCACACTACGACTACGATGAGATCGCCGTGAGCGTCGCCTACCTGGACCTGGTCGCGGCGACCGTATCCTATCAACCCAACTACACCTCTTATTCCGATCTCGGCTTTGCCGACCGGCGCCCGGCCGCTGCCTACGAGCTCACGGGCCGTTGGCCGCTGCGCTTCGGATTTGCAACGACGGCCGGGGCCGGATATTACGATCTGCATCGTCTCTTCGGGGTTGGTTATTGGGCCGGAGACGTGGGATTGGCTTATGTCTACCGGCGGCTCTCGTTGGGCGTCAGCCGGTTCTTTGCGGACGCGAGCGCGGCCACGCTCTACGATGAGTCGAGCGCCAATGGTGCGTGGGCGTTTTCGGCGACCTGGCGTTTTTAGGGAGGATCGGTCAGCGCCCGAAGATCACGCAGGGCGAGATCGAAAGGACCCGCATGACTGAGCCTCGGGCATTGCGCCATCAATAAAGCGTGGGCTTGCGCGTTGTCTCCGAGCCTGACATAGCCTGCAGCGGTAACCGTAATCAAATAAGCGAGGTCGGCGTCAGAATGCTTTGATGCGGACGCCAGCAAAAGGGTGCCGAGGCGTACGATGCCGGCAGCATCCCGACGGGCGATTGCCGCGAACAAATTCGTCCAGGCGTCTTGCTCACCGTCGACCTCGCCATGGCAGGGGCTCGACAAAACCGAAGTCCAAAGTTGCTCGAGCTCAGCGGAATTGAGGTAGGCGGCGGTCTCGTCGCTCAAATTTCTGACGGCGTCGGCCCAGGCTGCCCGCGCGGGAGCCCCGGCGCAGACCTCTCGACCCGTGCCGAGCAGCCATAGATACCTCGCGGTGACGGGATCAAGATTGTCGAGCCTGCCGCTCGTCAATGCCTCGCGGATATCGAGGGCTCGCAGAACGAAGCGATCCCGCACCACGACGCTGCTCGGCGAAGGCTCCAGGGTTGCGGCCCGCGGCTTGGACTCGCCGATGAGCTCGAGGAATGGAATGGGCAACAACGTGAGTGCCGGCAGCTCCATCGCGTTCTCCTTGAGGTAGCGTGAGCGCGGCGCATGCAGATCCACGAAGGGATAAAAATCGGAATTGGCGGGAACCGGCATGCCCTCGAGCACGGGACCGAGCGTACGGTTATCCCCGAGCTTGCGCGACTGAAAATCGGCGACGGAGCGGATGCCGACCCGCTCGAGCTCCGAGCGAAACAGCGGGGAGCGAAGCAACTCCTCGTCCGGCGTTCCCAGCACGGTGCCGCGGGTCGCAACGATCAGTACGTCGAGATCGTCGACGTTGTAGAGCGTGTATGCGCCGAAGTGCGGGGCGAGCGCCTTGATGATCGAGGCCAACACGCCGATGTTCGTCTCGTACACCTGCACCCACTGGGCGAAGTATCCGTCGGGCGTCAGGTAATGCGTGATCCGATCGTAGAACTCATCCGAGAACAAGGTCGAGACCCCGCTCACCCAGGGGTTGGAGGGCTCGGATATGATGAGATCGTAGGGCTGTCGCACAGTCGCGAAAAATGTCTTGGCGTCCTCGTACACCACGTGACTGCGCGGATCCTCGAAGACGTTCTTGATCCGCGGCCCGAAGCCCCGGCGGGCGGCCTCTACCATGAAAGGCTCGATCTCGATCGAATCGAGGCGGTCGACGAGCCCGCTGGCGAGCAAGGTGTGTGCAGTCAGCCCCGAGCCGAACCCGATGTTGGCGACGCGCCGCGGATGCGGCTGCAGGCTGAGTGGGATGGCAGCGGCGAGCACCATGGTGCTTTCGTCGACCGAGGCCTCTCCTCGCCCCATTTGAAGCGCCGCGTCGGGCTTGCCGTTGGTGGCGATCGTCACCAAGCCGTCCTTCTCGACCAGGCTGATGGTCGCGGTCTTGCCGTCCCTAAGGTACGTGACGAGCGCCCCTTCGGTGAGGGTCGCCGAACCCGTGCGGTAGACCCCGGAGGTCATGCGCATCGGGTCCGGATGGACGGCGAGCAGGACCAGCGCGAAAACCCCCAAGGCGGCTCCCATTGCCATCCGCGTGGCAGGTTTTGGGTACGGCCGGCTGAGAAATCGGGAGAATCCCAGGCCGATGTGGATCGCGGCGCCGGTGAGAATGACCCCCTTGATTCCGATTCGCGGCATGAGCACGTGGACCGTGAGCACCACGCCGACGATGGCGCCGAACGTGTTGGCCGCGTAGATGAAGCCGATCGCCCGCTCACCTGAGCCCCGAAGCATGAGCTCGCGCGTGAGCAACGGGAGAGTCATCCCCGCGCAGAAGCTCGCCGGAATCATGATGAGCGCCGCGATCAACTGGCTGATCATGTTGAATCCGACATAGCTGCCCGCGGTGCGCGCGAAGGTACGCAAGAACCAGGCCATGACGTCGAATGTGACCCCGTAAGCCGGCAATGTGAGCGCGGCGAAGGCGCCCATGAGCACCATGACTCCGGCAAGGTAAGCCGACGGGTCGCGGATGCGCTCGATGTACCGCCGCACGTAGAGTCCACCCAAGGCTAGACCCAGGATGAACGCGCTCAGCATGAGCTCGAACGAGTGGGTGGAGCTGCCGAGCACCAAGCTCAGCATTCGGATCCAACCGAGCTCGTACATGAATGAGGCCGCGCCCGTGAGACAGGCTGCGAGCATGAGCCAGCGGGCCCAAGGGTCGCGGCTGGGGCGCACCGCTGACTCGACGGTCCGGGCGCCGGGCTCCGCCTCGCCGCGCACCAGCGCGCAGATCACCAGTGAGAGCGCCACGTTGAGGACTCCGGCTATGCGGATGGTGCCCGGCAGACCGACCGCGTCAATCAGCACGAAACCGCTGACGAGAACACCCACCGCCGCGCCCAGGCTGTTGGTGAAGTACAGGGCAGCCAGTGTCTCGCCGGGCCGGTCCGGCCAGCGGCGGATGATGCTCCCACTGATCAGCGGGAATGTCGTACCGAGCAGCACCGACTGCGGGAGGATCAGCAGGGCCCCGAGTGACCACTTGTAGGCCTGAATCCAACCGGCCGACGGCAGCGCGGGTATCGCCGCGGCGAATGAGAAATCGGAGGCGAAGACGAACAGCGGATGGAACACGAGCCCGAACACGCCGATCAGCCCCTCGATCAGCGCATAGGCCAGCAACAACCGCCTGATCCGGATGGAATAGCGCGCAACCACCCATGAGCCGGCGGCCATGCCGCCCATGAAAATAGCGAGCACCAGTGATTGCGCGTAGGCTGCGTGCCCCAGGAAGAGCTTGAGATAGTGCGACCAGATCGATTCGTAAATCAGGCCGGTGAAACCGGATACGATGAATATGCCGAGCAGGAATCGGCGACGCGCAATCTCAGTCGAGGGATGGTCAGCAATCCCCGTCGCGCCGCGATCTGGCGTGCTGGTCACGCTCCATGATAGCTCACTTGCAACTTTGCACGCCGAAGTGTGTTCTTGGGCCGTCGATGCTGCAAAAAGGAGTTCCCCATGACGTTGAGTGAAGAACTGGGCAAGCTCGCGGAGCTCCGCGCAAGCGGCACGCTCACGGAGGAGGAGTTTGCGCGCGCCAAGGAGCGGCTGCTGAATACCTCGGGCGCTCGGTCCGCAGACCCTGCGGTGGCGGCCGTCAATGCGTTTCGGCGCAGCCGTACCGATCGGGTGCTCGGCGGCGTGTGCGGTGGGTTGGGCCGGGCCACGGGCGTAGAGTCCTGGGTGTGGCGGCTGCTGTTCGCCGTCCTGTTCATTTTTGCCGGAGCCGGGCTGCTCGTTTACGTTCTCTTGTGGATCTTTGTTCCAAGCGAGTGAGCGAGTATGTAGAAATTACAAATTCAATGAAGGATTCACGAGACCCGATCGCATCGAGAGGAGTGCACCACCCGAGATTCTTATAGACTTCCGTGAGGACGGAGCTTCGAGCGGAAGGCGCCCGGCCCGTCCCGAAGCGGGAGTTTTAAAAATGAATGAATCATGGGATTGAGTCGGCCGCGCTGCACGGCGCCTATCGACTGGATGAGAATCATGACGGGCTGTGTCGGGCTGTGGGCAAGCTTGCATGCAACGGCGGGGTGGACACTCGATGAGTCATCGGCCGGGCATGAAGAGGATTTGACGCGACTGTCACTGCAAGATCTCGCCAACGTCGAGGTTATCTCGGTATCCAAGGCGCCTGAGGAATTACAGCGGGCCGCGGCCTCCATTTACGTCATCACCCACGAGCAGATCGTACACTCGGGCGCTACGCGTCTCATGGACGCGCTGCGTCTGGCTCCCAATCTGCTCATTACTCAGACCAGCGCTACGAACTACGTGATTTCGGCGCGCGGCTTCGGCGGCAACCCGATGGCGCAAAACTTCTCCAATAAGCTGTTGATGCTGATCGACGGGCGCAGCGTGTACACGCCGCTCTACTCCGGCATCTACAGCGACGCACAGGATGTGATGCTCGAGGACGTCGACCGGATCGAGGTCATCAGCGGTCCCGGCGCCACGTTGTGGGGTGCCAATGCGATGAACGGCGTCATCAACGTCATCACCCGGGCGTCCTACCTGACGCAAGGAACGTTCGTCGACGCCGCCGCCGGAAATCAGGATCAAGATGTGAGTATGCGCTACGGCGGCCGGGTGAACGGCGAGCTGACCTATCGCGTCTATGGCGCGGAATATCGTCGCGATGCCGAGTGGACACCGGCGGGATCGGCGCACGACGGCTGGAATAAAGGACAAGGCGGCTTTCGCGGTGATTGGTCGACCGACACGGATTCGACGACGCTGCAGGGAGACATCTATCGCGGCAGCGAGCAGCAGCCCATGGAAACCGACGGCTCCATCGTCGGTGCAGACGTGCTCGCTCGCTACCAGCATCGCACCGAGCGCACCGACTTGCAGGTTCAAGCTTACTTCGACCAGACCGAGCGCTTCGCGCCCGCCGGCGGCGACGGCTACGTGCTGCATACCTATGATTTCGAGATTCAGCAGGGCATCGAAGCATGGGCGCACCAGCGCATCGTCTGGGGCGCGGGCGAGCGGGTCAACGGTTATTCGATCGGAAATATCGGAAATCTGCTGTTCGAGCCGCCCAGCCGCAATCTCACCATCGGGGATGTATTCGTCCAGGATACGGTATCCCTCGGCCGCATCTTCGATCTCACGGCCGGCTTCAAGATGGAGGACGACCCCTATTGGGGTTGGACGCCTTTGCCGGACGTGCGCGCGAGTTGGACTCTCGGCGATCGAGTGGCCGTGTGGGCGGCCGCATCGAAAGCGATACGCTCGCCGACTCCCTTCGACGATGACGTTATCGAAAAGCTCGGTAACGGCAGCATCGGCCTGGTCGGCAATCGAGACTTTCGCCCCGAAGAAGTAAAGGCCTATGAGACGGGAGCGCGGATCGCGGCTGCCGGGGCGCTGTCGTTCTCGATCACCGTCTTCTACAACGACTATGATGATTTGCGTACCATCGAGCTTACCTCCCCCCCAAGTTTCTTCCCCCTGTACTGGGGTAATCTCATGCGCGGTGATACCTACGGCGTCGAAGGCTGGGCCAACTGGCAAGTGACTCCATGGTGGCGGTTGTCGCCGGGGTTCACCGCCCTGCACGAGCAGTTGCGGTTCAAGCCCGGATCGAGCGGCCTTTTGAGCATCACCGAAGCCGGCGATGACCCGAGCTCGCATGCCGACTTGGCATCCTCGATGGATCTGAGCCATCACGTGGCCCTGGAGGCGACCTTCCGTTACGTCGGGGCGCTTCCTGATCCGGCCTTTCCCCATTACTACGAATTGAACGGCCGCGTCGGTTGGCGGGCAAACGAGTCGTTGGAGCTGTCCATCAATGGACTCAATTTGCTACACGCCCATCATTATGAGTATCCGAGCTCGCAAGGGGGCGAGGGAATCTACCGCAGCGTCATGGCCGAAGCTCGGTTGAGTTTCTGATGCCCCGGGGATGGAGGCGCGGACAGGCTCCGGGAAGCGCATTTATTAACACGTTTTGACATCCCCCCGGCTCCCACATCGATGTAGCATTCTCACCTGGGAATGCCGCCATGAGTATCGAAGTCATCAAAACGTTCGGCCTGCGAGCCCTGGGTATTTTATTCGTGCTCGCCGGCGCCGCCCTGCTGGTCCCCTCCCTGGGGGCAATGACGGATATGCGCTCAAAAGCGCACGAGCATGCGACGCCGCGCGCCGTACAGATGGAACACGGGGCAAACTAGAGTCGGCACGAGGTCCTGCGAAGTTGCGGGCGCGTTGAATTCGACCGACAATTGCGTGAGGAGGCCTTCCTCATGCAACCCACTCACGTCAAGAAAGTTCGCGAAGCCATCGATGCGGCGCAGAGATTTGCACACGCCACCTCGCTCAGCGGCTGCGATGCGGACGATATCGACGAGATCTGCGAGGCGCTCCAGACCGAACTCAAACGACCCCTGCCGAGCACGCAAGCGCTGGCAATGTACATGAATTCACTCGTGACCAGTCTGCGGCCGCAGCACCATGGAGCGCAGATCGCCGCGGAACTCCACGAAGCGATGAGCGGCGCCGGCATACGTATCGATGCTTGAGCCGGTGCGCGGAGGAAACCGAGGAAAGCGATGAAGATTGGCGTCATCTATCCGCAGACTGAACTGAAGGGCGATCCGACGGCGGTGCACCGCATCGGGCTGGCGGCGGAGGAACTGGGGTACGACCATCTATTGACGTACGACCATGTGCTCGGTGCGACTCATGACCGTATGCCGAAGCTCGCCGGCCCTTACACCGAGAAAGACCCATTTCATGACCCCTTCGTCATGTTTGCGTATCTGGCCGGAATCACCAAACGGCTCGAGCTGGTGACCGGCATCCTGATACTGCCTCAACGTCAGACGGTGCTGGTTGCGCGCCAGGCGGCCGATCTCGATCTACTCTCGGGCGAGCGTTTTCGGTTGGGCATAGGACTCGGCTGGAACTACGTCGAGTATGAGTCCCTGGGTCAAGACTTTCATGTGCGCGGTAAACGGGTCGCCGAGCAGATCGAGCTCCTGCGCCGTCTCTGGTCGGAACCCGTCGTCGATTTCACCGGTGTATTCGACCGGGTCGATCGCGCCGCCTTGAATCCACGGCCGCGGCGTTCGATTCCAATCTGGCTGAGCGGGTTCGCCGACGTGGCGCTGCGGCGCGCCGCAGCGCTCGCAGACGGGTTCATCTTCGCCGATGGCGCCGCCGATGCCTTCGAGCAGGCGTCGAAGTTGCGTCAGTACTTGAAGGACGCGGCCCGGCCGGTCGATGGCTTCGGATTGCACTGTAATATGATTCGGGCGAAGAGCCTCGAGGACGTCGTCGCGACGGCGTCGCGCTGGCGCGATATCGGCGGCACCCACGTGTCCGTCGTGACCATGGGCCAAAAGTTCACGGGCATCGAGCAACATCTCGATTACATGAAGCGGGCGGCGGATGCGATTCGTGCCGCCGGACTCTTGTGACCTCACACCGTGCGCGCGAGGACAATGAGCGCAAGTCCGATCAGAAAACTCCCGAACATGGCCGCAAGCAACTTTGACGTGCCGGCCGGCGCGGCACGAAATTCCTTCCAAACGAATACGCCCCAGAATGCGGCGATCATCGTGGCACCCTGCCCGAGTCCGTAGGAAATCGCGAAGCCGGCACGCCCCGCGGCGATGAGGTTGAAGGACGTGCCCGCTCCCCAGATCAGGCCGCCCAATATCCCCATCAGGTGCGTACGCAGGTTCCCCGCACGGTAGTCGCGAAAGCCGACGGGGGCACCGATCAGGGGCCGTTTCATCGCGAGCGTATTCCAGAGGAAACTCGAGAGCACGATGCCGACGGCAAATACGAAAGTCGCCGCGTAGCTGCCCATTTTACCGCTGGTTGCGTGAGCCGGATCGGCGTACATCGCCGCGGCAACGAAGCGATAAAAGATTCCCATGAACACACCGCACACCACGGATAGCAGCAAGCCCTTGGCGCCCGTGCGCGACGAGCCGCCCGCCAGGCGCCGATACGCCATGGCATCCAGAACGATTGCCAGGATGACCAGGAAAACGCCCGCGAAGAGCAGCGCCACGTTGCCGACGGGCGCGGCGAGGTAGTTCATGATGATGCCGATGATCAGCGCAAGGCCGATTCCCACCGGGAATGCCACCGCCATGCCGGCAATCTCGATCGCGGCGACCAGAAGGATGTTCGCGAGATTGAAGATGGCGCCGCCCAGCAGCGCCGATATGACGGAGGCGTTCGAGGCCTGCGCCAGGTCCGGGAAAAACGCACGGCCCTCGGTGCCACTGCTGCCGAGCGTGAGCCCGAAAGCAAGCGTGATCAGCAACACGCCGAGCGTGTAGTCCCAGTAAAAGAGCTCGAAGCGCCAGTCTGCGGGCGCCAGCTTGCGGGTCGTTGCCCACGACCCCCAACCAAGCATGGTGAGCACACAAAAAAAGACTGCCAGCGGATAGCTATGCACGACGAACATAAATCCCGGATCCTTTCGCTACGCGAACTTACCCACTCGACCGCGGGGGTGCGCTCTTGCGCCGGCCCCATTCCGTCTCGAAGTCGGCCCGCCGCGGGAATGATTTCTGTGTTCCAACGCGGGTCGTCGACAAGGCGGCGTAGAGATTCGCACGCGACAGGGCTTCCTGCTCAGGGATGCCCTCGGCAAGAAACACCGCCAGGCT
>Ga0302314_10011843_pt1 | contig 15165 bp, 11 predicted proteins | sample III_Palsa_N2_3_FD_200533 | JGI IMG/M metagenome (GOLD analysis project Ga0302314, IMG submission 200533) | Peat permafrost microbial communities from Stordalen Mire near Abisko, Sweden - III_Palsa_N2_3 | ecosystem: Environmental > Terrestrial > Soil > Palsa > Peat permafrost | place: Sweden...
CCCCGCAATCGGTCAATGTCGTCACCAGCAAGCTGATGCAGGAGCAGGGGGCCACGCGGCTGGAAGACGCCTTGAAGAACGTCCCTGGCATCACCCTCAACGCCGGCGAGGGCGCGGCGCGCGGCGACACCATCAATATTCGCGGCTTCTCCGCGTTCAACGATTTCTTCCTCGACGGCATCCGCGACGCCGCCGTCTACAATCGCGACAACTTCGACACCGATAGCGTCGAAGTGATCAAAGGCCCCTCGGCGGTGCTGTTCGGCCGCGGTTCGACCGGCGGCGCCATCAATCAGGTGACCAAGGCGCCGAAGCTGGGGTCATTCGAAACAGCGACAGTGGAGTTGGGCACCAACGAGGACTACCGCGGCACGGCCGATGTCGACTACCGCATCAACGACACCACCGCCTTTCGCCTCAACGCCATGGGAGAATCCTCCCACGTCGCCGACCGCGACTATGTGAAGAACACCCGGTGGGGCATAGCGCCGTCGCTGTCATTGGGCATCGGCCAGCCGACGATGCTGACGATCTCCTATCTCCACCAGCAGGAAGACGACAGGCCCGACGTCGGTATCCCCTTCCTGTTCGGCGCGCCCGCGCCTGTCCCCCCGAAGCTCTACTACGGTCTGACAGCCGACCGCACCACCAGCGACGACGACATCGTCACGGTCCGCGTGAAGCACGACTTCGACGAGAACATCACCCTCGCCGACACCTTCCGCTATGCGAACTACGGGTTCAATTATCTGTTCGATTCGCCCAACTACGGCGACAACCCGCCGGCGCCGGGCACGCCGCTGTCGCAGATCCTGGTCGGGCGTGACACGCCCAGCAGCTTCGGCACGCAGACCAACCTCACCGACCAGCTGGATTTGACACTACACTTCACCACTGGCCCCCTCACCCACACCGTGGTCGTCGGCGCCGAGATGGCGCGCGAGACGTCGGACATATCCCGCCTGGTCAATCCGTTCGACGACGACACCAATTGGGTCCCCGAGACGCCGCTGCTCAACCCCGATCCGCACGAAGCCCGCCCCGACCTGCCGGTCGAGACGCGCGAGAACGTCGAGGCCTATTCCGCGGCGGCGTACATTACCGACACTATCGCCATCGGACGCCACGTCGATATCATCGCCGCCGCCCGCTACGACCGCTTCGACACCCGCTATGACCAACTCGACGAACTGACGTCCGAACGTCTCCAACTCAGCCACGTCGACAATCTGTTCAGCCCGCGCCTGGCCATCGTCTACAAGCCGACGCCAGCCCAGAGCCTGTATCTCTCCTACGGGACCTCGTTCGAGCCCTCGGCCGAAGCCCTGACCCTGACCACCGACACCGCCAACCTGGGGCCCGTGAAAGCCAAGACCTACGAGGCCGGGTTCAAGACCAGCTGGCTGGGCGGCGCCATGCTGGTCGCCGGCGCGGTCTTCCGCACCGAGGAGGACAACGCCCAGACCAACGACCCGGATAATCCCGACCTGACCATTCTCGACGGCGACGAGCGGGTCGACGGCTTCGAGCTCGGCGCCACGGGACGGATCGGCCATCTGGAGCTGACCGCCGGCTACACCTACCTTGACGCTAAGACACTCCGCTCCGCCGATCCTCTGTCCGTCGGCAAGATCATTCCCAACGCCGCGCGCAACGCCGTCAACTTCTGGGCCGAGTACGAGTTGACCGAAAAGTGGGAAATCGGCTTCGGCGGCAACTATCTGGGCGGCCGCTTCGCCGACCCCGACAACACCGCCCAGGTCCCCAGCTACGCCGTGCTGAACGCGATGATGTCCTATCGCGTGACGCCGCACCTGACCCTGCAGGTCAACGGCCTGAACCTGGCCGACAAACGCTACTACGATGGCTTCTACTACACCGACGAATCCGAGAACCACGTCGTCCCCGGCGCCGGCCGCTCCGTGAAATTCACCGCCCGCGTCGCCTTCTGACGGGGCGCGGCGCCTTCATCTTCCCCTTTTGGGGAAGATGGTCGACTAGGCGCCGCCATAAATTGTCAACCCGGCTTCGGAGCCCTGGCGCCTGACCCTGTTGCGCTTACTTGCCCGCCAGCCCTAACTCCGCTCTCCGATACCATCATCGGAGGAGGTGACCCATGTCAGGACGACCGACGCGCAAACAGGTCGCCGAACAGGACGCCAGCATGCTGAAGCGGCAGGAAACCTTCCGCATCGTCGCCGACCGCTTGGCGGTGGCCCTGGCGGAGGTGGATTTTGTCGACAAGGTCGCCCTGATCGGCTCGGTGGCCGGCGCGCTGCGGCGCGAGGTTCCCCGCTTCCAGCCCTTTCGGCGGCTCGGCATCGAGATCGCTCACGAGTGCAAGGATCTCGATCTGGCGGTCTGGGTTTCGCGGGTGGATCGCCTGGAAACGCTCAAGCGGGTTCGGGCCAAGGTCAGCCATGGCATTTTCGCCGACCTCGGCGTCGGCGTGCCCGAGCACGAGATCGAACTCTTCCTCATCGAGGCGTCGGACGCAGGCCGGTATCTCGGGCGCGCGTGCTATTTCAAAGCCTGCCCCAGAGGCCATCGCGACTGCCTCGCCGAAGGTTGCGGCGCCCAGCCCTTCCTCAAGCAGATGGACGGGTTCGAATTCTGGCCATCGACCCTGGAACCGTCGAAGATCCTGGTGCTCTTCGATCGCGCCAACGGCGGTCTGGTCGGATCGGCGGCGGCGCTTCCGGCCGTGGTGTCCTAGCGAAGACCATGGACCGGGCGGCGCCAGGGCGTGACGACAATTCCCGCGGCGCGATCGAGCACCTCTCGCGGACCGGCCGTAAGACCGTGACTTGCCATCACCTCTTCCGGCGACCGCATCGGCACGCCCGGAAACACCGGGCGGCCGCCGGGCAGCACGACCTTGGGCGCGCGCGACAGGTAGAAGACGTCGTATCGATCCAGGAACAGGCCGAACACGCCCGTCGCCCCGACCACGCCGACAACCGCCTCCTCGACCCCGACGGCGGCCATCGCCTCTTCGAACGACGCGCCGGCCGGGTTCCACAGCATGGCTTTGCCGTTCGACGGATCCGGCTCCAACCCATGGATCCGCCTGGTCAGGATCACCCGCCGCCGCAGCGGCGAATTTCGCAGCTGTTCGTTCGAATGGCGGCCGTGAACGACCACGTCGACGCCATCGAGCCCTCGTTCAAAGAATTGCTGGTCGGCTGAAAACTTGAGGGACTGCGGCATCACGCCCGCGGAATTGGCGAGCATCCCATCCTCGGACACGATCGCATAACCTTCGATCCGGCGAGCCGCGGCCATCCCACCCTTCCTCCGTTACGAGCTGGATACCGGAAGCGCCCCGGTTTCCCGATCGTTCCGTCGGAAAGGCGGCGCCGGCCGGCCGGCGCCCTACGCCTGGGAGCCGGTCGCGGCGACGCAGGCCAGCAGGCGGGGAACCTGATTGTGCGAGATCGCGGCGATCTTCCATCCGCCATCCCCTTGCACCAGGGTATAGACACCGAGGAAATCGTAAAGCCGGGCGCCTCGGGCGTCCTGGATCTCGAACTCGATCTGCATCGAGATCATGCGCGGCGAGAGCGGCGACACCGACAGTCGCGCCACGCGGCCCGATCGGTATCCGATGGCGCGATGCCACGCCTGGATCCGCTCGACGCCGGGACGGCAAGCGTCCCGGTCCGCAACCGGCCGCCGCTCGACGTCCGCGGCGTCGATGACGAAATGCGCCGGATACACGAAATGCGACAGTATCGCCTCGGTATCGTAACCCTCGAACGCGGATCGATACGAATCGAGGAAGGAATTCGCGATCGCCGTCGCGGCCTCGATACTCATCTGCTCCATCGGAAAGACCTTCCCTATGCTTCGAAACTCGGCCGTTCCTGGCAGGCCCGGGCAGGATGGCCCGTCATGTGAGCGCCCGGAACGCGGCGGTGGCGCGCGCGGCCAGGACGCCATCGGCATAGATCCTGGCGTCGGTGAAGCCCCGCGATCTGCCGGTATGGATCGTCGCGGGTCTGATCTGCAGCCAACTGCCCAGCGGCGCGCCGCCGATGTAGTCCAGGGCCATCTGCGTGGTCACGACACCCCGAAGGTTCCCGAACGCCTCCCGAAACGACAACCCGTAGCTGAGGCCCATGGCGTAGTCGGCAAGCGCCGCGATCGTCCCGCCATGCGCCGTTCCGTGCCCATTGCACATCGCGGGCCTGACGAAGGTTCCGATGTGCACGCCTTCGGCGTCGTGCTTCAAATAGAGGGGCGCCCAGGCATCCGTGGCCGGGCTGTTCGTCGTCAGCGTCGAAAAGCCGTCAGGCTGCGCCGCGTTCATGACGCCTCTCCTTGGCGCGCATGTTCCTGTCCGCCTCCCGCGACCGACATCGTGCTCGTGCGTCGTAGGCGGCTATCGAATTCAAGGCGCGGCTCCCTCTCTTGCGTGCGGCCTTGCGTGCGGCGACGAGGACAGGTTAAGGCGCCGTAAAACCATCCGGCAAATGCATTTATCTAATCATACTGGATAACTATGGTGCATATATCGAAGATCGATCTCAACCTGTTCGTCGTCTTCGACGCGATCTATGGCGAGGGAGGCGTCACCCCGGCGAGCCGGCGGCTGCATCTGTCGCAACCGGCCGTCAGTCATGCCTTGTCGCGGCTGCGCCTGCTGTTCGACGATCCGTTGTTCGAGCGAAACGGGCGCGCGATGGCGCCGACGCCGAAGGCGCGCGACATGATCGGGCGGGTGCGTTCCGCGATCCAGGGTCTTGAGACGACACTGAACAGGCCGGAGTTGTTCGAACCGGCCACCGCGGCGGCCCGTTACAGCCTGGCGATGGGCGAAGCCCTGCAGTCGGCGATCCTGCCGGCGCTGATGCGCGCCATCGTCGGGCGTGCGCCCGGGATCGACATAGCCGTCGTCATGGCGGACCGCCGCACCGTCGAGCGTGACCTCGCCACGGGCGCGATCGACCTGGCTCTCGACGTCCTCCTGCCCCTGCCCGACGACATCCACCGGCGCCGCCTGTGCACCGAGTGGCTGGCGGTGGTGGTTCGCCAGGACCACCCGCGCGTCGGCGAGGCGTTGTCGCTGGAGGAGTATCTGGCTGAGGAGCATATCGCCGTCTCATCCCGGCGCCGGGGCCTCAGCGCCGAGGATTTCGAACTGGGGCGGCGCGACCTGCGCCGACGGGTGAGGCTGCGCTGCCAGAACTACTTCGCGGCTTGCGAAACCGTGCGCGACAGCGACCTGCTCCTCACCATGCCCCGGCAATACGCCAGGATCCTCAATCCCCATTTCGGCAATCGTCTTGCGGCCTTCCCGATCGATACGCCGGCCTACGAGATCTATGCCTACTGGCGCGGCGCCGCCGCGAACGACCCGGCGAACCAATGGTTGCGAACCCGTGTCATCGAGGCCCTCTCCCACGGCCTCGACACGCCGCCTGAGGTCGGCGAATGCGACTAGCGCCAGTCGCTGGCCCAGCGATTGGACCGCGCCCGCTAGCAAGCTTTAAGGTGACAGGTGCCTGTCCCCTCAGCGGCATTTTTACCCTGTGCCGGTTTCCGGCCAAAAGCCGTCATTCATCGCGCAACCACCTGCAGGCGGCGGTCACATGTTCCAGGCCCCTGCGTCAGCCAATCTCGTCATCTTGCGGCGTCAGGCAGTCACGACATGCGGATTGGCGAGGGTTGAACCGCCCGATTGCCATCTCGAAGCGGTGTGAATGACCCCAACGACGCCCGAGGCGCCCAGACCGGCCATCGCCTCGATGAACTTCGCGCTGGAGGGCGCGATGGCGGCGTCTTTGGCCGTGGAATCGACGACGATGGTTCCATTGTGGCCGTCGCTGGACGCAACGAACGTCGAGGTGGTGTAGTTGCCCTTGAGGTTGATGTGGGCGGTATTGGTTCCATCGGTGACGGTCAGGACGCCGGAGCTAGTGGTCCCCGAGTACGTCGCCTCGGTCGAACCGACGAAGCGGATGTCGCCAAGATCGAGGCTGGTCATACCGCTCTTGGAAAAGCCGGTGATGTTCGCGGTGTAGGTTTTCGACTGGGCCAGGTGGAGAACGCCGGTGGTTCCGGTGAAGGCGACCCGGTCATTGAAGCTCGACATCAGGTCGAGGGTTCCGCCGTTGATCGCCGCGGCGCCCCCGCCCGTCACCGCGCCGTTCACGACCAGCGTCCCGCCGTTTGCGGCGAGCCTGCCGGTGACGGTATTGAGCAGAGGGCCGGCGATGGTGAGCATGCCCGCCCCCGTGGTCTCGATCAGACCGGCGTTGGTGTCCTTGGCGGTCGCGCTCAGGTTGAGGATCCCCGCATCCCTCACCGTCTGGCCGGCGGCGGTCGTCACCACACCCTTGTCGGTGAATGTCGCCCCGGCGGATATCACCACCGTCCCGAAGTTCTGGAAGGTGGTCGTGGCCATGCTGCCCGAGACGGTCACGTTTCCGCCGGCGGCGAACAGCCCGCTGATCGTTCCGGTCCCCGAGCGCAGATTCAATGTCCCGCCGCCGCCCAGAACCGCGCCCACGAAAGCGCATCCGGCTTCGACGATGAGCGTGTCTGTCTGGGACATTTCGATCGCCTTGGGAGCAAAGCCCCCGTAGCCCTCTATGGTCCCGAAATTGGTTACCGTCGCCGAGGGGCCGACGCGCACGCCCACATAGTAGCCATCGATCAGCGCGGCCGAATCGCGCGCTCCGCCATTGGTAATGGAGCCGGTCTTCAAATAGACGCCGGTTACTCCATTGCCCTCGATCGTGCCGAAGTTGCTCACCTTCCCGGAGGTTTCCAGATAGACACCGCCCTCGATGAGCGCGCTGGCGACCGCGTTTGATCCGTTGGTCACCATACCCGCGCCAAAAACGACGACGCCGAAATAACCGGCGTCGCCCATGATCGTCCCGGTGTTGGCGACCGCGCCGCCGTCGCGCAGAACCACGCCCGAATATGTCAGCGAAAGGATCGTGCCGGCGTTAGTCACGGTGGCGGCGGCCCCGCTAGTCTCGATGCCAGCGGCGTACTTGTAGAATGGGGGCTCCCTGGCTCCCGACTCGATGACGCCGCCAGCGTTGTTGGTGATTAGCCCCCCCGAGGCGAGGGATATTCCGCCCTGGGGGCCCAGGATCGTCCCGAAGTTGGTGACCGTTCCCCCTGCGCCGAGGATGGTGATCGCCTCACCGAAGATGCCATAGAGGGTGGCGTTGGAGTCTTCGGCGCTTCCGTTGCTGATTGATCCACCGTTGCTGAAGGCTATGGCCTGGCCGTGCCCGTAGATGGTCCCGAGATTGGCGAGCGTCGCCGCACCCGCGATCGCGACGCCGCAGTTGTGGCCGTAGATATAACCGCCAGCTTCGTTCACGACCCGGCCGCCGGCGGCGAGAAAGACGCCGTTGCCGTAAGCCGCTCCCCCATAGATGTGGCCGTAATTGTTGACCACGACGGCGGCGTTTTGCGCAAAGACGCCGCTGTAGCCGGCGATTTCCGCGTGGTACCGGTTGTTTATCGTCGCGCCGGCGGTCGCCGTTATGCCGTTGTCCGTGTAGTTGTTCCCGATGGACCCAAGGTTGTTGACCGTCACCGGGTGATTGAGCTGCAGACCCTGACCCCCTGTGATCAGCGCGCCGCCGAGCACGTCCAGCGTGTCGTATTGTGCGGCAAGGACATAGCCGCTGTAGTAACGACCTGTGATGAGCTTGGTGGCCATATCATGACTCGCAGTTGTTCGAACCGTCGGGTGATAGGGTCGCGGATTTGCCGGCGGCTGTCGCTTCCGGCGATCTGGTATTTTTATGGAAGAATTCCTGCCGCCGTCATGGCAGGCTCAAATCCATGTTCTTGGCAGCGCCCTGCGTTTACCGGTTCGGGGAGTTCGAGCTCCAACCTGGCGAGCGACGGTTGCTGCGCGCCGGCCAGGCGGTGGCCCTGACTCCCAAGGCTTTCGATCTCCTGGTCCTGCTGGTCGAGCGCGAAGGTCGTCTGATCAGCAAGGACGAGCTGTTGACCACTCTGTGGCCGCGCAGCGTGGTGATCGAGTCCAACCTGACGAAGCATATCTGGCTCGTGCGCCGGGCGCTCGGTGAAGCCAACGGGGATCGGGGATATATCCAGACAGTCTCCAAGCTCGGCTATCGTTTCGCCGCGCCGGCGACGAAATGGCCGGCGGCGCAAGCGGTCGAAGCTGACAACCAGGCGGCTGCGGTCGCGGATGTCGCCAATCGTGAGGCGCCGGTCGGCGACGCCGGAACAATCGGCGCCGGACCGCTGCGAGCGCGAACTCTGTTCTCCTGGTCGGTCTGGGCGGCGTTCGCTGGGGCGGCCATGGTATTGGCCGGGGGGCTGGCGTGGTTCGCGACGACACGTCCGAACATGTCGTCCTCGTTCCGACCTTCCCCTGGATCGGGCGCCTCGGTCGCGGTGATCGGCCTCACCAACCTTTCGCGCGATCCCACCGAGGCGTGGATCGGGCCGGGCCTGGTGGAAATGCTCGGAACCGACATCGTCCTGGACGGTCGGGCGCGGATGACGCCGGACGAAGTGGCGCGGGCGGCAAGCGCCGGCTTCGCGCCGGCGGGGGCGGGCGGGTACGCACCGGCTAGCCTGGCCCTCTTTCGCCGTCGATCGGGGGCGGACTTTGTGATCAGCGGCAGTTATCTGGTCTTCGGACCTGGTCGCGTCGACCCGGACGGCGGCGATCGCGATCTTCGACTGGATTTCGCTGTTCAGGATGCTCGCAGCGGGCGGACGATCGTCAACCTGACCCGCTCTGGCCCAGTGAGCGGATTGCCGGCCTTGGCGCGGGATGTCGGCGCCGACCTGCGCCGCAGCTTGGGGCTCGCGTCGCCGTCGGGGGCGGACCGGGCGCTGGCGTCCGCCGCCGACCCGCCGACCAGCGACGTCATGCGCCACATGGGCTTCGGTCTGCAGGCGCTACATGACTATGATCCCGCGCGAGCCCGCGACGAATTCATCGCCGCGATCGTCGAGGCCCCGTCCTACGCCCCCGCCTACGCCGAACTGGCGCAGGCGTGGTCGGCGCTTGGTTACCAGGGCAAGGCTCGTGCAGCGGCCGAACAGGCCGCTGCGCATGCCGCCGGTCTGCCACAGATAGAGCGCCTGCGGATCGAGGCGCAGGTCGCCGAGGCCCGGTTCGATTGGCCGGCGACCGTCGCCAGGCTTCGCGTCCTCGTCGGACTGAGCCCGCGCGATCCGGAGCCCCGCTTGCAGTTGATCGACGCCTTGCTCAAGGCCGGCAAGCCGGTCGAGGCGCAGGCGGCTTTTGCCGACTTGCGCGGCCTGGGCTCCGTCGCCGCCGACGACGCGCGAGTGGAACTCGCGGCCGCGCGCGTCGCCGCCGCGCGCGACGACTCGGCTGGACGAACGGCGCATGCCGCCCGGGCCCTGGAGCTGGCCCACCGGAACGACCTCTCGGGCCTTGCCGCCGATGCCGAGACCCAGCTCGGCATCGCACGCACCGCCGCCGATCCGAAGGGGGCGGCCGCGATGCTGGAGCGCGCGTTCGTCGACTACGGTCGTGTCGGAAATCCCCGTGGCCAGGCCTGGGCGCGGCAGAACCTCGGCAATCTCTATCTCGGGAACGATCCGGCGCGCGCGCGCCAGGAATACCAGTCGGCGTTGGCCCAGTACCAGACGATCGGCGATCAGGCCGGGGCCGCCAAGGTGTACAGCGACTTGGCCATCGTCCTCTGGTCGAGTGGCGATCGCGACGCGGCCGAGGCGGCGGCGCGCCAGTCGCTGCGGATTCGTCGCCAGACCGGCGACATCGCCGGACAGGCCTGGGCGCTCGCCGCCCTCGCGGTCGCGGCCAGTGACGAGGCGGCGAGCGACGACTCGGTCGCCGGTCTGCGCGAGGCCATCACCCTGGACGAGGCCGCCGGCGCGCGCTCCCACCTCGTCTTCGCCCTCTATTCCTTGAGCGACATACAGCGTGTTCGCGGGGAACTGGGCGAGGCGCGGCGGACCTGCGCTGCGGCCCAAGCGGCGGCGGCCGGGTTGCACGACCCGGCCAACCGCGCGCCGGCTGATTTCGAGTGCGCCCTGATCGCCCTGGATCTCGGACGGGTGGCAGAGGCCCAAGCGGTCTTGCGGCGGGCGCGGGCCACGGCCACGACCACGGGAGACGCCATGACGGTGGCCAACGCCGACCTCACGCTCGGCCAGGTCGAACTGGGCCTGCGCCATTTTCCAGCGGCGGCCACGCTCCTGGCCGCCGCTGAGACCGAATGCGTCCGCGGGGATTTTCGCACCGGCCAGGTGGTGTCGGCCAGTCTGCTCGCCCTCGCCGACGCCGCCCTCGGCCGCGATGCGCAACGTGATCGCGCGGCTGAGCGTGCGCGGCGCGGACGCGCGGCGATCACCGAGCGTCAGGAGGTGCTGCCCGCCGACATCGCCCTCGCCCTGCTTCGGGGGCAGGCGCCGGGCCAGAGCGAGCCGGCTGCCGCCGCCCTTAGCGCGATGGCGGAGGACGCGCGCGGTCGGCGCTGGCTCAACGGCTGGTTCGAAGCCCGCCTCGCCGCCGTCCAACTGACGGGCAAGGGCGGCGCGGAGCTCGCGGCGCGGGCGCGGGCGGCGGCGTTCGGCTGGGTCGTCCAGCGTCTGACGGTGGTGGCGGCGGCGGAGCGACAGGCGCGATCCCCGGGCGCCTCCGACGAAGCAAGGGACTAGCCAATACGCAGCGGCTTGGCCTTCGGCGCCGGCGCAGAGCTGGTGTACCGCCTGTCGGCCCACGGCAGGAAATTTTCCAGGAAAATGCCATGCAAACGGAAGCGACATCGTCCGTGGTGGCTCGTAGGTGGGCTCCCATCCTAGCGCACCGGTCGGAGGCCAGCGGCCATGTCCACCAAGACCATCTCCACCTACATCTCGGCCGGCTACACGCTGGCGGCGCAGTACGGCACGCTCGTCATAACGCCCACCGGCAAGATCGGCGGGACGGGCCTGACCCTGAACCACGCCGCGACGGTCGACAACTACGGGATCGTGCGTTCCACGTCGGGCGCCAACGGCGTCAGCGCCTTCGCCGCCGCGACGATCGTCAACGGCTCGGCCACCGACACCACCGCGTCGATCTATGGCTACAGCGGCGTGTTCGCCCAGACCACGGTCGCCACGGTCACCAATTTCGGTTCGATCACTGGCGCCGCGCGCTTCGGCGACGGAGTTTTCATCGTGGCGGGCGGGCTGGTCACCAACGGGGCCGCCAATGACACCGGCGCCTCGATCTTCGCCGACAATTCCGGGGTCTCGGCGGACGCCTTGGCGACGGTCGTCAATTTCGGGCAGATAAACGGCTACTACTCGACCGGCGTCTATCTGAAGTCGGGCGGAAGCTTGACCAACGGCTCGCTCCAGGACAAGACTGGGGACATCTTCAGCCACATGGGCCAGGGTGTGGACGTCGTGGCCGGCGCGGCCACGATCGCCAATTTCGCCACGATCCAGGGAGAATTCGGGGACGGCGTGGTTCTGGGCGGTGGCGGCGTTCTCACCAACGGCAGCGCCCAGGACACCGCCGCCAGGATCACCGGGGAGAGCGGCATCCTCGCCAACCAGCTCCCCGCCACGGTGAAGAATTTCGGCACGATCGAAGGCTATAGCGCCGTCGCCCCCGACGCAGGCGTCTATCTGTCGGCGGGAGGAAGCGTCATCAACGGCGCGGCGGGCGACACCAAGGCGGTGATCGAGGGCATCGACGCCGGGGTGTACGCCCGATACGGGGCCGCCTCGGTCGCCAACTTCGGCACGATCGAGGCGTCGCGCAACTCAGGCATTTATCTGGCCGGCCAGGGCGGTCCCGCGAGTGAAACCGTCACCAACGGAAGCGCGAGCGATACCCGCGCGCTGATCCAGGGTGCGACCGACGGGGTCGGCTTCGGACGATTTGGCACGCTTAACAACTTCGGCACGATCGTGGGCCAAGGCGCCGGAATCGGCGACTACGGTGTCTACATCTCCCGCATCGGCGCGGTGTCCAACGGAAGCGTGGCGGACATCGGCGCCTTGATCCAGGGCTATGGCGGCGTCTTCCTGGACGCCGGATTCGTCGACAATTTCGGCACGATCGACGGGGTCGGAGCCGGGGGCGCGGGCGTACTTCTCTCGTCGGGCGGCGGCGTGACCAACGGTTCGGCCGGCGACGCCGCGGCCTTGATCGAAGGCCATGTCGGGGTCTTTGTCGGCAGTTACTCCCTGAACGCCACGGTCACCAACTTCGGGACCATCATCGGCGCGGGCGGCGCGGCGGTGGCGTTCGAGGAGGCCAGCGACGTGCTCGTGGTGGAGGGCGGTTGCGCCTTCACCGGCTCCGTGACAGGCGGCGGCGGCACGCTCGAACTGGATAGCGGAACGGGAACATTCACCGGCCTGCTGGCCGGAGGCGACATCACGGTGTCGGGGAGCATGGCGGCCACCACCTTCGCTGACTTCGACACGGTGAAGATCAGCGTGGCGGCGAGGTTCGCCAGCACCGGCGCGGTGCGCCTGGCGGTCGGTCAGAGCGTGATCGACGCCGGTTCCCTGACGCTGGGCGGGGCCAAGGTCAACGTCGTCAACGCCGGCCTGATCGAGACGCTGGGTGGAACGGTGACGGTCAACGGAACCGTGACCGGGGCCGGGGCGGCGATCATCAACGGCGGCCGGCTCGATTTCGCTTCGGCCTTCACACAGAACGTCAGCTTCGCCGGCGCGACGGGCGTCCTGGAGCTGGCTAGGTCGCAAGGCTATGCCGGAACGATCAGCGGCTTTTCAAAGAGCGGAAAGACCAGCCTCGACCTCGACGACATCGCATTCGTCAACGCCGCCGAGGCGACCTTTTCGGGAACCGCGAGCGGCGGGGTGCTCACCGTCACCGATGGAACCCACACGGCGCATATCAGCCTCTCGGGCAACTATCTGTCTTCCAGCTTCGTCGCCGCCGGCGACGGCCGCGGCGGGACGACCGTCCACGATCCGCGGACCCCCGACGCCCCGGCGCAGACGCACGTCTTCATCGCCGCGATGGCGGGACTGGGCGCCGGCGGCCCGGGACTGGAACAGGCGGGGGCGCCCCGGCTGCAGGCCCCTCACATGCTGCTGGCGCCGCGCGCGGCGATCGCCTGACGCTCCCATCCTCGGGAGGTTCAAGCCGGCATTTCATCACCGTCCATCGGCGGGCGATCGGGGACCAGGGCCAGCGCGGCGCGGGCCTTGGCGGGATCGGCGCGCGAGATCCGGTCCGAGACGTGTTGCAGGGCTTTCAACTGGCCGACGCGTTCGGCAATCAGCGATATCGGGGGCCGGATCGAAGCCGCCTCCGGCCAGGGCCAAGCTAAGTGCGCGCCTGCCAGCGTTTGGGATCGCGACTTGCGTGGAAGCACGCGAATACTTCGACCTGATCATCGCGGAGCCGAAAGAAGAGACCATAGGGGAAGCCGAGAAAACCAGCTCGGCGCGTTTGGCCATTCACGATCGGGAATTGCTGCGGATTGTCGGCCAGTCTCTCGATCAATGCCTCGAACTGATCCAGAAAACGCGCCGTGAGCGCGGGCGCCCTACTCGCATACCAATTCGCCGCGTCAGCGAGTTCCGCGGCCGCCGAAGCCGTCAGGATGATCCGCATCAGCGGTGACGATGACGCAACTCCGCGAGCACCTCGCCAGCTTCCCGGCCTTGGCCCATATCGTCGTCGAGCGTTTGAAGCCGCCGCTCCAGCTCGGCCTTCTGCGCAGGGGGCAAGCGCAGGTCGACGCCGTCGAGACTGTTCCAAAGCCTTTCGATGAGATCCAACCGCTCTTGCGGCGACAGGCGATCAATCTCGATTGTCGTCATGGGCAGGACGCCTTCCATTTCATGAGACGATAACCCTCGGTTGGAGTATTTCCAACCGCCCAAGATTTATGTGGCGAGACGCCTGGACTGAAGCCAATCGGCCGCGCCGCCGCGCCTGCCAAACAGGCGCGGCTCATGTTACACGGTGACTCGCGTCGAACGCCCGGTCGTTCATTGGGGGTCATTCGTTGGCGGCCTACAAGTTCCTGCATGCCGCCGATATCCACCTCGACAGCCCGCTGCGGGGTCTGGCCCGCTATGAGGGGGTGCCCGCCGACGAGGTGCGTCTCGCCAGCCGGACCGCCTTTGAAAATCTCTGAAAATAGGGACGCTCACCACTTCCGGCCGCGGTCGCAGTGATCTGACTTTTCTGGGGCCGCGCCCCAAAGACATCGTGCATGCCCCCGCCTCCCTCCAGACGTTGAACAGCCGCGGTCACAACACATTCCTGTACGTCACGGGCGTTCGATTTCCCGAGTTAGATCTCGCCCATCATGGACAATCCGCCAGATGTAGATGCCGTCCTCCTCGCGAAGGCGATCAAAGAAGATCGCATACCGAAAGACGTTGATGCGTCTCGGCGCGCCGACATATTCGATGCGCCGAGCATAAGCCAATGGTCGGCCAGCGGCGCGATCAATCGCTGTGGAGATTCGCGCCAGCACTGAATCCGCGACGTCGGGACCCGCTTCGCGCGCAAGGTGCTGGTAGATGTCGCTCAAGTCCTGGCGGGCGCTTGCCGAACGGACAATCCGCGGCGTGTTCGCCGCCGATCGGGACACTAGCCTTGGCTGGCTTTGAAACGTTCGCGCTCTTGCGCAAGCAGGACATGTATCGGCTCAAGCGGCGCATCGGCGCCCAAGGCGCGATCCTCGTGCGCCTGCTTGAGTTTGGCGTCGACCTCACGTCTGCGCGACGACAGCGCGCGGTCCATCTCCTCGTCGGACAGCGTGTCGCCAATCGCCGTCTCGACCAACAGTTTTCCGGGCTTTGGAGACGTGATGGTCATGTACACGACCTATATCACGCTCCACACCACGGCGCATCAGCCCGATGCCGGATTTCACTCAACCCGCTATCGCCGACAGTTCCCCGGCCGCCGTGTGCGCCTGCCCAACAGGCGCGGGCCATGTTACACGGTGACTCGCGTCGAGCGCCCGCTCGTTCGTTTGGGGTCATCCGTTGGCGGCCTACAAGTTCCTGCATGCCGCCGATATTCACCTCGACAGCCCGCTGCGAGGTCTGGCTCGCTATGAGGGGGTGCCCGCCGACGAGGTGCGTCTCGCCAGCCGGACCGCCTTTGAAAACCTCATCGAGGCGGCGATCGACGAACAGGTCGCGTTCGTCATCCTGGCC
>Ga0302314_10011845_pt1 | contig 15165 bp, 13 predicted proteins | sample III_Palsa_N2_3_FD_200533 | JGI IMG/M metagenome (GOLD analysis project Ga0302314, IMG submission 200533) | Peat permafrost microbial communities from Stordalen Mire near Abisko, Sweden - III_Palsa_N2_3 | ecosystem: Environmental > Terrestrial > Soil > Palsa > Peat permafrost | place: Sweden...
ACCGCAGACGCGTCCGCCTCCGCCTCGCCAGGTACCCGCACTTCGATGCTCATGACTTGTTCAACAGTTGAGTAACTCAAGCGATTCCCGCCGCGGTAATTTTCTTCGCGCTTTTTCGGATGCTCCGCAACCATATGGTGGCAAATGGTGTCATTAGCGGTGTGAGTACTAGTGCAAAGCAGTCACTCAAGCGTCGCGCGTTCCTCGGTGTGGCGGCGGGCGGCGCGGCCGCCGTGGCGTTGCCGGGCATCGCCCACGCCGCGAAATCGAGCACGCCCACCGGGGCCGACTGGACCGCCCTCGCCCATGACCTGGCGGGCACGCTCGTCCGCCCGGGCGACTCCGATTACACGGTGGCCCGCAGGCTGTTCGACCCGAGGTTCGACTGGCAGCGGCCGGCCGGCGTCGCCTACGTCAAGAACCAGCCCGACATAGCGACCTGCCTGGCGTTCGTCCGCAAGTACAAGATCCCGATGGCGGCGCGCAGCGGCGGCCACAGCTACGCCGGCTGGTCGGGCACCAGCGGGCTGATCATCGACGTCCAGAGCCTCAAGGGCGTCCAGGTGTCTGGCACGACCGCGCGGGTGGGCGCGGGCACCCGCCTGATGGACTTCTACAGCGGCCTGGCCGCCCACGGGCGCGCCGTGCCTGGCGGCTCCTGCCCGACCGTCGGCATCTCCGGCCTGACGCTCGGCGGCGGCGTCGGCGTGACCGCCCGCGCCTACGGCCTGACCTGCGACGCCCTCGAGTCCGTGGACATCGTGACGGCGAACGGCAGGGTGCTGACCGCGAACGCGACCGAGCACTCGGACCTCTACTGGGCCTGCCGCGGCGGCGGCGGCGGTAACTTCGGCGTCGCGGCCTGGTTCAACTTCCGCACGCAGCCGGCGCCGGAGCCGGTGATCTTCTTCATATCCTGGCCCTGGTCGCAGGCGGCCAAGGTGATCGCCGCCTGGCAGTCCTGGGCGCCGAAGGCGCCGGACGCGCTCTGGTCGAACCTGCACCTGGCCGCCGCGCCCGGCGGTTCCACGCCCACCATTCAGGTCGGCGGCTGCTACCTCGGCAGCATCGGCGGCGCGGCGAACCTGCTCGACCAGCTCTACGCCAAGATCGGCTCGCCGCACAGCAGCTACTTCCTCAACCAGTTCTCCTACCTGGACGCGATGCTGATCGAGGCGGGCTGCGGCTCGATCGGCGCCCAGGCCTGTCACCTGCCCTGGTACGCCCCGGGCGGCCAGCTATCCCGCCAGCCGCAGTTCGCCAAGTCCGACTACTTCACGCGGGAGCTGAGCAGCGCGGGGATCGCCACCCTGCTGCACGGCGTCGAGTCCCTCCAGAAGGTGGCCGGCGCGAAGGGCGGCGTCGGCGGAATCGCGTTCGACGCGCTCGGCGGCGCGGTCAACCGCATCGCGCCCACCGCGACCGCGTTCGTGCACAGGAACGCCCTGTTCGGCGCCCAGTACACCACCGACTGGACCAACGGCGCGGCGGCCGCGGGCATCAACAACCAGCACGCCTGGCTCCGCTCCTTCTGGACCTCCATGCGCCCCTACGCAAGCGGCCAGGCCTATCAGAACTACATCGACCCCGACCTAACCAACTGGCGGACCGCCTACTACGGCCAAAACCTCCCCCGCCTAGAAGCCATCAAGAAGCGCTACGACCCCACCCGCCTCTTCACCTTCCCCCAAGCCATCTAACCCACCCCACAGCCCCACCCAACCTCCAGATAACAGCAAGATGCGGCCTCGCTACCCGCAACAACTGCCCCCCGCCGATCGCAAGCGCCTCTCTGCCGCGAGCCCCCACCCACCGGCGCCGACCTCACCCCCCATCGCCCGATTTATCCAGATAAAAGCACCAAGATCGAATTAATGCTGAAGGTTTGACCGGTGATAGCCGGTCAAACCTTCAGCATTATCGATTTCTGGGCAGAGCCATGCGCTATGTGGCGTAATTCGGGGGGCTGATGTGGCTTGAGGCGGTCAGTGGGAACTTGAGGCGGACCAGATGTTGATGCCGGCCTCGACCGCGTCCTTGTCGATCGCGGCGATCTCTTCTGGAGCGAACGTGATCTTGTCGGCGGCGGCGAGGTTCTCCTCGAGCTGGGCGACGCTGCTCGCGCCGATCAGGGCCGAGGTCACCCGCTGGTCGCGGAGCGTCCAGGAGATCGCCATCTGGGCGAGGGACTGGCCCCTGGCGGCGGCGATCTCGGTGAGCGCCCGGACGTGTGCAAGCGTCTTCTCGGTGAGCTGGTCCTGTGACAGGGAACCGTTGAGGCTGGCCCGCGAGCCTTCGGGGATGCCGTTCAGGTACCTGGTGGTCAGCAGGCCCTGCGCCAGTGGCGAGAACGCGATGCAGCCGACGCCGTCGGCGGCGAGTACGTCGAGCAGCCCGCCCTCGATCCAGCGGTTCAGCATGGAGTAAGACGGCTGGTGGATCAGCAACGGGGTACCGAGGATGCGGAGGATGGCCGCGGCGTCGCGGGTCCGTTCGGGAGAATAAGAAGAGATGCCCGCGTACAGCGCCTTACCCTGGCGCACCGCCGCATCGAGCGCGCCCATCGTCTCTTCGAGCGGGGTGTCCGGGTCAAACCGGTGGCTGTAGAAGATGTCCACGTACTCCAGTCCCATCCGCTTGAGGGACTGGTCGAGGCTGGCGAGCAGGTACTTGCGCGAACCCCACTGCCCATAGGGCCCTGGCCACATGTCGTAGCCGGCCTTGGTCGAGATGACCAGTTCGTCGCGGTACGGGCGGAGGTCCTCGCTCATGATCCGGCCGAAGTTGATCTCCGCGTGCCCGTACGGCGGTCCGTAGTTGTTGGCCAGGTCGAAGTGCGTGACGCCGAGGTCGAAGGCGCGCCGCAGAATCGCCCGCTGAGTGTCAATCGGCGCCGCGTCGCCGAAGTTCTGCCATAGGCCAAGGGAGACCGCGGGCAATTGCAGCCCGCTGCGGCCGCAGCGGCGGTAGGGGTGCCTGGTGTACCTGTCTTCGGAAGCGGCGTAGCTCATACCCGCTAGTTTTTCATGCGGGCGTCCGGAAAGTGACGGCGAGGGCGACCTATGGGGTTCATTCGCATCGCTAACTAGTGAGGTGGCATTATTCGGCTGAACCCGCTCGGCGGAAGGAACCCAGAGAACATGTGCACGTACCTGACCGAGAAAGTCGAGATCAGCGGCAGCGGCAAGGGAGCGTCCGGCTGGATCTCCGTGACCGACGCCACCGTCTACCTCGACCACCCGGTGCATGCCCCGTTCGGCCACACGCTCAACATCGACTTCCTCGCTCCGGCCCTCGGGCCGTCCGGCAGGGTCGCCGTCGAGCTGAGCCAGGAGTCGGCGCGCGCCCTGGCGAAGGCGATCGAGGCGGTGCTCGAATCGGCCCCGCCCGGACTGTTATCTCCCGGGGGGACGACCCCCCGTACCCCCGATGCGCTGGCGCGCTGGCCCGATGAGAGGCAAGGATATCGGGCCAGCGCGCCAGCGCCGATCGCCTGAGTATGTGACGTGAGTGACAAAACACGAATTAGGAGACTTGCCAATGTATGACGCGATGATCGCTGAAACGATCACGATTACCGGGCACGGCGGCGACGCGATCGAGGCGTACTCGGCCCGGCCGCTGACCCCGGGTCCGGTGGGCGGCGTGGTGGTCATCCACCACATGCCCGGATATGACGACTCGACCAAGGAGATCGCAAGGAACTTCGCCTTCCACGGGTACAACGCGATCATGCCCAACCTGTACTGGCGCGACGCGCCGGGTGCCAGCCCCGATGATGCCGCGGCCACCGCGCGGGCTAAGGGCGGCGTGCCCGATAATCGTCTTGTCGGTGACGTGGCCGGCGCCATGGCCTACCTGAAGGGGCTGTCCAACGCCAACGGGAAGGTCGCCGCGATCGGCTACTGCTCGGGCGGGCGCCAGTCCTTCCTCGCCGGGGTGAGCCTTGACCTTGACGCGGCCGTGGACTGCTACGGTGCTTTCGTGGTGGGCCAGGCGCGTGAGGGGACGACGATGGTCCCGATCGTGGACAAGACGCCGAGCTTGTCCTGCCCGCTGCTCGGCCTGTTCGGCGAGGATGACCAGTACCCGTCGCCCGCCCAGGTCGCCGAGCTCGAGGAGGCGCTGAAGGCGGCGGGCAAGACCTACGAGTTCCACAGCTACCCGGGCGCCGGACACGCGTTCTTTTCGGTGAACCGGCCGTCCTACCGGGTCGAGGCCGCGAACGACGGATGGCAGCAGATCTTCGCCTTCTACGGCAAGTACCTCTCGGCCTAGCCTTCGGCCCGGCATCGCCGGGATTCCTGCCCCGCCCTGTCGGCTACGCCATCGACACTGATACAGCCTGCCGATCGCGTAGCCGACAGGTGGGGTGCCCGGCGCCCCGGCGCCCCGCATGGCCGCCCGGAATGTCGGTAGGGGATGAGACGATTCCTCGCTGCGGATGACAGTGTGAGGGTGAGAGCCGTAATGAGCGCGAGGGGCATGCGATGAAGTTCAGGGTCGGGCGGGAAGCGATCGAGGAGGCCGTCGCCTGGGTGGCCAGGGCGCTGCCCGCCAGGCCGGTCGTGCCCGTGCTCGGCGGCATGCTGCTGCACGCCAGCGGCGACCGCCTGACGCTCTCGTGCTTCGACTACGAGGTCTCCGCGCGGATGCGCGTCCCCGCCGACGTGGCCGAGGCCGGTACCTTCCTGGTGCCAGGACGGCTGCTCGTGGAGATTGTCCGCAGCCTGCCCGGTTACCCGGTCGAGTTCGGCGATGACCCCGACGGCGTCTTCCTGACCTGCGGCGAGGCCGCGTACGCGCTTGCTGTCGTGGAGCCCGCGGACTACCCGGAACTGCCCGACCTTCCCGAGGTCGCGGGCACCGCGGACGGCGGGGTGCTTGCCGCGGCGATCGGCCAGGTGACCCCGGCCGCCAGCAGGGACGACACGCTGCCGATGCTTACCGCGGTGAACGTTGAACTCGACGGCGCGACGATGACGCTCGCCGCGACCGACCGATACCGGCTCGCCGTCAGGGACCTGGCCTGGACGCCCGCGCCCGCCTTCAGGGAGCAGGGCACCGGGGAGCACGGCATCGGAGATCGCGGCAAGATCGCGCTGCTCGTGTCGGCGAGGACCCTAGCGGACGCGGCTCGGATGATGACTCCTGGGGCGCCGGTCTCGATCATGCTGCGTACCGGCGACGGCGGTGGCGGCGCGGTCGCTCAGGGCACGGCCACCAGCGGTGGTACCGGCGGTCCTGGCACCGGGAGCGCGGGGGGCAGCGCCGCGGCGGGTGAAGCCATGATTGGCTTCGAGACCGGCGAGCGGCGCCTGACGACCCGGCTGCTCGCCGGCGAGTTCGTCAGGTACAGGTCCCGGTTCCCCGAGGAGTTCGGGTGCACGGCGGACCTGCCTGCCTGGGCGTTCGCCGAGGCGGTGCGCCGGGTGGCTCTCGTCGCCGAGCGCGGCGCGCCGGTTCAGCTCTCGTTCACGCCCGACCGGGTCACCGTCGAGGCGGCGACTCCTGGTCGGGCCAGGGCGAGGGAGACGGTGGCCGCCGAGTTCACCGGCGATGAGCCGATGATCGCGTTCAGCCCGCACTACCTACTCGACGGCGTGGTCGCGGCGACCGCGACGGTTCCGGCCGTGCCCGGCGGTCACGGCGAACGTCACGGCGAACGTCACACCGGTGATGGAGCCGACGACCAGCGCCTTCCCGAGGTCGCGCGGGTGCGGCTGCAGTTCACGACCGCGAGCAAGCCGGCGGTGATCACCCCACGCGCCGACGACGCGAGCGGGTGTGGCGACTTCAGGTACCTGGTCGTCCCGCAGCGCGTCTCCCGGTAGGTGACCAGGCAAGTGACCAGGCAAGTGACCTGGTAAGTAACCCGGCCGTAGGGTCCTATGGCCCTACGGCCCGCCGTTCGGAGCGAAGGGCTGGTGGGGTATGCCGTGCCTGGCGAAGAGCAGGGCGGTGAACAGCCAGATCAGCATGGCAAGTATCAGCAGCGATAGCGCCGCGAACCGGCCGGCCCGGTCCGTGGACATCGGCTGTTCTCGGTGTCGCGGTGGCCCCGCTGAGTGCGCGACCATGGCAAGCTCGGCCAGCCGCCCGTGCCCCGGCAGATCGGCCATGATCTGCGCGAGCTGACCGAACGTCTTCGCCGCGAAGGCAGCCGCAAGACGTTCGTGCAGCTCATCGAGGGTCAGCCGACCGGCCGTGTAATGATCGCCGAGGTCCGCCGCCGCGGCGTCGCGTTCGGCGTCCCCGATGCGGAGCGCGTGAAATCCCCGCGGCCGGTAAGGGTCGCCGCCACCGGGGAAGTGAGCGTAATACCGCATCGCCATCGCGCTTCCAGTGCTTGCTCGGAAGGTTCGGTCCCCTCCACCATAGATCGCGGACAGCGGCTGAGGGAACCCAGACGGCTCAGTCGATCGATCAGCGACGCCGCCGCGGCCCCCGTGGCCCGCGCCAGCCGCCACGGCGCCGCCGGAAGATGCCGACGATGAGCCGCCGCAGCAGCGCGAACGCGGCGAGGATCAGCACGATCCCGAACGGCCGCCCGCCACCGATGCCGAAAATCCCGAGGATGCCGAGCGCGAGCAGCGCCCAGAGCATGAGGATCGAGGCGACGAGCGTCCCGGCCGTCCGCCGACCGCAGCGCTGCCAGCCGTAGCCGGTGCCGGCGTCGGACCGTTCGCCGTAACCAGCGCCAGGGCCGATCCAGCGCGCACCTGATCCACCAAAGCCCGGTCCGCCGAAGCCCGACCCGCCGAAGGGCGCGCTTGAGGCACCCGCGCCCGCCGCCCACCCGGCCGCAGACGACGGCAGGTCGATCATCAGCGCGTGGAGGTCACCGCGAGTCTTGGCGGCAAACGCCCGATCGAGGCGCTCGTTCAGCTCATCCTGGGTAAGCCGCCCGCTGGCGAAGTGCTCGCGCAGCCCGGCCGCCGCGGCCTCGCGCTCGGCGTCACCGACCCGCATCTCGAATCCGGAAACCACTGCGTCCTCCGCACGTACGGCGATAGTAGATCCACGATATATCGCGTATTGCGTCCAAGGCAAGCCGCATGCCCACCTCCACGTTGACAGTCTTAAACTTCATATGTAAGTTGTAGCTAACAGGTGGAAGAAACGGAGTGAAACACTGACAAGCGACGAACTGCTTGCGGCGCTCACAGCCATCGCGCACCCGCTTCGGCTGCGGATCATCGCGGAGCTCACGGGCGGGCGCGTGCACGTCAGTGAGCTGGCCCGCAGGCTAGGCATGTCCAGGCCGCTGCTTTACATGCACCTGGACCGGCTGGAAAAAGCCGACCTGGTGACGGGGCACCTGGAGCTTTCTGATGACGGCAAGGCGATGAAGTACCTCGAGCTTGTCCCCTTCGAGTTGCGGGTCACGGCCGAGACCGTCGTCAACGCGCTCGCCGAGGACGCCGACGCGGCCACCGCTCTCCTGCCGGATTTATCCGATAAACACACCAAGATCGAATTAGCGCTGAAGGTTCGACCGGTGATAGCCGGTCGAACCTTCAGCGCTATCGATTTTGGGCTGCAACCAGGGCGCCGTGCCTGAGATTTTAGGCGCAGGACCTAGTTGAGGAAGTAGCCCGCGCCGCCGTTCTGCGGGTTGGTGACGACCGCGAGGATGGTCATCGTGCCGGCGCGGGCGAACGTCAGCTTCAGCGTGATGTCCTTGCCGTCGTGCATCGGGCCGGCGCCGGTGATCAGCAGGTGATAGCTGTTCGGTATCAGCTGCGTGGTCGCGTCGGAGGGGATCGGGATGTCCGGCACCGTGTGCATGACCACGGGGGAAACCCCGAAGGTCACCGGACCGCGGAACTCGACGGTGCCGCCGACGCTTGTGGACACGGAGACGAGTTCGTCGGATATCCCGTTGTTGCGGATGTCTAGGTAGCCGACGGTCGTCTTGCCCGTGCTCGTCGGCTGCTGCACGTACGCGGCGTCCGTCACGATGCCGCTGCCGCCCGCGTGGTTAGCGGAAGAACACCCGGCGCCCGCGAGCGTGATCGCCGCGACAACGCTGACAAGCCCGATGATCCGGAAGAGCCTCTGCACGCCGTCTAGGCTACTCCCGGGCTCAGCCACCCTCGATCGCGTCCCCGCTTAAGTCAAATTCTGAGTCAAATTCGATCATCCCGAACGGTCCCGTGGTCCCAGTTTCCAGCGTCAACCCCGAGCGCAACCGGGTGGTCAGCAGTGGTGGAACCTCTTAAGCGACCCGTGATGTCTGCCCTGGCGTGGGGTCGCGGGGCGGACGGTCGCTCCCGCGCGCTGTCGTGGCCCAAATGCGTGGCCCCGAACGCGCGCGGTCGGACCGCAGCCGCCCCGCTCCTCCTGGCCAGCGGGGAAAAACCCGCTCCGGGCCGCTCTCTCCTGGCTCAAGGTGCCCTCGTTTGGCGAGCACGTCCCGCGCGTCGGTCATCCACTTGCCGAGCCACAGGTCAAGCTGGTATGCGACCTCGTGCGACCGCAGGCGGGCGGCGTGCCCGTATGCGGCGGCGATGCTGTCGCTGTCCATCTCGCCCGGTTTGCGGGTGTTGCGGCCGCCTGGCTCTCGGGGCTCTGGCTCTTGCTCTGCTTTCATCTTGACTCCCTCATCGGTTTGTCGTGTCCCGCTGCCGTTTCCCTTTGGAGACTTAAACGGCGGCGGGATGTGGCACTCAGCGTGACGGGCTGAGCGTAGAGTTGGGTAGAGGTTTCCGCATTGCTGACCGCCCCCGAACGCCGGTAGCGGAAGGTGCGCACTGAGGTTTTCTCAGTAGCGGGAACCCGGCATGTGGGACAGAACTCCGGCGTTCGGTCAGGCACGCGGATAGCGGAATCCCGATGCTGCTCAGCTGAAGATGCTCGTGATGCCATCGCGCGGCGCGTGACACCGGATCGCACCCGGCAGCCCGCCCCGCCGCCATGATCGCGAAGACTTCGTTTTCGATGAAGAGTTCGCGTGCTATACACACGCGAAGTCTTCGGCGTAAAAAAAACCTTCGCGATCACTGAGGGGAGGAATCGGAAATTTCTCGAAATATCAGGCCAGCCGGTCCCTGTCGGCCCACATCGGCCGGGTCACCCGCGCATCGCATCCGCCAGCACGCTATTCGAGCGCAAGCGTGTTCGCGTTCGATGACGAGATGCTCGTCTGCACCCACATCGCGGGACTGGTCGGCCACGACAGCCCGATGATGCACCTCCAGCGCTGCCAGGACGGCGGCCTGTTCGACCGCTACGCCTACCACGTCAGCGAACTGTGGAAGGCAGGACGGCCCGCAGACCTGGCATCCAGGCAATCACCCGAGTAGCAGCACTGTGGCTTGTCTACGTCTGTGTCCGCGTGCCTGAGATGCGGCAGGACCGTCTCAACTCCAGTGTCCGATGACTGCTGCCTCTCCCCGTGCGGTGTCTGTTGACAAAATCGTCCAACGTAATGTGACGTAGGTCACGTACAAAACTCGAACCACGCTAGAGCGCACCGAACGCGCGCGTTTGACTCGTTCGCGCGGAGTCGTCAGCGAGATGGCAACTGCTTGCGTTCACATGTGCCTCATTTACACCGCAGCTTTCTATTTCGGCGACTTTTATCTACACAGTGTCACACTGCACGTAGCGTGACGACATGCCTTCAATGTCGCACGAGGGGCCGCTGGACCTGGTCCGCCAGCACCCCGAGATCGCCGTGGACCTCCTCCAGGCCACCCCCGGCATCACCCTCCCCGGCCGGGCAGCCGTCTCCCTCGCTCCCACCGACATGAGCGCCGCCGTCCCCGTCCAGTACCTCGCCGACATGGTCGTGCTCATCTCCGACGCCGCCACCGGCCAGCCCGTGCTGGCGGTGATCATCGAGCCGCAACTGCGCGACAGCGACACCAAGCGCTACAGCTGGCCGGTCTACGTCACCACCGCCCGCCGCATCGCCCGGTGCCCCGCCGCGGTCCTGGTGGTGCTCTGCCCGGACCCGGCGGAGGCGGCGAAGTGCCGCCAGCTCATCCGCACCGGCCACCCCGGCTTCGATCTCGCCCCCGTCGTCATCGACTCCGGCGGCCCGCCCGGCCGCGACGGCACCCGTGGCCCCTACCTGACCGCGTTCGCCGCGAGCATGGGCGGCATCGACATGGAGACCGAGCCCGGCGCCCGCCGGGTCCTCGACGCCATCGCCAGCCCCGACGTCAGCGAGACCGACCGGCTCCGCATGACAGCGATTATCCTGACACTAGCGTCCGAGCCCGCACGGCACCTCCTGGAGGCGATGATGACCACGAGCGAGTACGAGAAGACCTTCGTCGAGAAAATCCACGACCAGGGCATCGCCGAAGGCGAAGCAAAGGGCAAAGCTGAGGCTGTCCTGAAGCTCCTCGACGCCAGGCGCCTCGCCCCGTCCGAGGAGCAGCGGCAGCAGGTCGCCTCCTGCACCAACGCCGCTCAGCTGGATCTGTGGTTCGACCGCGCCATCACGGCCGGCACCGCCGCCGAGGTCTTCGCGAACTGAGCACGCCGCTCAGTTACCGCGACGGACTGCTCGGCCATGAACTCGCGGACTGCCATGTTCGTCGACCCAACCATTCCAACCCGATGTGATGCAGATCACGTGCAAAACTCGCATCACGCTAGAGCGAGCCCGAACGCGCGCTTGGCACACTGGCACCGGGCCGCGACCGCCCGTTTTGTTCTAGTTATCCGACTGCGGGATGCCGCGCGACGGCCGACTGCGGGCAGTGTTGTGCCGTTTGAGCTGGTGGATGCGGTGCTGGAGGAAACCGACGCCCGGGATCATCAGGCGCGGCTGGCCACGCTAGCCCGGTGAGCATGGATCGTGTCCTGAGCCTGGGTCTAGCCTGGGCCACTGGATGGCGACCGAGGCTGGCCCGAGCGCACCGCAAAGGTCGCGTACCGCGTCGGCGGGGTTCAGGTCCCAGACCTGCGCGGTGCCGTCGCTGTTCACGCTGACCAGGGTGTGCCCGCCCGGCCCGAATGCCACCTCGTTCACTGTCAGCTCAGCGGTATTAACTGACAGTGTCTGGGGCGTGGCGGACAGGCTTGCCGCCGGCTGCAGGCCGGGGACGCTCCACAGCCGCACGACGGAGTCCTGGCCCGCGGCGGCGAGCATGCTGCCGTCCGGGCTGAACGCAAGGTCGTGCACATGCGTGTCCGCATCGACGCTGCGGAGCAGAACGCCGCTGGCGGCGTCCCACAGCCTGATCGTCCCGGTTGTCCCGGCCGTCGCCAGCAGCTTCCCGTCCGGGCTGAAGGTGATCGCCAACCCGCCGGCCGTCAGCGTGCCGGCCGTCAGCGTCTGCCCCGTCTCGATGACACGGGTGCTCCCGCGGCTGCCGGTGTCCCAGAGCAGGACGTTGCCGGTGCCGGAGTCGATCGCGATGGCGTGCCCGCCCGGGCTGTAGGCGAGCCCGGTCGCGATCCCCCCCTTCGGGACATGGTAGGCGGCGATCAGCCGCTTAGTAGCGATTTCCCACACCATGGCGGTGTCGTCGATGGCTAGTGGGCCGACGCTGTCGTTAGCACGAGAGCAGTAGGTGGCGACCGTCTTCCCGTCCGGGCCGAATGAGAGGTTGGAGGCGGAGATGCTGTCATCAGGCGTGACAAGGTAGCGGCCAGGGGTGGCAAGAGTCGCGACCAGCCTGCCGGTCGCGACGTCCCAGACGCTGGCGGTGCAGGTAGCGCCGATGGCGGCGAGCAGCTTCCCGTCCGGGCTGAACGCGACTTGCCAGACCGCGCCCTGATTTGCTGCCAGCACACGGGCGTCGGCCGGGTTGCTGGTGCCCCACAGCTGGACTGTCCCGTCCTCGTCGCCGGTGGCCGTCAGGCGCCCGTCAGGGCTCACCGCGTCCGCCCACAGCGAATCGTCGTTCGCCTCGTAGAAGGTCCGCGCGCCTTCGTCAAGCGCGGCGGGATAACCGTCCGTGCCGCCGACCGCCAGGGTATTCCCGGCCGGGCTGAACACCATCTGCTCCACGCCCTGGGCTGTCTGCGGAGGCAGGCGGACGACCGGGCCCGACTGGGCCATAGTGTCGAGGTTATAGCCGACGATTTCGCCTGGTGCGACGGAGCTGGCGGTGTACAAGTACTGGCCATGGGGGCTGAACGCCATGGGTGGGGCACCGGGGCTTACTGCGGAAAACGGGGCGCTGAAGATGTGATACGGGGTGCCGGCCGGAGCTTTCCACACCACGATGGTGCCGCCCGTGCTGGCGCCGGCGAGGAACCTGCCATCCGGCGAGAAGCTGACCGACCAGACGGCTCCGGTGTTGCCGTGGAGCGCGGCCTGCCGGGTCCCGGTCGCCACGTTCCAGAGCCGGACCGTGCGATCGTTGCCGCCGCTGGCCAGCTGGCGACCGTCGGGGCTGAACGCGAGCGAATTAACCAGGCCGGTGCCGCCCGTGAGCTGGCGGAGCAGGTGATGGCCGGCCAGGTCCCACAGGTCTATCGCGCCCCTGCCGTCCGCCACGGGCAGTGGTCGCCCTCCCGGGGCATAGCCGGGCAGGAGCGTGCCGACGGCCAGGATCCGCCCGTCCGGGCTGTAGGCAAGCGTCGAGATGAATAGCCGCCGCTGTGGGATCGGGTCAGGCAGCGCCCGGTGCGTGGCGACATCCCACAGCCGCAGGTCGAGGTCGGTCCCCACGCCGAAGACGGAGGCAGCCAGCACGGACCCGTTCGGGCTGAACGCCACGGTCACGGGCATCCCGCCGAGATGAGGGAAGTCAGCGATCTCTTTCCGCTGTGCAATGTCCCAGAGCTGGACGCTGCCCTGGCCGGTGGCTGTCAGGCTGGGCTCTTCTCCCACGGCCAGCAGCTTCCCGCCCGGGCTGATCGCGAGGGCCTCGGTCACCGCTGCCGCCGGCTCTGGGAACGATGCCAGGTACGGGTTGGCCTCCCTGCTGAGCAGGCTGCCGCGTGCCTGCGGCGTTGCGTCGGCGGCCCAGCCGGCCAGGGCGTCCAGGTCGGCGCCGGTCAGGTTCGTCGTCTGGTCGCCGTCCGACTGCGCGGCATAGAAGCTGGACGCGGCGTAGTCCCGCTGCGCCTGCGCCTGGTGCTGCTGGTCGAAGGCGTATCCGGCCGCGGTGATGGTCGCGGCGAGCGCGACGGCCAGGCCGTCGGCCAGCGCGCGGAGCCGGCGGTTCTGCCTGCGTTCCCGGCGGCGCTCGGCCTCCTGCGCGGCGCTGCGTGCCGTCTCGGCGGCCGCGCTTGCTCTCAGGAACTCCCGCTCCGCCGAGGTCAGTTCCGTCTCGTTATCCCCGATTCGCTGCCAGCCCAGGGCGCTGGCGAGCCGGGTGCCCCGGTACAGGCCGCCGGGGTCGCGTTCCTCGCGGATCCAGCTGGCCGCGTCCTCGGCCAGCTGACGGTGGAGCACCAGTCCGGCCTGGTCCTCCGCGATCCACTCCCGAAGCCGCGGCCACGCGCCGAGCAGCGCCTCATGGCTGATCTCGACGCCGTCGGCATCCGCCGTGATCAGCCTGGCCTGGGTGAACTTGGCGAGCACGCTCTCGGCCGCCGCGGTGTCGAGCGCGGCCACCAGGTCGGCCCGCGGGACGCGGTTGCGGGCCGGCCGGGTGCCGCGGCCGACGCTGACCAGCCGCAGCATGACCCGGCGCGTTGTTTCCCTGGCTGGGCCGTGGAGGTCGGCGTAGACCCGCTCCGCCTCGGCGGCGACCGCGCCGTGGACACCGCCGGCCTCGCGGTAGCCGGCCACCGTCAGCGTCTTGCCCGCTCTGCGGCTCCAGGTCGCCTGGAGGGCGTAGGCGAGCAGCGGCAGGGCCCCAGGCTCGTACTCCGCGCTGCCGTGCCGGATGCCCAGGTCGGACAGGAGCAGCTCCGTCAGGCCGGGCTCGACGGTGTACCCGGCGGCGGTCGCGGGCGCGATGATGGCCCGTCGCAAATCCTGCTCCGCCATCGGGCCGACCAGCAGCTGGTTGTCAGGCAGCAGCGTCCCGAGCTCGGGGATGCCAGCGCAGTCCTGGTAGAAGTCCGTCCGGATGCCGAGCACCACCAGCGCCCCCGGCAGGTCAAGCAGCGCGCGGACGAACCGCAGCCGCTCATCCTCATCCGGGCACTGCGTGAAGATCTCCTCGAACTGGTCGACGACAAGCACCAGGCGGCCCGCCGCGCCGTTCCCGGCCGGCGAGGGAACCTGCCGGGACAATGCCTCGATCGGGTGCGCCCCCGGTCGGCTCAGCAGCACGGGGGACCAGGTCCCTGCGCTCGCTTCGCGCAGCCTCGGAATCAGGCCTGCCCGCAGCAGCGATGACTTGCCCGCCCCGGAGGGGCCGAGCACGAACAGCGGCGATCCGCCGCCGGCCTGCTGTGCCACCCGGCTGACCAGGTGCAGGGTCAGCTCCTCCCTGCCTTTGAACCACCGGGCATCCTCGCCCTCGAACGGCAGCAGGCCGGGATAAGGGCACACGGCCTGGCCCGGGTCACCGGGCTGCCCGGCATCGCCGAGCCCGGGCTGGAGCGCTGACTCGATCCGCAGCATCAGGCTGATGGCCGCGTCCTGCGAGGCGCGCATCGAGCCCAACTGGTCGCGCTGCTGCGCGGCGTTGCTGTCCAGCGCGCGCAGAACCTCGTCAAGCGCGGCCCTGACGTCGCCGAGTACCCAGTGGAACTCCGCCATCCGCTCGCCCAGGCTGGCGAGCCCCTCGGCCAGGGCACCCTCGTCGTCGGCCGCCATCGCGACCTGGACGGCATCCAGCCGGCGGAGCACGACGGAAAGCTCCGCACGCAGGCCCGACCTGGCCTCACCCGCCGCCTCCCCGAGGGCGCTTTGGAGGGCCTCGGCGAGCTGCCGGCGAAGCTGCTCCTCGGTGAGCGCGCCGCCGTCGTCACCGCGCATCCGGTCAGCCGTCTTGGACAGGACCTCACCGAGATACCCGCCGCCCATGCCGCCGAGCTGATTCAGCGCGGTGCCAAGCTCCGCCTCAAGCGCCCCGCCCGACAGGTGCCCGAGCAGCGGCGCCAGGAAGGGCGCGAACGCGGCCGCGAAAAGAAACGAGACCAAGGCGGTCGGCCCGAGCGTCCGCAGTTGGCCGCCCGCCCGCACCGCGCTTGTGATCCCGCCCCGCATCCCAACACCACGTACTTAAGGACGTGCCTGTCCTTTGAGGCTTTGACCTGCTATTTTGTACTGTTTTGGAGACGGGTCGGGCTCCT
>Ga0302314_10011846_pt1 | contig 15164 bp, 14 predicted proteins | sample III_Palsa_N2_3_FD_200533 | JGI IMG/M metagenome (GOLD analysis project Ga0302314, IMG submission 200533) | Peat permafrost microbial communities from Stordalen Mire near Abisko, Sweden - III_Palsa_N2_3 | ecosystem: Environmental > Terrestrial > Soil > Palsa > Peat permafrost | place: Sweden...
TGGTGGAGACCTGGCGCGGGATGGGCGCGCCGGCGCGGGTGCTGTTGGTCGAGGCCGGCCCCGGCACGGGGGTCCTGATGCAGGACGCCCTGCGCGCCGCACGGCTCGATCCCGCCTTTATCGCCGCAGCCGACCTGTGGCTGATCGAGACCAGCGCGCCCCTGGCGGCCTTGCAGCGCGAACGCCTGGCCGACGCGCCGCTCTCGCCGGAATGGGCGATGAGCCTGGGCGCATTGCCGGCCGACCTGCCTGTGATCCTGATCGCCAACGAACTGCTCGACTGCCTGCCCGCCCGCCAGCTGGTGCGCACCGAAACCGGCTGGGCCGAGCGGATGGTCGGCCTGAATGATGCGGGTGACCTGATCTTCGGCCTGGCGCCCCGCGACGTGCCGGGACCAAACCTCGATGTCGCCCCCGGCGCGGTGGTGGAGATTTCCGAACAGCAGACCGCCTTCGCCGACACCCTGGCCGCGCGCCTGGCCCGCTATGGCGGCGCCGCGCTGCTGATCGACTATGGTCGGGGCCAGCCCGGCGTGGGCGACACCTTCCAGGCGCTGCAACGGCATCAAAAGGTCGATCCCCTCAGCCATCCCGGCGACGCCGATCTCACCGTCCACGCCGACTTTCCCGCGGTCATCGCGGCGGCGCGGGCCGCCGGCGCGCGCGCGGGCCTGCTGACCCAGGGCGACTTCCTGCGCCGGCTGGGGATCGAGCAGCGGGCGGCGGCCCTGGCCCGCGCCCGGCCGGATCAGGCCCAGGTCATCGCCCGCCAGCTTGCGCGGCTGATCGACCCCGACCAGATGGGATACCTGTTCAAGGCCGCCTGCCTCTATGCCGGCGACGGCCCGCCCCCGCCCGGCTTCGAGGACCTCCATGCCTGATCTGGCGCCGATCCAATCGTCCCTGCTGTCCGCCCTGCCCGGCGTGCGCCACGCCTTCTTCACCCGGCGCGGCGGCGTCTCGACCGGCATCTATGACAGCCTGAACGTCGGCTTCGGCTCGGGGGACCAGCAAGCGAACGTGCACGAGAACCGCACCCGCGCCGCCGGCTGGTTTGGCGCCGGGTTCGACGATCTGGCGACGGTCTACCAAGTCCACTCGGCCATCACCCACCCCACCGTCGCCAAATACCCAAAACCGCCGCAGGGCGACGCCATGGTCACGGCCGCCAAGGGGCTGGTGCTGGGCGTCCTGTCCGCCGATTGCGCGCCCGTTCTCATCGCCGACGCGGACGCCGGCCTGGTCGCCGCCGCCCATGCCGGCTGGCGCGGGGCCTTGGGCGGGGTGGTCGGCTCGGCGGTCGAAGCCATGGTCGCTCAAGGCGCCGACCCCGCGCGGATGGTCGCCGCCGTCGGCCCCTGCATCGGCGCCGCCTCCTATGAGGTCGGCCTGGAATTCCTGGACGCCTTCACCGCCGATGATCCGGCTTTCGCGCGCTTCTTCAGCAGCGGCGAGGCCGCCGACAAGCGCCTGTTCGATCTGCCGGCCTTCGTCCTGCACCGCCTGGCCCAGGCCGGGGTCGCCCGGGCGGAGTGGGTCGGCGCGGACACCTGTGCGCAGGGCGATCTGTTCTTCTCCAACCGCCGCGCCTTCAAAACCGGCGAGCCGGACTATGGACGGCTGTTGTCGGCGATCATGATCGACGCCTGACCGCCCTTCAGGCGGCGGCCGCCTCGGGCCCGCCGGGGTCGTTCACCACCCGGTTGATCACCTCGAACAGATGCCCCGCCGACACGGGCTTGGCCACATGGGCGTCGGCGCCGGCGGACTGGCTTTCATGAACATCGTGGGGATGGGCGTTGGCGGAAACCATGATGATTGGCGTCTTGGGCCGGCCCAATTCGGCCTCCAGCGCCCTGATAGTCCGCACCGCGGTGACCCCGTCCATTACCGGCATCTGGATATCCATGAAGACCAGGTCAAACCCTTCGGCCCGCCAAAGCTCGACGGCCTGGCGGCCGTCGTCGGCCAGGACGCACTCTATCCCGGCGCCCTTCAGGATCAGGCTCAGGACCCTTTGGTTGGTGCTATTATCGTCGACCACCAGGGCCCGCGCGCTGTCCTGCTGCGGCTCGGCCCTATCCGCCCGATCAGTTCCCTCTGGCGCCAGGGCGAGCGGTAGGACCAAGGCGAACACCGAGCCGCCCTCCGGCCGGTTCTCCGCGGTGATCCGGCCGCCCATGCGTTCGGCGAGATCCTTTGACACGGACAGGCCAAGCCCGCTGCCGCCAAAGCGGCGGGTGCTCGACCCGTCCGCCTGTTCGAATCTGGCGAACAGGCGCGCCTTGTCCGCCGGATCAAAGCCGATCCCGGTGTCGGTGACCGAGATCGTGACATCTTCGGCGCTGGCCAGCGCCGACACCACAACCTCGCCATTGTCGGTGAACTTGATCGCGTTCGACACCAGGTTGGTCAGAATCTGTTTGATCCGCGACTCGTCGCCCAGCACCCGCTGGTCCGCGCCGGCGTCGAGGGCGACGCGCAACGGCAGGCCCTTTTGCGCGCCTTGCGGGGCCAGCAGGGCGCAGACCTGATGCACCGCCGCGCCGAGATGGAAGGGCGCGCTTTGAATACTGATCGCGCCGGCGTCCAGGCTCGACATGTCCAGCAGATCGGCCAGCAGCCGGTCGAGCCCCGAACCAGATGCCTGAATGATCGAGACCAGTTCCGCCTGCCGCTCTGTCAGGGGTTCATTCGCCAGCAGGGCGGCCACGCCCATCACCCCGTTCATCGGCGTGCGCAGCTCATGGCTCATATTGGCGAGGAAGATGCTCTTGGCGCGATCCGCCGCCTGGGCCGCGTCCCGCGCCACCGTCAGATCAAGGGCCTGCTGGCGCAGCTCGGTGATGTCCATAGATGAGGACACGATCCCGCCATCGGCCGTGTGGTTGTTGAAGATCTGAAAGACCCGGCCGTCCGCTGACTGCTGTTCAGAGGTGCTCGACGCGTCCCGCCTGGTCCGCAGCAGGTCGGCCATCCATTCGCCTTCCCGTCCGGCCGCCGCACCGCCCGACCGCACCGCTCGCTCCAGGATTTCGGCATAGGTCAGGCCGATCTCGCTGGTGATCCCCAGCGCCGCCTGCCCCCGTTGATAGGCCTCGTTGCAGAACACCAGCCGGTCGTTGGCGTCGAAATAGGCCAGCCCGTTTGGGGTGGCCTCGAACGCGCCGCTGAGCAGTTTGCGGGCCGACGTCCGCGCCTTCGCGGCCAAGGCCACGGTGCAGACCGCCGCCAGAAGGATCAGCAGCGCCAGGCCGCCAACCCACAGGGCGATGACCGTCCGCGGCAGGGCGCCAAGCGGAACCACGATGCGCGGGTCCGGTGCAATCCGAAGGCCGGCCATACCGATGAAATGCAGGGTGCAGACGGAAAGGGTGAGGCTGAGCGACGCCAGCAGAAACCGGCGCCCGGCGCCGCGGTCGTCCAGCAGATGCATGGACAGGACGGCCAGCGCCGCGCCTACCACGACCGACGCCAGCACATAGGCCGGGTCCCAACTCATCACCCCCGCCGTGCGCAGCGCCAGGGTCCCGTAATAGTGCATGGCGCCCACGCCGGTGACGAACAGCAAGGCCCAGACGGGCAATCGCAGCCGCCCCTTGATCCGGTCCGCCATGAAGACCGCGGCCGAGGTGAAGGTCAGGGCGATAAGCAGGGATATCGCCGCGCCAACGGGATCGTAGCTGACCGCCATGCCGGGGTCGAAAGCCAGCATGCAGATGAAATGGGTGGCCCAGATGCCCGAACCGCCCACCAGGCCGGCGTAGAGCCGCCACAGATCCCCTTGCCGCTCGCCCCGATCAGCGCCGGTGACGAACATCCAAAGGGTGGTGAAACTTGCCGCCAGGCTGACCGCCGCGGCCATGAGAACCAGCCAAGGATTATGCTGGTGGCTGACGCAAAGAAAACTTTGGAACATGGCCCATCTCGCGCAGGAGAAGGCCGTTATCCGATAACAGAGATAATACCGCCTTAACAACAGAAAGGCGGCCATTCACAACTTAAAGGATATTGAGGTCATCAATACTACTAAACATTAGAAAGGTCGCGGGAAATGACCACACTGACGCTTTGGCCGGGTGGCCGGGCGTTCCGCTCCACGCCGCGCCCATCGCGCCCGATCGCCGCAGCCGCCTCGTCCGCATACCGACGATCGCGAATATCCCTCGCCCGCGCGCCTTTTGAGGGTTGCCCCAACCGCCTCGCCTGTTAGAAGCCCCGAGCGACAGCCGACCCCCATTGAGGCCGACCATGAAGCTGCTCGCTGGCAACTCCAACCGCACCCTGGCCCAGGCCATCGCCAACTATCTGGACCTGCCGCTGACGCGGGCCCAGGTGCGAAAGTTCGCGGACAATGAACTGTTCGTCGCCATCGACGAGAATGTCCGCGGCGAGGACGTCTTCCTGATCCAGTCCACCAGCTTCCCGGCCAACGACCACCTGATGGAGCTGTTGATCTGCATCGACGCCCTGACCCGGGCGTCGGCCAGGCGGATCACCGCTGTGCTGCCCTATTTCGGCTATGCGCGGCAGGACCGGAAGATGGGCGGCCGCACGCCGATCTCCGCCAAGCTGGTGGCCAATCTGATCACCCGCGCCGGCGCCGACCGGGTGTTGACGATGGATCTGCACTCCGGCCAGATCCAGGGCTTCTTCGATATTCCCACCGACAACCTGCTGGCCACCCCCGTCCTGGCCGAAGACATCCGCGACAACTACGTCCGGTCCAAGGAGCTGATGATCGTCTCGCCGGACGTGGGCGGCGTCTCCCGCGCCCGCGCCATCGCCGACCGGCTGAACGCCGACCTGGCCATCGTCGACAAGCGCCGCTCCGCCCCTGGCGAAAGCGAGGTGATGAACATCATCGGCGACGTGAAGGACAGGCGCTGCATCGTGTTCGATGATATCGTCGATGGCGGCGGCACCCTGTGCAACGCCGCCAAGGCGCTGATCGACGCCGGGGCGAGCGAGGTTTCGGCCTATGTCAGCCACGGGGTTCTGTCCGGCAGCGCGGTCCAGCGGATCGAAACCTCGGCGCTCAAGGAACTGGTGGTCACCAACTCCATCGAGGCCGACGACCGGGTCATGGGCAGTGAAAAAATCCGCGTGGTCAGCGTCGCCCCACTCATCGGCGAGGCGATCCGCCGTATCGCCAATGAAGAATCGGTCTCAAAGCTGTTCGATTGACGGCTAAACTGTTGGGCCGCCACGGCAAAGCTGGTCAACACTTGGTCAACCACACACGCCATAATCTCGACGCGACCGCTGTTTAGCGGGCATCGTGTTTGTCGAGAACAAGGCAGGGAGAGAGCGGTATGTTGCGCGTTCCGAACATCCGTCGGTCGCTTGCCGGCCTTGCGCTGACCGCGCTGCTCGCCGGCTGCAGTACCCCGCCGCCGCCACCCCCTCCTGCCGCCCCGCCGCCGCCCGCGCCGCCGCCGATCGCCCTGAACAGCACGGTGCTGCGGGACGCCGCCGGCTATCAGACCTATATGCACCGGACGGCCGGCATCAGCGCCGACTTCCATAGCGGCGAGGATGTGGCCCAGTCGCTGCGGGTCGGCGCCGCCTACGACTCGGTTCAGCTGCTGCAGGGCGCGATCGCCTATGGCGCCGTGGCCGCCTTGCAGGATCCCACCTATGTGGCCTCCCTGCGCAAGTTCGCCGTCGATCCCGACGGCCGCACCCAGATGGCCCGGGCCATCCTCAACGATCCCAACTACGCCACCGCGATCACCGGCGCCGACAGCGCGGCGGGCCTGGTGGAGGCGGCGCTCATCAACATCGCCCAGCCGGTGGTCGACAAGGGCGCTGGCGTCAAACAGGCCGCCTATGACATCCAGCACCAGGCCTGGTCGAAGGAGTTCGTGGAGAACCGCGACGTCCGGCTGCAGGCCGCAAAGATCAGTTCGCCCGACGCCATGAACGCCTCCTCCGAAGACGTCCAACGCATGGGAGACGCCGCCACCGGCGCCGCGCCCATCGCCATCAATGGACAGCCCGCCAAGGCCCCCTACCCGCCCGTGGTGGTCCACGCCCTGGCCGTCGCCGCCCTCGCCGCCCTCGGCCAGGCCGGGGACGAGAACGCGCCGCTGATCGTCTCCATGCTGGGCGACGCCGGCGCCCAGCGCTGCCTGGATATGGCCAAGCTCGACCTCTACGAATGCCTGGCGGTGGCCAAGCCCCACTATGAGGACGTGTTCTGCCTGGGCCAGCATGCGCTGACCGACACCGGGCAATGCATGCTGTACGCCGCCGGGGTGCCTGAACCGGTCACCGCGCCGCTTCCCGTGTCGAGGACCGAGGTCGCCTATGGCGCCAAGGCCGCCCCCGCGCACGCCAAGAAGAAAAAGAAGGACGACGGGGCCTGATCGTCCTGTTTTAACGACGCCGTCACACCGTTGCGCGGCCGGGCTTTAGCGTGTATCTAGCCCGGCCAAATTCAATCTGACCCACGCCGCGCGGTAATGCGCGGCGTTTCGTTTCGAGAGCCTGACACTCCCATGGCCGATATTGTCCTGAACGTTGAAGTCCGCGAACACCAAGGCACGGGCGCCGCGCGCGCCGTTCGCCGCGAAGGCAAGGTGCCCGGCGTCCTCTACGGCGGCGCGGAAGCCCCGGTGGGCATCGCCGTGCGGTCGAACGAGTTCCGCAAGGCGCTCTACACCGGCAAGCTGCTGGGCCACCTGGTGACCCTGAAGTACGGCGACGAAAGCCAGCCGGTCATCGCCAAGGACATCCAGTTTCACCCGGTGACGGATGAGCCGATCCACTTCGACCTGTTCCGCGTCGGCGCCCACCAGCTGATCAAGATCTCGGTGGCGGTCCACTTCATCAACCAGGAAGCCTCCCCGGGCATCAAGCGCGGCGGCACCCTGAACATCGCCGTGCACGAAGTCGAACTGATGGTTCCGGCCGATGCGATCCCGGAAGAACTGGTGGTCGACCTCACCGGCCTGGACATCGGCGCGACCATCCGCGCCAGCGACCTCAACCTGCCCAAGGGCGCCACGGTCAGCGCCCACGACCGCGACGCGGTGTTCGCCTCCATCGCCACCTCCTCGGCGATGCAGTCGGTGGAAGCCGGCGACGCGGAAGCCACCGAAGCCTGATCACCTCCCCTGCGGCGATGAGCGGCGGTTCTAGATGCTGATCATCGTCGGCCAGGGTAATCCGGGTGAGAAGTTCGCCCACAACCGGCACAACATCGGTTTCCTGGCGCTGAAGGCGATCGCCGCGCGGTGGAAGTTCGCCCCCGAGCGCTCCAAATTCCACAGCCTGATGTCCGAGGGCGCCATTGAGACCCCCACCGGGCCGGTCAAGGCGCTGCTGCTCAAGCCGCAGACCTTCTACAACGAGACCGGCCGCGCGGTGGGCGAAGCGATGAAGTTCTACAAGGCCACCCCCGCAGACGTGGTGGTCTTCTACGACGAGATCGACCTGGCCCCCGGCCGCTTCCGCATGAAGCTGGGCGGCGGCGCGGCGGGCAACAATGGCGTCCGCTCCATTACCGCCCATATCGGACCCGATTTTCGCCGCGCCCGCATGGGAACCGGCCATCCGGGGCATAAGGACAAGGTGATGGGCCACGTGCTGTCGGACTTCCACAAGGTCGACCAGGCCTGGGTCAACGCCCTGTGCAACGCCTGCGCCGAAGCTCTGCCATTGCTCGCCGCGGGCGAGGATGAGAAATACCAGACCGAGGTGATGCGCCTTGCGCCCGCGGACAAGCTCGATCCGCGGCAAGGCGCCCTGGACTAGACCCGACCATGCTACCCGTCTTTGGCCTTTCGCTGATCGTCTCGATCGTCCTGTGCGTCCACGCGGTGCGCACGAACCAGAACATGTACTGGCTGTGGATCATCCTGGTGATCCCGTTCGGCAACCTGGTCTATCTGATCGCCATCGTCCTGCCCGAGATGCTGGGGGGCACGACGGCCCGCCGCATGGGCGCGGCGACCCGGGCGGCCCTGGATCCCGCGCGCGACTACCGCTCCGCCAAGTCGGCCCATGACGACAGCCCCACCGTCGGCAACGCCATGCGAATGGCCGCCGCGGCCGCTTCCCTGGGCCGCTATGACGAGGCCGAGCGGCTTTACGCCGACGCCGCGCGGGGCATCCACGCGGACGATCCCACCCTGCTGCTGGGCCGCGCCAACGCCCTGCTGGAACTGAACCGCTTCGAGGACGCCCTGAGCGTGCTGGAACAACTCGGCCACAACATGGAACAGGGACGCTCCCCCCAGGCCGCCCTGGCCCTGGGACGGGCCTGCGAGGGCGTGGGGCGCATCCAGGAGGCCGACACGGCCTACGCCTGGGCCGCGGAGCGCATGCCCGGCCTGGAGGCCTTGGCCCGCTATGCCGCCTTCATGGCCCGCCACGGCCGCCGTCCCGAGGCCGAGCGGATGATCGCCGACATGGATCAGCGCATCGCCCGCATCAAAGGCCCCCTGCGCGGCGAAGCCCGCGGCTGGCGTGACCTAGCGGCCCAGGCTCTTAACTAGGGCGTCTCTGAGCTGACCGCCCCTTGACACGAAGTTCGTGAAACACGAACTTCGTGTGATGAAGAACGTCACCGTCAGCATGGATGAGGACACCCTGACCTGGGTGCGCGTGGAAGCCGCGCGGGCGGGCAAGAGCGTGTCTCGCTGGCTGGCCGACTATCTCGGCGTTCGTAAACGCCTGAGCGACGAAAAAGCCGCCGACAGCGAAAGGATCGACCGGCTGTTGGCCTGGTTCGAAACCCCCCGCCTCGACCTAAGCGAAAACGGCAAGATCACCATCGACCGGGATGAACTCTATGACGATGGACGTTTCAGTCGATTCGACGATCCTGCTCTACAATCAGGACATCAGGTACCCGACCAAACAGGCGCAGAGCGCCAGTTGGCTGAAGACGCTCACCCTTTCAAACAGGTTGGCGATAAGTCCACAGACTCTGAATGAGACCTATGCCGTGGTCCGCCGCAAGCCGGAATTCGCCCACTGGCGCGGCGACATAAGAAGCTTTCTGGAAGACCTGTTTCCACATGTGATCCCAAATCTCACGCCGACCGATCTGATCAGAGCCTGGCGCCTGCAAGACCGCTATCAAACAAGCTTCTGGGATGCGCTGCAGCTGGCGGTCGCCAACGCGGCCAACTGCACCCATTTCCTCAGCGAGGACCTCGACGACGGCCAGACCTATGGAACGGTGAAGGTGATCAACCCCTTTCGCCATACGCCCGTCGATGTGATAGGTCCCGCGCTTCAACCCTAGCCTCGAGTATCCATGGCCCTGAAAGTCGCCATCGTCGGCCTGCCGAACGTGGGCAAGTCGACCTTGTTCAACGCCCTGACCCAGACGGCCGCCGCCCAGGCGGCCAACTATCCCTTCTGCACCATCGAGCCGAACACCGGCGATGTGGCGGTGCCGGAGGCGCGTCTGGACATCCTCGCCAAGATCGCCGGTTCCAAGGAGATCATCCCCGCGCGGATCACCTTCGTGGACATCGCCGGCCTGGTGCGCGGCGCCTCGAAGGGCGAAGGCCTGGGCAACCAGTTCCTGGCCAACATCCGCGACTGCGACGCCATCGCCTTCGTCGCCCGCTGCTTCGAGAACGACGACATCACCCACGTCGAAGGGCGGATCGATCCCCTGTCGGACCTCGACATCATCGAGACCGAGCTGATGCTGGCGGATTTGGAGAGCCTGGAAAAGCGCGTCAACGCGCTGGAGAAGCGGGCAAAGCAGGGCGACAAGGACAGCATCGTCACCCTGCGCCTCGTCAATCTTGCCCTGGCCCAGCTCAACGCCGGCAAGCCCGCTTTTACAGCGAAGATATCTGAGGACGACGAGAAGGCTTGGCGGATGCTGCAGCTGTTGACCTCCAAGCCGGCCCTCTATGTCTGCAACGTGGAGGAAGCCGCCGCCGACAAGGGCAACGCCCTGTCCGACCTGGTCGCCGCCCGCGCCGCCAAGGACAGCGCCAAGGCCGTGGTGATCTCCGCCCAGATCGAGAGCGAGATCGCGGTGCTGGATAACGAGGAGCGCGCCGAATTCCTGGAGACCATGGGCCTGGCCGAACCGGGCCTGAACCGGGTGATCCGCGAGGCCTATAGCCTGCTGGGCCTGCAGACCTATTTCACCGTCGGCCCCAAGGAGACCCGGGCCTGGACCATCCCCGTCGGCGCCACCGGGCCGCAGGCCGCCGGCGTGATCCACACCGACTTCGAAAAGGGCTTCATCCGCGCCGAGACCATCGCCTATGACGACTACGTCCGCCTGAACGGCGAGGCTGGCGCGCGGGAAGCCGGGCGCATGCGCTTGGAGGGCAAGGAATACGTCGTCCACGATGGCGACGTGATGCACTTCAGGTTCGCCACCTAAATCCGTTTCGTCACTGCAATCACAGGGAGGCCGCGTCATGGCCGAGATGATCAAGATCAAGTCCGCCGCCGCCGACGGCTTTGAATTCGGCGCCTATCACGCCGAGGCCGAAGGCCATCGCAAGGGCGGCGTCGTGGTGATCCAGGAAATCTTCGGCGTCGACCAGTACGTTCGCGCCGATGTGGAACGCTGGGCCAAGGCCGGCTTCGAAGCCATCGCCCCGTCCATGTATGACCGCACCCACCCCGGTCTGGACGTGGGCCACGACGACGCCGGCATGCCCATCGCCTTCGCCGCCATGCGCGAAGCCAAGCCGGAAAACGCCCTCGGCGACCTGGCCGCCGTCGTGAACACCCTGAAGGCCAAGGGGCCGGTGTTCGTGGTCGGCTACTGCTACGGCGGCGCCATGACCTGGCAGGCGGCCGGACGCATCGACGGGATCGCGGCGGCGTCCAGCTACTACGGCGGCGGCGTGGCCGGCGCGGCGGACCTGACGCCCAAATGCCCGACCATCTGCCACTTCGGCCGCTTGGACGCCCATATCCCCGCCGACGAGGTCAAGGCGACGCTTCAGGCAGCCCAGCCGCAGGTGGCCGTCTACATCTATGAAAAGTCCGGCCACGGCTTCAACAATGACGGCCGGCCCGACTCCGACGCGGACGACGCTGCCCTGGCCCGAAAGCGGTCCATCGAGCTGTTCGAGGCGAACGGCGCGGCCTGAGATCATGACCAACGGTCGCAAGATGCAGCTGGCCTCCAAGGCCGACGGCTTTGTCATCGACGCCTATCATGTGGCGCCGGACGATGCGCGGCAGGGCGGGATCGTGCTGGTGCAGGAGATTTTCGGCGTCACCGAACACATCCGCGAGCTCTGCGACAGCTTCGCCGCCGATGGCTATGAGGTGATCGCGCCCAACTTCTATGACCGGCTGGAGCCGGACTTCGCCGCCGGCTATGACGCCGAGGATGTGGCCAAGGGCGCGACCTATTCCCAGGCGACGCCGTGGGACCAGGTCCAGGGCGACATCCAGGCGGCCGTGGACGCGCTCACGGGCCCCGTACACGTCACCGGCTTCTGCTGGGGCGGTACGGCGGCCTGGCTGGCGGCCTGCCGCTGTGAGGGCGTCGTATCGGCCTCCTGCTTCTATGGCCGGCGTATCCCCGAGCTGCTCACCGAGACGCCCCGGTGTCCGACCATCCTGCATTTCGGCAAGACCGACGCCTCCATCCCCATGAGCGTGGTCGACGAGATCGGCGAAGCCCACCCGGACATCCCCATCTATCGCTACGACGCCGGCCACGGCTTCTTCTCGGATCGCCGAGCCGACTACAACGCCGATGCGGCGCGGTTGGGCCGCCTGCGGACCCTGCAACTCTTCCAGAAGGCCAGCGGCGCGAGGGGCGAGCACGGGTAGAATACCTTCTCCCCTTAGGGGAGAAGGTGAGAACGTGGCGCCAACACTAACCCTTCTGGTGATGGCGGCGCGCCGACGCACGGTTCATAGCCGCCACGAGCGCGGCCTGCTTTTTCGCATCCGCCTCATTCGCCTGTTTCTGCGCCGCCGCCTGTTCCGCCTCTGTCGGCTGGTGGTCGGTCAGACTCACCGGCGTCAGCTGACCTGGCGGCTTGGCCCAGGGGTTCATCCCGACGCAGTAGCCGGTCATATCCCCGCAGGCGCGGATGTCGCCCGTGCGGCTGTTCTGAACCACGATGATGGCCTGGTCATCCACCTTCCGGGCAGACGTTTCCTTGACCTGGGTCTGGGCGCCGCCCTCGACCAGGCGCTGCCAGACGACGCTGGGCGTATAAATGCCGACGGCGATATAGCCGATCCGACCGGCCTGCCCTGTCGGGTCCATCGCGGCGTCCGCGTCCGATATCCTGCGACAGGCCGATGCGCCGAGCGCCACGACCGCCAGTCCCAACGCCACACGACCACGCATGATCAGCCTCCTCGCTTCGTCAGAGAGAAAGTTTTCACGTTCCCGTGATTATCACAAGTCCGTGATAATCGAAGGGGTAACAAAAAGCCCCCTCTCCGTCGCCGGAAAGGGGGCTGATTGGATCCGAGCTTGGCGGAGCGCTAGTGCTCGATGTTCCGCCAGATCGCGCGGTAGCTGGCGTAGAGCACGCCAGTGAAGATCAGCAGATAGATCAGCACCGCGATGCCCAGGTCCTTCCGCTCGTCCGCATGCGGCTCGGCGGCCCAGGTCAGGAAGGCGACCACGTCCGCGGCCTCGTGCTCCGGCGTCGCCGTCGTGCCGTCGTCATAGGTGACGCGGTTGGCGGTCAACTGCAGCGGCATGGCGATGAAGCCGCCGGTGGGAACCTTGCCCGCGCCGGTCCAGGCCGAGCCCAGGTCGGAGGGGAAGTAAGGGTTGTAGTATTTGCCGGCCGGAACCTTCAGCCCCGCCGGCGCCGTCGCATAGCCGGTCAGCAGCGAATAGATGTAGCGCTTGCCGTTTTCCCGCGCCTTGACGATCAGCGACAGGTCGGGCGGCAGGGCGCCGCCGTTGGAGGCCCGCGCCGCGTACTCGTTCGGGAACGGCTTGACGAAGGTGTCAGCGGGGGTCGCCGGCCGCTTGATCGCGTCACCCGTGTCCGTGTCGATATCGGGGACCTGATAGTCCTTCACGATGGTCTTCACATAGGGGTTGTCGTTCGGGTTCTTGTACTTGGGGTCGTAGAAGGGACCGCCGGGCTGGCCGAGGTTCCGGTACGACATCAGGCTCATGGAGTGACAGGCCGAACAGACGTCGTGATAGACCTTGTAGCCCCGTTGCAGCTGCTCCTGATCGAAGCGGCCGAACGGACCCTCAAAGCTCCAGTGGACGTCCTTCGGTTCCATCGCGGTGGTGTCCGCGACTGCCGAGAAGGCCGTGACCGCGAAACCGAAAGCCGCGGCGATAGCAAGCGCCTTGCGCATCATCGGTCTCAACCCTTCTTTTCAGGCGAAGCAGCCGCGCCTTGCGGCAGGACCGGAGAGGAGATCGACTCCGGCTGAGGCAGCGGGGTTTCAATCAGGCCCACGAAGAACAGGGCGAAGAAGAACTGGAAATAGAGCAGGAAGCCGAGGCGTGACAGCCAGACGAAGCTGTTCAGGTCAGCGTCAAGGAAGGCGCCCACCGCGCCACCCGGCAAGGGGTGGGCGTCAGGCTCGTTGGCGCCGCAAAAGCCGAGCAGAAGGCAGCCAAGGATGAACACGAAGAAGAAGACGCGGATCATCGGCCGGTAGCGCATGGACCGCACCTTGGCGGTGTCGATCCAGGGCAGGATGAACAGCAGGCCGATGGCGCCGAACATGGAAAGAACGCCCAGCAGCTTGTTCGGGACCGCCCGCAGGATCGCGTAGAAGGGCAGGAAGTACCACTCCGGCACGATCGGGTTCGGCGTCACCAGCGGATTGGCCGGGGTATAGTTGGCCGGGTGGCCCAGGCCGTCCGGATTGAAGAAGACGAAGCTGGCGAACAGCAGCAGGAAAACGCTCGCGGCGAACCCGTCCTTGACCGTGTAGTAGGGGTGGAAGGGGACGGTGTCCTGCTTGCTCCGCACGTTCACGCCGGTCGGATTGTTGTTCCCCGGCACGTGCAGCGCCCAGATGTGCAGACCGACGACGCCGGCGATCACGAAGGGCAGCAGATAGTGCAGCGAGAAGAAGCGGTTCAGGGTCGGATTATCGACCGCGAACCCGCCCCAGAGCCAGGTGGTGATGGCCGGACCCACCAGCGGCAAGGAGCCGATGATGTTGGTGATCACGGTGGCGCCCCAGAAGCTCATCTGACCCCAGGGCAGCACATAGCCCATGAAGGCGGTGGCCATCATCAGCAGGTAGATGATCACGCCAAGGATCCACAGCACCTCCCGCGGCGCCTTGTAGGAGCCGTAGTAGAGGCCGCGGAACATGTGGATGTAGACCGCCATGAAGAACATCGACGCGCCATTGGCGTGGATGCCTCGGATCAGCCAGCCGTAGTTCACATCGCGCGTGATGTGCTCGACGCTGTTGAAGGCCATGTCGGCGTTGGCGACGTAGTGCATCGCCAGGATCACGCCGGTGACGATCTGCACGACGAGGCAGAAGGCCAGGATGCCGCCGAAGGTCCACCAATAGTTCAGGTTCTTCGGAGTCGGGAAATCCAGCAGGTCCGCGCCGAAGCGAATGATCGGCAGGCGCGTGTCGAGCCAGCGCTCGATGCCCGTCTTGGGCTCGTAGGTCGAGGGTCCACTCATCTGGATATTAGCCGATCTTGACCTTGGTGTCGGAAAGGAAGGTGTAGTCGGGGATGAAAAGGTTCAGCGGCGCCGGCCCGGCGCGGATGCGGCCGGAGGTGTCGTAAACCGATCCGTGGCAGGGGCAGAGCCAGCCGCCGTACTGGCCCTGGCCGAAATTCGGCACGCAGCCCAGGTGGGTGCAGACGCCGATCAGAATCAGCCACTCGGACTTGCCGGGCTTCACCCGCGAGGCGTCGGTCGCCGGGTCGCGCAGCTGTGCGTGATCGTCAGCAACGGCCTCGGCGATTTCCTTGGGCGTGCGGTGACGCACGAACACCGGCTTGGAGCGCCACTTGACGATGACCTGTTGGCCGAGAACGACCTTGGTCAGGTCGAACTCGATCGAGGCCAGCGCCAAGGTGTCGCCGGCCGGATTCATCTGATCGATGAGCGGCCAGGCCACGGCGGCGACGCCGCCAACCGCGGCGGCAGCGGCGGCGATGTGAATGAAATCACGCCGATTGGGATCCTCGTGCGGACTGGTCGTTGCCATGGTGTCGGCCACCTTTGCGCTCACCCCTC
>Ga0302314_10011847_pt1 | contig 15163 bp, 16 predicted proteins | sample III_Palsa_N2_3_FD_200533 | JGI IMG/M metagenome (GOLD analysis project Ga0302314, IMG submission 200533) | Peat permafrost microbial communities from Stordalen Mire near Abisko, Sweden - III_Palsa_N2_3 | ecosystem: Environmental > Terrestrial > Soil > Palsa > Peat permafrost | place: Sweden...
CCGGAGGCTTGGCCTATCAATGGGCCGGGAGCTGGCGAAACAATGTCAATTCCTGGCTCGATCAGCGGGAGATTCCGTTCCTGGTCATCCGCTACGAGACCCTCAAGGCTCGGCCGGCCGCAGAGCTCCGGCGAATTATGGATTTCCTCGATCAACCCGTCTCTGAGGACCAACTGGCTGCCGCTATCGAATTCGGCGCTGTCGAAAACATGCGGCAGAACGAAGAGCACGCCATCGCGGCCGGCGCGGCCGGCCTGCTCCCCGGATATGACAAGGGGTACCGCTTCATCGGCCGCCTTCATCAGAACGCCTATAGGACGATACTGAGCGAGGAACAGCGTCGTCTCGCCGATGCCGCATTCGGTGAAACGATTGATAAAATACGCCGCCATATCTGATCCTGCTGAGCATTGCGATCGAGGCACCAACCCTGCCAAGCGCCGGCTTGCCCTCTATGCCAAATTCTGCATAATAGTCTCATGCTGCCGAACCCCCGCAAAGATCTGGAATTTATCGGCAGCTCCTATGACGACCTGATCGCCTTTCCCGCGGATGTGCGGCATGAGGCCGGATATCAGCTCGACCGCGTCCAGCAAGGCGAAGAGCCCAAGGACTGGAAGCCGATGAGTACGATTGGCGCGGGCGTTTGCGAAATTCGGCTGCGCGAGGCGGATGGCGCTTTTCGGGTCGTCTATGTCGCCAAGCTCGAGCGGGCTGTTTATGTGCTTCACTGCTTTCAGAAGAAGACCCAGAAGACAGAACAGCGCGACATCGACCTCGCGACGAAGCGCTATAGGCAACTGCTGAAGGAGCTGGAATGATGGCCAACAAGCGGTTCACCAGCGTCTGGGACGCCATCTCCGCGACGCCACAGGAAGCGGAGAATATGAAGCTCCGCTCGGCGCTGATGATGGCGCTTGACCGCCATATCCAGAGCCGGGGCTGGACTCAGGCCGAGGCCGCTGCCGAACTCGGCGTGACCCAGCCGCGGATCTCCGACGTGATGTGCGGCAAGATTGGTCGCTTCGGCCTCGACAAGCTGGTCACGATGGTCTCCGCGGCCGGCCTCCACATCCATGTGCAGATCGACGAAGCCGCATAGAACGCCAGGCGACATTGCGCCGCCACCCTTGACTCCGCCCGCCCGCTCCTCTATCCATCGCGCCCTGCCGCGGGTTCGTCCTGCGCCAGAACCAAGGGCGTCCTCTCCGGGAGGCGCCACGCCAGTCCGCGAGTGTCGCGCACTGGCCTTTTTGTTTTGTCCGGCAAGGAACGCGGGTTTCGATGTTCGATAGCTTGACCGATCGGCTTGGCGATGTCTTCGACCGGCTGCGCAAGCGCGGGGCGCTGAGCGAGGCCGACGTCACGGCGGCGTTGCGCGAAGTGCGCGTGGCCCTGCTCGAGGCCGATGTCGCCCTGCCGGTGGTCAAGGACTTCATCAACGGCGTCCGCGACAAGGCAATCGGTCAGGATGTCATCCGCTCGGTGACGCCGGGCCAGATGGTGGTCAAGATCGTCCACGACCATCTGGTCGAGATGCTGGGCTCGGATTCGGTCGAGATCAGCCTGCGCGCCGCGGCCCCGGTGCCGATCCTGATGGTCGGGCTGCAGGGCTCGGGCAAGACCACGAGTGCTGCCAAGATCGCGCTCCGGCTCAAGAACAAGGAGCGCAAGAAGGTGCTGATGGCGTCGCTCGACGTCCATCGCCCGGCCGCCCAGGAGCAGCTGGCCATTCTCGGCCGCCAGATCCAGGTCGATACCTTGCCGATCGTGGCCGGGCAGAACCCGGTCGAGATCGCCGAGCGCGCCATGACCACCGGCCGGCTGCAGGGCTATGACGTGGTCATGCTCGACACCGCCGGCCGGCTGCATATCGATGAAGGGCTGATGCTGGAAGTCGCGGCCGTGCGCGACATCACCAAGCCGCATGAGATCCTGCTGGTCGCCGACGCCATGACCGGCCAGGACGCGATCAACGTCGCCAAGAGCTTCAACGACCGCCTGGGCATTACCGGCGTCGTGCTGACCCGGGTCGATGGCGATGCCCGCGGCGGTGCCGCCCTCTCGATCCGCGCCGTCACCGGCAAACCGATCAAGCTGCTCGGCATCGGCGAAAAGCTCGACGCGCTCGAGACCTTCCATCCCGACCGCATCGCCGGCCGCATCCTGGGCATGGGCGACGTCGTCAGCCTGGTCGAGAAGGCGGCCGAGACGGTCGACATGGCCGAGGCCGAGAAGCTCGCGGCCAAGATGGCCAAGGGCAATTTCGATCTCGACGATCTCTCGGCCCAGCTGAAGCAGCTGCGCAAGATGGGCGGCATGGCCGGCATGATGGGCATGCTGCCCGGCATGGGCAAGATCAAGAAGCAGATCAACGAAGCCAATCTCGACGACAAGGTGATCAAGCGCCAGGAGGCGATCATCTCGTCGATGACCAAGGATGAGCGCAAGAACCCCAAGCTGATGAATGCCTCGCGCCGGCGCCGTATCGCCGCCGGTTCGGGCACCAGCGTGCAGGATGTCAACAAGCTGCTGAAGCAGCACCAGGATATGGCGCAGATGATGAAGCAGGTCTCCAAGATGGGGAAGAAGGGCTTCCTGCGCCAAGGTTTGGCCGGGCTGTTGCCCGGCGGCGGCGGCAATCCGTTCGGCCGCTGAGGATTTTGGATTTATCGAGTTAGCTTAGAGAAGGATCGCCCATGTCTGTCAAAATCCGCCTGTCGCGCGGCGGCGCCAAGAAGCGGCCGTTCTATTCCATCGTCATCGCCGATGCGCGCAGCCCGCGTGACGGCCGCTTCATCGAGCGCGTCGGCACCTATAACCCGATGGTCGAGAAGACCCATCCGGAGCGTCTGGTGCTGAAGATCGAGCGCCTGAAGCATTGGCTGTCGGTCGGCGCCGAGCCCACGGATCGCGTCGCCAAGTTCCTGGGCGATGCCGAGCTGATCGCGAAGCCCGCCCAGCGCGAGACCCCGATCAAGTCGGTCCCGGGTGCGAAAGCCCAGGAGCGCGCCAAGTCCCGTGCCGCCAAGGCCGGTACCGACGCCGCGGCCGAGTAAGCAGCGAGACCAGACCGGCTCATGGCCCAGTCCCGACCTTCTTCCACGGCGAAGCGCCTCTGCGTCGGCATCGTCACCGGGCCGCATGGCATCCGGGGCGGCGTGCGCGTGAAGAGCTTCACCGCCGATCCCGCGGATATCGGCGCCTATGGCCCGGTCTCCGACGAGGCCGGCACGCGGCGCTTTGCGCTCCGCGTCGTGGGCATGGTGAAGGGCGTGGTCCTGGCCGAACTCGAGGGCGTCAACGACCGCAACGCCGCCGAGGCGCTGAAGGGGCTCCATCTCTATGTCGACCGGGACCAGCTCCCGCCGGCCGAGGAAGACGAGTTCTATCACGCCGACCTGCTGGGCCTGTCGGCCCGGCTGCAGGACGGCACGGTGCTGGGCCAAGTCACCGGGCTCTATGATTTCGGCGCCGGCGAATCGGTCGAGATCACCGGGGCAAAGGGTCAGGTCACCATGGTGCCCTTTACCAAGGCGGCCGTGCCGGTGATCGATCTCGGATCCGGCACCTTGACCATCGACCCGCCGGCCGGGCTCTTCGACAAGCCGGCGCCGCCGGCCTCGCTCGAAGAGCAGGAAGCGGTCGCGGCCGATGTGCTGGGCGGAGGAGCGCCATGAGCTGGCAGGCGACCGTGCTGACGCTCTTCCCAGAGATGTTCCCCGGGCCGCTCGGCGTGTCGCTGGCCGGCAAGGCGCTCGGCAACGGCACCTGGTCGCTGAAGGCGGTCGATATCCGGTCGTTTGCGACCGATACCCACCGCACCGTCGATGATTCGCCCTTCGGCGGCGGCCCCGGCATGGTGTTGCGCCCGGATGTGGTCGATGCCGCGCTGGCCGCACAGACCCAGCCGGGGCCGAGGATCTACCTGTCGCCCCGCGGCCGCGTGCTGGATCAGCAGCGCATCCGCGATCTGGCGGCGGGACCGGGGCTGGTCGTGCTGTGCGGCCGTTTCGAGGGGCTCGATCAGCGGGTCATCGAGGAACGGCAGCTCGAGGAAGTCAGCCTCGGCGATTTCGTGCTGTCCGGCGGCGAGCCGGCGGCGATCGCCATGATCGACGCCTGCGTCCGGCTGCTGCCGGGTGTGGTCGGGGCGGCCGAGACGCTGATCGAGGAAAGCTTCGAAACCGAATTGCTGGAATACCCCCACTACACGAGGCCGCAACTGTGGCGTGGGCGCTCGGTACCGGAGATTCTGCTCTCCGGCAACCATGCAAAAATCAAGGCCTGGCGGCGGGCCGAAGCGGAGGCGGCGACGCGGACGCGCCGCCCCGATCTCTGGGAGCGCTACCGCTCCCGGCTGGCCGCAAGGACCATCCATTGAACGCGCGACCGGCAGGATGCCGGCGCCACGCAAGAAAGAGGTGCTGAAATGAACCTTCTGCAAACCATCGAGCAGGAGCAGGTCGACAAGCTGGCCGCCGACCGCGCCGTGCCGGATTTCCGTCCGGGCGATACGGTCAAGGTCAGCGTCAAGGTCGTCGAAGGCGACCGTGAGCGTATCCAGGCTTTCGAAGGCGTCTGCATCGGCCGCAAGAATGCCGGGATCAACTCGAACTTCACCCTGCGCAAGATCTCCTACGGCGAAGGCGTCGAGCGAGTCTTCCCGCTCTACTCGCCCCGCCTGACCGCAATCGAAGTCGTCCGCCACGGCGATGTCCGTCGCGCCAAGCTCTATTACCTGCGCGACCGCCGCGGCAAGTCGGCCCGCATCGCCGAGCGCGCGCGCCCGACGCACCAGGTCGAGAAGGTCGCCCCGAAGGCGGCCGACAAGACGGGCGAGTAAGACCTCGTCTGCACCGAGCAGATTTCGGCCGGCAGCGCCCCCTCCACTCTCCTCCTCCCCTTGCGGGAGGAGGTCGGGAGGAGGGGGTGCCGATGCCGATCTCGATGCCCGCACGGCGATATCCGAAGAACAGGCCGATCATTGGCGCCTGTGGCGCACCCCTCCTCCCAACCTCCTCCCGCAAGGGGAGGAGGAGTAGATCGCACGCGCTTCCGGCACCCCCTGAACTAGGCTAGGCTCCCCGAAAACCAGGGAGGCTCCGGTGCAGGCTGCGATATTTCACGGGGCGGGCAAGCCGCTTACCATCGAGACCGTGGCCGATCCGGAGCCCGGGCCCGGCGAGCTGGTGCTCAAGGTCCAGGCCTGCGGGATCTGCGGCTCGGATCTCCATATGGCCGATATCCATGACGGCGCCGGCATCCCGCCGCTGCCGCCGGGCACGGTCATGGGCCATGAATTCGCCGGCGAAGTGGTCGCCATCGGCAGCGAGCTCAAGGAGCGCTGGCAGCTGGGCACGCGGGTGACAGCGATGCCGCTGATCGGCTGCGGCAAGTGCCTCGCCTGCCTGTCCGGCAAGGGGCTGCGCTGCGCCACCGGCAAGGGCATCGGGCTCGGTGCCTCGCCCGGCGGCTACGCCGAATATATCCGTGTCGGCGGCTATGAGAGCTTCCGCCTGCCCGAGCAGGTCGATTACCAGGCCGGCGCCATGGTCGAGCCGCTGGCGGTCGGGCTGCATGCGGTCAATGTCGCAAGGCTGCAGCCCGGTGACTCGGTGCTGGTCATGGGCGCCGGGCCGATCGGGCTCGCGGTCGCAACCTGGTGCCGCTTTTTCGGGGCGCGCCATGTCATGGTCAGCGATCTGGTCAAGTCGCGCCTCGACCGCGCCAGCGATTTCGGCGCCACCGCCTGCATCGAGGCCGATCGCGAGGATGTCGCACGGCGCGTCGTGGAGCTTGCCGGCGACGCGCCACGGATCGTTTTCGACTGCGTCGGCGTGCCAGGCAGCCAGCAGCTGGCCATGCATTACGCCCCGGTCGATGGCCGGGTCGTCATCGTCGGGGTGTGCATGAAGCTCGACCATCTGATGCCGATCATGGCGATCGGCAAGGAGCTGCAGGTCAATTACGTGCTGGCCTATCGGCACCAGGATTTCGCCTTCACCGTGCAAATGCTGGCGGCCGGCCGCATCGACCCGCACCCGATGCTGTCGGGCATTGTCGGTTTCGAGGCTTTCCCGGCCGCCTTCGAGGCGCTCAAGACCTCCAAGCAGGAATGCAAGGTGCTGCTGCACCCGGCCTGAGCCATCCGCCCAAGGTCGCACTCCGCTCCTAAACATAAAGGAGGGGTGGCAGCCCTCGGTATGCATTTGCTAACGGTTCTGCCGCTTTCATGGCCCTCGACGAGCCAGCCTCCGGGACAATTGGGAGAGCAATCATGGCGGAGCAGACGGAGAATGCCGCGCGGCTGGTCGCCGACATCGCCACCGAAATCGGCAAGCTCGCTGTCGAGATCGCCGACGTTACCGGCGACGTACAACATGTCGCCGGGCTGGTCGGCGGCCAGGCGCAGCTGTTCGGCGCGCTTCGGAACGCAACCGGCACGATCGTCACCAGCAATCAGCGCATCGCCGACAAGGCGGCGCTGACCCTGAAACGGGCGGTAACCGCCCGCGACAACGTCGCCCATTCGAGCAGCGAGGTCGCAACGGCACTGTCGACGATCAATGCGCTGGTCGATTCCGTGCGCAGGATCGGCACGCAGCTGGCAGCACTGGAGACGGCGATGCAGCGCATCGGCAGGGTCGCCGGCAACATCAACGGCATCGCGCGCCAGACCAATCTGCTGGCCTTGAATGCGACGATCGAGGCCGCGCGCGCCGGCGAGGCAGGACGCGGTTTCGCGGTCGTGGCCGGCGAGGTCAAGCTGCTGGCCAAGCAGACCAGCGAGGCCACGGCGGAGATCGACACCACCCTGTCGACCCTGAGCGGCGAGCTGCGCCAGCTGCGCGCGCATAGCAGCGAAGGCGTGGCACGCGCCGAAATCGTCGTGCGCAGCGCCACCGCGATCGGCCAGGCGATGCGCGATGTCGGCGAGGCCGTTGCCGAAGTGAACGAGAATGTCGGCCAGATCGCCGGTGAGACGCACGACATCGCCGAGCGCTGCGGCAGTTTCGCCGGCACCGTGACCGGGCTGGTCGCCTCGGTCGAGGCCTCGAATTCGGCCCTGCACAGTGCTGCACAACGCAGCGACAAGGTGCTGAGCCTCAGCGAAGGCATCATGGTGATGGCCGTGAGCGCCGGTTTCGAGACGATCGACAGCAAATTCATCCGCAAGGCGATCGAGGTCGCCGCCCAGATCGAACTTTGCTTTGCGGCGGCGATCGCCGCCGGCGAGATGACCGTGGCCGATCTCTTCGACAAGACCCTGGTGCCGCTGCCCGGTACCGATCCGCAGCAATATATGACGCGCTATATGGCGTTTCTCGATCGGGCGCTGGCGCCGCTGCACGATCCCGTGCTGGACTTCGACGAGCGCGTGGTGTTCTGCGCCTGCACCGACCACAACCAGATGATCCCCAGCCACAATCCGCAGTTCCGCAAGCCGCATGGCCCCGATCCGGTGTGGAATGCCGCCCATGGCCGGAACCGCCGGATCTACAAGGACAAGACGGCCGCCGCAGTCAGCCGGAACACCAAGCCGTTCCTGCTGCAGACCTATCGGCGCGACATGGGCGGCGGCGTCTTCGTGCTCATGAAGGATGCCTCGGCCCCGATCCATGTCGAAGGCCGGCTCTGGGGCGGGCTACGGGTTTGCTATCGGGCCTGAACCGCGGCCTGCCGCCGACGGCACCTCGTACCGACCCGGCAGCACAGGACGCGATGGCGGGTGGGCGCCTGGTGCTACCGGCGCCCGGGCCGGCACCGGCTGGGTCGCCGCCGGTGCCTGCTGCACGCGCTGCGGCTGCACCTGCTGTACGCGCTGGGGCAGCGCCTGGGGTGCCGGCGGCCGGGAAATCGCCGGCGGCGGCGGCGGGCGGGATTCGACCAGGGGGTGGTACTGTGTCGGCCTGTCGGCCGGCTGGCCATTGACCGTCGGGATTACGCGTGGCGCCGCTTCCCGATTCGGCTGATAGCGTTGCTGCAATACCAGATCATTATAGGCGACGCCGCGCCGATGCGCCGGATCATGCTGCCAGACGGTGCTGGCAGTGAAAGGATGCCAGGGGTTGAGCTGGCCGAACCGCTCCCGGTCGATCTCGACCCGGTGATGCTGCCAATCGCACCGGCCCCAGAACCAGATCGGCGACACCAGCACGACCGGCGGCCCGAAATACCAGCCGTCATCGAAGGCGGCGTCATAAAGGCCGGGTTCATCGGCGACCAGGTCGAGCGGCGGCACATCCGGATAGGGCCATTGGCCATAAACCGCCGGCTGATATGAGGGCACCGAGACCTGCTCGGGATTGGCTGGTTCGATCTCGACGGCGCCGGCTGTGTTCGACACGATCTGCTGCGGCGTCGAGGCGAGCGCGCCCACGGCCTGAGCCTGCCGGCGCAAGAACTGCACTGTATCCATGACCTGGGCCTGCTGCGACAGGAAGGCGTTGCCCAGCTGCTGTGTCCAGTCGAGCTGGGTGTCCATCAGCTTCAGGATCTGCGGAAACGGCACCAGCGACTTGACGCTCGGATCCCAATCCTTCTGCTGCAGCTGGGCCAGCAGCGCGTCGCCCGCGAGGCCGGCATGGCCCGGCTCGGCCAGCCAGCGATCGGCATCGACCACTTCCAGCGGATAGGTCGAAGCCGCCAGAATATTGGTCAGCAGCGGATCGGGATAGAGCGCCACCGGCGCCAGGATCGAAGCGAGCGGTGCCGAGTCGGGCGCCGGCACGACCGCTGCCGGGGCCGCCACCTCCTGGGCCTGACCGGCTGCCGGAACCACCAGGGCTAAGGCCAAGGCCGCGGCCACAGCCCGCAATGCCATATTTCTCATGATCCGATCCTCATCGGCACGCGCTTGGCGCGCACGTCCTCTCTAAGAACGGAATCGGCATGGCGGGCATTCCCTACCACCCCCCTGCGGCGAAATGGACTGTGCATGTCAGCTCGCACGAGACTGCACGCCTCGGTGGTCAAGGCGGCAAGCGGCATGCTACACGGGTACCGTCCGATCGGCGCAGTGGGGAGATGGTCATGCGGAAGATTGCACTTTTGGTCGTCCTGATCGCCGTGATCGGCGCCGGGGCGTATTACGGCTATTCGAAGTTCTCAAATAAAGTCAGCGACATAAGCAAACAGCAGATCGACCTGGCGCTGCAGAAGCTGCCGCCCGGCTGGACTGCCACCTATAAGAGTTTCGACGTCGGGGTCGCCTCGAACCAGGCCGCGCTCAAGGGCGTCGAAATCCATGGCACGGGTGCCACCAAGGTCGATGTCGCGATCGACGAAGTCGATGTCGCCGGGCCGGCACTCGATCTCGGCACGCAATGGGCCGAGGCCGCCAAGAATCCGGCCGGCCTGGCGCCGGACAAGGCGTTGCCGGTCGCCGATTCCTTCACGCTGAAGGGTATCGCCGTCCATCTGGACAATCAGGATTTCAAGATCGGCTCGGCGCAGATCACCAAGCCGCACCTCTACCCCTGGGCACTGCTGCATCCCGGCCTGATCAGCTATGCCGATGTCGTGAAACAGCTGCAGAACCCGCCCGCCGACCCGAAGCCGGAAGACATGCTGCCGCTGCTGCGCTGGGAAGCGGCCATCGTGCTCGGCATTGGCTATGATGCCTATGCCATCGACGACATGAGCGGGAATGGGAAGGTCGCGACTCCTGGAGCGCCGCCGACCGAATTCAGCTATACCGCCAAAAAGGCAGCCGCTGGCAGTTTCGACCATGGCAAGATCAGTTCGGTCAGTGTCGACGGGCTGGCGATCAAATCTGCGCCGGACATCGATGCCACGGTCGATCACGTCACCATGACCGGGATGGATTTCCACGACACCATGATGCAGGTGCTGAACGGCGGCGCCCTCGATCCGGCGATGCTGAACGGCATGGCGCTCGGCAAGATCGAATATGCCGGGATTACCGCCAAGCTGCCGTCGGGTCCGCCGGTGACGCTTAGCAGTATCGCCTTCTCCAACTTCGCCTTCGCGCATAGCCAGCTGGTTTCCGGCGATTTCTCGGTTGCCGGCCTCAAGATCTCGAAGGCACAGGTCACAGATGCGCAGGTCCTCGACAGCTTCAACAAATTGGGGATCGACACGCTCACGATCGGCTTCGGTGCCGGCTACGCCTGGGATTTCGACAAGAAGCTGGCGGCGGTCAAGAACGTCAATGTCAAGGTCGACGAATTGGGGGCATTGACCCTGTCGGTGGATCTGGGCGGCGTCGACAAGCCCGAGACGATGGCGGAAACGGCGACGCTGAACCACGCCGTGCTGCACTACACCGATGCTTCCTTCGCCGGCCGCGCGCTGAAGATGGCGGCGGCGGAAAGCGGAGCCGACCCGGCCCAGTTCGGTCAGCAGATGGCCGGCATGGTGGAGATGCAAAGCGCCGCTCTCGGCAAGAGCCCGGCCATCGCGGCCGCGGGCAAGGCGGTCAGCACCTTCCTGACCAATCCGCATAACCTGACCATCGAACTGTCGCCACCCCAGCCGCTGCCGGTGGCAACGCTGGAGAACGACAAGGACCTGCCACCCGAGCAGATCTTCACCAAGCTGGGCGTCAAAGTGACGGCCAACCAGTAGGTCAATCCTGGGCTGAAGCTGCAGCGGCCGGGCGGTCGCAGCAGCCCTGCTCAAATTCCGCTTGTCTCCTGCACCGGCCGAGTATGATCGGGGCCTTGCCTGTTCAAACGGGAATGGCTGCTCGAGAGGGTTTCGACCGTGGTGCAACCGCGTACGCTTTTCGACAAGATCTGGGACAATCATCTGGTCGACCGTCAGCAGGACGGCACCTGTCTCCTCTATATCGACCGCCATCTCGTTCATGAGGTGACCAGCCCGCAGGCCTTCGAAGGGCTGCGCCTGAGCGGCCGCAAGGTGCGCCGGCCCGATGCGACGCTGGCGGTTGCCGACCATAATGTGCCCACGACCGACCGGGCCGCCGGCATCACCGATCCGGAATCGCGCCTGCAGGTCGAAACGCTCGAGCGCAACGCCAAGGAAAGCGGCATTACCTATTACGGCATGGACGATATCCGCCAGGGCATCGTCCATATCGTCGGACCGGAACAGGGCCTGACCCTGCCGGGCACGACCCTGGTCTGCGGCGACAGCCATACCGCGACCCACGGCGCCTTCGGGGCCCTCGCCTTCGGCATCGGCACGTCGGAGGTCGAGCATGTGCTGGCGACTCAGACTCTGATCCAGCGCCCGGCCAAGAACATGCTGGTCGAGGTCGAAGGCGATCTCGGCCCCGGCATCACCGCCAAGGACATCGTGCTCGCCATTATCGGCAAGATCGGCACGGCCGGCGGCACCGGCTATGTCATCGAATATACCGGCTCGGCGATCCGGGCGCTCGACATGGCCGGGCGTATGACCGTGTGCAACATGACCATCGAGGGGGGCGCCCGCGCCGGCCTCATAGCACCCGACGAGACCACCTTCGCTTACCTGCAGGGCCGGCCGCTGGCGCCCAAGGGCGGCGCCTGGGAGCAGGCGGTCGCCTATTGGCGGACCCTGCCGTCCGATGCCGGTGCCCATTACGACAAGATCGTCCGGCTCGACGCCGCCCAGATCGTGCCGCAGGTGACCTGGGGCACCTCGCCGGAAGACGTGCTGCCGATCACCGGCGCTGTGCCCGATCCGGCTGCCGAGCCTGACGAAGGCCGCCGCGCCTCGATGCTGCGCGCCCTCGACTATATGGGCCTCGCAGCCGGGCAGAAGCTCGCCGAGATTGCCGTGCAGCGCGTCTTTATCGGCTCCTGCACCAATGGAAGGATCGAGGATCTGCGCGCCGCCGCCGCCGTCGCCCAGGGCCGCAAGGTCGCTTCCGGCGTCAGCGCCATGGTCGTGCCCGGCTCGGGCCTGGTCAAGGAACAGGCCGAGCAGGAAGGCCTCGACCGGATCTTCCTCGAGGCCGGCTTCGAATGGCGCGAGCCGGGCTGTTCCATGTGCCTGGCCATGAATGCCGACAAGCTGGCCCCGGGCGAGCGCTGCGCCTCGACCTCGAACCGCAATTTCGAGGGTCGGCAAGGCCGCGGCGGCCGGACTCATCTGGTCAGCCCGGCCATGGCGGTCGCGGCCGCGGTGACCGGCCATCTGACCGATGTCCGGAACCTCGCTTGATCCTGCGCCGGCTGGCCTGGCTGGCGGCGGCACCTTTTGCCGTCGTGCTGCTCTATGCCGGGGCCGGCTTCGGGTTGGGGGCGATCTCGACCGGCGATCCGCCGCCGGCCGGGCCGCTGCAACTCGCCATCATCAGCAACCCGTTCCATACGGATCTGGTAATGCCGGCGCTCGGCTGGCAGGAGCTGCTCGACCTGCCGCCCGAGGCGCGCTATGTCGCCATCGGCTGGGGCGACCTCGCCTTCTATGCCGAGACCCCGACCATCTGGGATCTCAAGCTCTCGACCGTGGCCAAAGCGCTGTCCGGCACCGACCAGGCGACCATCCATGTCACTTGGCTGTCCTATCCGGTCGGCGGCGAGACCGTCCATCCGCTGCCGGTGACGGCCGAGCAGGCGGCCGCCCTCAGCGCCTATATCCGGGCCGGTTTCGCCGAGTCAGCACCGGAACGGATCCCCGGCCTGGCCTATGGCGCCGACGACATGTTCTTCAGGGCGAAGGGGCATTGGACGCCCTTCGTCACCTGCAACGAGTGGCTGGCCCGCAGCCTGCGCCAGGCCGGCATTCGGACTGGATTCTGGGCGCCGTTTGCGCCCGGGATCACGGGCCATCTGCCGACCTGAACCAGTTGCCCCCGACCGGGCCGTCTTACGGAGTATGATGCGATGCGCAAATTCACGACCCTGACCGGGGTGGCCGCCCCGCTGCCGATGATCAATATCGACACCGACAAGATCATCCCCAAGCAATACCTCAAGACCATCGCGCGCAGCGGCCTCGGCAAGGGGTTGTTCGACGAGATGCGCTATCAGGCCGACGGTTCGGAGATCGCCGATTTCGTGCTCAACCAGCCAGCCTATCGCCAGGCCAAGATTCTGATCGCCGGCGAGAATTTCGGCTGTGGCTCGAGCCGCGAGCATGCACCCTGGGCACTCTTGGATTTCGGCATCAGCTGCATCATCGCCGCCGATTTCGCCGACATCTTCTACAATAACTGTTTCAAGAACGGCGTGCTGCCGATCCGGCTCGACGCCGCCACGGTCGAGATCCTGATGGACGACGCCAAGCACGGCGCCAATGCCGTCTTCACCATCGATCTCGACAAGCAGCAGATCAGCCGGCCCGACGGCCATACCGTCTCGTTTGAGATCGATCCCTTCCGCAAGCATTGCCTGCTGAACGGCCTCGACGATATTGGCCTGACCCTGGAAAAATCGGCCTCAATTCAAAGCTATGAAGAGCGTCAGCAGCTGAGCCAGCCCTGGCTCGCACCGCGCTGACTAAGAGTTAGGCCCCTCGCCCGCTTGGCGGGAGAGGGAGGGGCCCGCGAAGCGGGAGGGTGAGGGTGGGTGCTCGGGACGCGCTGAACGGCGCCGCCGCAGCACCCACCCTCACCCGAGGGTTTCAGTAGCCCATCCGACTTGAATAGGAGCATCCCAAACGTGAGTGCGAATAAGCAGCTGCTGGTCTTGCCGGGCGACGGCATTGGTCCCGAAGTCATGGGCGAGGTCGAGCGGGTCATCGACTGGCTCGACAAGAAGCGCCGCGTGACCTTCGCGGTCGAGAAGGCGCTGGTCGGCGGTGCCGCCTATGATGCCGAAGGCGCGCCGGTCAGCGACACGACTGTGACCAAGGCGCTCGGCGCCGACGCCGTGTTGCTGGGCGCGGTCGGCGGACCGAAATGGGAGAGCCTGCCCTTCGCATTGCGCCCCGAGCGCGGGCTGCTGCGGCTCAGGAAGGATCTGGAGCTGTTCGCCAATCTCCGGCCCGCCACGGTCTTCGACGCGCTCGCCGATGCCTCGAGCCTCAAGCCCGAGCTGGTGCGCGGCCTCGACATCATGATCCTGCGCGAGCTGACCGGCGGCGTCTATTTCGGCACGCCGCGCGGCATCGAGACCCTGCCCAATGGCGAGAAGCGTGGGTTCAATACCCAGAGCTACACCACCTCCGAGATCGAGCGCGTCGCCCGCGTGGGCTTCGAGCTGGCGCGCAAGCGGCGCAATGCGCTGTGCTCGGTCGAAAAGGCCAATGTCATGGAATCCGGCGTGCTCTGGCGCGAAGTCGTGACGGAACTCGGCCGGACCGACTACCCCGATGTCGAGCTCAGCCACATGTATGCCGATAATTGCGCGATGCAGCTGGTGCGTGCGCCCAAGCAGTTCGACGTCATCGTCACCGACAATCTGTTCGGCGATATATTGAGCGATTGCGCGGCCATGCTGACCGGGTCGCTCGGCATGCTGCCCTCGGCCTCGCTCGGCGCCGCCGATAGCAGCGGCCGGCGCAAGGCCATGTACGAGCCGGTCCATGGCTCGGCACCCGACATCGCCGGACGCGGCCTGGCCAATCCGCTCGCCACCATCCTCAGCTTCGCCATGATGCTGCGCTATTCCTTCGACATGGAAGAGGATGCGGTACTGATCGAGCAGGCGGTCGAACGGTTGCTGGGCAAGGGCATGCGCACGCCGGATATCCGGCTGCCCGGTACCGCAACGGTTTCGACTACCGAAATGGGCAAGGCGCTGATCGGCGAACTGGAGGCGGCCGCCTGAGCCGGGCTCACGTTTCGCGGGCGAGGCTGCGGTCGAGATGGGGCTGCAGCCGCCCCGCCAGCCAGAGCCCGAGCATGCGATAATCGCTGGCCAGCGACCAGAGCGGATGGCCGAAGGTCGCCGGCTTGTTGTGCTCGATGCCGAAATGGGCGGCCCAGGCAAAACCATAGCCGGCGAGCGGCATGGCCAGCAGCCAGCGCCAGTCCCGCGTGACCAGCGCCGCGGCGAGGCAGGCCAATCCCAGCAGGCTGCCGGCGTAATGCACCGCCCGCGTCGCCGGCAGCCGGTGCTCGCGCAAATAATAGGGCCAGAATTCCGTATAGGTCAGCGGCCGGTCTGCCATGCGAATCCTCTTAGCGCTGCTGGACCGGCCCCAAGAGTATAGTGGCGCCCCTTTCAAGAGAAGAGCCGAGGACATCACCATGGGCTATCGTATCGCCGTGGTCGGCGCCACCGGCAATGTCGGGCGCGAA
>Ga0302314_10011848_pt1 | contig 15163 bp, 11 predicted proteins | sample III_Palsa_N2_3_FD_200533 | JGI IMG/M metagenome (GOLD analysis project Ga0302314, IMG submission 200533) | Peat permafrost microbial communities from Stordalen Mire near Abisko, Sweden - III_Palsa_N2_3 | ecosystem: Environmental > Terrestrial > Soil > Palsa > Peat permafrost | place: Sweden...
GCTCCTCATCGACGCCGGCTGCGAGTACGGCTACTTCGCGAGCGACGTCACGCGCACCTTCCCGGTGGGCGGGAAGTTCACGCACGAGCAGCAGGCCATCTACGAGATCGTGCTCGAGTCGCAGCTCGAAGGGATTCGCCTCACGCGTGCCGGCGGGAGCATCGAAGAGATCCACAAGGCGTGCGTGCGCGTCATCACGCGCGGGCTCGTGAACCTGGGGCTCCTCCAGGGCGAGGTCGACAAGCTGATCGAGACCGAGGCGTACAAGCCGTTCTACATGCACCGGACGAGTCACTGGCTCGGGATGGATGTGCACGACGTCGGTCGCTACTGGGTGGACGGCAAAGCGCGCGCGCTGGCGCCGGGGATGGTGCTCACCGTCGAGCCGGGGATCTACATCGGGCGCGATTACGACAAGGTGCCCGCCGAGTGGCGGGGCATCGGCGTGCGCATCGAGGACGACATTCTCGTGACCGAGGGGGATCCGATCGACCTCACCGCGGGGATTCCGAAGTCGGTGGCGGAGCTGGAGAAGGCGTGCGCGGCGTGAGAGCGCGTCGTCGAGCGATGACGTAAGCCGTCGAGCCCAGGGCGAGACCCAGAGCACAGCCGACTGGGACGACGCCGAGCGACCAATCGAGGAGGTACTCGCCGCGGTGAGCCATCGCGTCGCGCGCGAGGATCGGCGCCCACTCGCCTGTTCGCCCTCGATGTCCGAGCTGTATCTCGGCGAGGACGATCCACGGGAGCACGAGGAAGAACGAGACGCGCGATCCGACCATGGCCCACACGCGGTTCAACTGGAACAGCGTGGAGAGGCCGAGCGCGATCCAGATATGGAACCCGATGAACGGCGTGCACCCCACGAAGACGCCGAGCCCGACGGACATGCCCAGCTCGCGCGGAGTCGTGTGCTCGCGGAGGGCGCGCAGCCAGAGGTCGCGCGCGCGTTCGTAGAGGTTTCGGAGCACGGGGTGGGGCACGAGACGGGCGGAGCGTAGCCGGAAAGTTCGTGGGGTTCGTGGTCGCGTGGTAGCCGATCTCCATGACGCCCCGCGAAGCGGTCGCGCGCTTCCTCGTGTATCTCGAGGCGGAGCGGAACGCGTCGCCGCACACGCGGGCCGCGTATGGCGGCGATCTCGAGAGCCTCGCGGTCTTTCTCGATGAGCGCGAGTCGCGTGGCAAAGACGACGTGCGCGCGATCGACGTCTACGCGCTGCGCGGTTGGCTCGGTGGGCTCGCGCGCACGCACGCGGCGAGCTCGGTGGCGCGGAAGGTGGCCGCAGCGCGGACGTGGATGGGGTGGTTGCAGCGCATCGGGTCCCTCGACGCGAACCCGGCCGACGAGCTGGCGACTCCCAAGGTGCGCCGCCCGCTGCCGACGTTCCTCGGCGTCGATGCGGCCAAAGACGTGGTCGAAGCGCCGACGGGCGACGACGCGATGAGCGTGCGCGATCGCGCGGTGCTCGAGCTGCTCTATGGCTCGGGGATTCGCGTGGGGGAGCTGGCTGCGCTGAACTTGGGCGACGTCGACCTGGCGGCGTGCGAGGCGCGCGTGCTGGGCAAGGGGCGCAAAGAGCGCATGGTGCCCATCGGCGGGAAGTGCGCCGAGGCCTTGCGCGCGTGGCTCGCCGTGCGCCCGAGCGTCGTGCACTCGAAGAAGAAGACGCAGGACCCGCGCGCGCTCTTCCTCTCCACGCAAGGCGCGCGGCTCGGGGTTCGCGCGGTGCAGCGCCTCGTGCACAAGTGGGGAGCGCTCGGCGCGGGGCGCGCGGACCTTCACCCGCACGCGCTTCGCCACACCTGCGCGACGCACATGCTCGGCGGCGGCGCCGACCTCCGCGCCATCCAGGAGATGCTCGGCCACGCTTCGCTCTCGACGACGCAGCGCTATACGCACGTGTCGATCGAGCACCTCATGAAGGTCTACGACCACGCGCATCCGCTCGCGGGGAAGGTGCGACTCGCGCGAGAGGGGCGGAAGCGCTAAGAAGCGCGTGCGTGAGTCAGGCGCTTCGCAGGATGATCTTCGCGCTCGCCGGAGCGCTCGCGGCCGCTGCGCTCGTCGCGCTGGTGGAAGCGGGCACGGCCGGCGCGAGCGCCGGGGCCCACGAGCCGCCGTTCGGCGGTCTCATGCTCGCGGATCTCGGGGTGCTCGTGCCGGTGGCGATCGTCGTGGGCGGCCTCGTCGCGCTCGTATCGATGTTCTTCGAGCCCGCGCGCGCGAAGTCGCCGTGGGAGCACGCGGGCGCCGTTCGTGGAGCGCCGGTGCTCCTTCGATCGCGCAACGCCGCGCTGGCGCCGCTCGCGATCCTCGGCGGCATGGGGTGGTGTGTCGTGTCGGCGTACCTCGCGCGCGGAATGCTCGCGGGCGGCGTGCCGATCGCGGTCGGAGCGACGTTGGCGGCGGCGTCGATGGGGCTCGCGCTGGCGATCGGCGTCGTGGTGCTCGCGCTCGTGCGTCCGCTTCGTCGGGCGCTCGCGGCGGGGGCACCGTCGGTTCCTGCGCTCCTCGATCCGATCACGACGGGAGGCGTGGCCGCGGTGATCGCGGCGGCGATCGTCGCGTGGGGTATCCACTCAGGCGACACCGGTGGCGACGGAGGCACGCTCGGCATCTTCGGTGTCTTGAAGCGCGGCGAGCTCGACCTGCGCCCTCTCGTGAACCTCGCCTCGATCGCCATCGGCGCCTACCTCGCGCAGGTCGCGTTCGCGGCGCGTCGCTCGTGGGTGCGCACGTCGCTCGCGCTCGCCGTCGTCGCCGCGCTCCTGGCGCTCACCGTCCACGAAGCGCGCGCCATGAACGACGATGCCGGTACCGCGCGCGTGATCGACCGCGGCGCTCCGCTCGGCCGCATCGCGCTCCACGCCGAACGACGCGTCACCGATCGCGACGGCGACGGTACTTCGCCGTTCTTCGGCGGCGGCGACTGCGACGACCACGACCCGCATCGATCCCCGCTCGCCATCGAGATCCCCGACGACGGCATCGACCAGGATTGCTCCGGCGCCGACCTTCACCTCGCGCCGCGCGTCGTCGACGTGAAGCCCCCCGCGCTCGCCACGCCTTCGCCAAAGCCGATCGTCCCGTCGGACCTGAACGTCGTCGTCATCACGATCGACACGCTCCGCACCGACGTCGGCTTCATGGGCTACGACAAGCCGACGACGCCCGAGCTCGATGCCCTCGCCGCCAAGAGCGTCGTCTTCGATCGCATGTACGCGCTCGCGTCGTACACCGGCAAGAGCATCGGGCCGCTCTTCATCGGGAAGTACCCGAGCGAAACAAAGCGCGACGGCGGGCACTTCAACACCTACTACAGCGCGAACACGCTCCTCGCGGAGCGCTTGAAGAGCGCGGGCGTCCACACGATGGGCGCGGCATCGCACTGGTACTGGGCGCCGTGGTCGGGGCTCACGCAGGGGATCGACGGGTTCGACCTGTCGGCGCGACCGCCGGATGGGCAAGGGGACAACGACACGTCCATTACCAGCCGCCAGCTCTCGGACGCCGCCATCCGCATCCTGAAGAAGCACGAGAGCACCGACGGGCGCTTCTTCTTGTGGCTCCACTATTTCGATCCCCACGAGCAGTACGAGCCGCACGACGACGCGCCGAGCTTCGGCAGCGGCAACAAGGCCGCGTACGACGGCGAGGTGTGGTTCACCGACAAGCACGTGGGGCGCGTGCTTGATTTCATCGCGTCGCAGCCATGGGGCGCGAAGACGGCGATCGTCGTCACGGCCGATCACGGCGAAGCCTTCGGCGAGCACGGCATGCGCCAGCACGGCTACGAGCTGTGGGAATCGCTCGTACACGTGCCGATGATCGTCTACGTGCCAGGCGTCGCGCCGCACCACGTGCCGGTGAAGCGGAGCCACGTGGACTTCGTGCCGACGATCCTCGACCTGATGAACGTGCCGCAGCCCGCCGAGGGGGAGCTCTCTGGTGAGAGCATGATCGACGACGTGATGACCGGGGCCGACGACGCGGGGAGCCACGTCTATCCCGAGCGCGACGTGTACATCGACATGCCCGTGGGGCCGTTCTCGCAGATGCGCCACGCGCTCATCCACGGTCCGACGCCGGGGATGAAGGTCATCCACTTCGACAGCGGCGCGTTTCAGCTCTTCGACCTCGCCGACGATCCGGAAGAGACAGACGACCTCGCGAGCGACCGGGAGAAGCTGGGCGAGATGGTTACCCTCTTTCAGCAGAAGCGCGCGGGCTTGAAGGAGATCGACGTGAAGCCGTTGCCTCCGCCGTAGCGCGCGAGCGTCAGCGCTTCCCGAGCTTGGTCACCAGCGCCGCGACGTCGAGCAGCGAATCCACGGTCAGGTCGGGCCTGCTGGCTTCGACGCGCTCGGCGGATTGAAATCCTCCGCGCACCACGATGGTCACGCACCCCGCGGCGCGTCCCGCCCTCACGTCCTGTTCGGCGTCGCCGACCATCCACGCATCGGCAGGCGCGACTCCGAGCGCGTCGAGCGCGTCGGTGACCGCGCGCCGATGCGGCTTCAAAGGCCCGTCGGAGCCCGTGCGAATGAACGCGAACCGCGTGTCGATCGCGAGCGCCTTCAAGACGGCGAGCGTCGAGCTCCGCGGCTTGTTCGTCACGAGCGCGAGCGGGCGAGGGGCGAGCGCGTCCATCACGGCGATGGCGCCGGGGAGGAGCGTCGTGCGAACGGCGGCGTTCGCGTCATAGAAGGGCTGGAACGCGGCGAGGGCGCGATCGACGAGCGCGTCGTCCGGTTCGAGATCGAGCGCCCGAGCCAGGAGCACCCGAGCTCCAACGCCGATGAATCGCGCGATGACGTCTTCGTCCAAGGGCGAACGCCCGACAGCGACGAGCGCGCGGTTGCACGCGGCCGCGATGTCCCCCTTCGAGTCGATGAGCGTCCCGTCGAGATCGAACGCCACCGCGAGCGGTGCGCGAAGAGACATGCCGGGCGTCAACCGTCACTCCGGGTTCGCAGGCGGACGCTGGGGCGGAGGCTCGTCCAGTACGAGCGGGCGGCGTCGTTGTTCCATTTCGATGCGTCGACGCACGCCGCGAGAGCCGCGTCGACCTCGCGCGCCGTCTGGTAGCGAAACGCGGGCTGCTTGGCGAGGCACTTCAGGATCACGCGCTCCAGATCCGGCGCGACGTCGTCGGTGCGCGCGCTCGGGGGGAGGGGGTCGTGCATGGCGTGGGCGAGGAGGGTTTCGCGGAACGACTTGTTCGGGAAGAGCGGCGAGCCAGTTACCATGAAGTAGAGGACCGCGCCGAGCGAGTAGAGATCGCTGCGCGCATCGACCGCGTCGCCCGTGACCATCTCCGGCGACAGGTACGCGGGCGTTCCGACGACGTCGCCGTCGGCCGCGCCATCTCCGTCGCCCGGAGGATGCGAAGCCTTCGGCGCGATGGTCTGTTCCCGCGCCACGTGGGCGACGCCGAAGTCGAGGACCTTCACGAAATCGAACTCGTCGCCGATCTGCGTGACGAACAGGTTCGCCGGCTTCACGTCGCGGTGCACGATGCCGAGCTCGTGCGCTTCGGCGAGCGAACCGCAGATCTGGCGCGCGAAGCGGATGGCGCGCGCGTTGGTGACCGGGCCGCCGTTGGCCACGATCGTCTCGAGGTCGAGGCCGTCGAGCAGCTCCATCGCGATGTAGAAGACGCCGTCGTCGCTGGCGCCGAAGTCGAAGACGCGGATCGTGTTCGGGTGACGGAGACGACTCGCGGCGCGCGCCTCGCGGACGAAGCGACGCACGGCCCCCTCGTCACGCGCCGCGCCCTCGCGCAGGACCTTCAGCGCGACGGGGCGATCGAGCGGATCGTGCCGGGCGAGCCATACGTCGCCCATGCCGCCGCCGCCGATGCGCGCCTTCAACCGGTAGTGACCGAGCTTGCGCGCTTCCCACACCTGACGGCGGGCCGTGTAGAGGATGTGGCTGCCGATGGAGCCCATGACGGTGCCGGCGAAGACGAAGAGGAAGTCGTAGAGAAAGACGTTGAGGTCCTCGCGGTTGGTCCACTGCGCCCGCACGTGCGGGTCCCACGTCGCGGCCAGGGCCATCGTCGCCGGGAACGCGAGGACCGTCGGCATCGACATGAGAAGCGCGCGCGACCATCGCGAAGGGACGTACGTCGCCCGCACGATGGCCAGGAGCATCACCCCTTGCATCGATCGCGTGACGAGGCCGCCGCTCGGCACGGCGATCATGGCGACGAGCGCGCTCCCGACGGCGAAGACGAAGAGGTCGATCGCCAGCAGGTCGCGCGTCGTCAGCTTCGGCCGGTGCGTCACCGCGAGGAGCGCCGACACACCCACGAGCTCGCCGACCGCGCGCCACCCGAGCGTCCACGCCAGGCTCGCGCCGCCCACCTGATGAATGGCGACGAGATCCGCGAGCGCGAACGACGGCCACGCGATGACCCCGACGGCGAACACCGCGCGCATCGCACGGCGGCGCTCCTCGAGCTCCTCGTTCTTGAGACCGGACGTGATTGTCCGCGCGAGCTCGTCGGAGAGCGAGCCTGACCCCATCGGGCCCTACGTTACCCGAAGCGTTACGCCGCGTGCTGTTCGGCGGAGCGGCGACGGTTCGCGCGCGCCGACGGGGGCGCCGAGATGCGTGCCTCTTCGATCGCCTCGGCGGCGACGGGCGTCGCCTCGAGGAGCGCGCGGAGCCGCGAGCGCGCGCGGTGGAGGCGCGAGCGGACGGCGCTCTCGGTGAGGGAGAACTTGTCGGCGATCTCCTGGAGCCCCAGGTCCATGTGGTAGTGCGCGACGACGACGTCGCGGTAGTCCTCGGGGAGCTCCAGCAGCGCAGTGAGCACCTGCGCGTCGCGCTCGCGGTTCATCGCGCCGATGTCGCCGCGGTCGCCGTTCGAGTCGTTCGCGGCGGGGAGCGCCGAGAGATCCTCGAGCTCCAACCCTTCGACCAGGCGCGCGCGGTGGCGGCGCTGCGAGCGCATCATCATGAGCGCTTCGTTCGCGGTCACGCGAAAGAGCCACGTCGAGAAGCTCGAGTCGCCCCGGAAGGACGAGATGCGACGGACGATCTGCATCAGCGTCGCCTGCAACAGATCGCGGCGGTCTTCCTCGGTCACGGGGTACCGGAGGAGCTGGCGCTCGATGTGCGGTCGGAGCTCGGTGACGAAGGCGTTCAGCGCGCTGCTCTCGCCGGATTGGACGCGCACGAGAAAGTCGCGGTCGATGGAGAAGGCCATGGTCGAGCTCCTGTAACGGGGTCGGCGTCCCGCTTTCGCGAAGGCGCCGTGGACGTTGAGCGACCTTGCGAGCCGCGTGCCCGAACGGCGCTAGCGCGCAGACACCGAGAAAATGGCTCTCTTGCACGCCCCCGGGTCCTGTTGGATTGGCGACAGATGCCCGTCCCGACGACAACGACGGCCCGACCTTGGCCGCTTGAAGCGGGCCCGATTTGACCCCACCGCCGTTCGTGTGAGACTCGCGGGCCCCGTGCCGCCCGAGATCCCGCCGCGCTCCCTCGAGCACCCGCTCCCCGGCGGGATGCGCGACCTACTTCCGGAAGAGGCGCGTGGCCGTCGCGCGCTCGCGAAGTGCGTGCTCGACAGGTTCGCGCTCGCCGGGTTCGCGCTGGTGACGCCGCCGGCGTTCGAGTTCGCGGAGGTGCTCGAACGCGGACTCGGGACGCTCGATCCCGCGGAGGTGCTCCGCTTCGTCGAGCCCGAGTCGGGCGAGGTGGCCGCGCTGCGACCGGACGTCACGCCGCAGATCGCGCGGATGATCGCGACGCGCCTCCACGATCGCCCGCCGCCGTACCGACTGGCCTACGAGGGGACCGTGCTCCGTCGGCGAAGCGGTCGCGCGCGAAAGCATCGGCAGATTCCGCAAGTCGGCGTCGAGCTCGCGGGAGTGGGCGGGACGGAGGGGGACATCGATCTCCTCGCGCTCGCGGCCGACGCGCTGCACGCGACCGGGCTTCGAGCGTTCACGATCGATCTGGGCAACGCGGGGATCGTCCGCGCGCTGCTCGATGGTGTCGAAGCCGACGTCGCGCGCGACGTGAGCCACGCCCTCGCGCAAAAAGACGAAGGGGCGCTCCGCGAGCGCGCAGAAGATTTGCGCGTTCCGTTCGCGTCGACGCTGTGCGAGCTCGTTCGCATGCACGGTGGTCGTGATGCCGCGGCCGAAGGGTGCCGACTCCTCGCCTCGACCCCCGCGGCGGCGCCCGCGGCGCGCCTCTTGGAGCTGTTCGACGCCGCCGTCGCGCGCGGCCTCGGCGATCACGTCCGCGCCGACCTCGGTGACGTCCGCGGCTTCGCGTACTACACGGGGACCATCGTCCACTTGTACGCACCTGGCCCCGGCGAGGCGATCGGCGCCGGAGGCCGCTACGACGAGCTGCTCGCGCGCTTCGGCGCCCCGATGCCGGCGATGGGCTTTGCGTTCGACCTCGACAGCCTGGCGTGGGCGCTGCGTGCGGCGGGCGTGACGGCGGAGCGCGAGATCCGCGTGGTCGTCGTCGGCGGCGAGGCCGACGCGCGCGTCCAACGATTGCGCGCGCGGAGCGTGACGGCCGTGGGGGCTCGCGATCGCGCGACGGCGCTCGCGTGGGCGCGCGCGTGGGGGTTTTCGCACGTCATCGACGGCGCGACGTTGATCGACGTGGAGACCGGTGGAGTGAGCGACGACGCCGTAGGCTTCGTCGAGGGGACGGCGCGCCCGCGCTAGCGCGGAGCGGTCTACGCAAACGAGATGAGAAAGAGGAGCGAATGACCGCCGTAGTGATTGTCGGAGCGCAGTGGGGCGACGAAGGCAAAGGGAAGATCGTCGACATCTTCACCGAGCACGCCGACATGGTCGTGCGCTACGGAGGCGGCCCCAACGCCGGCCACACGCTCGTCGTCGGCAACGACAAGCTCATCGTCCGCCTGATCCCGAGCGGCATCCTTCGCCCCGACGTCACGTGCGTGCTGGGGCAGGGGATGGTCATCGATCCGCACAGCCTCGTCACGGAGCTCGACGAAGTGGAGCGCCGCGGCCACGCGCACGTGCGTCAGCTCAAAGTGAGCGACCGCGCGCACGCGATCCTCCCGTACCACGTGCTCGTCGACGGTCTGCGCGAGCAGGGCAAAGGGGCCATCGGGACGACCAAGCGCGGCGTCGGCCCTTGCTACGAAGACAAGGTCGCGCGGCGCGGCGTCGTGCTCGGAGCGTTCCGCGATCTCGCGCGCGCCGAGAGGCTCGTGGTCACGGCGCTCGAAGGGTGGCGCCCCACGATCGAAGCGCTCGGCGGCAAGCCTCCGAGCGTCGACGAAGTGATGGAGCGCTTGCGGCCGCTCGCCGCGCGCATTGCGCCGATGCTCGTCGATGCGTCGCTGCTCGTGGCGAACGCGGTCGACGCGAAGAGGAAGGTGCTGTTCGAAGGGGCGCAGGGGACGCTGCTCGACATCGACCACGGGACGTACCCGTACGTGACCTCGTCGTCGGCGACGTCCGGCGGCGCCTGCACGGGCACCGGCGTCGGGCCCACGCGGATCGATGCGGTCATCGGGCTGTGCAAGGCGTACTGCACGCGCGTCGGCGGCGGCCCGTTCCCCACGGAGCTGAACGACGCGACGGGCGAGCGCCTCCGGAAGACGGGCGACGAGTTCGGATCGGTCACCGGGCGCCCGCGTCGCACGGGGTGGCTCGACCTCCCCGCGCTCAAGTACGCCGCGCGCGTGAACGGGCTCGACGGCATCGCGCTCACCAAGCTCGACGTGCTCACCGGGCACGACGAAGTGAACGTGTGCGTCGCGTACGACACGCTGCACGGGCGCACGACCGAGTTCCCGTTCGACGACCTCGCGGAAGCCAAGCCCGTCTACCGCGCGTTCAAGGGGTGGAAAGAGGAGCTCGCGAAGGCGCGCACGCTCACCGATCTGCCGCAGAACGCGCGCGACTACGTGAAGTTCATCGAGGACGAGAGCCGCGTGCCGATCATCCTGGTCAGCGTCGGGTACCGGCGCGACGAGACGATCGTCATCAAGAACCCGTTCGGCTGACCGTCACCGCGCGCGCGACGCGACCTCGTGCTTCATGGGGCGCTGCGGCACCGCGGCCCACGCCGTCGAGTAGTCCTGCGACGGGTTCCACATGAGCCACCCCGAGCCGCCGTTGTCGTCCGCGCTCTTCAGCTCCTGGCCGAGGTAGCGCGGCCCGTAGTCCGGAGACTCGTAGTTCACCGCCTGCACCCACGGCCGCACCACGGCCAGCGCGTGCGCGTCCTTCGCGAGCGCCAGCTGCGTGATCGTCCCCTTCGTCCCCACGCCCACGAGCTCCGGGTGGTTCCCGGGAATCTCGAACCCCAGGAAGCCCTTCGCGTAGTGCGACGGGTACAGCATCGGCGACAGCGCCTCGCACTCCGGACCGAGGAGCGCGATGTCCTGGCCGAGCATGTCCACGTCGATGCGCTTGCCCTGCGCGACGACGCCGAAGATATCGAGCGACAGCGGGACCCCGCGCGCGCGGGTCACGGCGTGCATCTCGTGGACGAAGTCGCGGATGACCTCGGGCTTCGTCTTCTTGATCGCGTCGAGGTGGAAGTCGGCGTTCTTGATGCCGATGACCGGGTAGCGCACGTAGTCGAGCTCCACTTCGTCCGCGCCGGCGTCCATCGCTTCCTTCGCGAGATCGACGAGGTACCCGTGCGCCATCTCGTTCGCCGGATCGAGCCAGCCGATGGGGTACACGCCGCCCCACTTGCCGCGGATGCTCATCTCCTTGCCCTTGTGGTGCTGCATCCACTCGTCGTGGAAGCACGACACGCGCATCACGACGCGGATGCCGCGGTCGTGGGCGAAGCGGATCGTCCGCGCGAGGTCGGCGATGGGCGCCCCCTCGACGGCGCCGGCTTCGAGCGCGAGCGGCACCTTGGACTTGTAAGTGAGGACGCCGTCGGTGTCCTTGGAGTCGAGGACGATGGCGTTCATTCCGCGGAGCGCCATCTTGTCGAGGATCTTGAGGTAGGCGTGGCCCGCCGCTGTCGTGCCGCGCATGTAGAGGCCGCGAACGGCGGCGTCTTTCGGTGAGCCGAGGCGCCCCTGGTGCGGGACCTCGCGCACGAGGTTCGGGATGACCACGCGCGTTCCCGCTTTGACCCCCGCGCGCAACGTCGGGTTCGCCTTCACGAGCTCGTCGGCCAGATCGCTCCAGAGGTACGTCTCGCTCAGCGGGAGCAGCGCGTGCGCCATCGACGCGAGCGTGTCCTTGGCGCGCGTCTCGTACGTCGCTTCGGCGCGCCCCTCGTGCATCGAGACCTCGACCCCCTCGGGCGCGTGCGCGCGCAGCCAGGCGACGACGTCGCGGTCACCGTGCTCCGCGTCCGCGGGCGCTAGCCCCTCGGGGGCCATGCTTCCGCGTGCTTCCGCGCCGTTGGCGCTCAAGGTCGAACCCAAGAGAAGAAGCGCCCCGAGAGCCAACCCTGCGCGTGAAGTCATGGCGCCCATTGTCGCGGACGCGCGCCAACCTCGGCCAAGTTCGCCGATCGGTTCGCTCTCGCGCGCCGGCTTACGGAGCCACGTCAGCGCAGCAGCGGAAGCCCGTCGAGTAGTCGTGGTACGCGGCCTCGTGCGCCATCGTCTTGTACGAGCAGCCGTCGCCGTTGATGTGCGTGTCCTGGTAGTACCCGCCCTGGAACGTCCCGTTCGGATCGGCGACCCACTCGTGGAGGTTCCCGACCATGTCGTAGACGCCGTAGCCGTTCGTGCAGCGGTCGTGCGAGCCGGTCTTGGCGACCGTGTTGTCGAGCTGGTTCAGCGCGGGATCGTTCATGTGATCCCAGTTCCACTGCGCGCGGTCGCCGAGATCGCTCGTCGCGCCGTACAGCGCGGCGACGGGGCTGCGGCCCGAGTCGTTGCAGCGCCCCGGCTCGTTGTCCTGGCCGTAGCCGTACGTCGTTGGCTCGGGACCCATGCACGCCTTCCGCCACTCGGCGGGGCGACAGAGGCGCTTGCCCGAGAGCGAGCACGCTTCAATCGCCTGAACTTCGCTCACGTACGCCTGCGGAACCACGCCCGGATCGCTCACCGCGCGAACGACGTGCCCCTCGACCGATTGGTACGGCGACCACGCCCGCTCGTCGCCGTTGTCGAGCATCTCGACGAGTGATGCCTCGTACTTATCGACGCAGAACCGATCGCCGATCGACGCCATGTCCGGCGGGCACAACCCGTTCGGCTCGAGCGGGCGGTCCTTGTCGCTCAGCAGGTCCTCGAACGGCGCCAGCGCGGTGCCGTTCTGCGAATCGTTCATCGCGAAGAGGCGCGTCCCGTCGCTCAAGTCGGACAGCGTTCGCGCGATGCGCGCGTTCTGCTCGCGGTGCGGATGCGCCTGCCCGACGGGGTACCGGGCCGCCACGGAGGACGGGTGCACGTCGGCGGCCGTTCCGCTCGTCCCCTCGGCACACCCGGCGATCGCCGACGCTCCCCACGCGAGGAGCGCGGCGGGAGCCAACCAACGAACGAGGCTGCTGCGGTACGGGGAAAAGGTCACTACTTCACCTCCAGCGATGTTTCGCGGCGCCTCCCCGGGCTGGCCGCGACCCGCATGTCCGTTCCGTGTGGCGCGGACGCCACAGCGAAACGAATTACGCGAGCACCCAGTCGTAGCGGCGGCGTCCGGCCTTGCGAACCCCGAATCGCACCCAGCCGCCACTTTGGTGAGGTTCTGTGGAACTTTGTCGTTATTGGGGAAACGTGGCAAACGATAGCGATTGCGTATACTTGAACGCGTACGCTTGATGTGGTGCGGACGGGGTTGGCGGACGACTGCTGGCGATGCTCGAGGACTGCTGGCGATGCTCGAGGACTGCTGGTGATGCTCGAGGACTGCTGGCGGTGCTCGAGGACTGCTGGCGATGCTCGAGCACTGCTGGCGATGCTCGAGGACTGCTGGCGATGCTCGAGCACCGGTGGCGATGCATCTATCCCGCCGGCAGTCGTGCGCGCGCGTCCGCCAGCTTCGTCCGCAACCGCACCCAGAACACGACCGCGATCGCCAGCTGCATCATGCTCGTGGACAGCGCGATCCCGCGTAGGCCGATGAAGTGAAAGAAGACAACGTCGAACACCGCGTTCAGCGCGGCGTTCAGGATCCCCATCGACACCATGATTCGGCTGTTCTGTAGAGCAACGTGGGCACGGGCGAGCACCAGCAGCGCGCCGAACGGGACCACGCCGCAGAGCGCGTAGGGGAGGATCGCGGCCATGTCGTCGACGCCCGCCGGGTCCATCGCGCCGTGGAGGAAGACGAGGCGCAGGATCGGGCCGCGGAAGAAGAAGAGGAGCGCGCTCATCACGGCGAGCAGGCCGCAGACGCCGAGGAGGGCGCGAACGACCGTACGCTCGAAGGCGTCCCACCGGCGGTCGGCGGCGTCGCGGGAGAGATGCGAGAGGAGGACCGGGAAGACCGTCGCCTGGGCGGCCGAGGTCGGGAGCGAGGCGACGTCGAAGGCGTAGCGCAGCAGCGTGCCGCCGCCGACGAGGCTGGAGAGGCCGGCCATGACCTGATCGACCACCGGGTTGATGCGCGTGATGGCCGAGCCGACGACCTCGGACGTGACGAGCTTGAAGAAGCGGCGGACGGGCTCGGGGCGGGCGAGGGTCGGCGTGAGCGGGGAGCCGACGAGGACGACGGCGGCACGTCCGGTGATGGCGCCGGTGACGATCTCCTGCGCGAGCCACGCGATGGGGAGGATGCGGACGCCGAGCGCGTCGCGGAAGGCGGCGATGGTGCCGATGGCGACGACGATGCCGACTCCGCTCGCGACCGGATGGACGAAGTATTTGCCGCGCTGGTTCAGCACGCCGACGAAGAGCGCGCGCAGCGCGAGCGCCACGAGGTACAGCGCGAACGACGGCACCAGCCCCGCCGCGACCGCGAAGAGATCTCCCTGGTACCGGATGCGGAACCACGCGAGCGCGATCGCCCCCATCCCGACGGCGAGCGCGGCGGCGTACGCCAGCGTGTGCCCGAGCAGCGAGCGGAGCACGAGGACGTACTCGCGCTCGTCCCGCGCGTGCACTTCGGTAAGGACCGGGATGAGCGCCGAGTCCTGGTACGCCGACGCGACGAGCGCGCCCGCGAACGTGAAGAACGCCCACGCCACGTAGTACGCGTCCGTCTCCGGCGTCCGCCCGAACCACGCCGCCAGCAGCAGCGGGACGATCGCCTCGCCCGCGCGAAACACGATCTGCACCGGCAGCAGCAAGAGCGCCGTGCGCGTGATCGATCGCTCCCCCGCGACGGCCATGGCTCAGCGACCGAGGCGCGCGACCCGCTGCATCTCGCGGAGCAGCGTGCGCGCGTGGTGCTTCGCCTCGAAGCCGCGCTCGACGCTCGCGCGCGCGGCGTCGCCGTGACGTTTGCCCATCGACGGGTCGCGCAGGTAGCGGAGCATCGCCGCGCCGAGCCCCTCGATGTCGGGGGGACTGCCGAGCACCAGCGCGCCGGTGACGCCGTCCTTCACCATCTCGCCGATGCCGCCGACGTCGAACGCGACGACGGGCTTGCGGAGCGCCATCGCCTCGAGCACCGCGCGCGGGAGCGGGTCTTCGTAGATGCTGGGGACGACCGCGACGTCGAAGTCCCCCACGTACGGCCGCACGTCCGACTTGTACCCGGGGAAGAAGAACGTCCCCTCGAGCCCGAGCTCGCGTACCCGCGCGCGGCACTCTTCGAGGTGGTTCGGGCGCATGTCCTCCGGCGTGTCGCCGAGGACCACGAACCGCGCGCGCCGCTTCTCGTCAGGTGTCATCGCGTCGACGGCGAGCCGCGCCGCGCGGACCATCTCGAGGTAGCCCTTCCGCGGAAGGATGCGCCCCTGGCTCCCGAAGACGACCGCGTCCTTGGCGAACCCGAGCTCCTGGCGAAGCTGCGGCGACACGCTGCCGGCGTCGAAGGCATCGACGTCGATGGCGTCGTGGACGATGCGCACCTTGCCTTTGACGTGCGGGAAGAGGCGCGTCGTCGGCTCGCTCACGCAGACGATCGACTTGACGCCCTTGCTGGCGGCGAGGCGCGCGTGCAGCGGCGCGATGGGCGCGGCGAGCGAGGTGTAGAACACGTGCCAGATCACGGGCACGCCGGTCATCGCGGCGATGGCGCCGCCGGCGAAGTTGGCGCTGGTGCCGTTGCAGAAGACCAGATC
>Ga0302314_10011849_pt1 | contig 15161 bp, 10 predicted proteins | sample III_Palsa_N2_3_FD_200533 | JGI IMG/M metagenome (GOLD analysis project Ga0302314, IMG submission 200533) | Peat permafrost microbial communities from Stordalen Mire near Abisko, Sweden - III_Palsa_N2_3 | ecosystem: Environmental > Terrestrial > Soil > Palsa > Peat permafrost | place: Sweden...
GCCCACGGCTCAGCCCGGCATTGTTCACCAGCACGTCAATCGTTCCCCACGCCTCTGGCAGGGTCGTAATGGTCGCCTCTACTTCTTCACGATCCCGCACATCCAGCGCAAAGCTGAAAACCGCCGCAGCTCCAGCCTTCATCAGCCCAGCTTCCGACGCTTGGAGCTTCTCCAGCCGACGAGCACACAGTAGTACCCGCGCACCCAGCTTCGCAAACTCCAACGCCGTCGCCGCGCCAATACCAGAACTCGCGCCCGTTACAAAAACCACCTTGTCCTTCAACGAAATGCCCACCATGCCTCCTGTTCGTACTGCTTCCATTTTCTCAAAAAAGAAAAGGCCGCGACGTTAGCCGCGGCCTTTTCCCGAACGGGTGCGTTGAAGTTATTGCTGGGGAGCAGCCTGGTCTGGATGGCTCTCCTCAACACCGATAGCCGTGCCATAAACCACCAGGTCTACGCGCCGGTTCTGCGCCCGACCCGCTGCTGTGTTGTTCGGTCCCACGAAGTTCGTCTCGCCGTAACCGTGGGCCGCTACATTGGCCTGCGGCACGCCGTTCTGCACCAGGAAGTTCATCACGGTATCGGCGCGGTTTTCGCTCAGCGTTTGGTTGTACGCTGGTGTTCCTACCGAATCGGTATACCCTTCCACGTTGATGTGCAGGCTGGGATAGAACTGGATGATCGTTGCAATCTTCGCCAGGCTAACCTGCGCATTCGTCTTCAGGGTGAACTTGCCTGTATCGAAAAGTAGATCGTTCATGTTTACGATCAAGCCTCGTGCCGTCTCAGTCGTTTGCAACACGGCATTCAACTGCGCGCGAATCTTCTCGCGCAGGGCCTGTACGCTCTGCGCGCTGTCCGCTGCACGCTGGTTGGCCTCGTTTGCCTCCGCTTGTGCGGCGGCCTTCGCGGCTTCAGCTCTCTCGCGTTCCGCATCCGCTTGTGCTTTCGCAGCTGCTGACTCTTGCGCCTGCTGCTGTGCCTGCGCCGCCTGCTGTGCAGACGCCGCGGCGTCCGCTTCGGCCTGGTTCTTATCGGCTACCTGCTGCGCCGCGCGTTCATCGGCCTGCTTATGCAGCGTTGCGATGCGAGCATCTTCAAAGTTCTGCGTCGCACTGCGCGCATACGTAAACAGCATCTTCACATCGCGATGCTTGTTGTTTTGCATGTCGTTGGCATTGGTCAGCTCCGTCTCAGCCTTCTCCATGATCGCGGGCTCGTACTTCTCCGCACCCACTGACTTCGCAATGCGCTCCGCGTTCCACGCCTCAAACAATGCCAGCGGTATTTCCATGCGGTTCGTGATCGGGTGCGTAATCGCGTTCTGCCCTTCTGTCGGGGCGTACAGACCCTTCGGCAGCAGCGAGTAGTGGACGTTCACCTGCTGCTGAACGCCCTGCGTTTTGTCCGTAAACACGTTCTGCAACACCACCACATCGCTCGGCTGCGAGACCGCGAAGTACGGCTCCGCTGTCACGATCAAACCAAACGTCTGGTAGAAGGTGGTCACATTCAGGCTCGCCTTGTCGCCGGCCAGCTCCAACTCCCCAAGATTCTGCGGACGTCCATTGGCCGAGATTGCCCAAAGCACATAGGTCAGATACTCCTGCCCAAAGCTGTTGGCTTGCTTAAGCCCGCTGAACTTTACCGAAATCTCGGTCTTGCCGGTAACGGCATTGACCTTGGCTTCGCCGCTCGCCTGGGGCAGCAGGTTTGTTCCTTGAAATCCAATCTTGGTCGATCCGCTGCGGTTCAGATAGTTCACCGCGTCCAAACTGCGATCCACCACCTTCACGTGGTAGACGTAAATTCCGTCTTTGCCTTCTGCGATGACTGTTGCGGAGCGCGCTCCAGGAGCGACGGTAGTAGGATTCGGCACCTGTGCCGAAGCTCCAACACAAAAAGTCGCCATCATCGCCGCAACCGGCAACCCGGCAGAAAACTTCTTCCAAAGTCCGTAGGTCTCGTACATTGTCGAATTCCCTCAATTTCTATTCTTCCGCCGTCTACCGGCAAGCGCACCTGACAGTGTTTACAGGCGCTACCATTGGGTCGGATGCCCAGCGCATCCGATAAGGTGTCCGAAATAAATAGGAATTTGGGGCAACCCGTACCCCGGAATTACTGCCCTAAAATCGCCACTCCGCCCACTTCCATGCTGTGCGCAATGCGTTCTTTCCACTCCTCCGGCCCGGTAATGTGAACGCTCGTTCCCTTCGCATCCACCGCCACCGTCACCGGCATATCCACCACATCGAACTCATAAATCGCTTCCATGCCAAGATCGCCAAACGCTATCAGCTTCGAGTGCTTGATCGCCTTCGACACCAGGTAAGCCGCTCCACCCACAGCCATCAGGTACACAGCTTCGTTATCGCGAATCGCATCAATGGCCGCGACCCCGCGCTCAGCTTTCCCCACCATACCAAGTAAGCCCGTCTGCTCCAGCATCTGCCGCGTGAACTTATCCATCCGGGTAGCCGTAGTCGGTCCCGCCGGCCCAACAGCTTCGTCGCGCACCGCTTCCACCGGCCCCACGTAGTAGATAAAACGGTCCTTGAAGTCCACCGGCAGCTTCTCGCCGCGATTGAGCATATCCGTCATCCGCTTATGCGCCGCATCACGCCCGGTCAACAGCTTGCCGTTCAGCAGCAACACCTCACCCGGCTTCCACGTCTTCACCTCCGCGTGGGTCACGGTATCGAGGTTCACCCGCTTCGCTCCATGCACGTCATACGTCAGCTTCGGCCAGCTCTCCAGCGACGGCGGATCGAGCATCACCGCACCCGACCCATCCAACACAAAGTGCGCATGACGCGTCGCCGCGCAGTTCGGAATCATCGCCACCGGCAGATTCGCCGCATGGGTCGGCCAGTCATAAATCTTCACATCCAAAACGGTAGTCAACCCACCCAAACCCTGCGCCCCAATCCCCAGCGCATTCACCTTGTCATAAATCTCTACCCGCAGCTTTTCAATATTCGTCTTTGGCCCACGCAGCTTAAGCTCCTGCATATCGATGGGGTCCATCAGGCTCTGTTTGGCCAGCAGCATCGCCTTTTCCGCCGTGCCCCCAATCCCGATCCCCAACATACCCGGCGGGCACCATCCGGCACCCATCGTCGGCACCGTTTTTACCACCCAATCCACCACAGAATCCGACGGATTCAGCATCACAAACTTCGATTTCGCCTCCGAGCCGCCGCCCTTCGCGGCCACGGTCACATCCACCGTATCTCCTTTCACAAGAGCGACTTCCACCACGCAAGGCGTGTTGTCCACGGTGTTCTTCCGCGAAAACGCCGGGTCCGCCAATATGCTCCCACGAAGCTTATTATCCGGATCAAGCCAAGCCTGCCGCACGCCCTCGTCGCACATCTCCTGCAGGCTCAGAGTCGCCGCACCCCCGTCTTTACTGACGAAATGACACTCCAGCCCCAGCTTGATAAACACCGTAACAATGCCCGTATCCTGACAAATCGGACGATGCCCCTCAGCACACATCCGCGAGTTCACAAGGATCTGCTTCATCGCATCCTTGGCCGCAGGCGATTGCTCCAGCTCATAAGCCCGCGCCAGGTTCTCGATGTAATCCACCGGATGAAAGTAGCTGATGTACTGCAGCGCGCCGCGCACGCTCTCGATAAGGTCGTCCTGCTGAATGTTCGTCATGCGAAAGCTCCGCTCTTATTCTAGGCGCGCCCAGCCACGCATGTCCCCACCGCTGCCTATAATGCAACAAGCTACAGTGCAGGGAGAGCATGACCGACACCATCGTCGATATCAAAGGGCTACGCAAGGTCTACACCGGCCGCACCCCCGTCACTGCCGTAGACGGCATCGATCTGCAAGTGGCCGCCGGCCAAATCTACGGCCTGCTCGGCCCTAACGGCGCCGGCAAAACCACAACCATCTCCATCGCCACCACGCGCGCCATGCCCACTGCGGGTTCCGTTCACATCGCTGGCGTTGATGTTGTAAAGCACGCTGCCATCGCTCGTCGTTCCATCGGTGTGGTCCCGCAGTACAACACGCTCGACCGTTCCTGCACCGTGCAGGAAAACATCCAGTTTCATTGCCTCTACTTCGGTATGTCGCGCGCGGAGTCCCGCACACGCACCGCGCAGCTCCTAGACCAGTTCCGCCTCACCGATCGCGCCAAAGCCTACCCGCAGGCCCTCAGCGGAGGCCTCGCCCAGCGCGTCCAAATCGCCCGTGCCATCGCCCATCACCCCAAGGTGCTCTTTCTCGACGAACCCTCCGCAGGCCTCGATCCGCAAAGCCGCATTGCCATGTGGGAAGCCGTCGGCACTCTCCGCAACGAAGGCATCACCGTCGTCCTCACCACGCACTACATGGAAGAAGCCGACGAGCTCTGCGACCGCCTCGCCATCATCGACCACGGCAAGATCCTCGTAGAAGACACCCCCGCCGCGCTCAAGGCTTCCATCGGTGGCGAAAAAATCTACGACCTCCGCATGAAGGAAGCAGCCCGCAGCGAGACCCTCGAAGCCCGTCTTCGCGCTACCGAAGGCGTTACCGGCGTCGAGTCCATCGAAGGCGGCCTGCGCGTTCTCGCCAAAGCCCACGACGGCCTTCTCGCCAGCGTCGTCACCACCGCCAGCGAGTTCGGTCTGCGCGACGTCACCACCGCCGAGCCGAGCCTCGAAACCGTCTTCATCCGCCTCACTGGCCGAGACCTCCGCGAGTAAATCGCCAACAGGGAAGCCCATGCCCACAGCCGTCGCCAACCCGAGCCCCATAATCACCACAGGCAAAAGCCTCACCTACGTCCGCGCCTTTTACGGCCTGCTGCTGCGCGATCTCTACGTCCTGCGCCGCGAGATCATGCCGTCCATCGTGCGCATCGTCATGAACCCTCTGCTCTTCCTCTTCGTCTTCACCTACGTCATGCCCCACATGACCGGCGGAGCCGCCATGAACCCCACGGCCCGCATGGCAGCCGCCGGCGGAGGCTTCGGCACCGTCCTGCTCCCCGGCCTTATGGCCGTCGCCATCATGTTTTCCGGCATCGCCGCCGTCGCTCTCCCACTCGCGCAGGAGTTCGGCATCACTCGCGAAATCGACGACCGCGTCATGTGCCCGCTACCCATCGCCGCAGTCGCTGCAGAGAAGGTCGTCTTCTCCGCGATGCAGGGATTCATCTCCGCAGCCATCGTCTTCCCACTGGCTTACTTCATCCCCACGCCACGCGTCGTAGTGCATGTCACAAGCTGGCTGTTCCTGATCGTGGTTCTCACGCTCTCAAGCCTGCTCGCGGGCGCACTGGGCTTGACCATCGGGACTTCCGTACAGCCTAAGCAGATCGGCCTCATCTTCAGCGTGGTCGTCATCCCGATCACGTTTCTCGGCTGCGTCTACTACCCGTGGGCCGCGCTCGGCAAAATTCCGTGGCTGCAGTACGGTGTGCTGATCAATCCAATCGTCTACATCAGCGAAGCCCTGCGCTCCGCGCTGACGCCCACCACAGGCCACATGGGAAATCTCTCGATCCTCGCTGGCCTAACCTTCTATCTCGTCCTGCTCAGCTGGCTCGGCATGAAGGGCTTCCGCCGCCGCGTCGTCGGTTAGAAGCGGCTACTCCGCCGCAACCGTATGTTCCGGAGCAACAGGACGAGCAACCGCAGCACCAATCAGCTTGTTCGCAAGGTCTGCGGCAATTACGTCTCCGTGGAACCGCCCGTTCTCAATAAAGACCTCGTTCGTCCGCTCACCCGCAACCACAACGCCCGCCATATAAATCCCCGCCACGTTTGATTCCAGCGTAGCCGGGTTGCACACCGGGCATCTCGCATTGTCAGCATCCAGCGTCACGCCCATCGCCTCGATAAACGCAAAGTCCGGCTGATACCCCGTCAGCGCAAACACAAACTCATTGCGCAGCACCTTCGGCCCGCCCAGCGTCTCCAGCGTTACGGAGTCCTCCGTAATCTCACTCACCGTCGTGTTGAAGTGTGCCGCAATCTCGCCATTCTTGATGCGATTCTCAATATCCGGCTTGATCCAGTACTTGATATGCCGATGCAGCTCCGCCCCGCGATGCACCAGCGTCACCCTCGCTCCATGCCGCCACAGGTCCAGCGCAGCAATCGCCGCTGAGTTCTTCCCACCGATCACCAGCACATCCTGCGCAAAGTAAGGGTGCGGCTCGTTGTAGTAGTGCTTCACCTTAGGCAGGCCCTCCCCCGGAATCCCAAGATAGTTCGGCAGATCGTAGTACCCCGTAGACACAACCAGCTTTCGCGCGCGATGCTCCAGCTTCCGCCCAAACTGGTCCGTCGTATGCACGGTAAACCCGCCGTCGGCCCCACTCACACGATCGACGTTCTGATACTGCCGCACATCCAGCTTGTAGTGCTCGGCCACCTTGCGGTAGTACTCCAACGCTTCCGAGCGCGTCGGCTTCTGGTTCGGCGAAGAGAACGGCATGTTGCCAATCTCCAGCAGCTCCGGCGTCGTAAAAAACGTCATGTGCGCCGGATAGTGAAACAGCGAGTTCGTCAGGCAGCCCTTATCGACCAACACCACCCGCAGCCCCTTCTCCTGGGCTGCAATCGCACACGCCAGCCCCGTAGGCCCAGCGCCAATCACAAGAACGTCATGCAGAACTTCGCTCATCATCCCATTGTAAGGATGCGCGAGAGCACTTTGCCGATTCACTTCAGGAAGAAGTCTTAGACTTCGATATCCACCAGCTTATGGCTAATCGCAAACAGCGCCAGCTCCAGCCGCGTGCTCACGCCCGTCTTGTCGAAGATGTTCGAAAGGTGCCGCTTCACCGTCTCTTCCGAAATCGTAAACTGCTTCGCAATATCCTTATTCGAGCAGCCTTCCACGATACAAGTCACCACCTCAAGCTCCCGAGGAGTAAGCCCGTACGTCTTCTTCTCCGGCACCGCCGCAGCCTTCTGCATCAGCTCATGCAGCGCGGTCAGCAGATTCGCCACCCGCCGCCCGCCAATCCAGTAGTCGCCTGACAAAACCGACCGCAGGCTCTCGCCCAGGTCGCTGGCCACGGAGTCCTTCAGCACAATCCCGCGCGCGCCGATCTGCAACGCTTCGATAATCTGCTGCGTAGAGATTGTGCTGGTCAGCAGAATAATCTTCACCCGCGGCGACTTCGTCATAATCGCGCGCATGGCTTCCAGCCCCGGCAACCGGGGCATCTGCAGATCCAGCAGCAAAATGTCCGGTTCCAGTTCGATCGTTTGCGTAATCGCATGATCGCCGTCTTCCGCTTCGCCTACCACCTCGAAGCCGGACTCGGCCATCAACATATTCTTCACGCCGAAGCGCACCACGGGATGATCGTCGGCCACAACAATGCGTATGGCCGAACCCATCGGGCGAACGACCGTCTTGGCAGCAGGTTTCAGTATTTCGTTCGGCATCTCTGTTTGGCTCTCCGGTGGAGATGTTGCTTGGTTCACAATCGTGCGTCAAGCATAACCTGCAATCGCACACAGGCGTCATGAAATTCGCCAAATGGGGGATTGCCTACTTCGGAACTATTTTCCAACTCCGTCGCCAACTCACTCAACTCAGCCGCCCCCACCATGCCGCAGCCGCCTTTGATCGCGTGGGCTTCTGCGTGTACCGCTGCCATATCTCCACGTTTCGCCGCGCCACGCATCTTCTCCAGCCGCCGCTGCACGTCTTCCACCGTAATCCTGTAAAGCTCACGAAGCTGCACCTTCGGCAGAATCGCCGCAAGCTTCCCAAAGATCACGTCGTCGAGCACAGCCACTCCCTGCGCGTCCGCCTTCATCGCCTGTGCAGGCTCCGCACCCTCCGCCGCTCCGACCGTCCGCTTAAACTCTTCCACCGTAAATGGCTTGCGCAAAAAGCCATCGAACAGCGCAGCATCCTCGCGCTTCAACTCGCTCCCACTCATGCCGATCAGCAGCGTTCCCGGCGCGCTCGCCGCACGCAGCCGCTCCGCCAGCTCCGCTCCCTGCACCCCGGGCATGTGCAGATCAACCAGCATCATCTCAATCTCCACACCCGACTCCGCCAGCAACGCCAGCGCTTCCACGCCCGACTCCGCCACCGCTACGCGATAGCCTTCCATCCCCATCAAGGCAGCAAGCAGCTCACGCATCACCGCATCGTCGTCAACGACGAGCAGGTTACGACGAACTGTTGTCCCATCCACCATCACGCTCAGTCTAAAGCTATCGGCAGGCAGTCCACTAGAACTCCCTCCCCGCGTTCCTTTTCCACGCCACAAGACCTCCGCGAAGGATAAAGTAAGGGCCATGGCGGAGATAGGCCCGGAGCACACCGAAGGCAAGCAGCAGCAACCGGCAGACCCTGCCGCGCTGCTCCTCCGCGTCGAGCGCTTGGAGCTGCTCCTCGCAAACCTCACCTCTGAGCTGGCCACTCTGCGCTCCAACCCCGTCGCACCCACGCCAGTCCGCAAGCAGCATTTCAATTCCTCCGAGAACCTGCAGCCTCTATCCCAAACCGTTCCAACCACCCGCAGCGAATCCCTCGAAACCCAACTCGGCACCCGCGTCCTCAGCAAAGTTGGCGTCGTCCTCCTGCTCATTGGCGCTGCCTGGTTCCTCAAGTGGGCGTTTGACAACAGTTGGATCGGCCCACAAGGCCGCATCCTCGTCGGTCTGCTCGCCGGTGCAGGCGTTGTGCTTTGGTCGGAACGCTTCCGCAGCCGCGGCTTCACGGGTTTCAGCTACGCGCTCAAAGCCGTTGGCACCGGTGTGCTCTATCTCAGCCTCTGGGCGGGCTTCCAGCTCTATCACCTTATGCCGGCGTGGGTGGCATTGCTTGCGATGGTCGCAATCACTGCCTGGAACGCCTTCATGGCCTGGTTGCAGGACGCCCAACTGCTTGCCGGCTACGCGCTTCTCGGCGCATACCTCACGCCCATCCTGCTCAGCACCGGCGGCGACCACGAAGTCTTCCTCTTCACCTACCTCTTCCTCTTCGCCGCTGCAGTCCTGGCACTGCTCTACATCAAGCCGTGGTCACGCCTCCTGCTGGGCGCGCTTCCCGTCACGGCCGTTTACTTCATCGCCTGGTACGCCGAACACTTTCAAGCCTCCAGCTCCAGCCTCACGCTCTTCTTTGCGATGCTCCTCTGGGCGCCGTTCGCTGCCGTGCCTCTGCTGGCCCGCGAACCCGACGGCCCCATCGCCGGAGTCCTCACGCCGCTCGGCGCGGCCAGCTTCGGTGCGCTCGCTGTCTACTTTGTGCTCGCCGATAGCAACAACAAAGCCTTCGAACCCTGGGCCGCCGTCGCCTTCGCCGCCATCTATCTCCTTCTCATGCGCGTTCGCCGCAGCGGAGTCGCCTCTGCCGTGCATCTTTCGCTCGGCATCGTCTTCCTCACCATCGCCATTCCGCTCAAGCTCACCGGCCGCGCCATCACCGCCGGTTGGCTCGCAGAAGCCGTCGTCCTCCTTTGGGTTTCGACGCTGCCCCACATCCAGCAACGCGCCATCGCTGCACTCCGCTGGCTTGCCTGCGCGTCGCTGCTGCTAGGCGTTGCTGGAGCTCTCCTCGCTCCACTCTTCCACGGGCAATCCCAGCAAGCCTTCCTCAATCGCAACTTCGCCACCTCTCTCGGAGCCATCACCGCTCTCGCTGCCGCCATCGTTCTCAGCCACAAAATCAAGCCGGACGCTTCGCGTTGGAACGGCAGCATCCTCGCGGCCAGCGCTCTCGTCCTCCTGAACATCGTTCTGCTGGTAGCGATGTACCGCGAGATCTTCCTCTTCTTCGAGCCCGGCAACGCCACGAACGCTTCTACAGAAGCAGCAGACTTCGCCTCCTCCGGCTGGATGTTGCTGCAGGGAGCCGCACTTATGGTCGCAGGCTTCTGGCGCAGGTCCGCCTTGCCCCGCTGGCTCGGCCTTCTGCTCCTCGCGGCTACCGTCATCAAGGCTTTCGCCTACGATCTACGCAACCTCGGCACCGGCTACCGCGTCATCAGCTATCTCGGTCTAGGAGTCGTCCTCATGGCCGTCAGCTACGCCTACCAGAACAACTGGCTCGGCATGAAAGAAACGAGTGACCCTCACGAGAGCGACCACCATACTCCTGAGGCCGCCAGATGAAGGTACTGCTCACCCTGGCCGCGGCCCTGCTCCTGCAAACCGCCAGCGTCTCCTCCAACGACCCCATCGCCGAGCCGCAGCACTTCCGCTTCGCGCGCACCGTCACGCTACCCGCCGGAGCCACCGGCCAAACCTGCGCCGTCCTCGACGCCACCGTCTTCGCCCACGCCGCCTCCGAGTCCCTCAACGACCTCCGCCTCTTCACCCATTCCCCCTCCGGCGCCGAAATCGAAACCCCATTCGTCCTCACCGAAAGCGGCCCACAGCGCGACCACGACGAGCCAGCCACGGTTCAGAATCTCGGCAGCCACAACGGCGACGTCGTCTTCGACCTCGCCATGCCCGCTCGCCCCTACACCGCCGTCGTGCTCGATCTCGCCGCCAAAGACTTTCTCGCCACAGCCCACGTCACCGTCTCCAACGGAGTCGGCAAGCCCGCAACCGACCTCGGCGCCTTTACTCTTTTCGACCTCGCCACGCAGCACCTCTCGCGCTCCACCTCGCTGCCGCTGCAGGAGTCCACCTTCCCCAGCCTGCACATCGAGCTGCACCTCACCTCCGCACCCAACACGCCAGCACATAACCTTGGCCCAACCATTGTTCACGGAGTCAGCGTCCCACCCAGCCGTGAAGCGCAAACCCTCTACACCGCAATCTCGTCCACCAACATGTTCCAGCAGCGTGGCAGACAGACCCTCGCCACCATCCACGTCCCCGCGCACGTCCCCATCGAACGCGTCACCTTCGCACTCGACCCCAGGTTCAGCAAAAACTTCCTGCGCGAAGTCAAAATCACCGCGACGCCAGACGACTCCACCGACCAGGCCGCCGCGGAGTCCATGGCCGGAGAAATCTCCCGCGTCACCATGCCACAATCCGGCAGCGATCAATCGCCCCTAGAAAATCAGCAGCTCTCTATTGACACCGCTCTGGCTGCCGACCTCCGCACCCCGGCAACGATAGAGGTTTCGGTCAACAACGGCGACGACACCCCTTTGCCCATCACCTCCATCACCCTAGCCATGCGCCAGCGCAAAGTCTGCTTTGAAGCCACCTCCATCGGCTCCTCATCCGCGCTTCTCTACGGCGACGCCTCCCTCCACGCGCCCGCTTATGACTATGCCAACCTCTTCGTAGCCCAGCCCAACCCCATCCCATCGACGCTCACCGCCGAGACGAAGAATCCATCCTTCGTTCCTCGCCGCGATACCCGTACCTACGCCGAGCGTCACCCCGAGCTGCTCTGGATTGGGCTTCTCACCGCCATCGGCATCCTCGGCAGCATCGCTTTACGTGGCGCACGCAGGCAATCCGGCCACGGCCACGTTCCCCGGTAAAATTGCGTTTGGGGCATTTCGCCGCTCACCACTCGCCACCACGCGAGTCCTTGCAACGAGGGATCACAAACCATGTACCGCGCACTTCACCGAGCAGCCTTAGGAACTTCCATCGCCATCGCATCGCTCACGATGCACCACCCCTCCGCGCTCGCGCAGACCGTGCCCAGGACCGGCACCATGACTCTTCCTGCCAACACCATCCTGAACACAGCCGGCCCCGGCCAAAGCCAGATCGTCGAAGGCAAACGCGCCCTCGCGGCCAAGCAGTTCCAGGAAGCGAAAAACATCTTCGCCGCTGCAGCAAAGCTCCATCCCGACGACCTCGAAGCCAGCCTCGGTCTCGCCGACGCCGAGCTCGGTTTGCATCAGTACCAAGCCGCCGAGCTAGGCTACCGCAAAGCTGTTGAAGCCCAGCCCGAGCTTTGGCAGGCCCACAAGAATCTCGTCATCGTAGAAGCTGCTCTCGGCCGCTGGCAGGAGTTCGATCGCGAACGCGCTCTGCTGCGCATGGCCCGCCAGCGTGGTGCTCCCGGCATCTCCGCCCGCGAAAGCGACGTCATCGACGGCTTCACCGTCCACGGCCAGCGCTGGATCGTACGCGAGTACTTCGAGCCAGCAGGCCGCTCGCTCACCCGCTACAACTTTGAAAACTTCTCCCCCAGCGGTCGGGTGCAGGAGTACATCTCGCTCGAATCCAACGAAGCCGCCAACGTCGTCGTCCCCGGCGGCTCCGTTAAGATCGGCGATGCCAAACCACCCACAGCCGCCGGCCCAGACTTCGCGCTCAACTGGTACAACGGCAAAGGCCACGGCACCATCGCCCACTATGGCCACCACGAACCCGACTATGAACGCGTCCGCACCGACCTGCTCAAGTGGCTCCACGAGCAGAAGTAGCACGATAGAAGTTCGTAACAAAAGACAGGGGCCATTTGGCCCCTGTCTTTTGTTACATCCTGTGTTGTTACCTACCGGCTAGCCGCATCCACCTCAGCAAAATAGCTAGGCGACTTCAAAATCTCCCGTGGCTTCGATCCATCCGCCGGCCCAACCAACCCATCACGCTCCATCATGTCGATCAGGTGTGCCGCGCGTCCATATCCAATCCGCAAACGCCGCTGCAGCAGGGAAGTCGAAGCCTTGCCAAACTCGAACACCAGCCGCACCGCATCATCGAACAGCGCATCATTGTCATCGCCATCATTCGCGCTGCCGCTACCTTCGCCCTTCTCATCCTTCGGTCCTTCCAGGAAGCCCTCAACATACTCAGCCTGCCCTTGAGCCTTCCAAAAGTCCGTCACCGCGGAAATTTCTTTCTCCGTCACAAACGGCGCATGCACACGCTGCAGCCGAGAAGTACCCGGCGGCAGAAACAGCATATCGCCGCGTCCCAGCAGGCTTTCCGCGCCATTCGAGTCGATGATCGTCCGCGAATCTACCTTCGTCGCCAGCCGGAAGCTCATACGAGTCGGCACATTCGCCTTGATCAATCCGGTAATGACATCCACGCTGGGCCGCTGTGTCGCCAGCACCAGATGAATCCCCACCGCACGCGCCATCTGCGCCAGCCGCGTGATGGATTCTTCCACGTTCGACCGGTCCAGCATCATCAAATCTGCCAGCTCATCAATGATGATCATGATGTACGGCAACGGTTCCTGGTTCACATCCTCAAATAGATACTCGCTGCCATTATCAAACAGCTTGTTGAACTGGTCGATATTCCGCACATGGTTCGCAGCCAGCAGCTTCAACCGCCGCTCCATCTCGCGTACCGCGTTGCGCAACGCATTCGCGGCTAGCTTCGCCTCCGTGATGATCGGCGTAAACAGATGCGGTATGCCTTCATACATGCCCAGTTCCACGCGCTTCGGATCGACGAGAATCATCCTCACCTGCTCCGGCGTCGACTTGAACAGCACGCTCATAATCATGGCATTGATAGCCACAGATTTTCCTGAACCTGTAGACCCCGCAATCAACACATGCGGCATACTCGCCAAATCGCCAGTAACAATGCGTCCGCTGATATCCTTGCCCAACGCGATTGGCAGCTTGCTCTTGCTCTGCGCAAAGCTCTCACACTCCACCACATCGCGCAGCCAGATCGTCTCGCGCTCATGGTTCGGCACCTGGATACCCACGGTCGATTTCCCCGGCATCCGCTCAATCAAAATCGATTCCGCCGCCATCGCCAGGCAAAGGTCTTCCGCCAACCCCGTCACACGCGAGTACTTCACACCCGCATCCGGCCGGAACTCAAACGTAGTCACTACCGGCCCGGGATTGATCTGCTCCACAGTCCCATCCACGCCAAACTCGGCACACTTCTCCACCAACACCTTGGCTTCAGCCCGCAGCGCATCCTCGCGAACCTGTACATGCTCTTCGCTGCGATACAGCAGCGAACTGGGCGGCAGCTTGTAGCCGCGTATCGACTTCGTCGTCATCGCCACGGCCATCATGTCTGCATCGGCGCGTCTGCCAAACGCAATATTCTGCGCGGCAATATCGGCCATCGGAGAAGGCATGGGCGGCGCAATCGGCTGCACCAGCTGCGGACGCGGCGCAGGCATCCTCGTCGGTGGCGCTTCCGGAATATCAATGTGGTGCGAAACCGGCAGCGAACCCGACCTCGAAGAAAACATCGGTGCCGGCGCATTGCGATCCGGAGCATCCAGCCAGCCATCGTCTTCTACCACGCCATGATCCAGCGCATCGCCTTCTCCAAACGGCAACTCCACTTCGCTCACCCGCAACGGCACCGCCGCCGCCGCAAGCTGTGCTGCATACGGCGCAGCGGCAGCCGCAGCCGCACTCAGCGGCGTCAGCGGAGTCTCATTCACCAGCGTCCGCGGCATCGTCTGCCACACCGAAGGCGTCTCCGCCCCAAACTCTGCGCGTTCTGACTCATGCTCGCCCAACACATGCGTCTCATCGCCACGCTTCCGCCGCCCAAACCAACCAAACAAACTCGAAAGCAGGGAAGTGCTGTCCGCACGTTTCTGTTCTGCCTGCGCTTCTGCATCACGTTTCGACGAAGCCTGCTCGCGCTTCGATTCGTTCGCGCTAGCCGCCTTCGCAATCTCTTTATTGGCCTTGCGATCCTTCCAGGCCGCATACCGCTCGCTCGAATGCCGCACAAACGCAAAGTGCGAGGTAAACCACTCCCGAGCAGTCGTCAGCGTAAACGTCGTCGTCAGATACAGCGAGATCGCCACCATCAGCGTGCAGAGAATCATCGCTCCCGGCAGGTTCACAAAGTGGATCATGCTGTCAGCCAGCACCAACCCTTCCACCCCGGCAATCGGCAGCGCATGACGCCACATCAAATGCCCCGGCAGCAGAGCAATCGCCGCCGGCGCAAACACCAGCCACAACCCCAGCCCAAACACCTTCGCTCCGGTCGCGCCCACCGCCTTCGACCGCATCCACGAAACGCCCAGCCGGATTAGCACCAGGGGCACAAACACCACCGCCACGCCCAGCACCTGCAGCAGCAGGTCCGAGCCATAAGCCCCGACCAGCCCCGTCCAGTTATGCGCAGGCCGTCCTCCGGCAAACCCGCCAGCCGTATTGAACGATGGGTCCGAAGGCGTATACGACACCAGCGAGAGCAAAAGGAGGCCGGCGGCGACCAGAACCACAAGCCCGAGCATCTCGTTCAGACGCCGGCTGCGTGTAGGGGAATAAACAAGTCTCTGGGGCTTCATGGGCA
>Ga0302314_10011850_pt1 | contig 15161 bp, 9 predicted proteins | sample III_Palsa_N2_3_FD_200533 | JGI IMG/M metagenome (GOLD analysis project Ga0302314, IMG submission 200533) | Peat permafrost microbial communities from Stordalen Mire near Abisko, Sweden - III_Palsa_N2_3 | ecosystem: Environmental > Terrestrial > Soil > Palsa > Peat permafrost | place: Sweden...
AGCGAGGGTGCTGGCGTTGAACGTCTCGAGCAAGCGCGCGCGCTGCGCCCCGTCGAGAAGGTTCAGCCGGCTCACCGGTACATCAGGGCGCAGCAAGGCGTCCTGCACCAGCGCCGCCACGCCGGAACGGATCGCCTCGGCTTCGGCATGGCTGACGATATCGGTATTGACGCTGAAATCGAGCATCACCTCGCCGTCCCTGTGGTGGTCGCGGATGGCGACGGCCAGCGGCATGTTTTCCGCGCCATTGTCGATGGCGAGCACGCGCGTGGCCCCGGCGCCGAACAGGGCGTCGCCGTCGAAAGCCATGGGCGACAGCGTGATGTCGAACAATTGCGAACGCCCCGATGCGGCCAGGCCGACTTCGCGGTTGATCTGGGCGAGCGGCAATCGCTGGTGCCGGTAGCAGCGCTTGAGCTCGGCCGCGACATTGTGCATCAGCGCGCCGAAATCGGCGTCTTGTGCGACTGTCACGCCAATCGGGCTGACCGAGGAGAACATGCCGACCGTTTGCTTTTGCCGCGCGCTGGCCCGATTGTGCACCGAGACGCCGATCACCACCTCCTCCACATCGCGCGTGCGCGCAAAATAAGCGCTGATGCCGGCCAATATCAGGTGGGTGAACGTCAGGCCCCGATGCGCGGCGAATGCGGCGCAGTCGCGGTACAAGGAGCGCGGCATGGCCCAGCGCGCGCGGGCGCTCGGCCCGGCGCCGGGATTGCCGCCGCCGGGACGCGGCAGCAACGGTTCCGGCAGGCGCGCGTAGCGATCGCGCCAGAACGCGCCATCGCGCGCCCTCCGCGCCGATGCCATGTACGCCTGATCGTCGGCGACGAATTCGCGGTACGGCACGCCCGCCTCGAGGACGGCGGCCGGATCCTGCTCCAGGCGGTTGTAGGCAGCCGCGACCATCTGGGCGATCTGGGCCGCGCCGAAACCATCCACGCACAGGTGATGGTAGCGCTTCAGCCAGTAGCAGTGGCGTTCGCTGGCGCGCACCAGCACCGCCTCCCACAGCAGGCCGGCGTCGAGATCGAAGGCTTGCGCGAAGCGCCGCTCCAGCCAGGCCAGGGCACGCTCGTCGCCGTCGGCGAACGACGAAAAATCGATCACGGTCAGCGGCGCTTCGACCGCGGTCAGAACGCGCTGACGGGGAACGCCTTGGCACGGGCATAACACGAGCCGCAACGCTTCATGGGCGTTGGCCACCAAGCCGAGGGCGTGGCGGAAGCGCTCGACATCGACGGGGCCGTCAATGCGCCACGCCAGCCCGATGTTGTAGACGGCCGATTGCGGCTGGCGCATCTGGTCGAACCAGATCACTTCTTGCACCGAGGAAAGGGCAAACGATTCGGCGGCGGAAGGCGGCGATTGCGGTGCGTCGGTATTGGCGCAGAGGAAAGTATCCGGCATGAAATCCATCCATATGATTGATGACAGTTGATCGGAAAAACCAGCGGGCCGCCTTCAGCGCAAGCGCAGGCCGGTCCGGCCCCACCAGGCCAGCGCGCAAGCGGGCGCCAGCAGGGCCAGATGCACGAGCGCGGTCCGTAGCGGGTCGACCGCCACATTCAGGGCCGGCGCGCCGTTGAGCGCCAGATAAGCCAGCATGCAAGCGAGCAGTTCGAAGGCGCGGGCATTGCGCAGCAGCGTGCCGAAGGCCAGCGCCCAGCTGGCCAGCGAAACACAGATGGCCAGCAAGGCCAGCGCGCTGGCCGGCGCCTCCAGCAGGAAACGCAGCAGCGCCGGCAGATTGACCAGGCAGCCGAGGGCGGACAACATGATCCAGCGCGCCAGCAGCACGCGCCGTCCGGCGCCGACGCTGCTGAACACGATTGCGCCGGTGCGGCTTTCCTGCTCGTGCAGGGCCGCCCGCGAGTACAGGTCCAGCAGCAGCATCCAGCCGGCCAGGACGCCGATCGCGGCGACCGCCGTCGGCGCCATGGCGCCGACGAGCGCGGCGGCGGCGACGGCGCTCCACCACCACCAGGGGCGCAGGCGCAGGCTGCGCTGCGCCTCGGCCGCCACCAGGGCGCCCAGGGCCGAGGCCTGGAGCGGTGCCAGCAGCCGGTCGAGCCAGCGCAGCCGGCGTCCGACGCCGCTGGCGCCGGCCTGGCGCGGCGTTCCGACCCGGGCGCCGGCGCGGTCCATCCACGGCGCGGCCAACACCACCCCGGCGACGGCGGCGACGAGCCAGCCCAGGCGGCCGGCGATGTCGGCCCAGCCCAGTGGCCAGTTGCGCCACGCGAATGTCTTGACGGTCCGGCTGCCCAGGCCGCAGCGCATGCAGAAACCCGGCTTCAGCGGTTCGCCCAAGTCCGGCGCCACCAGCGCACGCACGCTTTCCTGTACCAGATGGATGCCGCGCGGATCGGCCGCGCCGGCCGCGACACGCGCCGGCGCGCCGCCTTCCTGCGCGCCCGACGACCCGACGCTGACCACCAGGATGGCGATCCACAGGGCGAAATACAGAACATTGCCGGCCGTGCGGCGCAGCCAGGGCACCATGTCGAACCAGACCGCGAACATGGCCGTCAGCGCCAGCGAAGGCACGGCCAGCAACAGCACCGGCTTGACCAGCTCGGGCAGGTCGACCACGCGGTCCTCGGCACGCACCCATTGCGCGACCAGGCCGACGAGCAGGCTGGCCGCGGCGACCAGCAGCAGTACCGCCATGTGGCTGGCCCATTTTGCCAACAGATAGGCACCACGCGTCAGCGGCGTGGCGACGAGCAGCTGCCAGACGCGGGTCTCGATGTCGCGCACCAGGGTACCGCGCACCAGATAGAAGCCCAGCAGCGAGAGCCAGATCGACAGCATCGCCACCACCATGCCGATCCAGGCGCTCGAATAGAGGCCGCGATAACGGCCGTTGACGGCCAGCACCAGATAGTCCGCGCCGGCGGGAGGGAAGCTCCACCAGGTGGCGGCGGTCATCAGCGCCAGCAGCACCCAGAAGCGGCGCGAACGCGAACGTTCGAGCAGATCGGCACCGACGAGGGCGGAAAAGCGGCGTAGGCTTTCCATATCAGGCGCCGCCCACGCTGGCCAACAGGCAGACATAGGCGTCTTCGAGCCCCGGCTCGGCCGCCTCGGCGTCCGCCGCCGGCGCGCTGTCGGCCACCAGCCGCACCCGCACGCCGTCGCCGCGGCGCAGCGAGGCGCTGACGGGATAACGGGCGCGCAGGTCGGCCAGCCGGCCGGGATCGACCGTCCAGTCCCATACCTTGCCGCGCGCCGCGGCGATCAATTGCTCGGGACTGCCGGCGAAACGCAGCCGCCCCTTGAGCATGACCGCCAGCGACGTGGCGCTGGCCTCGACATCGGAGACGATATGGGTACACAGGATCACCAGACGGCGGCCGGCCAGGTCGGTCAGCAGATGACGGAAGCGCATGCGCTCCTCTGGATCGAGCCCGACGGTAGGCTCGTCGACGATCAGCAATTGCGGATCGTTCAGCAGCGCCTGGGCGATACCGACGCGCTGGCGCATGCCGCCGGAAAAATCGCCAAGGCGGGCGTTGGCGCTATCCGCCAGGCCGACGAGCGCCAGGCATTCGTCGACCCGGTCCGCCGTGCCGCGGTGCGGCAAGCCTTTGACGGCCGCCAGGTAGCGCAGGAATTCACGTGCGCTCAGCGCCGGATAGACGCCAAAGTCCTGCGGCAGATAGCCGAGCGCAGCGCGCAGCGCATCCGGCTGGCGCGCCACGTCGACGCCGTTCCACAGAATGCGCCCGGCACTGGGCCGGGCCAGCGTGGACAGCAGGCGCATCAGGCTGGACTTGCCGGCGCCATTCGGCCCCAGCAAACCGAGGATGCCGGGCCCCAAGGCCAGGCTGACGCCGTCGACCGCGCGGTGGCCGTTGGGATAGGCATAGCTCAATTCTTGCAGCGCCAGCATCGGTTGCTGCAGCGCCATCGCGGCGTCGCGCGGCAGGGTAACGGCGTTCATGCGGCGCTCCCCGCGCTCGCGCCATGCTCGGCGCCGGCGACCATCGCCGGGGCGGCCGGCGCCGCGGTGTGCTTGCGCCGCGCCAGCCGGCGCAGCCCCCATTGCAGCAAGTCGTCGACCCAGGTGAACAGCGCCGGAATCACCAGCAGGCTGAGAAAGGTCGACGTCAGCAAGCCGCCGATGACGGCGATCGCCATCGGCGCGCGGAAGCTGGGATCGGCGCCCAGGCCCAGCGCCACCGGCAGCATGCCCGCGGCCATCGCGATACTCGTCATGACGATCGGCTGGGCGCGCTTGCGGCCCGCGTCGATCAAGGCATCGAAGCGCGACAAGCCCTGCTCCCGCCGGGCGCGGATCGCATACTCCACGAGCAGGATCGAGTTCTTCGCCGTGATTCCCATCAGCATCAACAAGCCCAGCAAGGAAGGCATCGACAGCGCGCTATGCGTCAGCAGCAGCGCGGCGAAAGCGCCGCCCACCGACAGCGGCAGCGCCGCCATGATCGTCACGGGCTGCAGGAAACCCTTGAACAGCAGCACCAGCACGACATACATGCACAACACGCCGGTCAGCATGGCCAGGCCGAAGTTGCCGAACAATTCAGCCATCATTTCGGAATCGCCGGAACGACCACGCGTGATGCCCGGCGGCAGCGCCTTCAGTGAGGGCAGCCCGTTGACGCGCTTTTCCACGTCGCCCAGATTCTGGCCGTTCAGCTCCACGTGTACGACCACACGGCGCTGGCGGTCGCGCCGGTCGATGCGCGCCGGCCCGCTGTCCAGGCGCAGGTCGGCCACGGCGCTCAGCGGCACGTTGCCGTGCTTGCCCGGAACCGTCATCCGTTCCAGCACGCCGAGATCGGTGCGCGCCGACTCGGGCAGGCGTACGCGGATCGGCAACTGGCGGTCGGGCAGGTTCAGCTTGGCCAGCACCTGCTCGTAATCGCCGGCCGTGGCCACGCGCAGCGTGTCGCCGATGGCCGAGGCGGTCACGCCGAGGTCGGCAGCCCGGGAAAAGTCCGGCGTGACGATCACTTCGGGTCGCACCAGGCCGATACTCGAATAGATATTGCCGAGGCCGGGAATGGCGCGCGCCTCGCGCTGCACCGCCTGCGCCACCTGTTTCAGCTCGGCCGGGTCATCGCCGGTCAGCATGATTTCGAGCTCCTCGCCCGTTTCGCCGGTACCGACGATGGTGCGCACGCCGGCCAGGCCGGTCATGCGGTCGCGCAGGCCGGACTCGATCTCGCCCTGCTTGCGGCGGCGCTCCTGGCGCGGCCTGAGCGTCAGGGTCAGCGTGGCGCGGCGCACGTCGGCGCCGCCGATAGCGCTATAGACCTGGATCACGTCGGGATCCTGCATGGCCAGCAGACGTGCACGCTCGGCGTCGGCCGCGCTGTCATCGAGCGTGGCGCCGGGCGGCAGTTCCAGCTTGATCTGGGTCTGGGCATTATCGGCCGTCGGCATGAAGCCGGTCGGCAGGAAAGCGATCATGGCCAGCGACAGCACGAAAAAACCGCCCGCCATGGCCATGGTGCGGCCCCGATGGCGCAGGCACCAGGCACCCAGGCGCAGGTAGACCGCCATCCAGCGCGGTTCTTCCTCGTGACGCGTCATCGGACGCAAAATATAGGCCGCCATCATCGGCGTCATCAGCCGCGCCACCAGCAGCGACATGACCACCGCCACCGCGGCGGTCCAGCCAAACTGCTTGAAATACTGGCCCACGAAACCGCTCATGAAGGCGGTCGGCAGGAAGACCGCCACCAGCGTGAACGTGGTGGCGACGACGGCCAGCCCGATCTCGTCGGAGGCGTCCAGCGCCGCCTGGTAGGGCGTCTTGCCCATGCGCAGATGGCGGATGATATTCTCGATCTCGACGATGGCGTCGTCGACCAGCACGCCGATGACCAGCGCCAGCGCCAGCAAGGTGATGGTGTTGAGCGTGAAACCGAGCCAATGCATCACCAGGAAAGTAGGGATCACCGACAGCGGCAGCGCCACGGCCGAAACCAGCGTGGCGCGGCCGTCGCGCAAGAAGAAGCCGACCACCAGCACCGCCAGCAGCGCGCCCTCGTACAGCAGCGACATCGAGCCCTGGTAATTATTCTTGACCGAATCCACGGCGTTGAAGGCTTCGTGCATGGTCACCCGCGGGTGGCGCTGCTGCAGTTCCACCAAGGCCTTGCGCACGGCGGCGGCGACGGTGATCTCGCCGGCGCCCTTGCTGCGCGAAATCTCCAGGCCGACCACGGGACGACCGTCGAGCAGGGTCTTCGCGTTCGGTTCGGCGTAGGCGTCGGCCACCCGCGCCACCTGGTCGAGACGAATCATGCGGCCGTCCGTCAGGGCCATGTCGAGCGCGGCGATATCGGCCACGCTATGCACCGTGGCCAGCGTGCGGACCGACTGGTTTTCGCCGCCGATATTGGTGCGGCCGGCCGGCGACTCTTGTTGAATGCGCTGCAACTGGCGCGAAATGTCGGCCGCCGACACGTTCAGGGCGGCCAGCCGGGCCGGATCCAGCTCGACCACCACCTCGCGGTTGACGCCGCCGATGCGCGCCACCCGGCCCACGCCGGGCACCGCCAGGAGCGCCTTGGCCACGTCATTGTCGACGAACCAGGACAGGGCCGCGGCATCGAGCGTGTCGGAGCTGAGCGCATAGGTCAGGATCGGCAAGCCGGCCACGTTGAGCTTACTGATCACGGGGTCGCGTACCTCGGCCGGTATGTCGCTGCGCACACGGCTGACGGCGTCGCGCACGTCGTCCATCGCCTCGCCGACGTCCTTGTCCAGGCGGAATTCGACACCGGTCTCCACCACGCCGTCACTGATGGTGCTGGTGATGCGCCGCAAGTCTGGTATCGCCGCAATAGAATTCTCGATCTTGCGCGCCACCTCCGTTTCCAGTTGCGGCGGCGAAGCGCCGGGCAGGCTGGTGGTGACCGTCACGACGGGAAAATCGATGTCGGGATTGTCCTGCACCTTCATCACGCTCTTGCTGATCAAACCGCCCAGGCAGAGCAGGATAAACAGCAGCATGACCGGCACCGGATGCCGGATCGACCAGGATGATATATTCATCGCCATCTCCTTAACGCGAAGCCAGCGAGGTCACGGCCGGCGTCTTGGCCGGGCCGAGTACTTGCACGGTGTCGCCGTCGTTGAGGAAGCCCGCGCCCTGGCCCACCACGGCGGCGCCCGGCCACAGGCCGCTGATCACTTCGATGCGCGGGCCGACGCTGCGGCCCAGTGTGACCTTGGTCTGCGCCACCTTGTTGTGCTTGTCGATGGCGAACACGTAGCTGTAGCCGTCGTACGTGACGACGGCACTGTGCGGCACCGTCAGCGCCTGCGCGTTGCCCAGTTCGAACGTGCCGCTGGCGAACATGCCGGCGCGCGCTTCGCCCGGCACCGGCAGATCGACATACACCAGGGCGCTACGGGTATTCGCATCGACCGCCGGCGCCAGCGCCCGCACCCGGCCTTCGACATCGGTTCCGCCGGCGGTACGCAATTGCACGCGCTGGCCCGGCTTGATGCGCGCCAGCTCGCTCGACGGCACTTCGGCACGCCACTCGATGCGGCCCTTGCGTATCAGCTTGAACAATTCCTGCCCCTGCTGCACCACCGCACCGACCGTGGCGCTGCGGCCGGAGATCACGCCCTCGTCGGGTGCCAGCACGTCCACCTGGCTCAGGCGAATCTGCTCAACCTTCAGGCGGGCCACCGCCAGGCCCAGGCGCGCTTTGGCGCTGCGTTCGGCCGTCATGTATTGTTCGGTCTGCTGGCCGCTGATGGCGCCGCTCGTCGACAACGTGCGCGCGCGGCGGGCATTGGCCTCGGCCTCGGACAGCGCCGCCTCGGCCTCCTCCACGGAGGCTTGCTGTTGCGCCACCTCGGCGCCCACGCTGTCGGTCGTAAAGCGCGCCAGCACCTGCCCCTGGCGGACGACATCGCCGACGTTGACGCGCACGTCGGCCAGACGCAAGCCGCCGAGTTCGCTGCCGACCACCGCTTCCTGCCAGGCGGCGATACTGCCGTTCGCTTCCAGCGTGGTGGGCCAGTCGCTGCTCTGCGGCGCCACTGCGTTCACGCTCAATACCGCCTTCGGCGCGGCGCCCGATTCCAGGGCCGCCTTGGCCGCGCCGGCATCCTTGCCTTTCTCTTCGACGCCGGCCATGGCGCCGGCCCCGGCCCATACCGCGGCCGTCCCCAGGACAGCCGTGAGGGCCAGCACGCCCGCTTGTTTGATGGTAGGTTTTTTCATGGTTTCAGCTTTCCAGGGGTTGATATAGGATTGGCGGCCAGCAGGCCGCCCTCATCGACGCCGGCGTGCCATCCGCCGCCCAGCGCTTTGTATAGTGCGATCCAGGCCGCCACACGTTCCTGGCGCACCTCGATCAAGGTTTGTTGCGCACCCCGCGCATTGCCGCGGGCCTCCTCCAGCTCGAACAGGGAACCGCTGCCGACGCGAAAGCGCTCCATGCCGGCCGCCACGTAACGCTCGTACTCGCGCGCCGCCGTCTGCGCGTCGTCCTCGCGCTGCGCCGCCGCGGCCAGACGCACGAGCGCTTGCTCGATCTCCTGTACCGCGCTGCGTACCTGCTGGCGGTAGACGGCATACTGCTCGTCGTACCGCGCCTGTGCCGCCTCCACTTCGGCGACGCGGCGGCCGCCGTCGAACAGGGGCAGGTTCAGCGTCGGCCCGAAGGACCAGATTCCAACGTTGCCGCTGGAACCATCCAGGCGCGCGCTGGCCGTGCCGATACTGCCCAGCAGCGACAGGTGTGGATAGCGGTCCGCCTGCGCGACGTTGATATCGGCGCCGGCGGCGGCCAAGTCGCGTTCGGCGGCGGCAATGTCGGGACGCTGCGCCAGCACCTGGGCCGGTACCTGCTCGACCACGATGCCGCGCGGTACCGGCAAGGCGCCGCCGGCGCCGAGCTTGGCGCGCAGCGCGGCCTCCGTCATTCCGGTCAGCGCAGCCAGCGACTGCACATCCATGTCGCATTCGGCGCGCTGGGCCGCCAGGCGCTGGCGCGCATCGGCGCTGGCGGCGTCGATCAGGGCGCCGTCGGCCGGCGCCGTGAAGCCATTTTTCACCTTCAGCGCCGTCAACTCCGAGGTTTGCCGGTGCGACAGAACGTCTTCGTTGAGCACATCGGCGGTCAATCCGCAGGCGCGGTACCGGACCAGGGTCAGCGCCACCTCGGCCGCCAGCGAAACGCGGGCGGCATGCCAGTCGGCGCCGCGCGCGGCCAGATGGGCGAGCGCCGATTCCCTGGCCTTGGCCACGCCGCCGAACAAGTCGACTTCCCAGGCCGCATCGAGATGGCGGTTGGTGGCGCTGCCGGTGGCGCCCTGGCCCGGCAGCACCGCGCTGCGGCCGCGGCTGGTGTCGAAGTTGGCGTCCAGCGTAGGCCAGCGCGCCGCGGCGGCGACGCCGGCCCGGGCGCGCGCCTGGCCGATGCGTGCGGCCGCGGCGGCCAGGTCGGGGCTATCGCTGAACGCCGTCGCCACCAGTTCGGCCACCAGCGGATCGTCGAACTGGCGCCACCAGTCGTCCAGCCTGGCGCTGGACGCCGCTCCGGCCTGCGGCGCGGGCAGCCCGGCGGCAAAAGCCGGCGTCGCCTCGATCACAGGCATGCGGTACACCGGCCCGACACTGCAGGCCGCGCTCAGGCAAGCCAGCGTAGCGCCACCGATGAGTTTCAAATACGTCATTCCCGTGCTCCTTATCGTGTTGTAAAGGCCTAGCGGCCGAGCCAGACCGGCGCGCGCCGTTCGACAAACGCCTGCGCGCCCTCGCGGCAATCGGCGCTGTTGCGGCGTTGCCGCTCCCAGTGGTAATCGGCCTCGAAGGCTTGCGGCAGCGGCATGTCGAGAGATTTCATGGCCGCCTCCTTGATGGCGCGCACCGCCAGTGGCGCGCAACGCAGCAGGTCGGCCACCCAGGCATCGACGCAATCGTCCAGGTCCGCCACCGGCACCGCGTCGTTGATCAAGCCCAGCTGCAACGCACGCGCCGCATCGAAGCGGCGTCCCGTCATCAGGTAGCCGAGCGCGCTGCGCAGCGGCAGTTGCCGGGTCAGACGGAAGACGCCGCCGGCGCCGGGCACCAGGCCCAGACCCGCCTCGGGCAAGCCGAACACGGCGCGCTCGGAGGCGACGATGATGTCGCACGCCAGCGCCAGTTCGAAGCCGCCGCCCAGGGCGTAACCGTCGACCCGCGCCACCAATGGCTTGGACAGGCCGAACCGTTCGGTCAGGCGCGGCCAGCCGGGCCTGCCCTTGCTGCCGAAACTGGAGGGCGCGGCGCCGTCGGTGTTGCGCGCGGCCAGCTCCGTCAAGTCCTGTCCGACGCTGAAGGCGCGTTCGCCGGCGCCGCGCAGCACGCCGACCCAGATGTCGCCATCGCGCTCGAAGTCGTCCCAGACCTCGGCCAGTTCGGCATGCATGCGCAAGTCCATCGCGTTCAGCACGGCGGGGCGGTTGAGCGTGATCGTGGCGACGTGGCCGCGTTTTTCCACCAGCACGCGCGGCGCGGCGCTCATGCCGCCCTCCGCGCCGGATGCCGCTGCGGCACGGCGCTCCGCACTTGCGGATCGCGCAGAAATCGCGCCAGGCGCCGTGCGCCCTCGTCGATCTGTTCCGGGGTCAGGTAGCTGCAGGACAGGCGCAACTGCCGCAGGCCGCCGCCATCGAGGAAGAAATGGCTCATCGGCGTCCACAGCACGCCGTAGTCGGCGGCACATCGTTCCAGCAGCGCCGAGTCGGCAGCCACCGGCAGGCGCATGCGCACGAAAAAGCCGCCGGCCGGGGCGTTCCAGCTGATCGTGCCGTCCGCCGCCAGGGCGCCGGCATGGCGTTCCAGGCCGGCCAGCAGCAAACCCAGATTGCGCTGATACAGGGCGGCCTTGCTGCGGCCCAGCTGCGCCAGCGAGCCGCCGTGCTCGAGCAGGATGCCGGCAAAGATTGCCTGGCAAATCGGCGAGGTGTTCACCGTGATCATGCTCTTGATCGCCGCCAGCTCGTCGGCCAGCAGGCGGATCGTGCCGTCCGCGGCGGCGACCCGCTGGTCCGCCACGGCGTAGCCGATGCGCACGCCCGGCATGCATATCTTGGCGCAGGTACCGAGGTAGACGACGCGGGCGCTGCGGTCGAGCGCCTTCAGCGTCGGCAGCGCGCTGCCGGGTAGCGCCGTAAAGGCGTATGCGTTGTCTTCCAGTATCAGGAAGTCTTCGCGCGCGGCCAGCGCCAGCAGGCGGTGGCGGCCGGCCAGGTCGAGGATGGCACCGGAAGGGTTGGAAAAGTCGGGCGCCACATACAGCGCGCGGATGCGCCTGCCCTGCTTCCGCGCCGCGGCGCAGGCGGCCTCCAGCCCGTTCCAGTCGATGCCGTCATCGCTTTCCTCGATCGCCACGGTGCCGATGTCGAGCACCCGCGCCGCGCCGCCTATGCCGACAAAACAGGGATTCACGATGGCCAGCAAATCGTCGGCGCCGGCGCACAGCGCGCGCAATACCAGCAGCATCGCTTCCTGGCAGCCCACCGTCACCACCAGGGCGTCGGGCGCGACATCGATGCCTTCGTCGCGCCGCAGCGCCTCGGCCAGCAGGCCGTTGATCTGGCCCCGGCTGGGGCCATATTGGTATAGTTGCTTGTCGATCTGGCGCTGGTCCATTCCATGCTCGCGTTCGAGATGGCGCGCATAACGCTCCAGCGCGCGCGGCACGTCCACTTCCTCGAAAAATTCCGCATGGGGAGCGCCGGGAGCGAACGAAATCGCTTTCGGATGGCGGTCCATGATCTCGTTCAGGAAGCTCATGGCGCCGAGCAGCGGATCGCCGAGGCAAGCGTGCAGCTGGGTCCGCTGCAACAGCACCGGGGTGCCCTGGTCGTCAAACGATTTCATCATGTTTTCCAGTTACGTTGGGACGGACGCCCGCATGGGCGACCTTGGCCAGCACGTCTTCGCTATACAGGCGCAAGGCCTGTTGCAGCGCGAATTCGGCCAGGTACAGGCGGAACAGGTCCATCGGCTCCTCGGCCAGGTTGAGCATGCGGCGGTTGACGCCGACTGCCGCGCTATCGAGTTGGGCCGCATGGATGTCGACGGCGGCGTCGAGCGCGTCCGGCTCGACCACTGCGTCGAACAGCAGCGGCGCTTCGACATCGGTGGCGCGTACCGCGCGTCCGCCGAGGATGATCTGGCGCGCCAGCCGTGCGCCGACCGCCCGCGTCAGGCGCAGGCTGGCCACGCCGGGGACGATGCCCTCCTGCGCCGCGGGCAGACTGAAAAAACTGTCCGATGCCGCCAGCACGCGGTCGCATACGAGCAACAGCTGGGCACCGCCGCCGATGGCGAAGCTGTCCACCGCGGCCAGCCAGGGTTTGTCCAGCACGCGCGGCGCGGCGCCGCCCTCGTCGTCGACAAGCAAGCCGCGGTACATCTTGTGGATGTATCCCAGCTCGCGCCGCAGCAGGAAATCGACGTACGATATCTGCCCCAGGTGTAATTGCTTGAGGTTGATACCGGCGCTGAAGACGCGCCGGCCGGCATATTTCGGATGGCCGACCGGACCGCCGCGCAGGACGCAGACGCGCACGGCCGGATCGAGCAGGGCCAGGTCGACCGCCGTCTCCATGTCGTCGATGAGCTGGTCGTCCTCGGCGTTCAGGTGGGCGCCGTTGCACACGGTGAGATGGGCGATGCCGCCGCGCCGCTCCAGCCGCAACGTGGCGAGCGTGACGCTGCCGTCGGTGCGAAAGTGTGCCAGCAGCTGCAGCGCGCGCGCAGTGGGACGCAGCATGCTTTCCATCAAGTGGATGCCGCAGGATGGCTCGGCCAGCAGCGCGGAAAAGAAGATGCCCTGGTCGATTTCCCGGCCTTCCTTGGCGGCCTGCGGCGCGGCGCGCTCCCGGCACATATTCGTCTCGTCCGGCACCAGGCCGGGAAAGGTGGCCGCCGCATCGGCCGCCAACTGCGCCAGGCGCGGCCGCGCGCGGCCATCATCGGTCAGCCGGGCGTAAATCTCGGCGGCATGGCACTGCATGAACTGCCGGCGCCACAGCCGCGCCGACTGGTCGATCTCCTGCGCCTGCCGCTGCTGCACGCCATCGCGGGCAACCCTGGCCGGCAAGGCCGCGCGCAGAAGCTCGCCGGCGTCCAGGTGACGCCGCAGCCGGCCGGCATCGGCATCGAGGTCGGCGCCGTGAAGCCCGACGCCGAGCGGTGCGGCCAGCCATCGTCGCAGATCGGGAGCGCCGACGGCGGGAAGTTCGCTTGTTTTCATGCTTGTCATCCAGGGTTCAAGAAAGTATCGAAGGCTCAGCTCAGGCCGCTATCGCCACGGCCTCGGACGAGGCGTCCGGCTGCGGTGGCGCCGTGCGCGCCGCGCCGGCGCGGAGCATGCGGTCGCAGGCGGCCAGATAGGTACCCAGACTGTCTTCGTAGCTGACGGCCGCGGCCTCCAGCACGAGCCTGCGGCGTACCGGCAAGCCGTTCAGCAGGGAGGCGCCGAGGCTCGCCGCGAAGCGCGCCGCGCTGGCCGCCGGCTCGCCGCTGACGGCATCGCGCCATGCGCCGGGCATGGGCCGCGCCGATTTGGGTAGCCAGGCGGTGCAGCACCATGCCGGGCAGGATTTCCTGGCCGTCCAGCGCCAGGCTCAGACGCAGGCGCTGGGTGACGACGCGGTAATCGGTGGCCAGCAGCAGAGCCAGACCCAGTCCGTTGCAAACGCCGTCGACCGCGGCCAGGGTCAGCAGAGGCAGGCGTTCGAGACGGCGCAACGCGCGCTCCCACTGGTTGACCAGGCTGACCTGGACGGGCTCGCGGGCCGCGCCGGGCACGCAGCGCAGCGTGATCAGCACGACGCCGTTGGCGCCCGCATCCTCGGCACGGTCGCACAGGTGGTTGACGCTCGCCACCAGCGATTTCGACAGCGTGGCGCCCAGTTCAAGATCCAGATTCAGATAGTCGTTATTCATTTTATGCATCCTTTCAGTGGTGCCCAGCGCGTCAGGCGGCTGCGCAGATGGTGGAGATCGTGGAAATTAGTGCCGGCGCAGCGCCTACCAGCGCAGCAAGGCCGCTTCGATGGTGGCGCCCGGCCCCATCGTCATCATCACGCCGTAGTCGCCCGGTTCGACGCGTCCCTCCTGCAGCAGGCGTTCGTAGGAGAACAGGAAGGAACCGCTCGACATGTTGCCGAAGTCGCGCAGCACGCTGGTCGTGTGGCGCAGGTCGTGTACCGTCAGTCCCAGGTTGACTTTCACCGAATCGATCACCTTCTTGCCGCCCGAATGGAGCAGCCAGTGCGCGATGGCGCTGCGGCGCAGGCCCGCCTCGTCCAGCAGCTGGTCGATCACCTGCTCGGCGTTGGCGCCGACCACATAAGGCACGTCCTGTGCCAGCGAGAAGCTGAACTTGGCGGCGTCGTCGCGCCAGTCGAAGCGCATGGCGTCGATGGCGTCCGTCACCACGACACTGGCGAAACCAAGCACCGCGGGCAGGCCCTGGCGCGGCGCGGTGCCGGCCGTCAGCGCCACTGCCGCGGCGCCGTCGCCGAAGAGGCTGTTGACGACGGCCGTCTCCATCGTGCCGTCGAATACATACGCCGCCGAGCAGATTTCCACGCACAGCATCACGGCAAGCTTGCCGGGATTTGCGCGGGCCCATGCCGCAACGGCATTCAGTCCGTTCAGGCCGGCGTTGCATCCCATGCCGACGATGTCGGCCCGGCTGCAGTTCTTGCGCAGGCCCAGTTTCTTGATCAGCAGCGCGCTCAGCCCCGGCGTCAGAAAGCCGGTGGTGGTCACGCAGCACAGGTAACGGATATCGTCCAGCGCCGCACCGGCCTGGTCCAGGCTGCGGCGCAGCGCCTGCGCCCCCACGTCGAGCGCATGTTCGCTATGTTTCTTCAGCAGTTCGCCCTGCGTCTCGTCGCGTGGCTTGCCGTCGGCCCCAGGCGGCGGCAGCGTCAGGCAGCGGCGCTCGATGGCGCTGTTGAGGAACATCAGGCGGATCCGCTCGTCCTCGATGCCGAAACGGTTCAGCATTTCCTGCTGGGTGTAAGAGGTGGCAGGATTGGCCGTGCCGATGCCGACGATCTGGGCCAGGCACAGGTCGGGGGTTGACATTCGTGCCGGGGCGGCTGCGACGGCCGCCCGGGGCTCGATGGTGAAGGGATCAGTGAGCATG
>Ga0302314_10011852_pt1 | contig 15159 bp, 15 predicted proteins | sample III_Palsa_N2_3_FD_200533 | JGI IMG/M metagenome (GOLD analysis project Ga0302314, IMG submission 200533) | Peat permafrost microbial communities from Stordalen Mire near Abisko, Sweden - III_Palsa_N2_3 | ecosystem: Environmental > Terrestrial > Soil > Palsa > Peat permafrost | place: Sweden...
CGGCCGAGAGCCAGCCCGGCACGCTGAAGGTGGGGTCGAAGATGCCCGACATGATCGCGATCGGCAGGTAGCTGGCGTTGGCGATCGGGGACGCCGACTCCGCGCTGCGGGCGACCGAGCTGAGCGCAAGGCCGAGCGAGCCGAAGCACAGGACGCCGAGGACCAGTCCCCCGGCGATCTCGGGCAGGCCGCTGGTCCGCGGGACCGCGCCGAAGGCGAACACCCCGATGGCCATGATGCAGGCGGTGATGGCCAGGGTGGTGGCGGCCGTGCTGCCGAGGATCCCGGACAGGTAGGCGCTGGACGGCAGTGGCGTGGTCCTGATCCGCTTGAGCACGCCGTCGTGGCGCAGCGTCGCGAGCTTGGCGCCCAGGTTCACGTAGGCGGCGACGATCACCCCGAACGCGATGATCGACGGGACGAAGATCATCTGCCCTTCGACCTGCGTCCCGGGCAGGTCGCCCTTGGCGGTGGTCGACCCGATGAGCAGCAGCAGGGCGAGCGGCAGGGCGAAGGTGAACAGCGCGTACTCCGCGCTCCGCCAGAAGGACCGCTGCTCGATGAGCGCCTGGCCGAAAGCCAGGCGGATGGTCCGGCTCAGTGGACGCCTCCGGTGACGAGCTGGAGGTAAGCGTCCTCCAGGGTGGGGTTGGCTACGGAGAGGTCGTCGAGATCGCCGAGATCGTTCGCGGCGGCCCAGGCGAGCAGTTCGCGGAGCGCGGTCGCGGTGCAGTCCGTCCGGCAGACAGCGACGCCGCCGTCGATGGAGACGTCGAGGCAGGCCGGCCCGCGCAGGTCTCCGGTGCGGAGGGATTCCGGCGCGGTGAACGTGATCCTGGTCGGCACGCCCGCCTGCCGGGCGACGTGCCGGACCGTGCCCGCCACCTGGATGCGGCCGCACTGCAGGATCGCCATGCGGTCGGCGAGCCGCTCCACCTCATCCAGGTAGTGGGTGGTGAGCAGGACCGTCTTGCCCAGCGCGCGCAGGTTCTCGATCGCCGCCCAGCAGCGCCGCCGGGACTCCGGGTCGAACCCGGTGGTCGGCTCGTCGAGGAAGATCAGCTCCGGGTCGCCGGCCAGGGCCAGCGCCAGGTCGAGGCGGCGGCGCTGGCCGCCGGACAGGCGGCGCACCTGGGCGTTGCGGTCCTCGGCCAGCTCGACGACGGCGAGCAGTTCCTCGAGCGGGCGGGGCTTGGTGTAGTAGGAGCGCCACATGTCGATCAGCTCCGCGACCCGCGCCTGGCGCGGGAAGCCGCATTCCTGCAGCACGATGCCGATCCGCTCGCGGAGCCTGGCCGGCTGGGCGGCGGGGTCCACGCCGAGCACCAAGGCGGTGCCGCCGGTGCGCTGCCGGAAGCCCTCGAGGATCTCGACCGTGGTCGTCTTGCCCGCCCCGTTCGGGCCGAGCAGGCAGAACACCTCGCCCGCGGCGACCTCGAAGTCGATGCCGTTGAGGACCTGGCGGTCGCCGTAGCTCATCGTCAGGTCGCCGACCTCGATCGCGCTCATGATCGTTCCTCCAGGTACTGCGGTGGGACTAGGGCGTGCAGCAGCGCGTCGACCGCGGTGTCGGCGGCCAGCTGGGCCGGGATCGCGGCGCCGTAGGGGTCGGAGTGCCGGTGCCGGGCGAACCAGGTCAGCGTCTCCAGGACCAGGCGGGCAGTCACCGCGCTGTCCGGCGTGGTCCGCAGCTTGCCGGTCTTGGCCCGGCTGTCCAGGTAGCCGGTCAGCGCCTCGAGCACCGGGCCGCGCAGGCCGCTGTTCAGCAGGTCGGCGAGTTCCGGCAGCTCACGGGCGGAGCGCTCGATCATGTCGGCGGCCTGGCTGGTCTGCTCCTCGAGGCCGAACAGCTCCCGGGCGATCGACTCGAACTCCGCCGCGGGGTCGTCCGGGTCGGTTCCGTTGAGCGCCTGGGCGAGGGAGCCGAACGGGACCGCCTCGGCCACGAACGCGCGGGCCTGGCTGATCATCTCGGCCAGCGGGGGTACCTTCAGCGGGAAGGCGCCGGCCGGGTCGTCCGCCCCGGGCAGCGGCTCGAGCAGCAGGGCGTGCCTGATCGCCAGCACGAACAGCCCCTCTTTGCCGTCCACGTACCGGTAGAGCGCCGCCTCGGACAGGCCGGCCTCCCGGGCGACGTCGCTCATGTGCGCCGACCGGTACCCGTCCCTGGCGAACACCCGCACCGCCGCGGCGATCACCTCGGGGAACCGCTCGTGGGCACTCCGCTTGGCTGGCATATAGCCGAGCATATGCGTAAGTGAGCCGATCACTTACCAAAGGGACGCAAATTACTACTTAAGAACTGGTATGCCCTGACCTGGCCTTTTAGTTCCCCGGTGCCCCATGCCGAACGTGAACGTGAGCGGGAATGGCGTACGCTGCGGCCATGGCGGACCAGAACCTGCAGATCCGGCTGGCGTCGCGGCCAGCCGGGAAGCCCACGTTCGAGAACTTCACGATCACCGAGAAGCCCGCGCCGTCACCCGGCGACGGCCAGCTGCTCATCCGCACCCAGTACCTGTCGCTCGACCCGTACATGCGCGGGCGGATGAGTGACGCCCCGTCCTACGCGCCCCCGGTCAAGGTGGGCGGGCTGATGGTCGGGGCCACGGTCGGCGAGGTCGTCGAGTCGGGCGACCCGGGCGTCAAGCCGGGCGAGGTAGTGCTCGCCGCCATCGGCTGGCAGAAGTACGGCCTGGCCGTCGCGGCCACGGTCCGCAGGCTCGACCCCAGCCAGGTGCCGGTCACGACCGCGCTCGGGGTGCTCGGCATGCCCGGGTTCACCGCCTACGCCGGCCTGACCGAGATCGGCCGCCCGCAACCGGGCGAGACGGTCGTCGTCGCCGCGGCCAGCGGACCGGTCGGCGCGACCGCCGGGCAGCTGGCGAAGATCGGCGGCTCCCGCGTCGTCGGCATCGCCGGCGGCGAGGAGAAGGTCGCCTACCTGCGCGAACTCGGCTTCGACGTCGCCCTCGACCACCGCGCGCCGGACTTCAGGCAGCAGCTCAAGGCGGCCACGCCGGACGGCATCGACGTGTACTTCGAGAACGTCGGCGGGCACGTGTGGGACGCGGTCTTCCCCCGGCTGAACAAGTTCGCCCGCATCCCGGTGTGCGGGCTCGTCGCCCACTACAACGACACCGCGCTGCCGCCGGGTCCCGACCGGGCCGCCGCGCTCATGTCGGCGATCTTGCGCAAGAGCCTGACCGTGCGCGGCTTCATCCAGACCGACCACGCCGACGCCCTGGAGGATGAGTTCCTGGCCCGCGCGACCCCCTGGGTCCAGGACGGGTCGCTGAAGTACCGCGAGCACATCGTCGACGGGCTCGAGAACGCGCCCGAGGCCTTCATCGGCATGCTCGACGGCAAGAACTTCGGCAAGCTCATCATCAAGGTGAGCTAGACAACCACTCGTGTGAACGGACCGGGCCTTCGCGCCAGCGGCTCACCCGCTGCTAGCCGCGAGGTAGGCGGCCAGGCAGGCGCACGCGAGCGCGCAGCAGGCCGCCGCCGCGGCGGCGGGCCACCGCGCGGGGACGGGCGCGCCCGCGGGCGGCCGCTCCTTGCGCAGCACGCCCTGGTGCTCGGCCAGGCCGACGAGGGCGAACAGGGCGCCGAGCACGCTCATGGCGATGCCGAGGGAGCCGGAGGCCGCGATCGTGCTCGGGGTCCGGCCGAACTTGGCGACGGCGAAACCGAGCCCGGCGAACGAGATCGCGGTCCGGATCCAGGCCAGCAGCGTCCGGTTGCTGGCCAGCAGGTCCCGCATCCGGGCGCTGTCATCCGCGTTCATGTCGCTCCCGGGGTCGGCCGAGCCTGTCGCCCCAGGGTGGGCTCCGCCGCGGCGGGCGGGCATCGGTCATTCGACTACGGGCGTTTCTCGTTCCCGGTCGGCTCTCGCCGCTTCAGCTTCAGGTGAGGCGGTACACGGTCACGGCCTTGACCGGGGCGTCCTCGATCTCGGTCAGGACCGGGACCTGGTAGCGGGCCAGGGCGGTGAGCGAGGCGGCGGGGACGAAGGCCCGGCCGGGGTCGGCGACGAGGACCTCGACGACCGCGGCGCCCTTGGCGCCTTCGGCGCCCGGGCTGATCGCGGCCCGGAGGAACCGGAGCGCGAGCTCGGCCAGCTGCCGCTGGTAGAAGACGTCGCCGGCCAGGATCACGTCGGCGTCGCCCGCGTCGCCGACGGCCAGGTCGAAGACGCGGGCGTCGACGGCTACGCCGTTGGCCGCCGCGTTCGCGGCGATCGCGGCCACGGCGAGGGGATCGATGTCCCCGGCGATGACCTCGGCCGCGCCCGCCTTGGCGGCGGCGATCGCGACCAGGCCGGAGCCGGAGGCGACGTCGAGAACCCGCCGCCCGCGCACGGTGCCCGGGTTGTCGAGGATGTAGCGCGCGAGCCCCTGGCCGCCGGCCCACGGGTACGCCCAGAAGGGCGGGTCGTCGCGCCCGGTCCGCTGCCAGAGTTCCCAGAGCTCGACCCGCGGAGCCGCCGTCAGCAGGCTGATCTCCCCCACCATCGGGACCGCTTCCCGGCGGGTAGCCGAGCGGACAAGGCCCTCTGGTGTCATCCTTTGAGCATAGGACGGCCGGAGCGGATGCTTCGCCTGTCCCCGCTCGAGTTTTTAGGGGACCGATGCAACGTCCGGCCGGTGTCGGTCACCATCACGAACCTGGCCCGGGTCCGGCAGGTCGCCGGTCTCATCGACGGGCTGAGTCTGGCTACGCCCGGCGAGGAATGGTCGTGCCCGGCCAGCACCGGGGGCGCGGTGAGCCTGGCCTTCTCCTCTCGCGTCGGCGGGAGAACGCTGGCCGCCGCCAGGTTCGACGCGTTCTGCCCGCCTATGGGCCTGACCATCGACGGAGTCCAGGAGGGCGTGGTGATGTCGGGCACCTTCCCGAGCCAGGTCCTGCGGATCGCCGGGATACGGTAAGCGCCAGGCGAAGACGGGCTGCTCCAGGTGGGCGACGCGGGTCTGGCGGCCGTGCAGGGCCAGCTCGCTGAACTGGTAGACCACCGCCGCCGTAGGAGCGTGCACGAAGTGGTCGACGAGCGGCAGCTGGATCACCGGGCGGTCCGACTCGGGGATGGCGAGGAACCGGGGCGTCACGTTCAGGTCGGCGAGCGGGATCCGGTACAGCCTGGATACCTCGGCGGGGTTGGGGACGAGCCGCTGCCCGGGGCCGAGCTGGATCACCACCGGGGTGATGACGTACCCGGAGCGGGTCGGGTAGTCGTCGAGGATGCCGAGGCAGGCCGAGCGGTCGGCGACCGCGCCGACCTCCTCGCGGAGCTCGCGCAGGGCGGCGTCCACCGCGTCCTCGCCCGGGTCGAGGCGGCCGCCAGGCAGGGCGAACTGGCCCGCGTGCGCCCGCATCCGCGGCGCCCGCCGGGTGAGCAGGAAGGCCGGACCGCCCGCGCCGTCCGGGCTGTCGGCGCCATCTGTGATGGCGATGGCCACCGCCGCCGCGCGCCGGCCGTCGAGCGGGACGGCTACGCGGGGGAACCGCCGCAGGGCCGCGGCCAGGCCGGGATCGGTCATGGGGCCCCCGTCACCGGTGCTCCGGAAGGCTCCCGCCAGTGCGTCGACACAATTACCTGCATGCAGGTAGGTTACTGGCTCGCCACTTCCTGCCAGGTCCGGCCGCTGCGGACGCTCGCCGGGCGCTCGGCGACGATGTCCGAGCCCGCCCGCGCGTCATCGTCGCGGGCCTTGACCAGGATCCAGCGGCGCTCACCGGTCCGGGTCAGCGCGAAGGCACCCTTGAGCTTGCTGCCGAGCAAGACGAAGGACAGATGGCCGGGCTCGTCCCGGACGATCTCGGCGGCGCCCTCGTCCCAGACGATCACCGCGCCGCTGCCCCGCCTGGACCCCACGTGAACGCCCTCGAAGTCGCCCGCCGATAGGTCATGGTCCTCCACCGGCACGGCCAGCCGCCGGGTCCGGGGGTCAAGCGACGGCCCCTTAGGCACCGCCCACGACCGCAGCACGTCGCCAACCCGCAGGCGGACGTCGAAGTGAAGCGTCGTCGCGTCGTGCAACTGCACGACAAACCGCGACGGTATCGCAGGTGACGGCATGTCCTCCGCGCCTCCTCATCCTGTGCTGGAACCCGCTCCGCGCGGCGTTGTCCGCAGAAGCGATGACACACGGGGGCGACGGCGACGCTACCGTGAGTGCGTGCGCTATTTCAACACGTCCGGGCCATGCCTGCCGGGGATGCATTACATGCTGCCGCCCGAGCCCCGGCTGCCTGGTGCCCTCGACCTGATCGACGAGGGGCTGTACTTCGTGGTACACGCTCCTCGGCAGACCGGGAAGACGACGACGCTCGTCAGCTAGGTCGACCCGATCGCGGTCGCCAACCCCATATACAACGACGTCATCCTCCGCGTCCTCAGCGCGCGGGCCAGGGCTTCCGTCACCGCCGAGCCGCAAGCGTTCGTCCTGGCGGACGGCCGGCTCGACTTCGAGAAGGTGCTAACGGAATTCGCCGCCTTCTGGCGGGCGCACGGGGAGATCCTCGTTCACGGCGAGGTCTACCACGAGGTCGCGCCCCAGCTGGTGTTCGTCGCCTTCCTGCAGCGGATCGTCAACGGCGGAGGGTTCGTCGACTGCGAGTACGGGCTCGGGCGCGGGCGGATCGACGTCCTTGTCCGCAAGCCCGACACGGACATAGACGGCAAGCCTGCCGTGCAGCGGGGAGTCGTTGAGCTGAAAGTCCGCCGGTCAGGCCGGGGCGACCCGCTCAGCGAGGGCCTGGCCCAGCTCGACGGGTACCTGTCCCGGCTGCGGCTGGACTCAGGCACCCTGCTGATCTTCGACCGCCGCCCCGCCTCCTTGCACTCGCCTGTCGGCTCACTTTGCCTGGCGTGCGGACATTTTTCGTCTTTGCATAGCGCCCGGACATTTTAGCGGCTACTTAATCGGTTAATTTTGTCCGGGCGCTATGTAATGTTGCGCAGCGGAGCAAAGCGGGCAGCCTTGGCGCTCGCTAGAAACCCGTTTTCGCGGTGATGGCGGCGCGGATCCGGGCGATGACGATCTCCGGCGTGCGCATGAGCTCGTGCCAGGTGAAGTGGATCACCTGATAGCCAGCGTCGCGCAGCAGCCGGTCGCGCCGGAACTGCTCAACCAGGTTCCTCCTCTCGCTGTACTTCGCCAGCCCGTCCGCCTCGGCGATCACGCGGTGCCCGGGCCAGCAGAGATCGACGCGGAACGACCAGTCGGGACCGTGGATGGTGACCTGGAGATCCGGCGGCTCCAGGCCCGCCTCGGCGAAGGCCACCCGCGCGCAGGACTCGAGGACCGATTCGGCCCGTTCGTCGCTGAAATCGATCACCCGCCTCGCCCGCCGGATGCCGGGCCACTGACGGCAGGCATCGGCGACGGTCACGAGGTCGCCCTTGGTCGCCAGTTCGGCTTGCAGGGCCGAGTCCGCCGCGACGACCGCTTCCCGGAACGGTGCTGTCCGGGCGAGGTCGATGACGGTCCGCGGGACGGTCGTGACCAGCAGCCCGTAACGACTGGTCACGTGATCGGGAGGCAGGTCCGCGGTGTGGAAGACGATCCCGTCGGATCGCAGCCGGCTGGTGCGCTTCGCCGGCGGCCGGGTCATGGTGACCAGGTCCGGGGGATGGCTCAGCAGGCTGATGCCGTGGACGATGGCGGCGGAATGATGGCTGGCGACCGCGTCCCGGCCGACCGCGTTCCCTACCGCGGCCACCTGGATCGCGTGCCCGCGGCGCGGGCTGGCCGCGGCGTAGTCCAAGGCGGGCCTGGTCGCGTACACCCCGCGCCGTATTCGCACCAGGCTGCCCGAGCGCACCAGCGCCTTCAGCTGGTTCTCGGTGATCCCGGCGTCCCGCCACCAGGCGACGGTCGCAACCTTACTTTTACGGACAGCATCCGGAATATCGCGCCGTGTCACACTCTCAGACTAGGTCGGCGTCGTGGGCGAGGAGGGCGATCTGGGTGCGGTTGGTGGCGCCCAGCTTGGTCAGGATGTGGGTGATGTGGGCCTTGACGGTGGCCACGCTCATGAAGAGCCGGGCGGCGATCTCGGCGTTGGTCTCGCCGCGGGCGATGCCGAGGACGACCTCGCGCTCGCGCCGGGTCAGGTCCGCGAGTGCCGCCTGAGCCCGCTTCCTGGCCCCCGATTCGGCGACGGCGCGGTCCATCAGGCGGCGGGTGATCGCGGGGGAGAGGATGGGCTCGCCGTCGGCGACCCGGCGGATGGCCTCCACGATCTGGGCGGGCGGCGAGTCCTTGAGCAGGAAGCCGCTGGCGCCGGCCCGCAGGCCGCCGAGGACGTTCTCGTCGGCGTCGAAGGTGGTCAGGACGATCACCTCGGGCGGGTGCGGCCGGGCGCGCAGCCGCCGGGTGGCGGTGATCCCGTCGGTGCGCGGCATGCGCAGGTCCATGAGCACGACGTCGGGCGCGTGCGCGTCCACCGCGGCGGGCACCTCTCCCCCGTCCGCCGCCTCGCCGACCACCTCGATCCCGTGCGCGCCGTCGAGCATCATGGTGAGCCCGGCCCGCACGAGCGCGTCGTCGTCGACCAGCAGCACGCGGATCCGACGGGCCGTCGTTTCGGTCATGCGCGTTCGGCCGGCTCGGCGAGCTCAGTCGTCCTAGCCTGATCAGTCGTTCCAATCTGGTCAGCCGGCTCGACGGGCCACGGCAGCCGCGCGGCCAGCCGGAACCGTGCGTCGGCGCCGATCCCGTGGTCGAGCTCGCCGCCGGTCAGCCGCACGCGCTCGGTCAGGCCGATCAGGCCGGCACCGGTCCCGTTGAGCCGCGGCTCGGCCGGGCTGGCCTCGCCGGACGGGTCGGCGGGTCCGAGGGGATTGGTCAGCTCGATGAGGAGGTGGTCGCCGGGGTGGCCGTCGAGCAGCAGCCGGACCGGGCGGCCGGGCGCGTGCTTGCGGGCGTTGGTCAGCCCCTCCTGCACCATCCGGTAGGCGGTCCGGGCGAGGGCACCGGGCAGTTCCTCCGGGTGGGAGAGCCGTTCGACTAGGTCGACCGGCGTGCCCGCGTCCCTGGTCTCGGCGACCAGGGCGGCGAGGTCGCCGGGCCCGGGCTGCGGGCGCGCCCCGGGCACCAGGTCGTCGTCTCGCAGCACGCCGATCACCTCGCGGAGCTCGTCGAGCGCCTGGTGCACGCCCGCGCGGACCACCCCGGCGGCCCGGGCGAGCTGCTCGGGCGGGGCGTCCGGGCGGTACTCGAGCGCCCCGGCGTAGGTGGCGAGCAGGGAGAGCCGGTGGGCGAGCACGTCGTGCATCTCGCGGGCGATGGCCGCCCGCTCGGCGATACGGGCCTCGGCGACCCGGCTGGCCTGCTCGGCCTCGGCCCGGCGAGCCCGCTCGCGCAGCGAGTCGAGCAGCGCGTGCCTGGCTCGCGTGGCCTCGCCCCACCCGACCAGGCCCGCCTCGGCCACGAGCACGAGTACGAGCCACCAGGCGGAGGGCAGCGAGGCGATCGGGCGCCAGAGACCGCGGATCAGCAGGGCGACCACGCCGGCGCCGCCGACCGCGATCGCCACCGCGAAGCGCCGCCGCTGGGCGACGTGCAGCGTCGCGTACGTCGCGGCCGGCGTGGCCGCGGGCGATACCGCCGCGAGGACGGCCAGCGCGAGCGCGCCGGGCACCGGCCAGCGCAGCAGCACCGGCAGCAGGGCCCAGGCCGCCACCCCGGCCGCGACGTCCAGGATCAGCAGGCCGGACGCGGTGTCCCCGCCCGCCTGCCCCCAGATCGTCGCCGCGGTCAGTGCCCCGATCCCGGCCACCACGGACACGGTCACCGGCAGTGTCGGTGCTTCGCTCACCGCTTCAGGCTAGGCCCGGCGCGGCCGGAGCGACACCGACCAAAGTCGAATGCCGGGCCGGCTCTGGTCGAGGCGGGCGCCGCCGGGCGGCCGATGCCCGGCACCGGGCCGCCGGGTGAAGCTGCGGGCATGACCATGAACACAGGCACGGCGGCCATCGAGGTCGAGGGGCTGCGCAAGCTCTACGGCTCCAAGGTCGCGGTCGACGACGTGAGCTTCACGGTGGCCGAGGGCGAGATCTTCGGCCTGCTCGGCCGCAACGGCGCGGGCAAATCGACCACGGTGGACTGCGTAGTCGGGCTGAGCGTGCCCGACCAGGGACGGATCCGGGTCGCGGGCCTTGACCCGCGCCGGGACCGGGACGAGGTGCGGCACCTGCTCGGCGTCCAGCTCCAGGAGAGCGAACTGCCCGACAAGCTGACCGTGGCCGAGGCCATGCGCCTGTACGCCTCCTTCTACCGGCATCCGGCTGACATCGACAAGCTGCTCGCGCTGCTTGACCTCAGCGAGAAGCGGAACACCAGGTACCGGCGGCTGTCCGGCGGCCAGAAGCAGCGGCTGTCGGTCGCGCTCGCGCTCATCGGGCGGCCGCGGATCGCCATCCTCGACGAGCTCACGACCGGGCTTGACCCGGTCGCCCGCCGGGACGCCTGGCAGCTCATCGACGACATCAGGAACACCGGGGTCACGATCATGCTGATCACCCACCTGATGACCGAGGCCGAGCGGCTCTGTGACCGCGTCGCCATCATGCGCGACGGCCAGATCGTCGCGCTCGGAACCCCGGCCGCGCTTGGCCGGCCGACACTCGAAGACGCCTTCGTGGCGCTGACCGACCGGAGGCAGCGATGAAACTGCTCACGCTCACCGAGGCGCGGCTGCTGCTGCGCGAACCGCTCGCGCTCTTCTGGGGGCTGGTGTTCCCCATGGTGCTGCTCGCGATCATGGGCCTGTCCGCCACCAGCATCGGCGGGGTGTCGCTCGTCGCCATCTACGAGCCGATCGTCATCGCGTTCGTCAGCGTCGCGTTCGGCGTCCAGGGGATCCCCGTGCAGGTGGCCGGCTACCGGGAGCGCCGGGTGCTGCGGCGGCTGGCGACCACGCCGGCCGGCCCCGCCCGGGTGATCGGCGCCCAGCTGATCGTCAGCCTGGCCGTCATCCTCATCGCGACGGCCGGCGTCGTCGCCGTGGGGCGGCTTGGCTTCGGCGTGCCGCTCCCCCGCCAGCCCGCCGGGTTCGCCCTGGTGGCCGTGCTGTCAGCCACCGCGATGGTCGCCCTCGGCCTGCTGATCGGCGCCTTCGCGCCCACCGCCAGGTCCGCCGGGGTGGCGGCGACGGTGCTGTTCTTCCCGCTGATGTACTTCGCCGGGCTCTGGACTCCGCAGATGTCGGCGACGGCCCGGCACATCGGGCAGTTCACGCCGCTCGGCGCGACCGTCCAGGCGCTGGGCGACACCATGGCGGGCACCTGGCCGCACCCGGCGGCGCTAGTCGTCCTGGGCGTCTGCACGATCGCCTGCGCGGGCGGCGCGGTGCGCTTCTTCCGCTGGACCTGACCGGCTCGGGCCGCTTGCGCTGGAACCGACCAGCGGAAGCGGCCCGCAGCCCAGTGCTAGGGGTAAGTCTCTGTTTGCTGGGGGCGGGGTCAGGGTGGCCAGCTGGGCGGGGGTCACGGCGGCGGTGCCGCTCAGCGGTCCGGCCGTCCGCAGCCCGGCGAGGTGAATGTCGAGATGCCGTCGCCACGCCCGCGGCGCGACATCGCCGACGGCCTGCACGACGCCCCGGATCGACCAGACGAGCGCCATGACGTCGCCGATGGTGACGTCCGGGTTCACCGTGCCGGCCGCCACCGCGCGCGCGGTGAGCTCGTCGAGCGCCGCGCGGATCCGGCGCGAGGCCTCGGGGTCGGACGGGCGGCTGAGCAGCAGGTCGGCGTAGCGCGCGTGGTCGGCGAAGGACTGGCCAAGCGTGAGCAGCAGCTCGTCGAGCCCGTGCCCGTCGTCGCGGGCCAGCGCCTGCTCGACCGCGGCCATCAGCTCCTCGAGCACGAGCCGCAGCAGCTCGTCGATCAGGCCGTCCTTGCTGCTGAACCGGCGGTAGACGGTGCCGACGCCGACCCCGGCCCGGGCCGCGATCTCCTCGATGCTGGCGTCGGCGCCGGACGCGCCGAAGACCTCGCGCGCGGCCTCGAGCACGCGCTGGTAATTCTGCACCGCGTCGCGCCGCGGTGCCCGGGGCAGCGGCGGAACCGGGCCGCCCGGCGGGCGGTCGAGCGCCCCTGGCTGGGACGGCTGACCGCTCACCGGTCGCCAGCGGCGGCGGCCTCGTCCGCGGTCGCGGTGCCGTTCGCGCCCGCGGTCCCATTCGCGGCCGCGATCCCGTTCACGTTCACGTTCGCGGTGGCGGTGCCGGTCGCCGTCGCGGTCGCTTCGCCCGCGGCCGGGGTCACCCCGTTGACGGCCGGGGTCACCTCGTCGGCGGCCGCGGTGACCTCGGCCGCGATCGCGGCCGCCTCGCCCGCGGTCGCCATCTCCTCGGGGTAGGTCGCCGCGTCGCTCGCCCGGGCCGCGCGCCTGGCCACCGGGATCAGCAGGCCGGCCAGCGCGGCGAGCACGAGCCCGCCGGTCATGGCGGCGAAGCCGATCGTGTAGCCGGACTGGGCGGGCAGGCCGGACGGCAGCAGCCGCGAGGTGACGATGCTGGCCATCGCGGCCGCGCCGATGCTGCCGCCGATCGTGCGGATGTTCGCGTTCATGCCGCTGGCCACGCCGGTCTGCGAGGACGGCACCGCGCCGACGATCAGCGCCGACATCGCCGAGAAGGCGAGCCCGAAGCCCACGCCCATCAGCGCGGTCGACACGTAGATCTCCCACTGCTGGGCGTGCGCGAAGGCGAGGATCGCCATGGACCCGGCCCCGATCGCGCAGCCGGCCACGACGAGCGCCTTGCCGCCGAACCGGACGGTGAGCCGGCCGGCGAACATGCCCGCCACGAACATGGTGACGGCGGACGGCAGCAGCATGAGCCCGGAGCTGGTGATGCTGGCGCCGAACCCGTACCCGGCTACCCGAGGGGTCTGCACGAACTCGGGGAGGAACGCGAACGTGGCGTACATTCCCACGCCGATCAGCAGCGCGACCAGGTTGTTGGTCCAGACCGCCGTCATCCGCATCATCGTCATGTCGATCAGCGGGGTGCGGGCGCGCAGCTCGCTGAGCACCCAGGCCGCGGCGAGCACCACCGCCGCCGCCAGCAGGACGACCACCTTGGTCGAGCCCCAGCCCCAGTCCGGCGCCTCGCTGAGCGCGACGAGCAGCGCGACCAGCCAGGCCGACAGCAGCAGCGCGGGCACCCAGCTGATCCGCCCGGGGGTGCGCACCGGCGACTCGGGGACGAACAGCACCGCGCAGACGCCGGCGATGATGGTGAGGATCATCGGCAGCCAGAACAGCCAGTGGTAGTTGAGCGCGTTGACGATCGGCCCGGCGAGCACGATCCCGAGGCCGCCGCCGGCCGCGGTCAGCGACGCGAGGACCCCGACCGCGCCGACCACCCGCTCGGGTGGGAACTCGTCCCTGATGATCCCGAACGCGAGCGGCAGCATGCCGCCGGCGATCCCCTGGATCACCCGGGCCACGATCATCACGCCGATCGACGGCGCCACCGCCGCGATCAGGGACCCGACCGCCAGCGCGACCAGCGTGAGCACGAAGACCCGCCGCTTGCCGAACATGTCGCCGACCCGGCCGAGGATCGGTGTCATGATCGACGCCGACAGCAGGTACGCGGTGAGCACCCAGGTCGCGGCGTCCTGGGTGGTGTGCAGCTCGTGCTGCACCGTCGTCAGCACCGGGATCACCAGCGACTGGAGCAGCGCGTACGCGCCGACTCCCGCCGCGAGGACCGCGAACGTAACCTGATAGCGCGCGCGCTCGCCAACCGTGGCCACCGTCATCTCCCCTAAACGGAATCCAAATTCCGTTGTGATTCTAACAGCCCGGCAATCGTGGGCCGAACCGCTGCTCCGACATTTGTCGGAGCCGTTCTCGCGCCTCCGGCCGGGCCGGTTGTGGCCCGATGGCCGGAGACGGGATGCGCACGGGCGTGACTCAATGGGGTGATGACGACGAGGTTCTCGGTTGACGGCATGCGCACCCCGCCCCAGGTGTACGCGTGGTCCCGGTTCGGTGAGCCGGAGTACACGACCTGGCTCGACGAGGAACTGTCGTGGAAACAGACCTGCTCCATCGGCGACTGGTCGTTCCTCTGGCAGCACCACTTCCGCGGCCCGGACGTGCTGCGGCTCTTCTCCGACATCACGGTGAACACGTACCGGAGCTTCGCCGTCGGCCAGTCGAAGCACGCGATCCACACCAACCGCGACGGGAAGGTCATCCACGAGGGAATCTTGACCCGGTACTCGGCCGACGACTTCGTCCTGCACGGGCGGGGCGGCTTCTGGGCGAAGTACAACGCCGAGCGGGGCGGCTACAACGTCACCGTCGAGCGGGACGACTGGTTCATTTACCAGGTCTCCGGGCCGAACGCCATCAAGGTGCTCAGGAAGCTCGATTCCTCGGACAGGCTGCTGGACACCAGGTTCATGTGGGTGACCCCGCTGACCATCGCGGGGAAGCAGGTATGGGCGCTGCGGCAGGGCATGTCCGGCGAGGTCGGCTTCGAGCTGCAGGGCCCCGCGGAGCACGGCCAGGAGGTCTACCAGGCCGTGCTCGAGGCGGGCCAGGAGTTCGGCATCCGCCGGATGGGTGCCCGGGTGGCCATGATCAATCACCTCGAGGCCGCGTACCCGACCATCGCCACCGACTACATCCCGGCGATCTTCGACGCGGACATGGCCGAGTACCTGGAGGTATTCCTGTCGTCGATGCCGTCGTTCGCCCAGCCCGCGTACATCGCCGGCAGCTACCCGGGCGGCCAGATCAGCGAGTACTACCGCAGCCCGGTCGAGCTTGGCTGGGCGCGGACCGTCAGCCTGGACCACGACTTCCTCGGCCGGGACGCCCTGGCCGCCGAGAAGGCCGCGCCGCGCCGGGTACTGCGCACCCTGGAGTGGGACGGCGAGGACGTGACCGACGCCTACGCGTCCCTGTTCCGCGGCGGGCCGAGCTACACGTACATGGAGATGCCGCGGGACCAGCGTGGATTCATGTGGGCGGACCGGGTGACGGCCGGCGGGCGGGACGTCGGCGTGACCACCTCGCGCGGTTACAGTTACTACTACCGCAGGATGCTCTCGCTCGCGACCATCGACGCCGATCAGGCCCGGGTGGGCGGCAGCGTCGAGATCGTCTGGGGTAATCCCGGCGACCC
>Ga0302314_10011853_pt1 | contig 15157 bp, 17 predicted proteins | sample III_Palsa_N2_3_FD_200533 | JGI IMG/M metagenome (GOLD analysis project Ga0302314, IMG submission 200533) | Peat permafrost microbial communities from Stordalen Mire near Abisko, Sweden - III_Palsa_N2_3 | ecosystem: Environmental > Terrestrial > Soil > Palsa > Peat permafrost | place: Sweden...
GATGGAGTTCACGGTTAAGAAGTAGGGGGCGTAGTCGAGGGCCTCGATCAGACCGAGCTCGTGCTTGAGGAGCTTGATGACCTTGTTCGGCACGCCCTCGGGGTAGCGGCGCTTGGCGCCCTCCCAGGTCAGCTCCGCCAGGTTGCGCTGGGGCGTCTTGCCTGGCTCGGAGACTTCGTCCGGATACTGGTAGGCGAGTTCTTCCAGATTGAAGCGCAGGCGATCCGCCAGCGCGATGGTGCGGGCGAGGGCCTCGGGGTAGGCGCGGAACAGCCGCGCCATCTCGGCGGGCGGCTTCAGGGCGTTGCCGTCCTGGCTTTCGCGCCGCAGGCCCAGCTGGTCGACGGTGCATTTCAGCCGGGTGCAGGCCATGACGTCCTGCAGGGGCTGGCGGGCGGGCTCGTGGAAGAGGACGTTGTTGGTGACGATCGTCGGCACGCCGGCGGCGACCGCCTGTTTGCAGAGGTCGTGCAGGCGCAGGGCGTCGCGGGGCCGGTAGCGGCGCGACAGGGCCAGATAGGCGTTCTCGCCGAAGGTCTGCTTCAGGTGCTTCAGCCGAAGGGCGCAAAGCTCATCGGCCTCAATGGTGACGAGGACGCCGACCAGGCCCTCGCTATAATGGGCGAGGTCGGCCCAATCGATCTGGCACTTGGCCTTGCCTGCTCGAGACTTGCCCAAAGAGAGAAGCCGGCACAGTCGGCCGTAGCCCGCCCGGTCCAGCGGATAGACCAGGATCCCGGTCCCGTCGGTCAAGTCCAGGCGACAGCCGACGATCAGGCGCACGCCCGTGAGCTTGGCGGCCTCGTGGGCGCGCACGATGCCGGCGACGGTGTTGTGGTCACAGATGGCGACCGCCTCGATCCCACAGACCGCGGCCTGGCTGAACAGCTCATCGCAGCCGGAGGCGCCGCGCAGGAAACTGAAGTGGGAGGTGGCCTGAAGTTCGGCGTAGCGGAGCACACTCATGACGCTGATGTCCGCATCGACGCCGCCGCTGGCGCGTTGCGTCTGGGCCACGGGAGGACGCCATGAGGATTGACGGCCAGTGCCATTGCGGCGGGATCACATTCCGAGCGGTCCTGGAAGACGGCGCCGGCCTGACCCTCTGCCACTGCACCGACTGCCAGACCCTGACTGGAACGGCCTTTCGCACGACGGTGTCGGTGCGGCGAGATACTCTTGAGATCGAAGGGAGCCCGACGATCTACGTCAAGATGGGCGGCAGCGGCCGCAAGCGCCTGCAGTCCTTCTGCCCAACCTGCGGGGCGTCGCTGTTCAGCCAGGGGGAAGGCGCGGAAACCGTGGGTATCCGCTGGGGGACCATTCGCCAGCGGATGGCCCTGTCGCCGAGCAAACAGATCTGGCGACGTTCGGCGGCGCCATGGATTTGCGCTTTTGCCGAGGCGCCCGCCCTGACCGAGGAATAGGGCGCTCATGCAAATAGCCCGTGCAGGAACCAGCTGAGGTCGCCCGACGGAGCCCATTCGCCGTCCCCCCGCCGGAACACCCAGAACCGCTCGCCGCTCTCGGTCTCCAGCTGGAAGTAATCGCGGACCGCCCAGAGCTCGCCGGGTCGACGCCACCACTCGCCGTGGACGCGCTCGGGCCCGTCGGCGCGAACCACCCGCCGGCGCTGGCCGCGCCAAGTGAAAGCCGTCGGCGGCTGGTCCGGCAAAAGCGCCATGGCGGTGACTGGCTCGGGCTTGGCGAACAGACGGGCCGGACGGGGCCAGTTCTCCGGCCAGGCCAGCGCGGTGGCCGGCGCGGTGGGCGTAACCCGCTGCACCGAACGCTCCGGCACGAAGCTGTCGCCGGGGTCCAGCCGGTAGAGCTTCCCCAAACTACCGAGACGGTTCGCCAGGGTGTCGATCAGGTCGCTGACGTCGGGCGGCGCGGGCGTGGTCAGGTCATTGGCCTGCGGTTTCCACACCAAGGGCTCAGTCGCGATGGCGGCGAGGACCATCTGCTCGACGCCGAACCCAGGATCGACAGTCTCGATCTTATCGCAGAGCAGGCGGGCCAGCCGTTTGAGGTCGCGGACCGGTTTGGCGGTGGTGACCCGCACGATCTCAATGCGGTTGTCGACCCGGTGGAAGCGCAGGTCGGCGATCCTTACCCCAAGGCCACGCTCCTCCAAGGCCGCGCAGAGCGCCTCCACTAGCTTAATCGTGTAGCGCGCCAGGGTCTCCGGCGCGCCGATCGGCTCAGGTGCAAAGGCGCGACGGACCTGAACGAGTTCCGGCGACTCGACCGGCTCAATTGGCTCTGCGGCGCGGCCATAGGCCTGGTCGAGCCGGCGGATCAGCTCGGGTCCAAACCGATGCACAAGCGGCGCGCGGGCGGCGGCCTCAAGCTCGCCGACCACATCGAAGCCAACCTTGGATAGGCCATCGACCATCACGGGCGGCAAGCGCAGGGCGCGGATGGGCAGGGCCGCAATCGCGCGGCCGCTTTCGTCGCTGCCGATCACCAGGGTGGGGTTGGCGATGTATCGGGCCAGGGCGTGCGCTGAACCCCAACTTCCGCTCATTGCTGCGCGGGCTGTAACCCCGACGCGCGCTAAGCGGCGAATAAGATCGTTGAGGTAAGCGGTGTCGCCGCCCTTCAGATGAACAGCGCCGGTGGCGTCGATGACCAGGCCATCGGGCGGATCGGGCGCAACGATGGGCGAGAAGGTCTTTAGCGCCCACAGCGCCAGCGTCTCCAATCCGACGCGGTCGCCCTCGAGGTCCGCATCTTGGATGATCAGATCGATCGCCACGGCTTGGGCCCGGGCGGCGGCGGCGCCAGGATAGATTCCGAGTCCCTGGGCGACTTCGTTGGCCGCCAGCACCAGCCGCCTGGATCCTGAGCGGCCGATCAGGACGACGGGGCTATCGGGCGCCGGCGCGTCTTTCCCAAGACGGCGCCGCCATCGGTCCGTAGGCCACGTCGGCAGGTAGAGCGAGACGACCCGCCGCATCACAAGCTTCCAATTCGAACTCCGCACGCTCGCCCGCCTTGCAGCGGATGAGCTCGATGAACCATCGCGCCCGACCGACCCCAGGGGTCGGTAGGGGCGAAGAGGGGAGGGGGGTGATCCTCCAGCGCGTGTTGGCGGCCGTCGGCTGGCCGAAATCGGCCGCATCGGCTTGGCGTCGCCAGCGCCGCACGACGACCCCCAAGGTGGCGTGGGTCTCTGCCGCCAGCTGCAGGCGCCGCGAAGCGGTCTGCGACAAGCGCGAGACCTCGGCCACCACCGCGCCGAGGCCTCCGTGGCGTAGCCCCTCTTCGCAGCAAGCCAGGACGGTCTTGTCATCACCGGCCTCCAGGAAAATCACCCGTTCGGGCGCCAGCCCGGCCTGAAACAGGGCCGGGGCAAAGAGATCCGTGCGCGTGACGCACCAGAGAACCTGACCAGATGTGCGGGCGGCGAGGCCCGCCGCAAACAGGGCCGAGGCGGCGCCATCGACGGCGCCGGTCCCCCCGCCGGCGACCTCGTGAAGGGCGCCGAGCTGGAGCCCGCCGTCCGGCAGTTGGGCATCCAGCGCGGCGATGCCGAACGGGAGCACCCCCTTGCCCACGCGCCCGCCAGCCTCGATCTTAGCGATCTCAACGCGCAAAGCCTCGAAGGCGCGGTGGGTCGGGTCTGCGAGCATGGACTCCGGAACGGCAAGAGATTATTCATGTTCCTGATTTGTTCTCCATCGGGCTAGAAGGAGTCAAGACATCGCATGGACTCATCTGTGCAAAACCCTGATCAACCCGCCACGGAAACCCTGCCGCCTGGCCTTCCCACGACGCTTAAGCGCCCGGAGGAAAAGACCATCCGCAGCTTCAAGCCGTGGATGATCGGCGCCGATACGATCGGTACGTTGCTCGACAACGGCTGGTCGCTGGGGATCTGTTGCCGCGAGTGTTCCCGCACGATCGAGATGAAGCCCGAGGCAATCGAAGCCCGCTTCGGCGCCTACCGGGGTTTTAGGCTGATCGACCTCTTGCCGAAGCTTTCCTGCGGCAAGCCGGTGGGCTGCGGCTCGAGCGACATGGCGCTGTTTCCGTGGATGGAGAAGCTGGGCAAGGAAAAGAAGGCTGACAAGCCGCCGGTCGCGGAGCTGCCTTTCTGAGGCGCTCCGCTGGACCTTCCATTACCCTTCGTGCTTGGCCGAACCGGGCGGGGCTAGCTCTCGTGATACCTGCTGACCTCAACGAGATTTCCGTCCGGGTCGCGGAAATAGACTGAGGTCATTGGGCCTTCGGCTCCGTTCCGTTCGACAGGCCCCTCCTCGACCGGGACGTCACATGCCTTAAGGTGCGCAAAGGTCGTCTCAATCGGATCGCTCGTGATCAGGCAGAAGTCAGCAGATCCTGGCGTCGGAACCTGCGCCTTGGGATCGAAGGTGTGGTCAGCTTGGTGGACGTTGATCTTCTGCAGACCGAACTTTAGAGCCGTCGGCTTTCCCTCGATATCATGGCGTTCGAAGCCGAGGACCCGCTGGTAGAATTCGCAGGTGCGATCAAGCGACGCCACGGTCAGTACGAAATGGTCGATACGCTGGATCATATCAAAGCTCGTTCGAATAGGGCTCCGTTGAAACCAACGTCTTATGCCGCGTCGGGTTCGGTCGAAGGCGCTGAGGTCAGATTTGGTCGCGTTAGCACGCGGCTAGGCGGGAACGGCCGGGTCCGCGCGGGCGTCGGTTGCTACCAACTTCAGGACGCCATCTTCCAACGGCCGCTGCAGGTGCTTGACCTCCGGCCAGGGCGCATCGCTAAGCCAGAGGTCCCATTCGGCCGACGTGGTCAGGATCACCGGCTGCGCCTTGTCGTGATAGGTGCGCACCGGCTGGCGGGCGTCCGTGGTCATGAAGCCGTAGGCCTCGATCTCTTCCCAGCCTGACTTGATCTTGCGAACGCAGGCGTGCGGCGTCCACACCCCGGCGAAAAAGGCGAGCGGCCGGTTCTCATCAAGGGCGAACCACTGGAATTTGCGCGATCCCCCGACCTGATCCGGCTCGCTGAATGAGGTCATCGGCGCCAGGCACCGGTTCTTCCCCCCCATCCATTTCTGCCAATGCGCGATCTCTGTCTTACGGACGTTGGTGATGCCCGCGTCCGGCTCCATCCGTAGCAGGTCCTCCCAGTCGTACTCCTTGCCCTTGGCGCGGAGCTTTTCAGCCCGTTCCTTGGCGGCCTTCTGAACAACCCACTCGGGGGAGGGCAGGCCCCAGCGCATGTCTCGCATCTCGCGCTGGCCATCCTGACCCACGAGCACGACGGGCGCGGGATAGTCCGGAAAGACGCCGGGCGAGGGCGGCTGGTTGTTGTTGACGTCGCGCATGGCGCCGGCCGCGGTGGCGGCTTCCGCACGGGACCTCATCATCGCGTAAAGATTACAGATGTGGAACGGCCCCCCACTTGTCGGGATGGTTGCAGACTTTTGAGCTGATCGCTTGATCTCACATGTCCGGCCTATTTGCGCGAGGCAAGCCCGCTGGCCAAGATGATGTTCGCTACGTCCACACCAGCCCATAGTATAAGCAGCTCATCTCCGATCCTGCAAACGCCGAGCCTGACGAGCCGAAATCAGGCCTTGTCGCCAATCGGACCCCTTGGAACAAGTTGAGGCGGTCGCGCTTTTTGCCGTTACACAGATGGAGGTGGCAAATGGCGACGACTAAGGCGACCAAGCGCAAGGCCCCCGCGGGCACCGTGATGGTGAAACGTTTCGACGGGAGGCGCGTGCGCCAGCCAGATGGGCTGGCCTTTTTGATGAAGCAGCACCGCGAAGTCGAGGCTCTGTTCGACAAATTTGAGGCTACGGAGGATGATGCTGAGAAGACCAGACTGGTCGATCAGGTTTGTTTGGCGCTCGCGATTCACGCCAAGATCGAAGAGGAGCTGCTTTATCCGCCGGCGGAAGACAAGATTGATGAACCCGACCTCATCGATGAGGCCTATATCGAGCATGCAACCGCCAAGGACCTCATCGCCCAGCTTGAGGGGATGAAAGTCGGCGATCAATATTACGACGCGAAAGTGAAGGTGCTCAGCGAGTACATCGCCCACCATGTGAAAGAAGAGGAAACTGAACTCTTTCCCGAGATCAAGCGGTCGGACATGGATTTAATTAGCCTTGGCGAGAAGCTCGAAGCGCGCACCGAACAGCTGAAGGCCGAATTCGGAGACCCCGACAGCGCGAAGGGCAAATCGAAGATTGGGGCCGACGCGTCTGCTGGCGCCCATCTGTAACCGCGAAAGGTAAGGCGGCGGCGATGATGGCCGCTGCCGATGCTCTGCTCGGCAGATTCCCAATCTGGCTTAGCTGATCATCTCGGCCCGCCGAAAATGACGACGCGCGACCACGACGTCGTTCTCGTCAACGCCGTAAAGCTGGAAGACCGACTTGGCGGTATCCATGCCAATGCATAATGGGGCGTTTATAGCTCTCACCTCTTATATGGGCCCGACCCCTAAGCGTCATGAGACCGTCCGGTTAAGAGGCCGTCCACACCAGCACATCATCCCTTCAGCGCTCGGACTCTACAGCAGTCCTTTCCGCTGAAAACGGCGACTGCCCGATTTCATACGGAAATCGGGCAGCGTTTAAAGCGGATTACCATCTGCGGAAATGATAGCTCCACGGGCCGGCGCGCCAGCCGGGCGCCCAGTAGGCGTGGTTGGTCCAATACCAGTACCGGTAGGGACGATAGACCCAGCGGCCGTTGACCCAGACCCAGGGATGATACCAGGCTGGGCCGTAGACCACCTCGGCCGGATAGGCAGGACCGGAGTAAAAGGCCGGTGCTCCGGGGGCTACGACGTAGCCGGGCGGGCAGGCGGTTGAGGAACTCGCGCCGACGGCCGCGCCGGCGGTGGCGCCCAAGGCTCCGCCCGCTACAGCGCCTGCCACGTGGGAACCGCGGCCCGCGACGCTAGAGCCCAAGACCGCGCCCAGCACGCCGCCGATCGCCGCGCCAGCCGCTGTATTGCTGCGTTGATCAACGCAGTTTTGAGCCGCCCAGTGGGCATATTGATTGGCGTAGGCGCGGTCGTATTGCTGCGCCCCTTGGTCGTAGGTCGAGCCCGAAGCTTCAGAGCCTGTGGGGGGCGCTGCGTATTGCCCGAAGGGCGGAGTCGTGGGCGCTTGGGGCGCGGGCGTCGTGGATGAGGCGCTCGCCGGAGCGGACTGCGCCGGCGCCGCCGTTTGAGCGATTGCAGCCAACGGTTGGCTGATGAGTGACAGCGCCAGCACGGAAGCGGCGGACTTATTTTTCAGGGTCGAGGTCAGTTTCATGGAAAAGCCTCCTAATTGATTTGAGGGTTGTAGCGATCAAGGCGGCGCAGCGCCTCGATCACCTCGTTGCGGGGAACCGGACCGTCGCTGCCAATGAACCAGCGTAGGTCTGGATGGTCGTGGGGCGCGCATGCGTCCGAAGCCCAAGACGCCAGGATGGCGCGCTTGTCGCTGTCAGCTAGCAGCGGGTCTTTGAGCACATCTGCGGGCCGGTTGAAGCCGAGCGCCGGGCGCAGAAGCCGTCGCCGGGCGTCGCCGATCCCAGCGACCGGAGGTGTTACGCGGGTATGGGCAAGCATAGCGGTCTCCAAGCTAAGAAGGGCCGACGCCGCCAGGCGGCGTCGGCCAGTTCCAACGTGGTCGCCCTAGGCGGCCTTACGTTCTTGGGGCGGGGACTCGATACGCTCGACCCGACGCTCGCCTTGAGCCGGGCTGATGTCGATCCGGCGAGGCTTCAGCGCCTCGGGCACCTCGCGGGCGAGGGTGATCGACAGCACGCCGTCGGCATAGTCGGCGGACTTCACCACGACGTAGTCGGCCAGTTCGAAGCGACGTTCGAAGTTTCGGCCGGCGATGCCGCGGTGCAAGTAGGTTCGATCGTCTTGGGCCTTGGCCTTGCGGCCCGCCACGATCAGGAGGTTCGGCTGAGCGGTGATTTCGAGTTCAGACGCGCTGAAGCCGGCCGCCGCAAGCGTGATGCGATAGCTGTTTTCCCCGGCTTTCTCGATGTCGTAGGGCGGATAGTTGCTGTCTGCCTCGCTCCTCATCGCGGTGTCGATGAGGTCCGCCAGATGGTCGACACCGATGATCGACCGATAAAGGGGAGAGAAGTCATATACAGTTCTCATTTTCCATCTCCTTGAACAAGCAAGTAGGACCTGAGAGGCGCCCCGCGAAGCTGTGGGGCTCCTCGAGCGTCGAGCCCCGAAAGCGCTCAACGGGCGGGAATTTGGGTCGGGTTTGAAACCCGTCAAGAACCCCCAAGGGATTTTTTTGGGGCCTAGCTTTCAGCCGCCGACTGCCGTTTGAGCCTCTCGCCGTTTTTGAAATTGCCGGAAGGACCCGACCCGTTCTCCGGGCGTTTACTCGGAAACGGAAGGAGTGATCCCATGCCCGCTAAATCCGCCGCCCAACAGAAAGCCGCCGGCGCCGCCCTGTCCGCCAAGCGCGGCGAAACGCCCAAGAACGAGCTCAAGGGCGCCTCCAAGCAGATGGAAAAGTCGATGAGCGAGAAGCAGCTCGACGAATTCGCCAGCACCAGGCGCAAGGGTAAGCCCGAGCACGTGGCCAAGTAGCCGGGCCATGATTGAGGGGGCGATCTTCGACATCGATGGCACGCTGATCGACAGCGTCGAAGGTCATGCTCAGGCGTGGGAGACAGCCTTCAAGCAGTTCGGCTTCGATGTGGAGCTTGCGGCGGTGCGCCGGCAGATCGGCAAGGGCTCCGACCAGCTCCTGCCGACGCTCTTGAAGCCCGACGAGATCGAGCGCGCCGGGAAGGCGATCGAAACGAGGCAAGCTGAGCTATTCAAGAGCCGCCATCTGCAAGGTGTCGAGGCCTTTCCTGGGGTCCGGGAGCTCTTCGAGCGCTTGCAGGATAGCGGTGTGAAGCGGGTGCTGGGCTCATCGGGAAAGCCGGAAGACGTGGAGACGGCCAAAGAGATTGCCGACATCGTTGATCTCGTCGATGCGATGGCCACCTCCGAGGACGTCGACCGTTCCAAGCCGTCGCCCGATATCGTGCAGGCCGCTTTGCAGACCATCGCCCCAACGCCGGCCGCGCGTTGTGTGTTCATTGGAGACACGCCTTGGGACGCCGAAGCGGCCAGACGCGCCGGTGTCATTCCCGTGGGGCTTTCAAATCCGGTTTTCAGCGACGACGAGCTGATCGCTGCCGGTTGTCAGCGCGTGTTCAAAAGCATCTCGGATCTGCTGCGTCACTACGACGACGTGGTCGATCTTGCATAGCAGATGTGGAACCTCATCCCGCGCACCGGATTCCTCAAATCAAAGGAGGAACTGTCATGTCCAACAGGGAAGAAATCGCTCCCAACGGCGACAAGCGCTACATCCGACGCGATGACGAGGGCCGGATCAAGAGCTCGGTCGAAAAGGGTCGCTCATTGTCCGACGACGCCCACCACAAAGCCAAGACAAACTCCAAGCCGGGTCAAGGCGATCGCGGCGACCACCACGCCAAATAGGGCGTGGCATGAGCGCCGACCCGTTCAATCTGGCCCGCTTCGTCAGCGCACAGGCCGGCGTGTTCGATCGGGCTGTCGAGGAGCTGCGCGATGGGCGCAAGCGCAGCCACTGGATGTGGTTCATCTTTCCCCAGCTGAAGAGCTTGGGCCGATCCTCGATGGCGCAATTCTACGGCCTGGCCGGCCTTGACGAGGCGACGGCCTATCTGCAGCAGCCGATCCTGGGCCCGAGGCTAGAGAGCGCCGTGGAGGCGGTCCAGGTGAGCGGCGCCGCATCACTGCACCACCTCTTCGGGTCGCCGGATGACCTGAAATTTCGCTCGTCGATGACCCTGTTCGGAGCGGCCGGCCCGGAAGGGCCGTTCGCCGCCGCACTTGATTGCTGGTGTGGCGGGCAGCCCGACCATCAGACCATCGAAGTGCTTCGCCGGGCAGGCGGGCCTTAGCGGCTGGCCGTAAGCTCAAGGTCTTTCAGGCGCAGTTTGGATTCTACGACACCATTGTGGCCGCCTTGAGCCAAGCCGCCGCGCTGGGCTTGGGGCGTGAACTAGCACCTCTTCGCCAATGGCGAAGCGCCGGGTACGTCCGATGCGGCGGCTGTGGCTGCCGCAATCGCGCACCCCGGGACGCTCCTGCGCCGCGCGGTCGGATCGACCGAGGCGTTCGCGCTGGAGTCGACCAGTCTGCCCAAAGTCCTCGATGCGCCCAAAATACCTGTCGCCATAGCGGCCGCAAAGCCAAAAGCCACGGCGCCTGTCTGACCGCCGGTCGACCGGTTGAAACTCGATGCTGCCGAGGCGGCCCTGAAAAACCTCGACGAGCGCCGAAAGGTCGAAGAGGCCGACCTGCGCCGCGGAGAAGACGCAGTCGAGGCCCGCAAGTCCGCCGCACAAGAAGCCTATGTCGCCTCTCGCAAGGCGGCGACGCCCGTCGTGGTCGAGGCGCGCGGCGCCTATCGCGAGGCGGGCGGCGTCGACAGACCGCGAACTAAATGGTTGGTCAGCCCTCGATAATGGCCCGGACGCGCTGCGCCAGCGCCGTCATCTGGAACGGCTTGGTGATCACCTGCATTCCAGGCCCAAACTGGCCGTTGCCGACGGCCGCGTTCTCCGCATAGCCGGTGACGAATAGGACTTTTAGATCGGGCCTCGTCTGGCGTGCCGCATCCGCAACCTGGCGGCCGTTAAAGCCGCCGGGCAAGCCGACATCCGTGATCAGCAGGTCTATGCGAACCTCCGTCCGCAGGATCCGCAAACCTGCGGGCCCATCGCCGGCTTCAAGGATGCGATAGCCGGCCTCTTGAAGCACTTCGGAGATCAGCATGCGGATCGGCTCTTCATCGTCGATCACGAGGATTGTCTCACCAAGTCCGGCTTCCGGGGCCGCATCGGCGCTATCCTCGACCTCGTCTTCCATCTCGCCGGTGTAGCGGGGCAGATAGAGGCACATGGTCGTACCCTGGTCGAGTTCGGAATAGATGCGGACCTGGCCGCCCGACTGACGGACGAAGCCATGGATCATGGAGAGACCAAGGCCCGTCACCTGGCCAAGCGGTTTGGTCGTATAGAAGGGATCAAAGGCACGCTCCATCACCTCGGGCGTCATCCCGGTTCCGGTATCGGTCACGCAGACAGATATGTACTGGCCCGGCTCGAGCTCTCGCGTCTTGGCGGCGCGCTCGTCGATCCATTTGTTAGCGGTTTCGATCGTGATGCGCCCGCCATAGGGCATGGCGTCCCGCGCATTGATCACGAGGTTGAGCAGCGCATTTTCCAGCTGTGGGCTGTCGGCCTTTGCGACAACGATGAAGGGAGTAGCGACGCATCGAACAACGCCTGGAAGTCGACGGACAAAAGGGGGTTGTCATCGTCAGGCGTCATGGTCGTCGCCAGAGATGTTGGGGGACCACCATATGCAAGACCCATAACCTTTATGTTGACCAAAATCGACACGGTGTCGGTTGTTCAAAGCACGGCAAGTCGTTCCTCGCTGTGCACTGTATGCTCTAAGGCTCAGCTTGCTTTGCGCGCGCGGGCCTTGGTAGGCTTCGCCTTGGCCGCAGGTTTGGAGGCGGCTTTGTCCTTGGCGCCAAGGCTTGCCCGCAGCGCCGACATGAGGTCGATCACGTTGGTGTCGTCCGGCTCGGCGACCTTGGCGGGCTTGTGCCCCTTCTTTTTGTCCTCGATCAGCGCCTTCAAGGCCTGTTCGTAACGATCCACGAACTGGCTGGGGTCGAAGGGGCCCTCCTGCTGCTCGATGATCTTCTCGGCGATGGCGATCATCGCCGGATCGGCGGCCTTGTCGCTGATGCCGCCGAAGATCTCGTCGGGTTTGCGTACTTCGGCGTCGGTGCGGATGGTGTAGGCGAGGATGCCCTGGTCGCGCGGCTCCAGCGCCAGGATGCGCTCGCGCGTGCCGATGACGACGCGGCCGAGCGCGATCTGGCCGGATTTCTCCATCGCGGTCCTGATAACGCCAAAGGCCTCTTGGGCGAGCTTGCCATCGGGGGCGAGGAAGTAGGGGTTATCCCAATAAAGACGGTCGATCTCGTCGCCGGGCACAAACCGTTCGATCTCAATCGTCTTTGTGCTCTCCAGCTTGACCGAATTGATCTCGTCGTTGGTCAGCAGGATGTATTCGCCTTTTGAGACCTCGTAGCCCTTGACCAGTTCGGAACGTTCGATCGGCCCGGTGTCCGGGTCTGTCGTGATCATCTTGATCCGGTTGTTGGTCTTGGGATTGATCAGGTTGAAGTGGACGTCGCCGGCCGAGTTGGTGGCGGTGTACAGCGCGACCGGGCAGGTCACGAGCGATAGCTTCAAGTGTCCTTGCCAAGTCGGGCGGTAGGCCATCTCGAGTCCTCAAGGCTGCGCCTTTGGGCGCGTTCAGCGACTCAACGAGTTTCGAGGTGATTCGTTCGCCCTAGCCGCAGGGGGCGCTGGCTCCGGACTCCAAATCGATCCGGAAGCAGTGCTCATGGCCGCTCTCGACCTCGCGGACGATGACGCTGATCTCGTGATCCTCCGTCATCGGCGGATGGAAATCCTCGACGTAAGCGACCGCCGCGGCCTCGAACGAGGCTTCCTCCACTACGCGGGCGTGATGGCTGTCCACATGGCGGGCGTGGACGCTGAACTGGCGGGTTTCGCCGACGACTTGGGTCATGGTGTCTCCTGCTGAATAAACGCACGCCGCTGAGAAAGGATTCATCCAAGCTTGCAGGGCCGCTCGGATCATGTGGGCGAGGTGATCGTTGATGATCCTGACCTGAGTCGGAGCAAAGCGATGGCCGCCACCAAGCTCGCCAAATACCAGGAAATGCGCGACTTCGCCCAGACGGCCGAACCGTCAGGCAAGGACGCAAAGGTCGTGCCCTCCAAGGCGCTGCGGTTCGTGATCCAGAAACACGCCGCCAGCCACTTGCACTTCGACCTTCGCCTCGAATACGAAGGGACCTTCCGCTCCTGGGCTGTGCCGAAGGCGCCCTCGCTCGATCCGAAGGACCGGCGGATGGCGATGGAGGTCGAGGATCATCCGCTCGACTACGGCGACTTTGAGGGCACGATCCCCAAGGGCCAGTACGGCGGCGGCACGGTGATGCTGTGGGACCGCGGCTACTGGGCGCCGGAAAAGGGCTTCGAGAACATCGGCCAGGCGCTGGGCAAGGGTGAGTTGAAGTTCGTCATGGAAGGCGATCGGATGCACGGCTCGTGGGTGATCGTGCGCCTGAAGGGTGACAAGCCGGGCAAACCCAAGAACGCGTGGCTCCTGATCAAGCACCGGGATGAGGGGGCGGTCGAGGGCAACACGGCCGGCCCGACGGACGACGATAAGTCGATCGCGTCTGGCCGGACCATGACCGAGATCACCACTGGCAAGGGCAAGGCGGCCAAACCCTTCATGACGGCCAAAGGGACCGACGCCGGCGCGGTCTGGCAGAGCAATCGCGACGACAGCGCCGCGCCCGGCCTGCACAAACCTTCGAAGGGCAGGGCGTCGAGCGCCAATGCCAAAACCGTGTCCAGTCTGCCGGCCTTCGTCGAACCACAGCTGGCCAAGCTGCTCGAGAAGCCGCCGGCCGGCGCCGGCTGGGCCCACGAGATCAAGTTCGACGGCTACCGCATGCAGCTGCGCACGGTCGGCGGCAAGGCGACCTTGCTCAGCCGCAAGGGACTCGACTGGTCGTCGAAGTTCCCCGAGATCGTGGCATCCGGCGCCGGCGTGGGCGATGGCATCCTCGATGGCGAGGTGGTGGCGCTGGATCACACCGGCGCCCCGGACTTCGCGGCGCTGCAGGCGGCGATCTCCGACGGCAAGACCAAGGACCTGATGTTCTTTGTTTTCGACCAGATGTTCGCGGGGAAGGAAGATCTTCGCCCGCTTCCGCTGTCGGAGCGGAAAGATCGGCTGCAGGCTCACGTCGACGAGACGCCCAGAAACATCCGCTACGTCGACCACTTCATCACCGCTGGCGACGCGGTGCTTCTGTCGGCCTGCCGCATGGACCTGGAAGGCATCGTCTCCAAGCGGCTGGACGCGCCTTATCAGTCGGGCCGCAGCGAGAGCTGGGGTAAGTCCAAGTGCCGGCAGGGCCACGAGGTGGTGATTGGCGGCTGGACGACGACCGGCGACGCCTTCCGCTCCCTGATCGCCGGGGTGAACCGCGACGGCAAGCTGGTCCATGTCGGCCGGATCGGCACTGGGTTCGGGCGCGATGTGGTGGCTCGGATCATGCCCCGGCTGAAGGCGTTGGAGACCGAAGTCAGCCCCTTCAAGGGCAAAGGCGCGCCGAAAAAGGCGGTGGGCGTCCACTGGGTGCGGCCCGAGTTGGTCGCCGAGATCCAGTATGCCGGCTTTACCGGCGACGGGTCGATCCGGCAGGCCTCGTTCAAGGGGCTGCGTGAGGACAAACCGGCCACCGAGGTCGAGACCGAGACGCCGGCGCCGCCGGACACCACCCAGCTAAGCGAACCAAGCCCGGTGACGGTGCGGACCAAGACGGTGATCGCGCGCGGCTCGGCGCTGGTGATGGGCATCACCATCAGCCACGCGGACAAGCCGCTCTGGCCAGACGCCGGTGACGGCAAGCCGGTCAACAAGCTGGAGCTGGCCCAGTTCTACGAGGCGGTCGGCGAGTGGATGCTGCCGCATTTGAAGGGGCGGCCTTGTTCGATGATCCGGATGCCAGATGGCATCAATGGCGCTCAGAACTTCTTCCAGCGCCACAGCGCCAAGGGCCAGTCGTCGCTGTTCACGGAGGTCGAGGTCTGGGGGGACCGCAAGCCCTACATCCAATTCGACCGGGTCGAGGCGCTGGTGGCGGCCGCCCAGACCGGGGCGCTGGAGCTGCACCCGTGGAATAGCGAGCCGTTCGCGGCCGAGCAGCCCGGCCGGCTGGTGTTCGATCTGGACCCCGCCCCCGACGTACCGTTCGAGGTGGTGATCGAGAGCGCCCGCGAGGTCCGCGATCGCCTCGAGGAGCTTGGGCTGGTCAGCTTCTGCAAGACCACAGGCGGAAAGGGGCTGCACATCGTCACGCCCCTGAAGGCAAAGGGTATCGACTGGGCCATCGCCAAGGCCTTCGCCCGCGACGTCTGCAAGGTGATGGCCGCCGAAGCGCCCGATCGCTACCTGATCAACATGGCCAAGAAGGAGCGTACTGGTCGCATCTTCCTGG